>WNGB01021734.1_pt1 | contig 11555 bp, 13 predicted proteins | sample 5400681 | NCBI WGS metagenome assembly WNGB01 (sample SAMN13153367, study PRJNA577476) | soil metagenome | isolation source: 115 cm soil or saprolite under grassland replicate 2 | place: USA:California | collected 2016-06-15 | reverse complement strand
GGGCGCCGGTCACCGCGGCGGCGGGCCGGTTCGGGCGGCCAGGACGGTATCGCCTCGAGTGGTAACTGGTTCAACGGTGCGGCCCGGCTCGCGCCGCGCTGGAGCGTCGGGAAGGGGGAGTGATGGACGATCTGCGGCTGACCGATGACGAGGCCCACGCGCTGCTCCGGCTGCCGCTCCCGGTGGACCTCTCCCGGGTCCGGCTTCACCGGGGCGGCGGGGGGCCGGTGGCGCGCGGGTTGCGCGCATTAGTGTTGCGCTGCACGGGCGGTCGGGGGATTGCGCTCGGCAACGACGTCTTCCTGCCGGACCACTGCTGCCATTCGCTCCCGGTGCTGGCCCATGAGCTGACCCACTGCGGCCAGTATCAGGCCTGGGGCGCTCTCCGCTATTACGCCCGGGCCATCGCGGACCGGGCGCGCGAGCTGCGCCACCATCGGGGCAGCGGTGCCAGTCCCTACGACTACCGCTCCGGCGTCCAGAAGCCCTTCGATCAGTACGGGATGGAGCAGCAGGGACAGATCGTGGAGGACTGGTTTCGCGGCTCCCCTCGGGCTGGGGCGCTGCTCACTGGGACGGAAGCCGGTCTTCCCACAGCGCAAACACGTTCCCGTCAGGATCGGCGATCAGCGCCATGATCCCCCACTCCTGCTGGGTTGGCTCATTGAGAACGCGCACGCCGCGCTGGTGGAGCCGCGCACAGTAGTCGAGCAGCGCAGGCACGTGAAACGTGATTCCGGTGTGCCGCCCGACCAGGGCCTTCGCGTCCGGATGGACCGCCGGGTGGACCCCGAGGTGCGGCTCCTGCTCCAGGAACTCGGCCCCGAACGATCCCCGCTTGGTGAGCGACAGGCCGAGGTCGTCGCGATAAAACCCGACCGCGCGTTCGATGTCGTGGACGAACACCGCCACGCTGTACATCGCCCGGATCACGCGGCCTCCAGTGCCTGAGCGAGGTCGGCGATCAGATCGTCGGGATGCTCCAGGCCGACCGACATCCGGAGCAGGGTCTCGGGGGCCCGCGTGTGCGCCCCCTCCACCGAGGCCCGATGTTCGATCAGGGTCTCCGGTCCGCCGAGGCTGGTCGCCCGGGTAATGAGTTGGAGCCGACCCGCGACCCCGAGTGCCTCCGCCCTGCCGCCGTGCACTTCGAACGACAGCATGCCGCCGAAGTCCTTCATCTGCCGCCCGGCTACGGCGTGGCCAGGGTGCGAAGCGAGCCCGGGATAGTGGACCTGCGCCACGCCCGGGTGTGAGTCGAGAAAGCGGGCCACGGCGGCGGCATGCTCGCAGTGCGCCTTCATTCGATAGGGCAGTGATCGGATGCCCCGCAGCAGCATCCAGCAATCGAAGGGCGATGCTATCCCTCCGCCGGCGATCTGGATCGCCCGAACCCGCTGAAACAGCTCGTCGTCCGCCCGAGCGACCAGAGCCCCGCTCAAAACATCGCTGTGTCCGCCTAGGTACTTCGTAGTGGAGTGCATGACCAGGTCCGCCCCCAGCTCGAGCGGGCGGGTGAGCACGGGAGTCGCCCACGTGTTGTCACAGGCGACCCGTGCGCCGGCACGCCGCGCCAGGGCAACGATGCCGGCGATGTCGGTCACCCGGATCAGGGGATTGGACGGCGTCTCCACCCAGACGAGCCGCGTCGTGGAACGGAGACTCCGGCCGACCGCGGCCAGGTCGGTCATGTCCACCGCGGTGTGCTCGAGACCCCAGCGGGCGAACACCTCCTGGAGCAGCTTCCGGGTGATGTAGTAGGAGTCGTCGGGGACCAGGACGTGATCGCCGGGGCCAAGGGCCTGAAAGACCGCCGAGGTCGCGGCCATGCCAGAGGCAAAGGCGGCTGAGACGGCGCCGCCCTCCAGCGCCGCGAGGCTGGCCTCGAGCGAGCGACGGTTTGGATTCGCATCTCTGCCGTAGATATACCCGGAGGGGAAGCTGCCGTCCGGGGCGCGCTCGAACGTAGTGGACAGATGAATCGGCGGAGTGACCGCGCCGGTGGCCGGGTCGGGGCGGTGGCCGGCGTGCACGGCGAGGGTCTCGAAATGCATGCGGAAGCTCAGAAGAGAGGTGAGAGCGCGATCAGGGCTTTGAGCAGCAGGATCACAGCAACCATCGATCCGATCGTAACGGCGGCGAGCGCTACGACCACCGCGATCAGCAGCCGGCGGCTCGCGCTATGGGTCTCGGCGGGACCGTCCAGATGGCGCCGAAGCAGCTCGAGATTCTTCGAGTCCGATTTCCAGATAAAATCGAAGAGATCGCCCGCGCCAGGCACGGCGCCCAGCGCGGTGTCGATCGTGATGTTGTACAGCATGCGGAGCAACACGGTCCGGGTAACGCCGAACCGGGCGGCCTCGATCAGGATCCAGCCCGACGCGGCCGCACCGAGCGCATCGCCCAGCCCCGGCACGAGCCCGAGGAGCGGGTCGAGGCCGATTCGCCAGGGGGTGCCCGGAATGCGAATCGCGTTGTCCAGCAGGTCGGTCAGCCGCTCGAGCCGCTGATAGCGCCGCCGCTCGGCGTCCGACAGCTGCAGCTCGGCGGGGCGAGTCTCGCGGTCGGGGGCGGAGGGCGCCCGCCTGCTCACCGGGGCCCGACCGGCTCCCTGGAGCCGGCTGACTCGAGCTCCAGCGTCATCATGTGGTCGTCCTGCAACTGCGAGCCGAGGCGAAATGTGACCGTGCCCGCCACCGCGAAGCCGGACTTGCGGTAGAACGCGATGGCGCGGGAATTCTGTTGCCACACGGCCAGCCACAAAGTGCGGCCGCCGCGACGGCGGGATTCTTCCACGCACGCGGCCATCAACGCCTGGGCCACTCCATGTCCGTGCCACTCCTGGGCGACATAAAATCGCACCAGCTCCACCGGCCGCTCGAGGGCGGCACCCTCCGGGGCATGATCGAGTCGCACCAGGGCAAAGCCGGCGAGCGCCCCCTCCACCTCGGCCAGCAGGTACACCGACGCAGGGTCCTGAATCTCGGCAGCCTGGATCGCCTCGCCGTACTTGGCGGCGAGGTGCGCTTCCATGTCCGCTGGGTCGTTCGCCGCAGCGTACGTCTCGAAGAACGTGCGGGCGGCGAAGCTTGCGAGCACTCCCGCGTCGGCCACCTGAGCGAGGCGGATCTCCGGGGTCACGGTCCGAAGCCCCGGGACGCGAACGCGGCGCGGAGGTTCCGTCGCATACCCGTCAGGCCCGGTCGCGAGAGGGCCGTATCTCCGAAGCTGCCTGCGAATTCGTCCTCGCTCATGCGCTCGAACAAGCCGGGGTCTGCGCCCTGGAGCAGGCCACGCGGCCGCAGCTCGGGAACCGCGGTCTCGGCGGCGAATCGCTCGTTCCAGGGGCATACGTCGTTGCAGATGTCGCAGCCGAAGGCCCAGCCGTCGAGCTTGGGGACCAGCGCATCCGGGATGGCTCCCCGGTGCTCGATCGTGAGGTAGGAGATACAACGGGTCGCGTCCAGCACCCTGGGCTCCAGGATCGCTTCCGTGGGACAGGCATCCAGGCAGCGAGTGCAGGCGCCGCAGTGATCCAGCCCGAACGGCTGGTCGGGCGGGAGCGCGAGATCGGTGAGGACCGAGCCAATGAAGAAGAACGACCCCGCGCCCGGGCGGATCAGCATGGTGTTCTTTCCGATCCAGCCCAGGCCGGCCCGCTGGGCAAGCTCGCGTTCGGGAACCGGTCCCGCATCGGCGTACACCCGCGCCACCTGGGCCCCTCGCTCGCGGAGAAAGTCAGCCAGCTGCTCGAGCCGGCGGACCGTCACCCGATGGTAGTCGCTTCCCCGGGCGTATTTGGCAACGCGGGGGGGCTCCCTGTCTGCCGGCTGATCCTTCGAGAAGTAGTTGTCGAGCACCACGACCACCGAGCGAGCTGCCTGATCGATTCGCTGAGGCTCCTTCCGCTTGCGTGCCTGCCGGTGGAGGTAACGCATGGTGCCGGCCCGCCCGCGCGCGAGCCAGGCGTCGAGCTCGGCTCCATGCGACGTCGGGCTCAGATCGGTGATGCCGCACGCGAGGAAGCCAAGACGCGCGGCTTCGGCCTTCACCTCGGAGACCGCAGCCGGCGGGAGCATCGTCTCCGTCGCGCGCGGCACGCTCAGTCTGCTCCGCTGCGCGCCGGCTCCGGTTGGGCCGCCACTTCCGGCTGGGCTGCCGATTCCGGACACCACGGTTCGGTGATGAGCCGGGCGCCGCGCTGATAGGTGATGTAGGCCCAGGCCCATTCCAGCATGACCATGAGCCGGTTGCGGAACCCGATCAGGAACCAGATGTGGACGAAGATCCAGAGCAGCCAGGCGATGAAGCCCCCGAAATGCAGGCGACCGATATCGGCCACTGCCTGGCCCCGGCCGATCACAGCGAGCTGCCCTTTGTCCCAATAGCTGAACGGCTCGCGCGGCCTGCCGGCGAGCTCACGGCGGATGGTCCGGGCGGCGTACCGCCCCATCTGGATTGCGGCGGGGCAGATGGCCGGGACCGCCCGGCCCTCCTCCTCGAAGAGGGCGGCGTCTCCGAGGACGAAAACCTTGGGGTGTCCTGGGATGCTGCAGTCCCGCTCAACGATGGCGCGCCCCTGCCGATCGAGCGGCGTGTGCAGGCTCTTGAGCAAAGGGCTCGCGACGTTGCCCGCCGCCCAGATTACCGTGTGCGTGGGGATGGTCCATCCCGCGGCTTCGACCACACCGGGCCTCACGTTGGTGACGAACGTCTCGGTGCGCACGACCACGCCCAGCGCACGCAGCTCGCGCTTGGCTTCGTCGCTCAGCGATTCGGGGTAGGTGGACAGCAACCTGGGCATCCCTTCCAGCAGCACCACGGTGGCTTCGCGCGGGTCGATGTGGCGGAAGTCCCGGCGGAGGGCATAGCTGCGAATCTCGGCCACGGCACCGGCCATCTCGACGCCAGTCGGCCCGCCGCCCACGATGACGAACGTGAGCAGCGCCTGCCGCTTCACCGGATCGGGCTCGCGTTCGGCCAGCTCGAAAGCCGTGAGCACGCGGCGCCGGATCTCGAGGGCATCTTCCAGACCCTTGAGCCCGGGCGCGAGCCGTTCCCAATCGTCGTGGCCGAAGTAGCTGTGCCGAGCGCCGGTGCAGATGAGGAGGTAGTCGTAGACGAACTGGGCTCCATCGGTCAGCTCGACCCGCCGGTCGTTGGTATCGACCGTGGCGACCTCGCCCAGGACCACCTCCGCGTTCCGCTGGCGCCGCACGATTGACCGAATGGGCGCAGTGATATCGGCCGGGTTGAGGCCCGCGGTAGCCACCTGATAGAGCATGGGCTGGAACAGGTGGTAGTTACGGCGGTCGATGACGGTTACCCGGACCGGGGCCCCCTTGAGCTCCCGCACCGCGTAGATGCCCGCGAATCCACCCCCGATCACCACCACGTGGGGCACCGGCCGGCTGGCATGGTTCGCCGCTTTGCCGTTGGTCACAAGCCCATGGTCTCCCGCCGCCACCGGGCGAAGCGAATCACGTCCTCGGCCGGCGGGACGGCGTTCTCGTCGGCGTACGCGGTGTACATGCGCCATCTGAGATAGGTGCGGTCCGGCACTGGCAGGAACGGAGGCTTCCGCCACCATTCCCGCCGGCGAAAGGCCCAGGCCGTTCGGAGCAGATCCAGCGCGAGCCGCGGATTGAGGAGCGCCCTCGCCGCGAGCCGAGCGGTGAGTCGAAACCAGGAATCACTCATCGCCTTAAGATAATTCCGCCTCCTGGGGTATATTCCCCGGGCTATGGCCGCCGCATCGGTTTCCGCGCCGCCCCGGCGGCACTATCGGGACGAGTTCCCGATCTTCCGCCAGACGATCTACCTCAACAGCTGCTCGCTCGGTGCGCTCTCGCGTCGCTCGCGAGCCCGGGTCAACGAATACCTCGACCTGTGGGAGCGCCGCGGGGCCGCCGCGTGGTACGACGTGTGGTGGGCGGCATTGGGCGAGCTGCGCGAGCGCTACGGAAGAGCGATCGGTGCGGCCGGCGGGGACATCGCGCTGCATCCCAGCATATCGGCTGCGCTCACCTCCGTGGCAGAGGCGCTGGACTACCGGCAGCGGCGGAAGGTGGTGGTCACCCGGCTCGACTTTCCGACGCTGGCGTACCAGTGGCTGGCCCGGTCCGGCGAGGGCATCGAGCTGGTGATGGTGGACAGCCCGGACGGGGTACAGGTTCCTCTGGAGGCGCTCGAGCGCGCCGTGGACGAGCGCACCGCTCTGGTGGCGACCAGTCACGTGTTCTACACGTCTGGCGCCATCCAGGATGTCGCGGCGGTGGCGGAGATCACGCATCGGCGCGGGGCGCTGCTGCTGGTGGACGGCTACCAGGCTGCAGGCCAGCTGCCGGTGGACGTGCAGCGTCTCGACCTGGATTTCTACTGTGCCGGCGGACTCAAGTGGTTGCTGGGTGGCTCGGGGATCTCGTTTCTCTATGTCCGGCCGGAGCTCCACCACCGGCTGGCGTCGCGCGCGACCGGCTGGTTTGCCCACCGGGAGCAGTTCCGCTTCGATCCCGAGCGGCTGGTGCTGCACGACGATGCCCGGCGGTTCGAGGCCGGCACCCCTGCGATGGCCGCGGTGTACACGCAGCTGGGCGGGCTCGATGTGCTGGAGGAGGTGGGTCCGGTCGAGGTGCGCCGCGCGACGATGGCGCTCACCGAGGATCTCATCGAGCGGGCTCGCGCCGCGGGCCTTCGCCCCAAGGTCGCGGCCACGGCCGAAGCCCGGTCGGGCATCGTCATGCTGCCGAGCGACGACCCGGTGCGAGAGGTTCGCCGGCTCGGGGAGGCCGGCGTCGTCGCCGATGCGCGCCCTGGCCACGTGCGAGTCTCGCCCTACTTCTACAACCTGCCCGATGACGGTGCCGCTCTGGTGGAGCTCCTGAAGCCGTGACCGACGATCCACTCCGCCCCGGCCCGGCCCGGCCGCCCCGCGACACCAAGGAGACCGAAGACGAAGCGCTCCTCGAGAGCCCGCCGCCGCGCGAAGCCATCGCGCTGCACAAGGCGTCGGACTCCTGGCGGGCGCTCCGAATTCTGGGAGAGTTCGTCTGGGGCTTCGACAACCTGGCGGACGTGAGCGGCGGCGTCTCGATCTTCGGCTCGGCCCGGACCCGGCCGGAAGACCCCCACTATCAGGCGGCGGTCGAGACCGCGCGGCTGCTCGCCCAGGCGGGTATCCCGGTGATCACGGGGGGCGGGCCCGGGATCATGGAAGCGGCCAACAAGGGGGCATTCGAGGCCAACGGGCTCTCGATCGGGTGCAACATCGAGCTCCCGTTCGAGCAGGGCACCAATGCCTACGTGACCCGCAGCCTGATGTTCAAGTTTTTCTTCGTCCGCAAGATGATGTTCGTGAAGTACGCGGCCGCCTTCATCGTCTTTCCCGGGGGCTACGGGACTCTGGACGAGCTGTTCGAGGCGCTGACCCTGATCCAGACCGGCAAAGTCAAGCACTTCCCGGTCATCCTGTTTGGCCGGCGCTATTGGAGCGGCATGGTGAGCTGGCTGCGCGACACAGTCGCGGCAGAGCGCAAGATCAACCCCGAGGATCTCGACCTTTTCAGCGTGACCGATGACCCGGCCGAGGCCGTCCGGATGGTGATCGAGGCGCGTGACGAAGAAGCGGCCGGCAACATAGTCGCGCGGCACACCCGGGAGCACGACGGGAGGAGCGGATGACCCGACCGTCCGCACCGTATCTGCGGGGCCAGCGGATCGATCCCGGCGCGATCAGCGGGCGGGAAGCCGTCGCGGATCTGATAGACGGAGCCTTTCTGGCGTACAACGCAGGCCGCCTGCGTGAAGGCTGCGCGCTCTTCACGCAGCGAATGCTCGCGCCCGACGCGACCGTCGGGATGAGCCTCACCGGGGCCATGACGCCCGCGGGCCTGGGCATGAGCTGCCTGATCCCGCTGATGGAGGCCGACTGGCTCATCTCCACCGGCGCGAACCTGTATCACGACGCGCATTTCGGCCTGGGCCTCGCGATGCATCGAGGGACGCCGCACGCCGACGACGTCGAGCTGCGCGACAAGGGTGTGGTTCGGATTTACGACATCTTTTTCGACTATTCGGTCCTGCTTTCGACCGACGCGTTCATTCGCGAGGTCTCCGCGCGGGAGGAATTTCAGCGTCCCATGAGCACGGCAGAGTACCATTGGCTGCTCGGCAAGTACATGGGCGAGCGAGAGCGGGCGTTGGGGCTTCATCGCCGCTCGGTGCTCGCGGCGGCGCATGCGCTCGACGTGCCCATCTACACCAGCTCTCCGGGCGACAGCTCGATCGGCATGAACGTGGCGGAGCAGGCCCTGGCCGGCAACAAGCTCCGGTTCGACGTAAGCGCCGACGTGAACGAAACGGCGGCCATTGTGCTGGATGCCAAGCGCTCGGGCGGGAAGAGCGGGTGTCTGATCGTGGGCGGCGGCAGCCCGAAGAACTTCATCCTGCAGACCGAGCCCCAGATTCAGGAGGTGCTGGGGATCGACGAGCGCGGACACGACTACTTCCTGCAGATGACCGATGCCCGGCCGGATACCGGCGGGCTGTCCGGCGCGACCCCCGCAGAAGCGGTGAGCTGGGGCAAGATCGACCCGGATCAGCTGCCGGGAACGGTGGTGGTCTATCTCGACAACTCGGTGGCCCTGCCGCTGTTGACGGCCTATGCCCTGGCGCGCCACGAGCCGCGACCGCTCAAGCGGTTGCACCGTAGGCGGGGCGTGATGCTGGACCGGCTGGTGGCAGAGTACCGCGATGCCCTCGCGCAGCGGGATCACAGGGCGGAGGAATCGGCGGCCCAGGTGCACCCGGCCGCTGGTGGCACCGAGACGGTCGGGCGGTGACCGGGAGCGCCGAACCGGCCGCGCGCTTTCCCACTCTGTCGCGCGCCTACCGGTGGTACGCCCTCGGGCTGCTCGCCCTCATCAACCTCCTCAATTACCTCGATCGCAACGTCATCTTCGCGCTGTTCGAGCCGATCAAGCGCGACCTCTCGCTGACCGATACCCAGCTCGGCTGGCTAGGCTCGGCCTACATCCTGGTGTTCTCGGTTGCGGCGCTCCCACTGGGGGTCATCAGCGATCTCCGCTCGCGGCGCGCAGTGATCGCGGGCGGCGTCGCGGTGTGGAGCGCGTTCACGTTTCTGGGCGGGCTGGTCAGCAAGTTCTGGCAGCTGTTCACCTGCCGGGCCGCGGTCGGGGTCGGCGAAGCGGCCTTCGGCCCGGCCGCCGCGTCACTGGTCGCGGACTACTTCCCGGGGAAAGGCCGGGCAGCGGCGATGGGGATTCTCGCCTCGGGCATCGCGCTGGGCGGCGTCCTCGGCATCGGGCTCGGTGGCCTGCTCGAGCGACAGTACGGCTGGCGGGTCGCCTTCATGGTGGTGGGCATCCCCGGGTTCGTGTGCGCGGTGGCCGCGGCGCGCCTGATCGATCCCACTCGCCGACCGCCCGAGCTCACCGTGCGCGAATACATGAGCGGGATTGGCGTTGGCCTCAACTCGCTGATGCGGCGTTTCGTCTGCACCCTCATCGGGCTGGCGGCCGGCGCCGGATTCGCGGTGGCTCTCGACCAGGTGTACGGCGCCGACTCCAAGCTCGACATCGCCGCGCTGGGAGCAGCTGTCGGCCTCGGCCTGGCAACCGACATCTGGCGTTGGGTGCGCCTCATCCGGCTGGGGCAGCCTCCCGCGACGCCTCTGGGCGACGAGATCGAATCCACCATCGGCGACATCGTGCGGGCTGGGCAGCGGGTGCTGGCCACGCCCACCCTGATGTACGTGTTCGTGGCCGGTGCGATGATCTCGTTCGGGATGAACGGCATCGTCGGCTGGGGCCCTACCTTCATCTCCCGGGAGCTCGGGTTCACCGCCTCACAGGCCGCGACGCTGCTCGCCAAATGGGGCTTGCTCGCCGGCACGGCGGGCACCGTGTTCGGCGGCGCCCTGGCCGATTGGCTGCGACGCTATACCGAGCGCAGTCGTGTGATTACCGTCGCCCTTGGCCTGCTCATCGGCGGACCAGCCGCGATCTGGCTGCTTACGGTGCGGGATCCGGCCATCTTCACTCCCGCGTTCTTCGGTGCCTTCTTTTTTCTCTCGTGGTACAACGGGCCGCTCACGGCGGTGATCTTCGACGTCGTGCCGGCTCGGGTCGGCGCGACGGTCGCGGGGGCCTACCTCCTCTTCATCCACCTCGCCGGCGACGCCATCGCGTTTCCCCTGGTGGGGGCACTGTCCGACCGCTTTGGAATCGACCGGGCCGTATTCGTGCTCCCGTTCGTCGCGACCTTGGGCGGCCTGGTGATTCTGGGCGCCACCCGAACGGTCGCGTGGGACATGCAGCGACTGGAGCTAGCCGGGAAGAGCGGCGACGGTAAGAGGTGAGAGGTGAGAGGGCGTCTCTCACCGGGTCCGGTAGACCAGGTCCAGCAACTCCTGGTACATCGCCTCCGCCCGCTCCGGGCTGCCCGACCGGATCGCTTCGGTGGCACAGTAGCGCAGATGGTTGTCGAGCAGGGCCCGCCCGGCGCTTCGCAGCGCCTCCTGTACCGAGGCGATCTGCACCAACACGTCCGCGCAGTACCGCTCCTCCTCTACCATCTTCTGGAGTCCGCGGACCTGACCCTCGATGCGCCGCAGCCGCCTCAGCACGGCCTGCTTGGTCTCAGGCGCGAGCGCGACGGCATGCACTCCGTCACCGGGACGGGAACAGGGGCAGGACGGAGTTTCGGTTGGCATACTGACCTCCGTGCAGGTAAGGCGTGAACAGTGAAAAGTGAAAAGTGAACAGTGAACGGGGTCTCCATGCGCTCCTGAAACTCCCTGTTCACTGTTTACTGTTCACTGTTCACGCCTTTCGCAGGCGTAGACTATTGGTTACAACGCTGACGCTGCTCACCGCCATGGCCGCCGCCGCCAGGGCCGGTGTCAGCAGAATTCCGAACGCGGGGTACAATGCGCCGGCCGCGATCGGGATGCCGATGACGTTGTAGACGAATGCCCAGAACAGGTTCTGCCGGATCACCCGCATCGTCCGCCGGGCGAGCCGGATTGCCTGGGGCACGGCGACGAGGTCGTTGCGCATGAGGGTGATGCTGCCGGTCTCCATCGCGACATCGGTACCGCTCCCCATCGCGATGCCCACATCACTCAGAGCAAGCGCCGGTGCATCGTTGAGGCCGTCGCCGACCATTGCCACGACATGACCGGCCGCCTGGATCTGTCTCACTTCCTCCAGCTTCCGGTCCGGGAGCACCTCGGCCACCACCCGGTCGATGCCGACTGCCCGCGCCACGCTAATCGCGGTACGGCGGTCGTCTCCGGTGAGCATGATCACGTCCAGGCCCAGGTCGCCCAACTGCTCCACCGCTGCAGCGCTGGTTGGCTTCACCGGATCGGCGACCCCTATCAGGCCCGCGGCTCGACCGTCGATGGCGACGAACACCGGGGTCGCGGCCGCTTCGCCCAGCGCGGCCGCAGTGGGCTCGAGCGCCGAGACGTCGATCCCGCGCTCTCGCATCAGCGCACGGTTGCCGGCGGCGACCTGCCGCGCTGCGACGCA
>WNGB01012455.1_pt1 | contig 11556 bp, 15 predicted proteins | sample 5400681 | NCBI WGS metagenome assembly WNGB01 (sample SAMN13153367, study PRJNA577476) | soil metagenome | isolation source: 115 cm soil or saprolite under grassland replicate 2 | place: USA:California | collected 2016-06-15 | reverse complement strand
GCGCGTTTCAAGCGCAGACGACGGACGTAACTGGCAGCACTCTCGCCAACATGGGCGGTGAAGATACGATGGAAGTGTGGTACAGAGAAACCAGCTACCGCCGCAAGCATTTCCCGATTGAGCGGTTCGTTGATGTGCTCGCGGATGTACTGCATCACATCCTCGATGCATTCAGAATATTCCTGAAGCGTTTGGGCATCAGTCAGCATACGTAAACTATAGTATATCAGAACACTTGTTCGCTACTCCGTGATTGTTCCACGACTGGTAAAAAGAGTAGTTAAATGGGCTGTGGGGCAGTCTGCCAACCGCCCCACAGCCAAGCAAAAACGAAGCGAACCCATTATATGCGACTCAAACTACTTTTGCCAGAAGTCAAACCGGAGTATTTTGTGATTCCGAAACACTGCCCGAGCCCTGGATGTAAAGGAAAACGCTTTTATCCGCGCCAAGCGGTTGAGAAAAAGATCGTGGATGCCAAGCACAAGCAGGTGCAAGCCTGGCGATACCAATGTAGCGAGTGCGGACATACCTTTCGGGTCTACCCCCAGGGAGTGAGCAAACAACACATCTCCCAACGGGTGAGCGGGTTAGGGGTCATGCTGTACCTGCTTGGACTCAGTTATGGAGCGGTGGCCATCGTGTTGGAAACATTAGCGGTCGGGATTGGTAAGACGAGCGTGTATCGAGCCGTGCAGGCGGTGGCAGAACAAGTGCCAGGAATGAAGCAAGCCCGCTTGTTGGAGGGCTACCGCACCGGAGCGGTGGGCGCGGATGTGACCAGCGTGCGCTGTGGTGGGAAATGGCTTCCGCTGGGGATCAGTGTGGATGCGATCACCGGTATGACCCTCAGTATTGATGGATTGCCGGGCGAAGAAGCTGAACAATTAAAAGCATGGCTGGCACCCATCCTGGAGGCGGTGGATGCCGATGTGTTGGTGACCGATGATGCCGATGCCTTCAAGAAAGTCAGTGATGAAACAGGGCGGGCACAGCAAGTCTGCAAAAGCCATGTGGTACGCAACACTGAAGGGTTGGTGGAGGAGTTATCTGCCCTGCTCCAGGCAGGCCAAGATCGCTCGTTGGAAAGTATCGGCGTTTCTCCCGAGCAGGCGCTGGCCGACTTGGCTGCTTTGAAAAAGCTCATTCATTCCCGACAACCCGAAGAACAGCCAGAGTTGGAACGGTTGTATCTGCGCTATGCCGCCGCTCGCAAACCAGCCAAAGGCAGGCGGTTTGACATTGCCTATCGCATGCGCAATCTGTTCTTGGATCGTTGGACCCTCTGGCCGCGTTTGACTTTTTATCGCACGTGGAAGGACGAATATGGTCGCTTGAAACTCGATGGAACCAATAATGACTGCGAACGCAGCATTGGTTGGTGGGTCAAGGAGCGCTATCGTTCCATGCGTGGCTATAAGCGCCAGCAATCCGCTCTCAATGTGAGCCGCCTGATCGCTCACGCTGGCAATCACCTGTCGCACGGATTGAATCTCGCCACCCTGATGGCCTAGCCTGCTCATTTCCCCCATCGCCAAGCTATCCTGTCTCCCCTCCAGATGGTTACCAAATTTGGAACAGTCACGCTTTCGGTGGTCATCCAGGCAGGCGGACAGTCCACTCGTATGGGTGAAGATAAGGCCCTGAAACCCTTTCTTGGCAGGCCGCTCATTCAACGCGTAATCGATCGAATCAATCCGATCGCGGATGAAATACTTGTGACGACGAATCGCCCCGAAGATTATGCCTTCCTTAATCTACGACTCATAGCGGACCTGATACCGAATCGCGGCGCCCTGGGTGGACTCTACACCGCCCTGGCCTCTGCCACCGGTGATCAGGTAGCCGTCGTCGCCTGCGATATGCCCTTCGTCAGTTCAACGCTGATCGAAACGGCGAGCAGACTCATGGTCGAGGAAGAAGCGGATGTTGTGATCGCGGAGTCATCCGAAGGGATGGAGCCTCTTCATGCGGTATATCGCCGGATGACTTGTGTTCCAGCAATCGAAGAGGCCATTGCAGCAGACAAGTGGAAAGTCATTTCATGGTTCCCACAAGTCAAAGTACGCGTACTAAAGCCGGATGAAATCAAGGCTCTTGATCCATCTGGCTTGTGCTTTTGGAATCTCAACACTCCTGAAGAATTTGCCGAAGCCGAGCGAGTCTCCCTCTCCCTTTCAGGAAGAGGATTAGAGTGAGGGTTATTTAACTATTAAAACTGGACAGGGCGCGTGGCTCACCACCTTTTGAGCATTACTGCCCAACAATGCACCAGCCAGGCGTCCCAAGCCGCGTGAGCCTATTACGATCACACTGCTGTTGCGCGTCGTCGCGACTTCAACAATGGCCTCAGCAGGCGAACCCTCCAGTGTTTCCGTTTGAATTTCAGAAGGGATTTCTCCAACTTCGGCTAGAGTGGTTTTAAGAAGCGAGTCTGACTCCAGCACGCGGGCATTGATGGCATTTGACAAATTAGGTTCACCCAGGTAGGCAGGGACAGGGTCATATGCCACCACAACCCTCAGTTCCTCTGCATCAACAGCACGCGCAAGATCACCAGCTACTTTTGCGGCACGCAGGCCATGTTCGGAGCCATCCGCGGCTAGAAGGATGTGACTAAACATATTATCTCCTTTCTCTTGTACCGCAACACTAAGAAATTGTAAGGCTGCTTTGAATTTTGTCCTTTGAAATACGCAAGTGACGCTGAAATTTAGAGGAAGTCGCGGCACTAAGGTACAATAAAAGTATACAAAAGCAAAATTAGATAAATATTTGAATCTCAGGAGGAATTCCCGTGACACTTAACCTCGATGCTGTTCGCAAGCAATTTCCCTCTCTCAACCGCCCAGCGATTTTTTTCGATAACCCTGGTGGGACACAGATCGCGCAACAAAGCATAGACCGGATCAATCAATATCTGCTTGAATATAACGCCAATCATGAAGGCGCATTCGAGACCAGCAAAAAGTCAGATGAGGTGTTACACGAAGCACATCTAGCCATGGCTGATTTTCTCAACGCGGCGCGCCCCGAAGAGATCATCTTTGGTAATAACATGACCACATTGACGTTACATATTTCGCGTTCACTAGCGCGCTCACTCAATCCCGGTGATGAGATTGTCGTCACACGGTTGGACCATGACGCGAACATTTCGCCATGGATGCTGATCGCTGAAGACCGTCAATGCAAAATCACATGGGTTGACTTCGACATGGAAGACGGAACACTCAAAGTAGATGAGTTCGAAAAAGCAATGGAACATAAGCCGAAAATTGTTGCGTTTGGTTACGCATCCAATGCATTAGGAACAGTCAATCCTGTTCGCAAGCTGACTAAAATAGCAAAAGAAGCAGGCGCGTTGGTCTACATCGACGCGGTGCAATATGCACCTCACGGCCCAATAGATGTACAGGATATCGGCTGTGACTTTTTAGTGAGTTCTAGTTATAAGTATTCCGAGACACAATTCACAAGGGACGTTCAGCTTCACCGTCCGCCTGGTCATCGGGCAGACCAAAAAATGACCCGCTGGAGGCAAAATCCAAAATGGGTGCTGGGCTATAATCAATGCCTGTCACCCATTTTTTCTTCGGAGACCATTCAATGACACTCGATCTGTCTGTGATCCGCAGCCAATTTCCTTCCCTCAATCGTTCAGTTATTTTCTTTGACAACCCCGGTGGGACCCAGATCGCAAAGCAATCCCTGGATCGTGTCAATAGATATCTCATTGAATGCAATGCCAACCACGAAGGCGCTTTTGCTACCAGCATCGCATCAGACGCAGTTCTGGATGAAGCCCATCGTGCGATGGCAGACTTCTACAATGCATCCTCTCCTGAAGAAATCGTCTTTGGCAACAATATGACCACCTTGACACTTCACATCAGCCGGTCAATTTCAAGAGAATGGGAGGAAGGGGATGAAATCGTGGTCACCCGTCTCGACCATGATGCCAATGTCACTCCCTGGGTCTTGGCCGCACAGGATCGTGGAGTAAAGGTCGACTGGGTGGATTTTGATGTGGAAGATGGTACGCTGAAATTGGATGATTTGCAAAAGGCATTGGAAAGAAAACCGCGTCTGCTGGCTGTAGGATACGCTTCCAACTCGCTTGGGACGATCAACCCTGTTGCCAAGATTGTGAAGATGGCGCACGATGCTGGCGCGATGGTTTACATTGATGCTGTCCAATATGCTCCACATGGACCCATCGACGTGCAGAGACTGGACTGTGATTTCCTGGTCTCGTCAGCGTATAAATTCTTCGGAACACATTCGGGGATTCTGTATGGCAGGCGTGAATTATTGGAGAAATTATTTGCCTACAAAGTGAGGCCTGCAACGAATAATCTTCCAGGAAAGTTTGAGACCGGAACCCAAAACCATGAAGGCATTGCCGGTGTGCTTGGGGCAATTGAATACTTCGAATGGGTCGGTAAGGAGTTTGGCGGAAAACATATGGAAGGCTTGGCTGAGAATGGCTATAACGGTCGCCGCTTAGAACTTAAGAAAGCGATGACAGCCATCCGTGCCTACGAGTTCGAGCTTGGACGTGCGCTTCTTTCTGCCCTGGAATCTGTTCCTGGCCTACATATATATGGTCTAACCGATGTCCGCCGTTTGGAAGAGCGTGTGGCTACATTTGCATTTCGATTGAAGGATCTGCATCCACGCGTAGTCGCTGAAAAACTGGCTCAACAAGGAATATATGTCTGGGATGGAAACTACTATGCGATCAATGTGACCGAGCGGCTGGGACTAGAAGATAGCGGAGGAATGGTGCGTGTCGGTGCCACACATTACAACACACTCGAAGAAGTGGAGCGACTAAAGGAAGCGCTCATGAAAATTAGTGCGGGGTAGTCTTCCCCATAAATTCAGAGTTGCTACCCAGCCATCAAGACCAAAGCTTTGTTCGATCAACTCTCGTAATCGCCTAGATAATAAGGAACACCAATTTCTATTAGTGCCAGGCTGGTGATTCCCATAAATAGCCACATCAGACCCGCGGGTTAGACAAATGACCACGCTCCTTATATCCAAGGATGCGTAGTTGTCCTGCAAGACTACCCATACCTGCTATGAATCCTTGGGGGCTCGGATGGACACAAATGGATATATTTTTTATGTTCATTAAAAGGGAAAAGGTGATTTTGAGGGCTTTTCTCAAGAGTGGCAGCAAAATAAAGCAGTCGATTGTAGGAACTAGCCCGCTATGTCTCCCACAAGCCTGAACTTATACCCGTACATTTGGCCGGACTGATCTTTGTTTAACTTTAAGGGATGTTGAGTGTCATAATACCCACAAAGCTATTAGTGCCAAGTTCAAATCTGACTTCGCCCTAATAACTGCTAAAAAGCTGTTGTCCAGATCTTTATACTGATTCTATAGATAGGACTAAAATTACAGCCGTTTGAATCGGCTTAATTAAAATATAATAAAAGAGGATCAGAACAAGAGAAATGATAGATCAAAATCAAGTCAAACGAATATCCCTTGCCCTGCCTATCCTCCAACAGGCAGATGCACAACTGGTTCGTGAGTTTCAACAGGCTGCTTTTCTAGCCAGGATTCCTGTGGGTCACGATGTTTTTCTCGAGGGGGACCACGTGGATGCAATTGCCCTGTTAATTTCTGGGGTGGTGCGCGTTTATAAGATTGGCGAGACGGGTCGAGAAATCACTCTATATCGCTTTGGCAACGGTCAAAGCTGCATCCTGACTGCAAATGCAATTTTGAGCCAGAAAACCTTTCCAGCAATTGCCACAGTTGAAAAAGAGGCCGAAGCGGTGATGATCCCGGCTGCTACCTTTCGTGATTGGGTAGTTCGCTACGATTTGTGGAGGGAGTTTGTCTTTGACTTGTTTTCACAGCGTCTATCCAGTGTTATGGAAATCGTCGATGAGATTGCTTTCCGTCGCATGGATGCTCGTGTCGCTTCTTTGCTGCTTAGGCGTGTGCGGTTGCAGAACCCGATGCGAATTACCCACCAAGAAATTGCTGCAGAGCTTGGAAGTTCGCGTGAGGTGATCAGCCGTCTGCTGGAAGATTTCAGCGAGCGCAGTCTAATCCGTTCTGGACGGGGTGAGATCGAGGTTTTGGACACAGAAGGCCTGGAATCCGTATAAGTCCGGCTTGAAGAGGCTCGCCTTCCACTTTGAGTGTGAGTTCACCGCTTGTTCTGTATACAGCATTAACTTTATGTGACTTTGTCACATACAAAATCACGTGACTCTCCTATACTAGGGGTCGAGATAACCAATCAAAAGGAGATAAAAATGAATCCGTTTGTTTCATACATGGCTTCCACCACTGGCCGAATTACCCGTATTGTCGCCGGCATCGCGCTGATTGCCTGGGGCCTAATGAGCCTTGAGGGCACTACCGGCATTATTGTGGCGTTAGTAGGCGTCGTGCCATTGCTGGCTGGCCTGTTCGATTTCTGTGTATTTGCGCCGCTGTTTGGTAATCCCTTAAGCGGTCCAAAGATTCGCGCCGGAAAGTAGCTGTGTGTACAAACGAAAGGCATCACATTTCCATAAACGTGATGCCTTTCGTTTGCTTCCTTGACATGCATTCTCCAGATTTTTATAAATCTTGGATCATATGCTCAATGGTGTTATGCCTTGCCAAAGGGGTTGAGCGAGATACAAGTGCGTTAGTATAAGGATATCAATTTGTCTCAACCAAACATTTTGAAATCGTTCACTTTTGTTATTATACAATTCTCATGTCTCGGATTGATCGCTATCACTGGCCCAATTTTTCCAAACAACAAACTTCTTTTGGCGGTTGAGCTTTTGGGCCTCGCCCTTGGTATTTGGGCAGTGTTTACAATCGGCATTGGAAACTTCAACGTGACACCTGATCCGTTGAAGTCAAGCCACTTGGTCACACGAGGACCATACCGTTTTATTCGCCACCCGATGTACCTCGCCCTATTATTAGTTACGTTACCATTAGTAGCAACTAAATTTTCAGTGTTACGATTGGCAATTTGGCTGGTGCTTTTCATTGACCTGGTAATCAAGCTCAATTATGAGGAGAGCATACTTACATCACGGCTTGAAGGCTATCGCGATTATAAGCAACAAAGTTATCGTCTAATCCCATTTATTTATTGAGTCCACTTTCAAGAGTGATTTGCAGATGTATCACTATCCTGCCAGCGAATCTATTGGTTTATGCTTCTCGACATTCTCTTTAAATAATCGCGCTCAAACAATAATATTTCTTTATGAGGAGCAAAAGATACAATATTAACTATTGCACCCTGCTTTTTTTTGAACACCAATTTTCTGAAAAGCTTTGTCAGAATCATCGCCGGATAGTCGCTGATCTCTGAGCCCTGATACTATCGGCGAGCTAAGGCCGGCGCGCCTCATCTAGTGTGGGCTGAACAAGTAGACAGATATCCAAGAAGATGAAGATAAATGCCTAACTGAAGCATTGTGAAATCTTTCAATGAGAACCGGCTAAGCTAATTCTCTTTATCATAACAAGGCCTAACAGCATCGGACACGGATCTCACGGAAACAACCGATTTTTCCGTATCCTCCCTGTGGTCCATATTCAAAGATTTTCCCTAGTTAATTTTGAAGTGCGCGCATGATCTCTGCAAGCAGATTCTGTTCCGGAACCGCGCCGACAACTGAACCTGCCCCTGAATTGATCACGGTTTGCGGCACAACCTGAACGTTAAAGCGGTTCGCCAGTTCAGGGAACTCGGTCGCCTCCACGCCTTCGGCGCGGATCATTTTCGGGTTTTCCATAGCCATTTGGTGGGCAAGCAAAACCGCGCGCGGACAATATGGGCAACTCGGTGTAACGAACACCTGCAAATGTAATGGCTTGTCGAGGTTCTTCAAGAACTCGCGCGTCTTTTCGTTGAGACCCGAATTGCGTTTGGATACGATCAAGATATCGTTGATGAGCGTACTAAACTCGTGACCGGACGGAATGCCCAAATATTGGACTCCGAGATTTGTGACATCGGAACCATTCTTCGCGGCAATGACGATGCCAGGCGCGTTCGTGACGTTGAACTTCCTGGCAACATCCTGGTCTTCCTGAATATCGTAGACTCTCAATTCGATTTTTTGGTTGGTTGCTGCGACTTCTTCGAGAAGCTGTCGTGTCTTGGCACAGTACTCGCAGTTATCCTGTGAGCCAAAATAAAGAACCTGTACCGGCTCTTTCATCTCCATGAAGACTTCATTAATCTGCCTGACGATCTGGTCGTTGAGAACTTTTTCCATGGTTTGCTCCTTTTCAATTACGCGAGTTCAACCTTGGCGGTGGTGATATCAAATTTTGGCGGGTTCTCAAGATGTTTCTTCACTGCACACAATTCCGCAGAGCGGATGAGCGAATCACGGTACTTATCAGGGAATGCAGGCGGGATCTGAATTTCGAGATCGATCTTATCCACCATATGGGTAAATGGGTTACTTTGGACACGTTGCACAATACGAATACCCTCTGTTGGAATGTTGCGCTGGCTGCAAAAGCCGAGGACATAAATTCCCGCGCATGTCCCAATAGACGAGAGGAAGACAGCGAAAGGCGTGGGGGCGCTGGCCGTTGGAGGTTGGTCAGTTGGTACGATGAAGCTGCCAAAATGAGCGTCTACGCGAGAGCCGCCCGGGAAGTCAATGATCATTTCCATGTGTATTTGATACTCCTATTTGAAAAATATGATTCCTGCTATCACCCATTGGATGCAAATAATCAGAAAAAGTTGCAGATTTCACAACCACTGCTGTATACTTCGTTCTTGCAACTTTTTGGAATGGAATTCATCTAATGATTACACCAATGCCAACCGAGATTTCACTGGAAGCGCTTAAAGCAGGAGACCGCGCCGAGTTTGCCCGTCTCGTGGACGCTTATTCCAGTCCGATCTACTGCCTTGGCTTACGGATGCTCGGTAACCCTCAGGACGCGGAGGATGTTCTTCAGAACACATTTTTTAACGCGTTAGTCCATCTCCCAGAGTTCGAAGGGCGATCCGGCGTTTCGACGTGGCTTTACCGCATTGCCGCGAACGAAGCGCTGATGCTCATCCGCAAGAAAAAGCCTGAGATTAACCTTGAAGATGCCGAAACTGGCGAAAATAACGAAGATCTGAAGCCAACCCAATTGGTCGATTGGAGCGCGCTTCCTGAGGATGAACTGCTTTCAGGCGAAGGTAAAAAGATTCTCGATCAGGCGATCCAGAATCTGCCCGAGTCCATGCGCATCGTTTTTCTCTTGCGCGATATCGAAGGACTATCCATCAAGGAGACTGCCGACGCCTTGAATTTAACCGAGACCAACGTCAAGACCCGCTTATTGCGTGCCCGATTGTTTTTGCGAGAACAGCTCTCCACTTATTATGGTGAGCGCTTTATCCGTGAGGAGTGAAGAATAAAATGGCCGAACATGCTCATATGAATTGTGAAAAATTATTGCGATCGTTGTCCGAGTATATTGACGGCGAACTCAGCCCTGAACTGTGCCAGGAGCTCGAAAAGCATCTTGCGGGATGCTACAACTGCCGCGCGGTGTTGAACACAACCAAGCGGACAATTGACCTTGTGCATTCTCCCGTCGCACAGCCTGACCTGCCCAACGATGTGCGCGAACGTCTCTTCAAACGCCTCAACCTGGACGATTACCTGAATCCAAAATAGCTTTCTCCCCTTTGCTTGGATCAGTAAAGCCTCCGCGAACAGAACCGCGAAGGCGTTTTGTTTGTGATTTCAAAAGTATTACGCTGCACTGCCCTTCTTGAGAGACAAATTGGCGCGTTGCCAAATGAACATATCCCCCTTCATATTTACAACATTGAAGCCGACGCACGCATAAAGAAAGGCAACGAGAGGGACGAAAAGTTAGATTAAATTCACAATGCCACTTCCTGTGATATATGAAAGATAATATCTTGTTCTACTTGATAATATCCACCATATGCGCAGGGTGGGCAGAGAGTAAGTCCATTTTGATGGAGCTCGCGCTCGTTCATGATTTCTTCGCCGCAGACATCGCAATTAACGCGCAGGCCAGGCTGCGAGACAATTTGTTCAACAGGTGTGTTCAGGATCACTTCCTGTATAGTCAGCATTTCCTTATCAGGCATGATTTGATAGGCTTGCATCTGCGCGAAGTAGTGTCGAGATTCATTTGGAGCGTAGCCATAAGCACGTTCACGAATGTCCAACATCGGTGCGACGCGGATCGCGCAGCCTGTTTTTGTGTCCACAAACGTCCCGGCGACTTTGCCATAATCTTCCACGCGTAAGGTGCGATGGCCAACCGTGCAAGCTGTCGCCGCAGAGACACCGTCTACAAAGCACCCATCCGTTTCTGAGATGACAAGCAGTCGCTTTTTTATCGGAAGTTCGTCAAAGCCAAGCACCTTCATGCCAGCCAACCCGATACGCACACCAAGAATTTGACGCGGGCAGAGATGGTCGTGATCTTGCATGGATTTTTCGAGAAGATGGGTGAGGTCCATGTTTTGCCTTTCAAGCAGTAAATAATTTCAAATTACCTTCATCCGTCACTTCCACACGCAGGTAGCTCAGAGGCTTATCCGCGCTTCCACTGCATCTGCTTTAGGAGCGTCATCGTATGCGCCTGCCTGTTCCCAATAATCCCGTAGTTCTGGGACGGATGATGCATAAGTAATAGGTCAAACTCGCTACTGTGTTCGATGACAAACAGTCGGCGCTGGATGACCTGCGCGAGCGCATCCTCCGCCTGCCGCAAATCTTCTTCGTAATCGTAGTCGGGATCAGACTCAACAAATAGAACGTTTGCTCCGTGATAAACCTTGACGAGCGGCGCTTCGAGAACAGGATGAATATCAATTACGCAACCGTCAGGTTTGAGCAGGCGGTGAATTTCCTCAAGGGCATGAACCATGCCCTCATATTCCATTCATCAGAGCGACCAGGACAAGATCACCCTGTCGAAAGCTGACGACTCATTGTTTGCGGCGAAGTCTTCAAATGCGATATGATGAAATACGACGCGGTCCTTTAATTCTTCTGGCAAGTTTTCCCTTGCCCGCGCATTGCTCTCCGCGAAGGGTTCAATGGCTGTGACATGCGCCGCCTTGTTAGCATAACGCAGGTCAGGCGTCCATCGCCGCAGCCAATCTCCAGCACGCGCCGACCGCTAAAATCCGCCAGTTCGTACAGGGCGCGGGGTAAAGGCTGACTGGAAAAATTGTCCATACTACGGCGCCTCGTTGACAAAGTAAACCATTCTCTATCCGCTGCATTTGCTAAATTTATGACGCGCTGGTCAGAGGCTAGCGGTAGTTATTTAGCTTATTTTGCGTGTATAGCAATAATGGTCGTTTGTCATTTCCGATTGATCCTTATTTCGGAAACCCAACGTAAACTTGCTTTGATACTAATCCGTCTAGATTGGAAATTTAAAAATCTCAGCTATGAATTCCTCTGGGCAGGGATGGACACAAATGGACATACTTTTCTTGCTCAATAACGGAAAGAAGGATTGTTTTTAAGGCCTTTTCAAGGCAACTGCTATAATTC
>WNGB01014680.1_pt1 | contig 11557 bp, 13 predicted proteins | sample 5400681 | NCBI WGS metagenome assembly WNGB01 (sample SAMN13153367, study PRJNA577476) | soil metagenome | isolation source: 115 cm soil or saprolite under grassland replicate 2 | place: USA:California | collected 2016-06-15 | reverse complement strand
CTCCTTCTGTGGTTGGTTTAAGGTGGAGTATACAATGAGCCAACCTTCACATCATGTTCAGCAGGAAAGAAAATGAAGGCCATTTGATTCAACGAGTTAATCATATGTCTCAGTGTTGAGAAAGTGTCCGGTAGTGAATTCACGCACAATGTCGAGGAACATATCTCCTCAATCAGACCATGCCTTACGAGTAGAGTGGATATCCGATGAGGCGTACAAGAATACCCTGCATTTCCTCAACACTCATAGTTATATGCTCGGCCACACTTTCGTAAAGCATCCCCGTTGGGACGTGCCTACCATGGCGCTCCTCCTGCCATTCTTTCAGGCACCAGAAAACGACTCGCTCACGATGGGTGAGACCGTCTGCCACATCTGGCAGATAATCACGAGGATCACGATTTGGCATATCAGGCTTCTCCACATCGGCACACCCCACAAAGGGTATCAGTAGAAGCTGAACAATCGATTGTGTTCCTCAACCATCTGAGAGAAAAAATGCAGACCATCTGGTTGCTCCCACCACACATCACCCAGGTGTAACAACGCCAGTTTTCCCAACCACGCGAGGTCCTGTGGTGATTGGTTACGGCGATAGACGGTGTCTCTGGCGAAGTATTTGGAAAAGAGCCGATGGACAAAATTCGGAAGACTATCTTCGAGGCTGATCATCACATGATTCTGACCAGGTAACAGTTCATTGAGCCATTCCATCAGGTCATACCACACACCCAACACACTTTGATAGCGTCCGTACTGCACCAAAAGCTCCTGTTTCTCGTGGAGCAAGGTGCGTAAGAGTTGTTGAATATCCTCATGATTCCATGTTTTTCCTCGCTGTGCTCCCGAGGTAAAGTATCGTTGGATGACGGAGAGTTCGGCAGCGTCGATGGCCGTGGCGTAGCGATGAGAGAGGAGATTGGCGTAACGTAGGACGTCTTCGGTCATTGTCTGGAGGAGTGTGGACGAGTCCTTGGCCCAATAAATGTGCTGGGTTTGTCCGACGTGTTCTTGGTGCCACTCCAACAGCGTTGCGCGGTATTGGTAGATGTCGCAAGGCTCAGAAGGCATGCTCATCACCAGGGACGAGGTCGTAGGTCCGTATCACAGGCACGAGAGGGGTCCTACGAGGATGCATGTCACATTGGCATCAGCGCTTGGGCGTCGCATTGGCTCGATACACTCTGAAAGTTGAGCAGTACACACAGCAAAGGCAGTCGAGCACCATCGCGGCTCTGGTCTCGTGAGCGACTGCGGTTTGTGCTGCCAAGAGGAAGTCTAACACACCTGCATGCCGACGTCTCAAGGAGAGGGAGGAAAGGGATGGGAGATCGACTCTCCCTCCACATGTGAGGGGCTAGGGAAAAACCCCTCCCAGAGATGCATGCGATAAGGTTGAGGGAAGTATGGTATAGTGCGTAGAAAATTGACGAGGGAACACAAGTGGTATGAGACTTTGACATGTCTCCATAAAAATTGAATGAGGAGGAACTATGCCAACGATAAGCGTCATCCTCAAAAGCATTGACACGGATGGGAGGATAATTACCAAGCGCTACAAAAACGCCAAAGCCTATGTCAACCCCACCACCAACCTCCTCCAAGTGTATCGTAGCGATGATCCGTCTTCCGAGGATCAGGAAATGCTGGCAGAGTTCCAAGCTGATACGTACCTCTATTGGGAGTAAGCAGTGATCGCGACAGAGGAAAGCAGAGGAGGATACATCTTGAGCAGCACAAGACAGCAACCGAGTGGCGTGCTGCTCCACGAGGATACCTTGACGGATGTACCGCTTGTGCTGCCGATGGAAGTAGAGCATACTGCCACGCATCTACTCTGAAGGGGTGCTCACGAAGCACGCGATGGTGGTGGTGGAGGTCATGGCACAAGCGGGAACGTCCCCGTTGGTGCGAGCCCTGGTCTTGGAGGATACGGGTATGAGGCATACGCCAACCTGCAAGTATGCCAAGGAAGATTGGTAGGAGTTGAAGCTGTGACCACGACGAGCCGACGCACATTTCATCTGTCCCTCAGTGGGCTGAGTATCGCGTTCGCGTTGGGGTTAGCGCTGTGGGAGTGGTATTTCTTCTTCGTGGCGGGTACGCCTCCCTTGGAGAGCGTGGCAGCCCGTCTCGGATTCTTCACCTCGAACCGCTTAGGGTTTAACTTGGCCTGGCTGACGGCGGGCTACCTGACCTACCAGCTGATCTCGATCCCCTTCGCGTTGCCTGCAGCCAAGGGTCGGTTCATCGGTGTCGTGGATGGCATGGCGTCGCTGGTGCCGCTGGCGGTCGTGCTGGTGGTCGTCTTTGGCAAGCCCTACCTGCTCGGCACCCCCGAGCGGTGGGAGACGGCGATCCTGCTCCTGTGCGTGACGGCGGTGGATTTGTTCGGGGGCTATGCGTTCAATATCGCGCTCAGCCGCCGCACCTTCGATGTCAGCCCCACGCCGCCGTCTGCCTGATCCAGGGGTCTGTGGCGCGTTCAGCCTCCCTCAAGCCTTCCCCCGCCGTGGGGATGCAGAAGGAATCACCATCGAGAAGGATTGTAGCACTGCTTGGAGAGTCAATCACGCTGCCTGCGGTGTCGTCTTCTGCGCCAATGTGCGACATGCAACCCTTCCCGCCTCCAGACACCTCAGACCTACGGCAACGGGAAATGCTCGACGAGACACAAGGCATTAAAAGGTCTAAAGCAGACCATACAACATTGGTACACTGGCAGCTCGCATAAGCGTGCAGTATAGGCGTCCTCGGGTCGTTAAGTGTACGAATCTCATGTGGACTGATTTAGTGGTAGCGCCGTCGCCACAAACCACGCTGCTTTACACCATTTATGGGCAGTGCACCTTCGTCCAGTTGTTGTGCAAACACGGGGATCAATTGCTTCATATTGCTTTCATATGCCGCAGGCCACAGCGCTTTCAATTTTTCCCTCGCCTGCTCATTGATATAGACGTGTCCTGATTGCTCAATCAACACCATCGCCACGTGTCCACTATTTTCCGTCACCGCAAAAATGTAGTCATCTTGGTCGTGAGCGAGAGAGGATTTGAGTTCGTCGAGAACCTCTTCGAGTTCATACGTATAGAGTCCATATTGCATGGCATCGTCGTGAATCAAGGTCTGTTCCAGGAGCTTCGCAATATTCTTGGCTGTCATGGGATATCTCGACTTCACAAGAGATTGTCGCTTCCTCTTGCCTTTGGCTTTGAGCTGTTCTGCTTCTGCCTTCGCTCGCACACACCTCACGCGGGACAGCAGGCACAGCAGGAAACAGAGAGGGTCTGTCAGTCACCCTCAGTATAGGCCACTTTCCTTTTTTACGACGGTCGTACTACATGAGACCACTTTGAGGGAGGAGTATCCCACGCACAAAAAAACCCCACTCCAACCATGGGGCTCACCATTCCATGCACCATGTTTTAATCAAAGTAGGGCAGGCACCATCATAACAGGACACGCGAGACAAAAAAAGCCCCATCCTCACCAGGTAGGTAGTCTGCCTTTCCATGCGCCTTGGTCAGAGTGAGGCTTTGACCATGATCGTATCATAACGACCCACAAAAAGGGTTACCCAGTCGGCATGAGGGAGGCTTGGGGCAGTCCAACGCCCTGGAGCAAGGAAAGCCAGAGGGGGGCGATCCTCAGGGCATGCGTCGCTTGCCACATCAGGGCGGCATAGAGAGGAGCGTCCCCGAGCTGATCTTGCCCCTAGGCGATATCTGCTCGGTTCGCCAACGCATATTTGACGTCACTCCCATAGACGTGGCACTGGCCTGATACGCTCCGCACTTTTCCCAGCACACCTATCAAGCGAGCGCATGACCATGCCGATAAGAAAGCAGACGATCAAAGCTCTATGACCTTCCGAGAGAGTGGAGAGACCTCATGAAGCAAAAAATGCTCGTTGGAACGATTCACGGGGCGTTTGATGGTGCGCTTGATGGCATGCCAGCACGACTCCTACGCACGGGGAAGTTTGGGTATACGGTGGAACTGCTCGCCTCCAAAGACACCTTTCATCAAGGGGATCACGTGCACCTCAGTGTGACAGAATTCGAAATCGACATGAGGACAAGGCACGAGGACGCACCCAGGCAGCGGCAAAGACAGGCATAGCAGCACCACACCGCCAGCGAGTGGCATGCCGCTCCAATGGGGGAGTACCTCCGTTGCATCAAAGGCAGATGGCTGAGTGTCACTCTCCCATGGCGCAACGCCTCGCGACAGCGTTCTCTGACCTGATCCGTGTTGCAGGCGGACAGGGGAGTCCCTACGCAGGACAGGGAGGGTAGGCTGGTCTCACTGGTGCAACGAATCCTAGGAGCTAGCGCTGGCAAGTCTCCCGCTGACTCACCACGCACGTCACCAGAAAGGCGACGACATGGCACGCTTCGCGTACACACTTGTGACTGCAATCGGCACCCATGACTTTGCTCTTGCCATCACGCGTCTCATCAACCAGGGCTGGGAACTCTCTGGAGAGCTGCATGTGCATGTTGATGATAATGGCGTGCGTTTTACCCGAGAACTGACGAAAGTCCACGAGCACGGCGTGCCTTCCCATGACGCCTACGTACAGCTGAAGGACGGTTGTGAGGAAAGTTGCCAGTAAAGCAAGGCGTTCTCCAATGCAGCAGTTCCTCGCGTGGGCCTTCGTGGATCAACGCGACGTGCCTACCATTCGTAAGGTCAGTGCTGGATGATAAAAGATGCAACTGCACCAGGATGCTTAGTCGCTCGACATGCTACGGGATGCCTCTCGCTCGCTGTGACGGATGCTCTGGAGGTCGCACGGAAGCAGGGTGTGGTGGTGTCGTAAGCGAGTCAACGCCTAGCGCATGACGAAGTTTTCGTTGTAGCTCGAAGGGCTTTGATCACCACATCGGCCACTTTTGGCTACTCAGAATGACAGGGTGAGTCCCAAAATCCCCATTTCCTCAGGCACGTAGGCTCTTCCACCTGGGATATTGGCTGCTGGGGTGGCCGACGCCATGATCGAGGCTAGTTAACGCACTTCATTAGGACAGGCTTTTTTTCCAAATTTTGGACAGTAAAAACCACAAAACTGGGCTTTTCCGCAGGGTATACTTCTATAAATCATTGAATTTATAGTATTTATAAAAAGTCCATAGTTAGTTGGCCTAATAGCACATCTGGCCACAGAATGTCCTGTCGGGCTCTTGCGGCTGGCTTGACACGCAGCGTCAACACAGTATAGGCTGCTCGGCATGGATACCTCAGCCGCACTCTCGGCGGGGTTGACGCGCACGCCGGCCCGTGGCTGGGCAGTGGCGCTGCTCTCCCGCCTGCAAGTCAGTAGCATCATGCTCACCTCCTTTACCCTGGGAGTCTTCCTGCCCTTCATCCGCCAGGATTTGCAGCTCTCACCGTTGCAGGCCGGACTGCTCCAGGGCGTGTCCTGGATTACTGCCGCCCTCATGTCGCTCCCGTCCGGCGTCTGGTTCTCTCGCTTTCGTCCAGTGCCACTCGTCTTGGCATCTCTACTACTGAGTACCCCATTTCTCTTCCTACAAGGGCTCGCGCAGCATTTTTTCGTGCTCCTGGTGGCGCGGTTTTGCCTGATGCTGTTTCACGAGGCGGCCACGCCAGCGCGCCCACTTTTGCTCCAGCAGTGGGTAGCACCACGTCACTATGCCCTGGTCAATGCGGTGGGGCTATCGCAGCACAGTCTCCTGCTGGCCACAGCGATCAGTATGAGTGCCTGGCTCATTGTGATGGTGGGCAGTTGGCGTGTGGCCTACTTTATCCAGGGAGGTTTTTTGGTCGTGCAGATGCTCGCCTGGGTGCTCATCGCCCATGAGGGTAAGGCGCCCATCCCCGCGCACCATCTCCAGCGGGCTCTGCAGGCGCCGCAGGAGACTCCTTTTAGATCCATATGGTCATACCCACAGGGCTGGCTCCTGGGGACTACCATGTTCTCCCTGGCAGCCACCTGGACGACCGTCGTGACCTTCCTGCCGACCCTCCTCCTTGAGCGTGGCGTTGCCCTGGCCCTGGGGGGGCCTGTGCTTGCCTGCCTGTATTACGGACTGATTCCCAGTGCCCCGCTCGGGGGACTCCTGGCCCACAAGGTGCAGAATCGCCAGCTCCTCCTATGGGTGCCAGCGCTGTGTAATATGTTGCTGGGGATCGCCATTACGCTCACGCCTGCGCCGTGGTTGCTCATGGCACTGCTCACTGGCATGGGGATAGTGTGGCTCGTCTCCCCAGCCATCGAAGTACTGCCCTTTGAGTTCCCGGGTATCCGGCCGCGCGAAGTGGCGGTGATCTCGTCGCTCGTCAAAACCTTTTCGGGACTGGGCTTCGCCACCGGGCCTGTGGTGACTGGGCTGGTGACGCAAGTCACCGGCTCGCTGCAAACGGGATGCCTGACGCTATGCCTCCTCACCAGCGTAGGCATCATCGCCGGCTTGCTGTATCCACGTGCGCCACAGCATGCGGCGACGGCGGACGTGACCCGGAGCTGATGGTGAATGAGGCGTACGACTTTCCCGTCAGACAGTCGAGATGACACGCCGGGGCTTCTCGCGTATGCTAGTCTTATAGCAACACATGTGACCCTGATGACGACCCTCTGGCGAAAGGAGGTGGAGCATGGCTGGACTAGAGGGCAAAGTTGCTCTGATTACGGGCGCTGGGGGTATGAAAGGTATTGGCCGAGCTACAGCGCTCAAACTGGCAGCGCAGGGCGCGCATATCGCCTTGACAGATGTGCAACGACCCCCGGAGGATCTGCCGCCGGGAGAAATCAAGACGCAGTGGCGTGGCATTGACAGCGTGGCGGAAGAAGTAGAGACACACGGCCGGCGCTGCCTACGGGTGTGGTGTGACCTGAATTATAGTGAGCAGATTCAGGCCATGGTGCGTCAGGTGGCGGAGCACTTCGGCCACATTGATCTTCTGGTGAATAATGCCCGCGCCATCATTGGCCGTGATAAAGTGCCGGTGACGGAGTTGCGGGAAGACGTCTGGCAGCACTTCCTGGCCATCAATACCACCGCAGTTTTCCTGTGCACCAAGTTCGTCGGTCAGGCAATGATCCGCCAGGGCCAGGGCGGTCGTATCGTCAACATCGCCTCTGACGCCGCCAAGCGTGCGAGCGCCATGGGGGCGGCCTATTCCGCTTCAAAATTCGCTGTGCTAGGCTTGACGCAAGCCTCGGCCCTTGACCTGGCACCTTATGGCATCACCGTGAACGCCGTCTGTCCAGGACCGGTGAACACCGACCGGCTGAGCTACTGGGAACGTGCCCAGGCAGAAGCCCAGGGGGTTCCCCTCGAAGAGTTTCGAGCGCGCATTGTCGCAGAGGCGGGGCAAAGAACGCCGTTGGGGAGGATGGCTGAGTCGGAGGATGTGGCAAATCTGGTCGCGTTTCTCGTCTCAGACGAGGCGCGTTTTATTACGGGCCAGGGCTACAACGTGAACGGTGGCCTCCTGTTTCACTAAGTCGTGGCGACCTCATACCGATTCCGCACCATGATGGTGCCTACCCCCCCCTGTGCGGCAATATATTTGACGGCGAGGGCGACGCGATTGTTGGCATCCAGCGCCTCCCAGTACATGTTGAGCAGGTCTTCTGGGCTGCCAGCACAGGGGAGAAAGAGGGGATCGCCAGTAAAGCTTGGCAGGGGATTGCCGTCGCTGCGATACGTGGTCAGGCCGACGCCAAATCCCTCGGCTGGTATGGCTGGCTGATACGTGTAGCGGTCAGTGTAGGCCGGATCGACTGGGTTTGCCTTTAACATGCTCATCGTTACTTGCTGCCGGGCCAGTAGGAGCATCGCACTAATACGGGGCGTATAGTTTGGGGCATCGGGTTCTTGCGCCCATTGTGCCAAGGCCTCCTCAAACCTGCCACCCGTGCTGAGGGTCTCATACATGGTGCGCGTCTGCGCGCCGTTGCTCACCAGATACACCCCTGGGAGTTCGAGCATGGCTTCATAGATGATCAAACTGGGATCAGTCAGGAGTTGTGGATCAACAGGTGCCGTCCGCAGCGTGCCGCCCTCGACGACAAAGCGTCGATTGCGGCTGTGCGCACTCCGTCCCATGATCCAGTACAGCATGATCCACCCCTGCGCGAGGGAGGACCGGCCGATCACGAAGCCCCGTCCCGGGTACGGATTCTTTCGTATGTAACGCTCGAAATTCCCGGCGGCGATGTGTGCAGCATCCATGTATCATTCCTCGGCAAAAGCCAGCCAGTGGGCGCGATGGAGACTCAATAGCTCAGTATGTGCCAATGTCCTCCCACGCTTTGGCCGCGATCCACAGCTGCACAAGTGTCGTATCCAGTTGCCCAGCCTGCGCTTCCATTTCCAAGATACCCAAGGCGCGCTCCAAAGGTAGCGCTTTTTTGTAAGGGCGGTCGCGCGCCACGAGGGCGTCAAAAATATCCGCGATGGTCATCATGCGCGTGCCAAGAGGGATGTCGTCGGCTGTGAGTCCCTGCGGATAGCCGCTGCCGTCGAGTTTCTCGTGGTGCCGACCAGCGAGGTTCGGCACGCGCGCCAGATCTTTAGTCCAGGGAATGGTCTGCAAGAAATTAAAACTGTGGATCACATGTTTTTCGATTTCCTGCCGCTCCAGTGGGGTCAGATTGCCTCGGCGTAGCGACAGTTGCTGAACCTCACGGTCTGTCAAGAGTGGGTGCTGCTGCCCAGCGGGATCGACAAACACCCGCTGCTGGATCGCCTCGAGCACCGAGTAGTCTCCCTGCTCGGTCACGTTCGGCTGGTTGGCGTTGAGCACCACCTGGAGCATGGCATCAAAATCCGCCAGCTCTCGCTGTAGGTCGGCCTCCAGATGTGGCAAACGCCGGCGTATCTCCTCAGGATCGTGCAGGGCCTCCTGCAACCAGGCCTGCAAACGCCCGGCGCGATGCGACGTCTGGGCGAGCATAAAACGCGCTCGCAGGGTGACCAGTTCCTCATCCAAGAGCTTGAACGCCTTGGTGAGGACATGTTCACGCACCGCTACCTTGCCAAAATCGTGTAGGAGCGCCGCATAGCGCAACTCACGCAGATCCTCAGCAGAAAACCGCACCCCCGCCCACTGGCCGCGTTCGAGCCGTTCAACGCGGCGCGCCAGTGAGAGGGTGCCGTCCGCCACCCGAAAGCTGTGCCCTGAGGTGGTGGGGTCGCGTTGTTCGATGGCTATGACGGCCGCCTGCACAAAGCCTTCGAATAATTGCTGAATCTCTTCATAGAGACGGCTGTTTTCCAGGCTCACCGCGGCCTGCGAGGCCAGGGAGCGCAGCAGCTCGACATCCGCAGGACTGAAGGGGAGCACCTCACTAGCGGCGACGGGATCAGCCAGCGGCACGCCAGCGTGCAGCTTGCGGTTGATGAGCTGTAACACGCCACAGACTTCGCCCTCACGTGTGGATAGAGGAATCCCCACCATACTACGCGTACGATAGTGAAAGCGCTGATCAAAGCTCTGGTCATGGTGCAGCGAACCATCGGCTGGGAGCGCATACACATCATCGACCACGACCACCTCGCCGCTCAAGGCAACAGCCCCGGCCATGCTATGCGGATTCAGGGGAATCACGCTGGCCTTCCAGGGCGCTATGACACTGTCGTTCTGGGCCAGTGCAAAGTATAGATAGCGCTGCTCTGGCTCGTCTTGCTTGACCAGGTAGAGCGAGCCCGCATCAGCCGCCACTAAGTGACGGGCACGGGTCAAGATGAGCTCAAGCAGACGGTCCGAATTCCGCTCAGATGACAGCGCAATACCAATTTCGTTCACCGCTTGGAGCGCGTCAGCTCTCTCTACGGCATGTTGCGCAAATTGTAAACGCTCGCGGCGCCAGGCATCAGCAGCCCGCAAAGCCTGAGCCAGGGCCTGGGGATCAGCGGCCGCGGTGCCTGGAAGCGGGACCCAGGCTCCTCCTGGCGGGGTCTCCGGACGGGCCCACACCCCAGCCCAGCCTGGGGGCAGTGCAGGGATGGACATGCCTGGCAGACATACCACGAGACCACTGGCTGGCAGGGGCTCAGGCAACGTGTCCAGCCCGCTGCCAAACTCCAGAGCGAGGATACCCATAGCCGCCCTGATTTCAGGGGGGGCGATGAGCACACAAGCGGTGCTGGCCTGCGCATCTGCGCCCACGTCTGATATGGCGCCACTCATGGTACTCATCGACACCTCCAGCCAGGAGCCACCAACGCTGCAGTGGGGGTCGTCAGCCAGACCTTGTTTCTCCTGCCAGCTGACGACTTATGGTTGTACGCTTACTTGGGAGAACGTATCATGCATGACACTGCACAGGCCCCCCATCAGACGGCACTTGACACCCTCTTTGAGGCGCTCAAGCCCTTGAGTCTGGCACCCTTGTGGACGCAGTACCATGCCATGCTGACGCCCACCCCCCAGGGCAAGGCACAGCCGTATCTCTGGCGCTATGCGGACCTCCGTCCGCACCTGCTGCGGACCGGGGAATTGATCAGTACACGTGAGGCCGAACGCCGTGTCCTCATGCTGATGAATCCTGGGCTGGAAGGGCAGGCAGCCGCCACCTCCACGCTCTTTGCTGGGATGCAACTCATTTTGCCCGGCGAGATTGCGCGCGCCCACCGGCACTCGCCCTCAGCCCTGCGGGTGGTGGTCGAGGGCTGTGGTGCTTATACCGCCGTGGACGGCGAACGCTGTCTCATGGAGCCCGGGGATCTGATCTTGACCCCGTCGTGGTCCTGGCACGATCACGGCAATGAGACGACCGCACCGATGATCTGGCTCGATGGTTTAGATCTCCCGCTTCTCAAAACTCTGGACGTTATCTTTGCCGAGCACGCCGCCACCGAACAATATGGCATCACGAAGCCAGATGATGTCTCAACGCGTCTGTACCATCAGCCCGGGCTACGCCCAGCCAACGCTCAAAACACCTCACGTTTTTCGCCCTTACTGAATTACAAATGGAGCCGCACCGCGGCAGCGCTCGCCGCCCTTCCGGAGTCCGCCGCGACCCCCTACGATGACCTCCTCTTAGAGTATACCAATCCCTACACCGGCGGTCCGGTCCTGCCCACGATGGGGTGCACGGCGCAATATCTGCGTCCCGGCGTGCATACACAGGCCCATCGCCAGGCGAGCAGTAGCGTCTACATGGTTCTGGCCGGGGCCGGATGGAGTATCATTGACGGGCAGCGCTTTGATTGGGAACAGGGGGATGTCTTTGCCCTGCCTGCCTGGGCCTGCCACGAGCACGCTAATCGCTCCCAGACCGATGTTGCGGCACTTTTTGCCTTCACGGATGCACCGGTGATCCAGGCCCTTGGGCTGTACCGCGAGGAAGCGTATGTGGCGCACGGGGGACACCAGCCGGTGCTGTAGCCTGGACATCGACCTCTCCTTACGCTGAGGCTGCATGGCCCTGTAACGATGCAAAAGTCTCCTTGTGGATAGCCCGCTGATAGGCTTCTTGCGGGGTGATGAGCTGGGCGTCTAGCAAGCCCCGCAAGGCGTTGTCCAGGCTCTGCATGCCGAGCAGGGCGCTGCGTTCGAGCACACCCGTGATCTGGTG
>WNGB01031155.1_pt1 | contig 11559 bp, 9 predicted proteins | sample 5400681 | NCBI WGS metagenome assembly WNGB01 (sample SAMN13153367, study PRJNA577476) | soil metagenome | isolation source: 115 cm soil or saprolite under grassland replicate 2 | place: USA:California | collected 2016-06-15 | reverse complement strand
AATGTCGCATTCTCATTAACCACCAGCCGGGGCGCTTCGATGTCACCACGCAGCGTGCAACCCGCCTGGAGCTCGCAGCGTTCAGTCACGAAAATATTGCCCTCCACCGTCCCTCGCACCTTCACCGATTTCGTCCTGATGTCACCGCGTATGCGCGCGTGCTCCCCGATCGTGAGCGTTCCAGTGGAATCGATTGTGCCCTTCACCTCGCCGTCGATGAGCAGCTCGTTTAGGAATTTGACCGAGCCTTTGATCGAAACTCCTCGGGAGAGAAGAGTGCCGGATTGCGTTGGCATGAACGTGCGGGTGGATGGCCCTGGGACGACAGATGGTCTGGCCGATTCGTTTGCTGGGGCTGCGGGTTCGGTCTTTCGAGTGAACATTTGCATTCCGTGATTCCTCCAGGTTTGGCCGCGTGGAAAGCTTATCTTTTTCCGTGCGCAACGACAGGAGAAAATAAGGGGCTATTTGCGACCTTGCATGACGCCCCCCCAATTCAGAATTTCGAAGAAGGGAAAAACCTGGGTGGCGATTTGAATGAGTAGCCACGCGACCACGCGACTACCGCGTAGGCGACGGCAACTTTGTAAACATTGCGCCCGCTTCAGCTCCGCAAGGAAATTTCGCGGATTCATGAGTGGTCAGGGCGAAGCTTTGTTGGGCGTGGGCGAGGCGACGAGTTTCTGGAAACGCGGATCATTCCGGAGCGGATCAAACATTGGATCGAGCCGGAGCAGTGCAGGAGTGAGCGGCACGTTTGCAGCGAGTGCGCCCTCGTACGGAATCGAGAGCAGTTTCTGTAAAGCGGCGATGGCACGGTCGGGTTCCTCCATGCGCGCCGCCACTCGGGCGAGGATCTCGATCGGAATGGGACCGTCCGCCGCGTCTTTCTCGATCGGGGTCACGGCCATGGCGCGTTCGGCCAGAGCCAGCGCGGCTGCCTTGTCACCGAGGCCCATATTGGTCAGCGCGAGATTGCCAATGAGGAGATCATTTTCCGGCTGTTCTTTGAGGAAAGATTCCAGTTCGCTGCGCGCTTGGCGCCAAGTATCCTGGGCGCCGGTATGATCGCCGGCGACTTCTTGCGCCCAGCCTAAATCAAACCGCAGTGCGCCATTGACGTAACCTAACGCTGGATCAGGCTTGGCCAATATTTCCTTTAGCCGAGGGATGATTTGTGCAGGGCGGCGCTCCAGGATCGCTTGGTAAACTTGTGTTTCCAAGGCGCTGGCGTCGTCGGCGTTCGGATGCAGCGGCGCGAGTAGCGCAGCGGCGCGCGGCAGATCGCCCTCGGCTTGTGCAATACCCGCCTTTTCCGCGAGGGTATCCACGTCGTCCGGTATGATATTGAGAACCTGATCGAGCTTTCGTAGGGCTTCGGGGAAACGACGAAGACAGATATAGGTATACGCGTGCTGGGTAAGCAGGTAAACGTTGCGCGGGTCGAGCCGCTCGGCTTCGATGAAGTACGCCTCGCTCCGGTCCCACCGGCCTCGCCTCCGTGCGACATAAGCGAGCGACTCAGGAATCCTGCTGCTATTCGGCAGAAACTGACGTGCTTGCTCAAAATAATGCACTGCGGTGTCGTAATCTTTCAGGCAAAAGTAGTGGTAAGCTCCCTTGGCCAGTACGGCCTCGCCAAGGTTGGGCTGAAGAGTGAGCGCGGTTTCGGCTGCCTGCCGTGCCTCTTCACGCAGGGCGACTGTTGGTTGAAGACTCTCTGTGAGGTAGCCGCGCGAATCAACATATGACAGCAGCGCCCAACTAAGCGCAAACTTCGGGTCCAACCGCACCGCTTCTCTGAGATATTTCTGTGCACTAAGGGCGTTGGCAGGTGTGGTGGCAGTTTTCAATGTATAAGCCAGCCCGCGTAGGTAGGCATCGTAAGCCTGAGGATTGTCTGTCGGTTTCGCGCCGATCTCTTGCTCTTCCCGACCACTGAGGTGCGCTCGCAACTGCTCGGCAATGGCTTTGGCCACCTCACTTTCGACCGAAAAGATGTCGGTCAGTTTGCGATCAAACGTATCGGCCCACAGATGTGAATCATTAGCCGCTTTGATTAGCTGCACGTTCACGCGCACGGCGTCGCCGCTCTTTTGCACCCTTCCTTCCAGAATGTGGGCGACGCCAAGTTGTTTGGCGATCTCGGGCAGGTTTTCCGGCGTGCTTTTATAATGCTGCGTGGATGTGCGCGAGATCACCTTCAGATCGGCGATCTTGGATAAGCGCGTGAGAATCTCGTCCTGGATGCCGTCGGCAAAATAAGCGTTGGCTTTGTCTTCGCTTAAGTTTTCAAACGGAAGAACCGCGATGCTTTTCTGAGAAATCGATTCGCGTGTCTGCCTGTAAAACGGGAGTCGCCCGACGATCAGCATTGCAATAACCAGCAGCAGAGCCCCGATTATGATGAAGTCCAAGATCCGGCCGGTGGCACGCTGAATCGACCTCGCCTGTGCCGGTTGGAGATCTTCCGTCCGCACAATTCCTTCCGGGGTTAATTCGTAGAGCCAGGAGAGTAGCATCGCGATTGGAAATCCGATCGCGAGCCCAATAACGACAAAACGCACTGCCGAATTCGGAATTTCAAAAAACGGAAAGACCTGCGTCGTGAGCTGGGTGAGGAACCATGCAACGACTCCGTAAGCGACCGCTGCGCGATAAACATTGCGCCGCTTCAGCTCGGTCAAGATGTTGTTGGGGTTCACTCTGCGCGCCTTGACGAAGCGCTCCTTACAGCAGCAATCTTAACTTGATGCGCGTGACTTGAAAAGCGCGCGCACACCGTCTCAAGGCAACCGATTAGCCCGGTGGCTTAGGTATAGCAGCTACGTATCAACACAAACGCTTGCAAACCAAATTGATGCCGGAACAGTTGGCAGCAATGTCCGGCAACATCGAATTCAATCCGAAAATCGAGCGTGCGATTGCCGAAGGGCAATTGTTAAAACCGGCAGCGAAGAACATTCACGCGCTCTTGGCCGGAACGGGGTCGGAACTCTATTCGCAAGCCGTCAACGAACTCGTTAATGCAGGCGAATGGCCTGAATTAAACGATCGTTTCTATCAGACGCTGGCATTTGGGACAGGCGGCCTCCGCGGCCGCACTATCGGCAAAATTGTTACTGCTTCAGAACGCGGAGACGCGCACGAAGACGAACGACCCGAATTTCCGTGCGTCGGGACAAATGCAATGAACTTCTTCAATATCAGTCGCGCAACGCAGGGACTCGCCGCTTATCTGCACGATTGCAACGCTCGCGAGAAAATCTCAGCCAAACCGAAACTTGTAATCGCGCATGACCCGCGATTTTTTTCTAAGGAGTTCTCTGAGCTTGCTGCGAAGGTCGCATCTGAGAACGGTTGCGATGCGTTTGTGCTTGAAGGCCCACGTTCGGTGCCGGAACTTTCATTTGCAGTTCGTTATCTCAAGGCGAGTGCGGGCGTGGTGATCACTGCGAGTCATAACCCCCCGCACGATAACGGATACAAGGTCTACTTCCGCGATGGAGCGCAGGTCATTGAGCCTCACGCGAGCGGAATCATTGAAAAAGTAAACGCGATCACCTCCGAAGCGTATGAGCCTTTACCGAAAGACCGACAAGGCAAGATAACAATCATTGGCAAAGAAATCGACGAAGCGTACATGCACCGGCTCGAAACGCTCGTTCTGGTTCCGAGCGTGATTTGCGAGGCAAAATCGCTGAAGATTATCTATACACCGCTGCACGGAACCGGCAGCGTGATCATCAAGCCGATGCTCAAACGACTGGGCTTCAATTTCAAAGTGGTGCCAGAACAGGACAATTTTGACGGCCGATTTCCGACGGTGAAATCGCCTAATCCAGAAAACGCCGAAGCGTTAACAATGGCAATCGACTTCGCCGAAAAAGAAGATGGCGACGTGGTGGTGGCGACTGATCCAGACTGTGACCGGATGGGCGCGGCAGTTCGCGCAAGCGATGGGGAAATGAAGTTGCTTACAGGGAATCAGATCGGCTCGCTCCTTGCCTGGTATCGAACCAAAACACTCTTCGAAAAAGGCATTCTTAACAAACAAAACGCCTCCCGCGGAGTCATTATCAAAACCTTCGTCACGACCGATCTGCAAAAAGCGATTGCCGAGCATTACGGTCTGCGCTGCGTCGAAACGTTGACTGGCTTCAAATACATTGGTGCGAAGCTTGGCAATTATGAACGCGCGATCCCGGAACCGCTGCGACAGAATTATGTGGATCTTTCCGAAGACGAAACGCGGAAACTGCGTCTCGAACATTCTTCATTTTACGTATTCGGCGGTGAAGAAAGTTACGGCTACAGCGGAGCGGATTTCGTACGCGACAAAGACGGCAACGGCGCCGTAATCATGTTTTGCGAAATAGCTGCTTACGCAAAGGCGCACAGCAAAACAGTTGATCAATTGCTCGATGATATTTACTCAGAGTTTGGATACTTCGCCGAGAAAAACGGTTCGCTCGTTTTCGACGGCGCAGAAGGCGCAACAAAAATCCGGCGCCTGATTAAATCTTACGCCACTGATCCATTCCGTGAAGTGCTCGGCTCAAGCGTGGCAAGCATCAGGAATTTCGAGATGGATGACATCAAGGATTCCGAAGGCGATCAAATTCCAAAGGAAAAAATGCTAATGTTTGAGCTAAAAGATCCCGCAGGCGCGGGACGCATCGCGGTGCGCCCATCGGGAACGGAGCCGAAGATCAAGTATTACCTTTTCGCGCATCGCCGGCCCGAAAAGGGAAAATTCGATTCTGTGGAACTCAATCAAATCAAGACGGAAGTGAAAGAGAAACTCGACCGGCTTTGGGATTGGCTCCAAAAGGACGCCGAGTCGCGGGGCTGAAACGATTGAGCCCGCGAATCACGCGAATGAACGCGAACCGTCAAAATGACCAATGACGAATGACGAAAAACCATCACGATCCCGTTGGGAAAGTTCGTAATTTGTCCTTCGCCATTCATTCGTCATTAGCGCTTAGTCATCCTAATCTATTCGCGTCAATTCGCGTGATTCGCGGGCAGTTAGACCGGACCAGCTTATGAAATCATTTTCGGTAGTATTCCTGCGCACGTGGCCATGGCTGGCAGCGATCTGCAGCGGGCTTCTCTACACAGGCTGCTTTGCGCCATTTAATTTCACGTGGCTATGCTGGATTGCTCTCACGCCGCTAATTGCTGCAGTTTGGTTTTCCGGCAAAGAGTCTCGCCATCGCTGGCTGCGTAATCTTCTGCTCGGCTACGTTGCTGGACTGACATTTTTTTGGACGGCCTTCTCCTGGCTCACAACTGTCACTGTTCTCGGCTGGTTTGTTCTCCAATTTTACATGGCGATTTATTTCGCGCTTTGGGCATGGTTTTGCGGTCTGCTCCAGCCCCGGGAAAGAAAGAGAGAAGCAAGTTCCACGAAATGGGGCCAAATGCTGGCTCAGGCCCGCACCGACGCAACTTCTTCGTCATCGCCCTGGATAAGATCGACAAATAATCTGCTGCTCGCCTTCCTGCTTGCTGCCGGGTGGGTGACGCAGGAGTGGTTGCGCGGCTCGGTCTTCTCCGGTTTCGGTTGGAACGGCCTCGGTATCGCGTTGCATGACAACTGGCCGCTGATCCAAATCGCGGAGTTCACCGGCGTTGCCGGCCTATCATACATGGCCGCGTTTGCGAACGTCATTGCGGTTACAACCGTATACCGCCTGATTGTTGAGGCGCGCACGCGTACTATGCGTCCACATTTTGACCTGACGCTCACATTGGCGGCAATTGTGGGCGTCCTCACTTTCGGAATTCGTGCCGCTCAGGTTTCGGCACCTACGAAACCCCTCCGAGTTGCTGCGGTGCAATCAAATGTGCCTCAAAATCAAAAATTCGACCCGCAGTTTACGCGCAAGATTTTCGATCAATTCAGGCGTTTGAGCGAAATTGCGCTGCGCTCTAATCCTCCACCCGACTTATTGATCTGGCCGGAAAGCTCGATGCCCGGGCCGGTCCTTGTGGACCGGGAAAGCTACCAATTCGTGATGGACCTGGCCGCATCGGCAGAGAGCGACATTCTCTTGGGCACGATCGACGAGGAGAATGGAGATGTTTACAATGCCGCGCTTCTTGTTTCCGATAGCGGCGAGCGGGTGCAGGTGGTCCCAGGCGATTTCAAATCGGGCAAGGACTACACAGTGTTTGAGTTGACTAATAGCGACGTCACGGTGGCACCGCTGATCTGTTTCGAAGACACAATTGGCGATTTGACCAGACGATTTGTGCTTCCGGGCGAAACGCATCCCGGCGCGAATTTACTGGTAGACATAACAAACGACGGATGGTTTTCGCATTCCGCCGGTTCGCATCAGCATCTGGCGAACGCCATTTTTCGCTGCGTGGAAACGCGCCGCCCCATGGTTCGCGCAGCAAACACTGGAGTGACTTGTTTTGTAAACGAATTCGGACGCGTCACCCAAAAATTGCAGGATGATACAGGCAGTACATTCACCGAAGGGGTACTCACAGGCGAGATCAAGGTTTCGGGTGAACACGAGTTAACCTTTTACACACGCCATGGCGAATTGTTTGCGAAGTTGTGCGCAGCTGTCACTGCGTTAGCAATAGTGATTGGCATCGTACGACACACGTGGCTGTAGAGGCGTTTTTGCTAAACGCCTGATGGCTGCCGGTGCTTGACACAAGCACCTCTACAACGTCTCGCGAGAATTTCCGCGTTGTGTTAGAAGAACGCCATGCCTGTCGAGCTACCACTCGATCATCTAGCTGAACTCTGGCCAGAGAAATTTCGCGGCACGCGTGTCGGGGCACTGCTTCATCCCGCATCGATCTCGGCAAAGCTCGAGCATGCATCGCGGATCCTTGAACGACATAATGGCGATCTTTTTCATCTCTCAGCGTTCTTTGGTCCGCAACATGGGTTTCTCGGCCAGACTCAGGACAACATGGTGGAATGGAAAAGTTACCAGCACCCGCGTCTTCACATTCCCGTTTACAGTCTGTACGGCGAACACCGCGAGCCGACCGCGGAAATGCTGAAAAACCTCGATGTATTGCTCATTGATCTCCAGGATGTCGGGGCGCGCTGTTACACGTTCATCTGGACGATGTATCTCTGTATGCGCGCATGCGAAAAAGCGCGCGTAGAAATCGTGGTTCTCGACCGGCCGAATCCGATTAATGGCGTGACGAGCGAGGGACCATTGCTTGACCCTGATTACAAATCATTTGTAGGCCTCCATCCGATTCCAGTGCGGCATGGAAAAACAATCGGCGAACTCGCTGAGCAATTTCGAGACCAGGCTTTTCCGGAATGTCGATTGTCGATCCTGCCAATGAAAAATTGGGAGCGCCAGATGTGGTTCGCATTAAGATTACCGGGCGTTTTCTTCCGCGAAAATTATTTCCAACCGACCTTTCACAAGTTCGCCGGCGAACTCTGCGGCGGTGCGCAGATGCACGTAACTGATCGAAACGCGTTTCAACCATTTCAAACAGGCGTTGAAATCATTCGCGCGCTCCGAAGATTGTATCCAAAGCAGTTCGCGTGGAAGCAACCGCCTTACGAGTACGAATGGAAACGACTTCCCATCGAAGTTTTGATCGGTGGGCCGATCGAATCGCTTTTCGGCACCTGATCGCTGGGATTTCAGTCTTCAGCATTCTCGCCCATTCGGAACTCCGGGCAGACATCCCGTGGACTGAAGTTGTTCGGCGGCTTGCGTATGAGAATGAAAGATTGGCGCGGCGTCCTCAGGGACATAACGGCGAATACTTCGTAGTCTGCACTCTTTACTACACACCGAAGGAATCCGGCTTCACTTTCGAACGCGGATTTGATGCGACGCCTGTTACGAAACCCGGTTTGCATGGGCGACAATATCCCCGCGATTTTCTGCGCTCGGTGAAGAAGGAAGGCTTCGGACGGATCGTTACACCGGTGAACGGACGCAATTACATTCGTTACAGCGGAGGAGGTTCATATGCTTTCGCTTCGAACCCGACCGGTGGCGGTGGGGTTTTGGTTCCGCGCTTTTCTGCTGCAATAAAGTCAGCTCAGGGCAGCCTGCGTCATGGGGCGATGGTTGAGACTGAGTCTCCGGAGGTGCAGAAGATTTTTCGCAGCAATCGATGGAAGATCATGGATACCGGCGGCGGTCTGCGCCGATGGCAGATCGATTGCTATTACGGCGAAGATGAGCCTCTCGGGCCCGGCAAATTAATGGGGCGACCGCGTGCAACTACCTTCGAGTACGGTTACGCCAACGCGCGGATCACGAATTGACGTGAAGCCGTTTACGGTTCGGCTCAATTTGCACGGGGACCTTGATTTTTTTCTCCGGTCGGGAGTTCGTGGCCGGAGCATCGAACGCAGCCTGGGCGAGAAAACGTCGGTCAAGGATGTGATCGAGTCATGCGGAGTGCCACATCCGGAAGTTGATTTGATCATGGTTAATGGGCAGCCAGAGAATTTTGATTACGCGATTGCCGAAGATGCGAATATCGAGCTTTACCCGGTCGCAACCGCTAATCCGAAGTTTAAGGACAAACGATTACAAGTCGCTAAATTTAAGAGGTTTGTCGTAGACGGACATCTCGGTAAGCTCGCGCGCGATTTGCGTCTACTCGGCTTTGATATCGCCTACGATCCTCAAGCGGAAGATCGCCAATTGCTCAGTGTAATGGAACGCGAAAACCGGGCGCTCCTGACGCGCGATCGGCGTTTGCTCATGCATGCAGTAGTAAAGACCGCTTACTGCCCGCGTTCACAAAGCGCTGATGAACAAACCGTCGAAGTGATTCGCCGCTTTGATCTTCGTGGCTCCATGGCCCCATTTACGCGATGCCTTCGCTGCAATGCGCCGTTACGAAAGATTTCCAAGGCGGAAATAATTGAGAAGCTCGAACCGCTTACGAAAATCTACTACGAGCAATTCCGGCGTTGCACGGGATGCGACCAGATTTATTGGCCTGGATCGCACTTCTCGAAACTTCAGAAGCGCCTTGAGCAAATTCGCGCGCATTTCGCTGATTAAGCCAGTGGGTGCGCCCGGACTTTTGTAGGCAGGAGCGGATTCAATCGTATTATCGCCAATTCTGAAATGAAATCTGCTTGGTGCCGCACGCTCTGCTTCATTTTCTTAACTCTTCAATTCTCAACTGCCGTGCAAGCGTACGGCCCGCTCGGACATGAGATCGTCGGCGCGATCGCGGACGAACGATTGGCGAACACGCCCACGGCCACGAAGATCCGCGCGCTGCTGGACGGATTTACTCTGGAAAAAGCCGCGGTCATTGCCGACGAGATCAAAGGCTGGGACAAAAAGGGTGTTGATGATCCAAGGTCGTTTCATTATTCAGCGCATCGGAACATCGACAGGCAATTGCGCGATTTCTGGCGAGCAAATCCGCCGACACCCAGCGTAAGTCCAGGCGCGCCTTCGCATCATTGGTTCCACTACACCGACGTTCCCGTCGTGCCGGCGCAAAGATACCGCGACGGGCGCGCCGGCCGCAGCAAGTGGGACGTAGTCCATATGATTCCATTTTGCATTCAGGTTTTACAGGGACGAGTGCCTGAACAAAATGAGCGAAAGATTACCAAGCCCGTAGCGCTTATCTTGCTTGCGCATTACGTGGCGGACATTCACCAACCCCTTCATGTCGGCGCAGAATATTTCGATCAGCAGGGCCGAGTCGCAGATCCGGATAAAGATAAGTCGGCGCTTGGAGACGAAGGCGGAAATACGTTTACACTTGAACTGAGCGACGAAACGCCACGCAGGCGCGGAGTTCATAAGAAGAAATTTCACGGCTTTTGGGACAACGACGCAGTGAACGCGCTTTTTCTTCAAGGGCCCGATACGCTACGAAAAGGTGAATTGCAGGCGCTTATCGAGCCGCATAAGAGGGAACTGGTCCACGAAATGGCGACGCATGAACCCACCTCTTGGCGAATGCAACCAAATGTTGCCGTCGATAGTTATGCCGAGATATGGGCAGATGAAATTTTGCCGATTGCGCGCGAGGCGTATGCGCGTCTGCAATTTACAGATGTGCACCCGCAACAAGAGGAAGAGCGTCTTGTTGCGGCCGGTGAAGCAGTCGAAAAACCAAATTCGGATCAAATGAACTATCGCGGGTGGGCAACAGCTGTTGTCCGGCAGGAACTACACAAGGCCGGTTGGCGGCTTGCCGATTTGCTGGAGAAAATTTTGTAACTGAAAAATGCGAGCCGTTGTCCAGCGTGTAAGCCGCGCACGTGTAACCGTGGAGAGCAGTGTCGCGGGAGAAATCGCAGCGGGCCTTATGATTTTACTCGGCATCGGCCGCAACGATACATCCGCGCTCGCTGTCAGCATGGCTGAGAAGATCGCAAACCTGAGGATCTTTGAAGACGATCAGGGAAAAATGAATCGCTCTCTCCTGGACGTAGCAGGCAGCGCGCTGGTTGTCTCGCAATTTACGCTTTACGGTGACGCGCGCGGTCAGCGCAGGCCCAGCTTTATTACTGCCGCGCCGCCGGAACAGGCAAAGAAACTCTACGAGGAGTTCAGCGAAGCGCTGCGCAGGTTGGGAGTCACCGTGGCGACAGGAGTTTTCCAGGCGATGATGTCGGTAGAATTGGTCAATGAAGGCCCGGTCGCAATTCTTCTCGATTCTGACAAAACATTTTAGAACCCATCCAAGAATCCCGAATCAAATCTGGACTGTTCCACGAACGGAAATAGACAGAGATGTTTCGCCGCGCTCAACGTGACAGCGCCATTTCTGAGACAGTTCCAGATACCAGCACAAGCAGGCTTGGACGCAAGCTCACGGCTCCGTCGTTGATCGGGCTGCGCAAAAAAAATCGCGCCGGGATTTTTCCACGGCGCGATTCCGTTTGAAAACTATCGGTGCAAATCAGGCTTCTGTTTTCTTTGTGGCCTTAGCGGACTTCTGACATTGCGCTTTCAACTGAGCGAACTGCTGTGCAGAAAGAATTCCTCTGGCCTGCTTAAGGAATGTGTGCCGGCTTTCCTTTGTGCAGCCTGCTTTCATGCATTCAGTCTGCCACGCCTCTATCTTTGTCTTTTGATCTGGCGTGAGATTGAGCGTTGCCAGATTGACGCACGCCATTGATTTCGCCTTCGAGGCGCCGTTGGCACAACATGCCTTGTCTCCTGCAAACGCACTGGAGGCCGTAAGCATCGCAATGGCAACTAGAGCTGTAGTGGTAATTTTAATCATGGTGAAGCCTGAGACAGGTGCGAGACAAGAACTGTTCAATTTGTTTGTCGGTTATCCAGCTTGTCATTCCGAGCGAAGCGAAGAATCTCGAATCATTTGTCTTCGGCGGACAAAGTAATCCTGAGATGTTTCGCTTCGCTCAACATGACAAAACATGATGCAGCACGGGAATTGCGACTGACACGGCTACCTCTACAGTAATCGCAAATGCCAGCGATTCTCGAACCGGTTCGTCCGATTCAACTCTCAGAAATACAGGAAGCGCGCAAACGAATCGCACAGACGATCGTTCGCACGCCGCTCATCCGTCTGGAGCTCGGGCCG
>WNGB01019344.1_pt1 | contig 11560 bp, 4 predicted proteins | sample 5400681 | NCBI WGS metagenome assembly WNGB01 (sample SAMN13153367, study PRJNA577476) | soil metagenome | isolation source: 115 cm soil or saprolite under grassland replicate 2 | place: USA:California | collected 2016-06-15 | reverse complement strand
CCGCCATTTCCTTCGACGGGACGGCGCCCGGATTCGTCGGCCTGCCGGCGACGCTGGACGACTTCGTCCTGCTGCACACGTCCTGCCGCAAGGCGCACGGTGGCGGGATGGACGGCCTCGCCACAGCGTCCGACGTGGTCGCCGAGGGCCTGGCCGCGAACGATCCGTCGGCCCGCCCGCACCTGCTCTTGTTCACTGGCGATCAGATCTACGCCGACGAGATCCCGGCCCCGCTGGCACCGCGGATCCGCCGGATCGCGGCCGACCTGGTGGGCATCGACGAGACCGCCACCTTCGGCCTGCTTCCCCGGATCGGCGGCCGCCAAGGCCCGACGAACGGCTTCGGCTTCACCTCGGAGGCGGCCACCGACCATCTCTGGGGCCTCGGCGAGTTCCTCGCCACGTACCTGCTCTACTGGTCCGAGGTGCTCTGGCCGGCCCAGGTGCCCCGCTGGGCCGACCTCGACCCCGCGAACGATCTCGATCCGGCGGCCCAGCTGGACCAGCCGGCCTGGGACGACCTGGCCGACGCGGTGCAGCGCTTCGCGGGCACCGTCGGCAAGGTGCGCCGCCTGCTCGCGAACGTCCCGACGCTGATGATCCTGGACGATCACGAGGTCACCGACGACTGGAACCTCGACTACCTGTGGGCCAGCGCCGTGTACGCCAGCCCGCAGGCCAGCCGCATCGTTGCCAACGGCGTCCTGGCCTACGTGCTGTGCCAGCACTGGGGCAACGCACCGGACCGGTTCGCCGCTGCGGGCAGCACCGAGGCGGCGATCCTCACGGCCGCGGCGTTCTCGGCTGGCGCGAGCCCAGACACCACGACCCTGCGCGGCCTGCTGGGCGTGCCGGCCGCGCCACCGCCCGCGCCGCCGTCGGTGTTGCGCGACCTGTCGGCGGCGGGGGCCATGCGCTACGACATGCGGCTCGGCCCAGCCGACGGATACCCGTTCCGGCTGGTCCTGCTCGACGAGCGGACGGCCAGACAGTTCCACCGGGTGGACGAGCCGGCCGGTCGGATCTCGCTCGCGGCGCTGGCGCTGATGCTGACCACGCCGCCGGCGGACGCCGCGCCGCTCACCGTTGTCGTCACCCCGTCACCGGCCTTCGGCACACACATCATCGAGCACGTTATCCAGCCGGCCGCGAGCCTGCTGCCGGGCGGGGCGGCGTTCGTTGACTATGAGTCGTGGAGCGGGGCCACGCCCAACCATCAGGACCTGATCGCCCGGTTCGCGGCGTACCAGCCCCTGGTGGTGCTCTCCGGCGACGTGCATTACGGCTCCACCGGACGGATCACCGATCAGCGCGGGGGTGCCGTCAGCCGCTTCGCCCAGCTGACGGCCAGCGCGGCGCAGAACGCCGAGAACAAGACGATGGTGCTGCACCTGCTCGGCGATTTCGCCACCAAGGTGGGCATCGAGCGCCCGCGCCAATTCGCCTGTTTCGCCGCGCTGTCTGCCGCCCAGCGGGCCTCACTCGTGACGCCGCCCCCCGGCGGGACGCTGCTGCCGTACGACGACGTCGTCGACATCGCCCTGGGCCGGGTGTTCCGGGCCGGCCAGGAGGCGCCCGCGGTGCTCTCGGCGGACGTCGCCACCGCCTATGGGCTGGGCGACGGCGACTGGCGCTACGAGATCGACCCGGTGGACGCCGAGGAGCTGCCGGCGACCGGCAGCTCTCTGCTCGCTGCGATCGAGGGCGCGCCGGTGCCGTGGACCGGCTGGGACCCCCAGAAGTCCTACGCCATGGTCGGCGCGTTGCGGGCCGCGGACCTGCACCGGATCGGGCGGGTCTGGGTCGGCCTGCCTCAGCTGGCCCGCGTCCGGTTCACGACCGGCCCGCCTCTGGCCGTTAAGCAGACCCTGTCCGGGCCCGCCGGGACCGATCCGTCGGTAACGGTGCGGCACCACTGCGACACCCAGGTGACCCTCTCGTGAGCGCGCACCATGGCTGAAACGTCACTATTCGAGCAGCTCAGCGTCATGGCCGCCGGCGCGGTGCGGTCGGCGCTTGACGGCACCAACCCGAATCTGCCCGCGCTGATGCCGCCCCACGCCGCCGCCGCCCGCGCCGACCTCGACGTGCTGCTCGCCCGGGCCCGCGATGTCACCGAGGCAGCGGACCCGGCGGCCTGGGCGAGCGCGCTGGACGGCTGGGCCGGCGCCTGGCAGGATCTCGCCCGCGACTCCTTTGGCGGCAGCGACTCCGACAGTTCCATGCTGGTCCGGGTGCTCCAGGAGCGCACCCCGCGGATCGCCGCCTTCCTCGCCCTGACCGGCGTCATCGTCACACCGGTGCAGGGCGCGGCCACGATCGACTGGGTGAAGCTGCAGCAGCTCCTCACCGACCCGGGGACCCTCGTCAACGAGGGCCTGTGGGACGCGATCCTCGGCGACGCGGGTATCCCTGGCACCGGCTACCTGCCAGCCGTGATCGTCGCGCTGCTGATCCTGTTCCCCCAGACCCTGCTCGCGCTCGTGCACGGCGGCCTGCAGGTGGCACCGCTCGCGCCGCCCGCTACCGACGGGCCCGGGCCGTGGCGTGACTTCCGCACCGCCAGCGCGAGCTGGATCTCGTTCACCCTGCCGCTGCCGGACCCGGCCAAGCCCGCGGGCCAGCAGGTGCCACGCACGATCTACGACCTGGTCGCCGACCTCGATCCGCAACTGTCCGCGACCATCGCGCTGCGCTCGGACCGGCGCAGCGTCATGGGCCGATCGGTGACCGACTTCGAGATGTGGCTGGTGCTCGCGCTGCAGCAGGACAAGTGGGAGCACGACTTCGGCGACTACTGGGTGCTGCGCATGACACCCGGGCTATCCGCCGGGTTCGGCCACAGCGACGACGGCTGGCACGGGGCGTTCCGCGCGTTCGCCACACAACCGCTGCCCGCCACCCTGGGCCCCGACGACCCGGTCGTGGTGACGTTCAGCCGCGAGGACCCGGCCGGTGCGCCGGACGTCGCCCTGGGCCCGCCGTACGACACGCGGCTGATCATCAACGACCTGGGCGCGTACCTGAAGCTGCGCGAGAACCACCCGATCGTCGAGGTCGGCATCTACGTGCACCAGATGTCGGCGGTGCTGACCAACCGCTGGTGGCGGACCTTCGGTGCCACGAACACAACCTTCGGCGAGGGCATCCGCTTCGACCTCGACCTCGACCTGGCGTACGTCGAGGGCAAAGGCCTCCTGCTGAACCTCCAGTCCGGCCTGCAGGTGACCTTTGACCTGGACTGGACGCCGCTCGGCGACCGCCCGCCCGCGGTGAACTCCGGCCAGAGCAAGCCGGACGACAAGCCCTTCGACCTGACCATCCACAGCGTCACCCTGGGCGTCCCGATCCAGGCGACCCAGGACAACTTCAACATCCGGGCCGAGGTCCGGGTACACGCTTCGCTGCGGATCGGGCCGGTCACCGGGGTCATCGACGGCATCGGCGGCTGGGTCGGGTGGTGGACCGAGGGCACGCCACCCATGCGCGACCACATCGGCTTCCTGCCGCCGACCGGGGTGGGCCTGCAACTGCAGCTGACCGGGGTAGCCGGGGGTGGCTTCCTGGACTTTGCCGGCGGCCCGGACGACAAGTTCGCCGGCCTGCTCTACCTGCGGATCCAGGCCTTCGAGGTGACGGCATTCGGGATCCACCAGCTCACCGGCCAGCCCAGCGACGCGCAGCGGCGCACGTCGTTCGTGATGGTGATCGGCATCCGGTTCAGCCCGGGCATCCAGCTCGGCTACGGCTTCGCCATCACCGGGTTCGGCGGGCTGGTCGGCATCAACCGCCGCTCCGACACCGATGCGCTGCGTGAACGCCTGACCTCAGGCGCGGCGGGCATGTGCTCTTCGCCGAGGACCCGGTCCGCAACGCGCCGGACATTCTGGACGACCTGGACGCGCTGTTCCCCGCCGCGGACGGGGTCTACGTCTTCGGGCCGACCATCCAGATCAGCTGGCTGAGCGTCGGCACGGGCAAGCTCGTGCGCTTCGACGTGGGGCTGTTCATCGAGTTCCCCGGCCCCAGCAAGATCGTGCTGCTCGGCTCGGTGCGGGCGTCGCTGCCCGGTGACACCGACAACAAGATCTTCTTCATTCGGATCGACCTGGTGGGCGTGCTCGACTTCAACAAGAAGGTGCTGGAGTTCGACGCGACCCTGATCAGCTCGCACGTGTTCGAGGTCTTCGTCGTCACCGGCGACGCGGCGTTCCGCGCCAGCTGGGGCGACAAGCCCTACATGATGCTGTCGATCGGCGGGTTCTACCCGGGGTTCAACCCCGAGCCGGCTGTCTTCCCCGAGCTGACCCGGGTGGCGCTGACACAGAAGAAAAGTTTCGCGAGCCTGCTCCTGCGCGGCGAGGCATACTTCGCCGCCACCACGAACACCCTGCAGTTCGGCGCCCGGATCGAGGCAGGCGTCCACCTCGGCCCGCTGAACGCCGTGGGCTTCGTGAGCCTGGACGCGCTGATCCAGTTCGTGCCGTTCCACTTCGAGGTGGACTTCGCGGCCGGCTTCCAGGTGCGGTGGAACCAGCTGAGCCTCGGCGAGGTCACCATCAACGGGACGATCGCTGGGCCCGGGCCGGTGACGCTGAGTGCGAAGTTCTCTGTCGGCCTGCTGTTCTGGAGCATCGACTGGAGCGACTCCTGGACCCTGGGCTCGGCCCCTGTGCCAGCGCCGCCGCCGGTCGGCAGCGTCGCGCAGAAGATGCAGGCCGAACTCGGCGAGCCGTCGAATCTCAGCGCCGACGGGGGCTCGGACCCTCATGCGGCCCAGCAGCTGCGCGGCTCCCCGGCCGGAGTCATCGTCTCGCCGCTGGGCAACCTGGTGTGGACCCAGCACCGGGCACCGCTCGGGATCGCGCTGGACCGCTTCGAAGGGCAGCCGCTCGGCGGGCAGCAGCAGCTCGTGATCTCGGCCGACGTAGGGGACGCGGCTGCGGTGCAGGACTGGTTCAGCCCCGGCTCCTACGCCGCGCTGAGCACGGCCGAGGCGCTGAGCCGGCCGTCGTTCGAGCGCCTGCAGGCCGGGCTGGGCTTCGGCTTCGGCGACGACGCCTCGGACACTGTCGACCACCCGTACACCGTCACCGAGATCCGGTTGCCGGAGCCACCGCGGACGGTCGGCCCCTTGCCCTTCCCGGTGCTGATCCTTGACGGCGTGCTGGCCAGGACCGGGGCCGCGGGGGTGCGGACCACGGCCGCCGCGGTCTCGGTGGGCGAGGAATCGTTCGTGGTCCGCGGCGCGGACGGCTGGGTGCTGCGATCGGCAAGCAGCCAGACCGACGCGTACGCCGAGGCCAAGCGCACCGGAGGCCAGGCGCTGCCGCTGGCCGACGTGGTCGAGCTGGCCGGGGTCTGAGGGGAGGTCGGGTGGCAGGCAACCTGCGGTTCTACGGCTGGCGCCGCTCCGGCGTCTACGCCCTGGCCTCGGGGCCGGCCCTGGCCGACGGGCGGCTGACCGGGTCGATCACGCTCACCCTCGCCAACCAGTTGCCCCCGAACGAGTCGGCCGTCCAGCCCGTGCGGTTCGCGATCATGGGTCCCGGCGACGTCGCTGACCTCAAGCCGGGGGCGGTTGTGCACATGGTGCCCACGCCGGGCACGCCCGACCACGAGCAGGACAAGTGCGTGCACGTGGACCTGGCCGCGCCCGACCTGCCCTGGCGCTACTCCCCCACGCTTGCCAGCGGCAAGGTCCTGTCGCCCTGGATCGTGCTGGTCGTTGGGACGCCGGAGACGGTGACGCTGCAGCCGAACCAGCGGGTCACGCTGTCCGGATCGGCCATCATCAGCCACGACCTCACCCGGTCCGCCCGGTGGGCCCACGTGCAGGAGGACGCCGACCACCCGGGCACGTTCACCGGCCGGCTGGTCTGCGAACGCCCGCTGCAGCCGCTCACGTCGTACGTCGCCGTGATCGTGCCGGCGTTCACCGATCTCGGGCAGCCCGCGTGGACCCCGGCCACCGCGTCGGTGACGCTCCCTGCCTACCTCTCCTGGCAGTTCAGCACCGGCGAGGCCGGCGACTTCGCCGCGCTCGCCGGGCGGCTGACCGCCGGCCAGGCATCCGATCAGCTCGGGCGGGCGCCGCTGTCCTACCCCCCGGTCCCCGGCGCCCCCGCGCTCTCCGCCCGCGGTGCGCTGGCCCCCATCGGCTCGGCCGACGACGACGTGCCGGATGGGATCGCGCAGGACGTGCGGTCGCTCACCACCACGCCGGTTGACCCGCGCCGCCCGGTCATCGGGATGCCGCCCTACGGCACCGCCTGGCCCAGCGATCCGGGCCCTATCGCCTGGCGCGCGCCGTTCCAGGCCGATCCGCGGGCGCGCGGTCACGCTGGTCTCGGCGCCTGGGCCGGCATCGCCCAGCAGGATCTCATCGCCGAGGCGGCCGCCGCCCAGGCCGGCGCGCTGGCGATCGCGGCGCAGCGGATCCGGCACCTCACCCTCGGGCTGGCCGCGGCCCGTTCGCTCTGGACGCGCCGCACACCGCAGGACAACGTGCGCAAGATGTCGCTGTTCGGTCCCGGGCTGCGCCGCATGGTCACCGCGACGGGCACGGTGCACGAAACGGTGACCGGGCCGGGGCGGCCGCTTGCGCCGTCGCTGTTCTCGTCCTCGGCGGCGCGCACCCTGCGGGCCGGGCCCGCGCGGACCGCCCGGATCGCTGCCCCGCAACGGGATTCGCGCGCCGTGCTGACGTCGGCCAACACGGTGCCCCCGCTGCCCGACCGCGCGCCCGGACGGCTTCCCCACGCCGATGCCCTGGCCGCCGGCCTGCACACCCGGCCGCTCGACCCCGCCATCGCCGCTGGGGTGAGGAACCACCAGGTGGCGGGCGCCGACATGGACGCGCTCGCCCAGCGCTTCGACCGCAGCGGCTACTCCCCGGCCCTGGTCGCGCGCTTCAACACCGAGGTGACCGCCGCGATCTCGCGCGTCCGCGCAGGCTCGGCCGTGCCCTACTTCGCGCTGGTCGAGATCCTCGACCCTCCGGGTGGGACCCGGCGCACCGAGGACCAGCTGAGCGGGGCGCTCGACGGGCTGAGGGCCAGCCCAAAGCCTGGCCCCGGCACGCTCGCCGACCTGCTGCAGCTCGGCTCGACCCTGGTCACCCGGCCGCCCGGCAGGCCATCCGCGCCGATCGACGCAGACGCCGCGGCGACGTCCATCGCCGCCGCGATCGACCCGACCGCCGAGCAGCCGTTCATCGCCGCCCGCGTGCTCTCGGCCATCACCGGACTGGGCGACCAGCCGCTGGCGCCGCCGGAGCTCAGCCCCGACCTCGACCTGCCGGCCTGGCAGTTCCTGCGCGACAGCGCCAGCGACTGGCTGCTGCCCGGCGCGGACGGCCTGGACCAGAACGCGGTGGTCGCGGTGCAGACCAACCCCGCGTTCGTCGACGCCTTCCTGGTCGGCCTCAACACCCAGGCGCTGGGCGAGCTGCGCTTCCGCAACATCCCGATCGTGACCGGCGCCACGCCCATGCGGCAGTTCTGGTCCCGGGTGAGCGCGGACGGCACGGGCTACGACGACGACATCGTCGGCGTTCACGCCTGGCCGGCAGACTCCGGCCTGGGCTCGGCGGTGCACCAGCCAGCCGCCGTGGCGGCGAGCGCGGACTTGGTCGTCGTCATGCGGACGCCTCTGTTCCGCCGCTATCCCCGCACGCTCGTCTACCTCGTCCCCGCGGTGACCAGCGGCGGCGCCCCGGACTGGGCCGCCGACCCGGACACCTCGCAGCGGCTGCTGCCGATCTTCCAGGGCACGATCAGCGCGGGCATCACGTTCTTCGGCTTCGACCTCGACCCGGGGCTGGCCGCCAAGCACTGGGTCGTGCTGGAGGAGCCCCCGCACGGCGTGCGTTTCTACAACACAGGACCGACGCCGGCCAAGAGCGCCGCCATGGCCGCCGCGCCGGACGGGGCGTCGTTCGCATCGGCGGCGTTCGCGGACCCACTGCGGGTGCTGATCCGCGGCGACGCCCTGGTGCCAGGGAGCACGCCATGACCGAATACAGCTCCGGCCCCTTCGATCCTGCCCTGGCCGCGCCAGCGCCACCGCTGACCGTCGGTGTGCTGCTGCCGCTGCGGATCGAGACCAAGTTCACGCCGCCGCAGGGGCCGGCTGGCTGGGTGATGCGGGTCCGGGTGATACCCGACATCCCGTCGATCGACCGCCATGACCCGCTCGCCAGCGAGGTGGAGCTGGCCAGCGTCGAGGCAATGTGGCGCAACTGCAGCGGTGACCTGACGTCGGCGCAGGGTGTCGCCGAGTGGCGCGCCTTCTGCACCCGCCATGGCGCCGGCCGGTCGGCCTGGCTGGCCCGGACATTCCCCCCTGTCGTCACCGGCGGCGAGGTGACGATCCAGCGCCCGGCCCAGGTGCGGACCGACCCACGGGTCGCCGGCCTCGCCGGGCTGCCGCCAGCGATCGAGCTGTGGCTGCAGCGTGGCGGCGGCGCGCCCGTGCTCGCCACGACGCTGAGGTTGGACCCGGCGCTGCTGCGCTCGGATCCACCGGACCTGAGCTTGGGCGAGACCCGCTGGTGGAGTTCCTACGCCACCGCCGTGGGCGAGCTGGCCGTGCTGCCGATGGGCGCGCCGACGAACACCGTTGACGGCGAGCCAGCGGCCGACCTTGCCCAGGACCCGGAGACCTGGCGCCAGTTGCTGCTGACCGGCGGCGCCAGCGACCCGGGCACGGCCGCAGTCAGCACGGCGATCACCGGGCAACCGGACGCCCTGGCGCCGCTGCCCGGCGGCGCGGCGTCCTCCGCCGACCTCGACCACCAGATGGTCGCCGCCATGTGGCCGGGGGTCTTCGGCTTCGGCCTGAAGAACCTGTGGAGCATCGACGACGGGGCGTTCGCGGCCGGGCAGTGGGCGCTGGACAACCTGCGACCACAGGGCCCGGTCCCGCCCATCCGGATCGGTGACCAGCCGTACGGCGTGCTGCCCGTGACCGACCTGCGGGCCTGGCGGGCCGCACCCGGCGACCCACCGGTCGAGGAGCAGATGCGCCCCTCCCTGGTACGGGGGCTGCACGCGTGGGCCGCCGCGGCCGAGGCAGCGGGCACAACGGCCGGTGCCGACACCGATCGGCTGCTGCAGGTGCTCTCCCACACGCCGAGTTCGGCGCAGTACTCCTGGCGCTGGTTCGCCCCGCTGGAGCTGCTGCACCCGCTCGGCTGGGGGTTCGGTTCTGGCGTCCTGCACGCCGACCTGGTCACGTGGTGGGACCGCATGGCCGCACCCGTGCTCGCCTACCCGGTCGCCCCGACCCGGCGCTACGGAACGCTCGGCTACGTCCAGGACGTTCACATGCCGCTGGTGCAGCCGGTCAACCTGGTCGCATCCACGACGCTGAGTGACGTCCTGCACACCCTCGCTAGGGTTCCGCCGCGGAACCTGCTGAGCGTGGGCGGTCTCAAAGAGTTCTTCCCCCGGCTGCCGGCCAGCCTGCTCTTCCGGCTCGCGCTGTTCTCCCTGGTGGCAGGCGCCGCCGAGGTCGCCAGGGCCGCGGCGAGGCAGGGCGGGCCCATGCTTGAGTTCACGAGTCGGCTCAGATCTGGCAGGCAACCCGCGCTGCCATAGCCAAGCTCGCCGGCTACGAGGTCGCCGACCTGGAGCGGTCGTTCACCGCCACCGTGGACACCGCGGCGTACCGGCTCGATCCCTGGCTCACCGGCATCGCCTGGCGCCGGCTGCAGGCGCTCAGCTCACCGGTCTACGACCTCGGCGTCTACGGATGGGTGGACGCGCCGGCCCCCGCCACCGGCCAGCGGGCACCGGCGGAGTTCCTGCTCGCGCCGTCGGCCGCCCAGGCGATGACGGCGGCGATCCTGCGCGACCGCGCGCTGTCCGATGACGAGCCGGACCGCTGGCACATGGACCTCACCTCGGACCGGGTGCGGCTGGCCGATCAGCTCGCCGACCAGGTCCGGCTGGGCAGCCACCTGGCCGAGGTCCTGGGCGGCGAGGTGGAACGCGTGGTGGCGGCCGAGCTTGACGTTGACCGGCTGCGCGCGGCGTACCCGCTCCGCACCGAGCACGCCGGCCGCCGCGTCTGCGACGGCCTGCGCGTGCTGCAGCAGCTTCGCGCCGATCCCACGGTGCTCGGCCTGCCCGGCGATGTGGTGCAGCGCCTTGGCCCGCTCGCCGAAGCGATCGACGTCTACGCCGACCTGCTGGTGGCGGACGCTGTCATGGACGTGGTGTCCGGCCGCACCGAGCAGGCTGCCCCTGCGATGGACGCGGCCGCCGGCCTGTCCGCACCACCCGAACTGGACGTGATCCGCACCCAGCGGCACGGGCGCGGCCTCACCACCGCGGTCGTCCTGGCCCTGCCGGCCGCCGCCCCGCCGAGGCCGGTCACCGCCCAGACCAGCCCAGGGCGGATCGCCGACCCCTCCGTCGCGGCCTACCTGGACACGGCACTCGGCGGCGCCGGCGCCGCCGAGTGGACCTGGATCGTCCAGCACCCTGACGGCGCGACCATCACCCCCGTCACGCTCGCCGGCCTGGGGCTGGCCCCGGTGGACACGGCCGGGGTCTCCGGGGCGGCCCTCGCCCGGACGGCACTGGCGTTCAGCGGCGCGCCCGGCGGTTCCACCGTGTCGCCGGAGGGCGAGCTGCCAGCCCATGCCCAGCTCGCCCGGTTCGTCGCGCTCCTGGGCGGCCAGCCGACGCTGGGCGCCAACCTCGCTGACGACGGCACGCAACCGGACACGGCGCCCATCGCGGCCGACCTGCTCGGCCGGTTCATCGATCTGACCACCGCGGGCCAGGCGCTCGCCGGCGTGCTGACCGCGGCGGCCGGCCCGGCCGGGACCGGCGACGACCGCGCCGCCGCGCTAAGGACTGCGCTGGCCTGGGGGGTGACCCCGCTCCTGGCGGACGAGCCCGACCTGGTGACGGCGGTGATCCGCGCCCGCGACGCCCTCGCCGGGAGGCTGGCAAGCGCGCCGCCGCCGGAGCAGGCGGCCGCGCTTGGTGTGCTCGATCTGGCCCGCGCGATCACCGAGCTGGCCAGCGGAGAGGGGCGGCTGCCGGTGCTGGCCCGCCACCGCCTGGATGGCCTGCCTGCCGAGCTGGCTGCCGACTCCGGCCGCCCCGCCGGTTCCCCCGGTGCCGACCCGGACTGGCTCGAGGTCGTCGCGCCGGTGCGCCGCCCTCTGGCCCGGCTCGAGGCCCACCAGCTCGGGCAGCGCGCCGCGGGCGGGCAGCCCATGGCCGCGTGGACCAACAGCCCCGGCGACCCGTGGCTCGCCGCGACCGTGGCCCCGGAGCCGTACGGGCTCAACGACACCCGCAGCCTCGTCGTCGCGTTCGGGCCTCCGGGCGTGCTCGACCCCGCCGGCGACCCGGCCCGCGAGATCGCGATCGTGCTGCTCGATAGCTGGTCCGAGACGGTGCCAGCGACCGGCCAGCCGGTGTCGGTGGCGCTGCACGTGGACACGCCCAAGGCGCGCCCGCCGCAGGCGATCCTGGTCGCCGTGCCGCCCGACCCGGACACGCCGCTCGACGCCACGTCGACCCTGGGAATCGTCACA
>WNGB01012443.1_pt1 | contig 11561 bp, 10 predicted proteins | sample 5400681 | NCBI WGS metagenome assembly WNGB01 (sample SAMN13153367, study PRJNA577476) | soil metagenome | isolation source: 115 cm soil or saprolite under grassland replicate 2 | place: USA:California | collected 2016-06-15 | reverse complement strand
ATGACATCTCCACCCAAGCCCGCGACCTGCACGACTCGACCCAGGCAAGCGGCAAGCGAGGCGGGCGCAGCCAACGGGACTGACCGCCCCGCCGCGTCAGTGGGGGGCCATATCAGGTCTCAGAAGTGCGGAACGTCAGCTGGACACCCACGACGCGGGGTTTACCCAAGTCCTTGCCGCCGGTCCTGATCTCGTTCGCCGATGGCGGCACACCGCCGATGCCTACGCCGAGGCGGTCATCAGCGCCGCGGTTGACGCCCGACTGGTTGGTGTCCGCTCGCCCCTGCCAAGAGAGCTGCTGCGAGATGCTGTCTTCGGGTATCTGACCCCAGCCCTGCGGGCCACGGCCCCGGATGACTGGTTGCACGCGGCGCTCGGGTACGCCACCAAGACCTTGCGCGGTGCGACAGCGGCGCTGTTGCCAGTCGACGGCGGGACGATGGGCAGCGTTGCGGGCTACCGCGCGGCCGATTACCTCGTTCAGCACGCGCGGCAGCGCCGGGCCACATCCCCACCCGATTCGGCCTGGGAGGCGTACGGACGCCATGGAGTCCGCCTTGACCGGTTCAGACTCCGGCACCACGTCGAGCAGCACGGTGCGCACCGCCAAGCACTGGTGATGCACTCCGCGGCTGCCGAACGCGGCGACACCGTCGCGCGGGCTGAGCTCGTTCTGCTGCTCGCCCGAGACGATCGCATCCTCGACGCCGCCGCGGCGCTGCGTGCGGGCGTATGCGACTTCCAGCCCTACGACCGGACCCAGCTCGCGCAGCGTCTCACGGCCGCCGGCCACCTCGATGACGCCATCTCGTTGCTGCACGACGAGGTGTTCCACGACGGGGAGTACCGCGGCAACCCGTTCGTGATCGTGCAGTTGATCGAAGCCCTCGCTGAGCACGGACGGATGGACGAGGCGATCGCGATCCTGCGCCAGGTGACGGCGGACCAGGCCGCGCTGGTGCAAGATCCGCGCCGGCAACAGACGAGCCCAGCCGGGATGGTCCACCAGCGGTTCTTCGGCCACGCGCCGGTGACATGGCTACGGCCGCTGCACGCGGCCGGGTTCTTCACCACGCCGCCCTGGCCGCAGCCGGATGAGCGTGAAGGTGGTGTCTTCCTCCCCGCATGGCCCGAGTCGCGCTACCTCGCCCGGGTCGCGGCCGAGAACCCGGATGCGACGGTGGCGGCGTCGCTGTCCGTGCCGGACACCGACAACAGCCGGGTGGTGTGGGACCTCGTCGAGGTCGGGCTAGCGGTCCCACCGGATCTCGCCGCACGGCTGGCGGCCAAGCTGACACGGTTGATACCGGGCCCGTACGGCGCGGTCGCGGCGGACCGGGTGGGCAAGCTCGCCGCGTATCTCGCCGATGCCGGTCACCCGGCGCCCGCGCTGAGCCTCGTGCGGACGTTGCTGCGGCAGGTTCCGACCGGTAACCACGGACCAGTTCGCAGGTATGAGTATGTACGGATCCTGCGTGAGTCGATGCCGGCGGTGACCGCCGCGGTCGGCCTGCCCGCTCTGGCCCTGCTCGTGCAGACGCTGGACGCGGCCACCGCGCACGAACAGGCGAAATCTCGAACCGGGCTGTTCGACCAGTCGCCACACTGGAGACCCGCCATCGAGGTCGACCAGCGCTCCCGACGGGACGACCCGCGCAGCGCATTGGTGGATGCCATCCGCGCCGCCGCTGGCCACCTCATATGCGAGCACACCGTTCCTGTCGATGCGGTGATCGCGGAGTTAGCCGATCGGACTCAACTGATCTTCCGACGGCTTCGACTCCACCTCCTCGCCGAGCACGGAGCGGCGAGCCCACGGCTGGTCGGGCGCTACCTCACCGATGCCACCGTCATCAGCGATCCCGCGGCAGAACGCGAGGTCATCCAGCTGATCGCCGCCGGGAACACATGGCTCGACGCGGCCGAGCGGCGGCGCATGCTCGCGTTGATCGAGCGAGGACCAGATCTCGACGTGTGGAGCCGCCTTCACAAGAGCCGGTGGAACCAGGAGCCCGACGATGGCGCGTTCGGTGAGTTCGCCGATCGGTGGCGACGTAACCGCCTGCACGCGGCCGGCCCGATCCTCACCAACAAGTCCCGTCGCGTGTACCAAGAACTCCTAGCTATTTACGGGCCGGCACCAGACTGGGACGTTCCTCCGGAGCCGCAGTTCGAGGCACGCCCGGACGACGATCCGCCAGTCGGCGCCGACCTCGCCACGATGACCACCTCCGATCTGGCCGATCTGTTACGCGCGACACCCTCGCCCGGTCCGGACAGCGCTACGACGGCGGTCACCGCGGACGCGGTGCACGCCGCCGTTGAACAAGACGCCTGGCTTCGCTCAACCGAAGCCAGGCTGTTCATCGGCGTCGCACCGGACAAGACCACGGCGGTCATCGACGGCTTCACTGTGGCGGCCAGGGCCGGCACGAGCCTCGACTGGCACGGGCTGCTGCCCCTGCTCGTCTGGGTAAACGAACAAGCCGACGCCGAACTCGGCCACGGTTTCGTGGACAACCGTGACCGCCGCTGGCGCGAAGCGCGACTCAGCATGCTGACACTGCTGGGCCTGGACAGCACTGATCCGCAACGCATCCCAGCCGAGGCCGAGCCAACGATCTGGTCGATCATTGCCGGCGCCTGCGCCGACCCCGACCCTCAGCACGGCGATGAAACCGGCTGGAGCGACGCGGATCCCGTCACCTACGCCAGCCACACGGTGCGCACCTCCGCTATTCGCGCGGTGGTTGTCTATGGTTTGCGGGCGCAGCAGCGCGATCCCCGCGCGGACCTGACACCGGTCCTGACTCTGCTCGACAAACACGTCGAACTCGCAGCCGATCCGGCGCTCGCCGTTCGCGCCATCTACGGTGACCTGCTGCATGTTCTCGCCCGTCTCGACAGCCGATGGGTCCAGCAGCGCCTCTCGCAAATCCTGCCGTCGGATCCCGAACAGCGCGCCGCGTCGACCGTCGCCTGGGACGCTCACCTGCACCGACAGGCCACCGACGCGGCGTGGCCGTTGCTGCGCCCCTACTACCTGCGCAATATCGAGCGCCTCGACCGTACGGCCACCACCGACCTGGCCGTGGAACGTGCCCGACTACTGGCCAACCATCTGGGCAACCGATACTGGTTCGGCCACCTGAGCCTCGATGACGACGACCAACTCCTGCAACACTTCTACGACCGCTGCCCGCCGGAAGCCAGCGCCATCATCATCGAGGCGGCCGGCAACACGCTCCTCAAGAGCGCCATCGACGACACCCGACGCAACCAGCTGATGCGGCTGTGGCACTACCGCGTCGACGCAGCCCGCCAAGGCGCCGATCCGCACGAACTCGCCCACTTCGACACCTGGTTCATCTCGGGATCCCTGCCCGACGGCTGGGCCCTCGAACAGCTTCGCGTCGCCCTCGAACTCGTCGACACAATGTCACTCGACGCACCCGTTCTGCGCCGCGTGACCGACCTGGCACCCAATCACCCGCACGCCTGCCTCAACGTGCTCGCGCAATGGAGCACCAACTACGTGGACGACTTCCGTTTCGACCGTGACGGACAACTCGAACAGATCATCTCCATCGCCGGCGCGGTCGACGACGCGGCCGCCGCGTTGGCACACATCGTGGTGGATCGTCTCGCGCTACGTGGCATGGACCTGCGACAGGCACTCGCGACGCTCTAGCCATCGCCGTGCTCCAGGTTCGCCGCGTCGATCGCCAGACCGCCGATCCCCTGTTCGACCGACTGGTCGTGCTGGCAGTCGTCGTCAGCTGCTGGCGGGGCATGTGCTTCGCCATGCGGCGCTGACCTTGCGGGTATCCCTGACAAGGGGAACAGGCCAGCCGCACCCGAGTTGTCGATCTTGCGACGACGCTGCCGGCCGGTGACGCCTCCGGGCGTGACGGACACTGCACTGCCCACCGCCGCTGTAGTCGGATCGGCCGCGCCGAACACCGCCACAAGCCCAGGGCCGCATGGACACCCTCCAGCTACTTCGCCGGCAGAATGACCCGGTATTCGATCATGACATCGCCACGTTTTCGCTGGTCAGACATTGTCGCGGTTGCTTCGCGTGGCCTGCCGGGGGCACACAATCGGACATATCGACACGATCTTCAAATGCCCTGGTCACTGACCTGCGTGCGGCTGCTGGAATTGTCGCAGGTCCCGCCCCAAACGATCTCCTCAACATCGGGTGTGTTCTATGTTGGCAGGTCAACGCGGTGCGAGTTCGCGCAGGTTGGTGCCCTACCCCCTGGCCGTTCGGCCGGCCCGGCAGAACCGTTCGGGTCGCCACGCGGAGAGGACGACCGGGGGCGCAGGCATCGTCCATGTGCTAACCGATCATTCGCGTAGGCGTCCAACGTCCGGACGCACTCAGTGCTGCCCGGCGCTGGGGACGCCGACGAAGGCGGCGCTAGGGACGCCGATGTCGGCGGCGTGAGAAAGCCCCGCGGCGGGTGGCCGGCGGGGCTTTCATCGGTAAGGTGTCGCGTGTTTTCGGCATGGTGCCGGGTCAGTCGAGTACCTCGGTGACGGCTCTCGCAGCTCGTCGACGAACTGATCGAGCAGCAGACCGCCAACCAGTCCAGCGTCACTGACTCCGACGGCCATGGAACCTGACCTCGGGATGTGCATCCATGCCCGTCACCCTTCCACTGGTGCAGGCTGCGGCGACGTCGGGCGGCGCTGGTGGGTTTCGTACATGCGGACCGCGACGATGAGGCCGGAGGCGGCGGTGATGGCGGCGACGATCCAGATCGCGGGCCGGATACCGAACAGGTCGGCGGTGATTCCGGCGAGGAGCGCGCCGACGGCGTAGCCGAGGTCGCGCCATAGCCGGTAGACGCCAACCGATCGGGCGCGCCAGGTGGGGTGGGCGACGTCGCCGATGACGGCGAGCAGGGTGGGGTAGACGAGGGCGGTTCCTGCTCCCATGAGGACGGCGGCGACGGCCCAGGGGGTGAAGCCGGTGGTGGCGGCGACGAGGGCGATGCCGGCGGCTTGGAGCAGCATGCCGGCGGTGATGAGCCATTTGCGGCCCCAGTGGTCGGACAGCCAGCCGGTGAGCATCTGCCCGAGTCCCCACACGGCGGGGTAGAGGGCGACGAGGACGCCGATGCGGGCGATGCCGAGGCCGGAGGTGGCGAACAGGATCGGGTAGAGACCCCAGGCGAGACCGTCGTTGAGGTTGTTGACCAGCCCGGCCTGGCTCGCCGCGGACAGCGCTCGTTCGTTGAAGCTGGTGAGGGTGAAGATCTGTCGTCCGGTCAGTTCGTCGTGGTGGTCGGCGTTGCGTGGGGTGTGGTTGGCGGCTTCGTGGCGGGCGTGGCCGTGGGTTTCGCGCACGAACACGGTGGACAGACCGAGGCCCAACGCGGCGAAGGCGATGCCGAGGTAGAACGGGACCGGCCTTAGGCCGTATTCGGCGGCGAGCCATCCGGTCGCGAGGGCGGTGGCCGCGAGGGCGAGGTATCCGGCGGCTTCGTTGAGGCCCATCGCTAGGCCGCGGCGGGCCGGTCCAACGAGGTCGATCTTCATGACGATGGTGGTGGACCAGGTCAGACCTTGGTTGATGCCGAGCAGGATGTTGGCGGCGATGACCCATCCCCATGACGGTGCCCAGATCAGCATGAGCGGGACAGGCAGGCCGATGAGCCATCCGGCGACCAGGACGGGCTTGCGCCCGTACCGGTCGGACAGAGTTCCGGCGGCCAGGTTGGTCAGGGCTTTGGTGATGCCGAACGCGACGATGAAGGTCAGCGATGCGGTGAACGCGCCGATCGCGAACACCTGATCGGCCAGCAGCGGCAGGACGGTGCGTTCCTGTCCGATCATGCCGCCGACGAGGGCGTTGACCGCGACCAACAAGGAGAACTGGGCCAGGTTGGCGCGCAACCCCAGCGTGACCGCAGGTGGGGCGGAGCTGGTGGTCATGCGCCGTGTTCCAGGGTGCGGCCGGTGGCTCGCGCCCAATCGTGCGCGCCGCCGTCAAGGACAGATACGTCGGCGTGGCCGTCACGCTGTAGGAGGGTCGCGGCGGTCATGGCGCGCTCGCCGTGCCCGCACATGACCGTCACGGGATCGGCCTCCACCCCGGGGGTGTGGGCAGTCAGCGAGCCGAGCTCGATGTGGCGCGCGTGCGGTAGGTGCCCGGCGGCATACTCGCTGTTCTGGCGGATGTCCAACAGGCTGCCGCCCACGTCGGCGGGTGCGACCAGGGTGGTTGTCGTGACCGGTTGCCCGGCGGCGGCCCACGCGGGCATGCCACCGGCCAGTTCGCCGACGATGCGGCAATAACCGATGTTGAGGGCGGGCCACAGGATGTCGCCGGGATGTTGGTCGAGGTTGCGGACGATGACGATTGGCGTGTCGGGGCCGATGACCCAGCCGAGCCAGGTCGCGAACGCGGACCGCAGCGCGATGGAGATCGCTCCGGGAGTGTGGCCGGCGGCGACATCGGCCACCGGGCGCACGTCGACGATCACCGCTCCGTCAGCGACGCGCTTGCGGACCTGGTCGACAGTCAGGCCGGGCAGGGCCGGTTCGTCGGACAGGACCGGTGGGCCTTGCCGGTTGGCTTCGGACAGCCACGCGAAGTAGGCCGGGTAGGAGCCGAGGCTGCTGGTGAGCAGGCCGACGAAGGTGTCCGGGTCGGGTGCGGCCAGTAGTGCGTTCGCAATCTTCTCGATGCCGATGGTGGAGGTGCGCTCGGTGCCGGGCGGCGCGGAGCAGAACGAGCCCGCGCCGTGGGTGGGCCAGACGGCGGTCGCGTCCGGCAGGGCGGCGAGCCGATGCAGCGAGGCGTACTGCGCGTGCGCCAGCGCTAGGGTCCGATCGTTCCCGAGCAGGTCGGTGCGGGCTGCCGCGCCGACGATCAGCGACCCGCCGGTGAACACCCCCACTGGTGCATTGCCGTCGTGGATGAGGAAGGACAAGTGTTCATCGGTGTGCCCGGGAGTGGCCAGAGCGCGCAAGGTCAGCCCGCCCAGGTCGATCTCGTCGCCGTCGCGCAGGCCGCGGTGGTCGAAGGCGCGCAGCCCAGCGGCGGAGGCCAGGATCGCCGCGCCGTCGTCGGCGGCCAGCTGGAGCGCGCCGGACAGGAAGTCGGCGTGCAGGTGGGTGTCGGCCGCGAAGGCGATGCGCAGTCCGCGTTGGTCCGCGGCGCGGCGCAGGGCGCGGAGGTCGCGGGGCGGGTCGACAGCCAGGGCGCTGCCGTCGCCGAGGTCCAGGAGGTAGGCGCTGTTGCCCAGCCCTTCGTCCGCCACGGCGGTCAGCTGGTCGTCGCTGATACCCATCTCGGCTCCTCGTTCCCGCGATCGCTCCTCCCTGATACTATTCCATGGAAGTTTGGAGGATGGTGGTTATGGGTGACGCAGGTCGCAAGTCGGCGCTGTTCGAGCAGCTCGCCCGGGTGGGCAAGGCTCTGGCATCGGGCAAGCGGCTGGAGCTGTTGGATCTGCTCGCGCAGGCCGAGCGGCCGGTCGACGCCCTCGCCACGGCTGCGGGGCTGAACCTGACCACCGCGTCGGCGCACCTGCAGACCCTCAAGCAGGCGGGTCTGGTCGCCACCCGCCGGGACGGGACGAAGATCTTCTACCGGCTCGCCGGTGACGACGTGGCCGACCTGTTCGTGCGGGCCCGCGAGGTTGCCACCGCACACCTGCCTGACGTGGCCGCCGCCCGCGATGACTACCTCGGCACAGACGAGGTGGAGTCGATCGGCCGTGACGAGCTGTTGCGGCGTATCGCCGCCGGGCAGGTCACGGTGCTGGATGTGCGACCGTCAAGCGAGTATGCAGCGGGGCACCTGCCGGGGGCGGTCAACATCCCAGTCGACGAGCTTCCTGCTCGGATGGATGAACTGCCGGCCGGCACCGAGGTGGTCGCCTACTGCCGCGGTCCGTACTGCGTGTTCGCCCACGACGCCGTACGGCTTCTGACGCGGCATGGCCACCAGGCGGCCCGCCTCGACGAAGGGGTCATCGAGTGGCAGCTGGCCGGGCATCCAGTCGCAGCATGACGCCGCCACCGAATGCCCAGAACAATCGTGGCCCGGTGGCGGACGCGCGGGTGGTTGACCTGCGTCCGTGTCCTTCTGCCCGTGTGCGCGCGGATCGCCGACCTGCCGCCCGGATCGTTGGTGGTCGTGGTCACCGATGACCCGGCCACACCGCTTGATCTACCGGCGTGGTGCCACCTGACCAGACACCACTACATCGGCCCGATCGCTGCCCGTCTCGGTCCTGCCCATGGCTTCCGGCTCACCGCAGACGCGAAGGCCGTCGATGCGCGACGACCGTGGGCCACCTGGCCTTGACCCCTCCGCCGCCTGCCGCCAACGCCCTTGAGCGCATCTCATCGCGTGGCCATGCGCCAGGCGCGGTCGAGCAAGCCAATGAGCTTGGGCCGCTCGACGTCGATACCTTCGCTCAAACGCGCCGCGACATGCACGGTCAGCCACGAGTTCAACTGCCGCAACGGTTCTGACGAGCCGCTGCGGTAGGTCCGCGCGTACGCACGGGTGAGCAGCGAACGCCCAGCCGCGATCAGCCCACGGAACATCAAGGGCGTTCCGGGCAGCGGATTGGCCCACCGCAGCAGCAACAGCGTTCGTGCATGGTCAGCTTCGGGCACCCCACGAGCCGCGTTCGCCCAGTCGATGACAGCCACCCGGCCGGCGGCGACCAGAACGTTGCCGGGGTGATAGTCACCATGGCACAGCCGATCACCGGTCGGTAACCCGTCAAGAACCCGCAACGCAAAGCTCAACAGGTGCGTCGGCAGCGCGGCGTCCTCGATGCGTGCGGCCAGGGTCAGGCGAAGGTCGGGAAGATCTACGGGTGCCTGGACCTCGTGGATGGCAAGGTGAGCTTCGGCCAGCGCATGGGCCAGGGCCACTACGCGCCACGGCTGCCGTTGCAGCAGCGTCAACATGTCGGATCCGCCGAGGCGTTCCAGTACGAGGCCGGTGCGCCCGTCACTGTCCACAACGTCGATCAGTCGGGGGGCGACACCGCGACCGTCCAACTGCGACAGCGCCGCCGCCTCGGCCTGATGGCCGTGGTATCCGGGGCGATAGAGCTTGACGACCGCGTCGTCGCCCCACGCATGCACTTCCGCCTCGCGGCCTTCCCCGAGCTTGGGCCCGATCACTCCGGCGTCTCCGGCAGCCATCAGCTCGTCACCCGGTAACGGGCTTGCGGGCGTGGATGCGCTCGACCGTGCCGGCCTTGAGCCGTTCCACTTCGACGATGTCGAACCCGGCGGCCTTCACCAGGGGTAGCTGGCGGCGGGTGAAATGCTCACCGGCGGCGCGGATAGTAATCCGTTCCAGCAACCACTGGACCAAGTAGATCGGCGGCCAGGTGCTACCGATGTGATCAAGCAGGAGCAGCCGCCCACCGGGTACCAGCACACGCTTCATCTCACCGATCGCCGCAGCCGGGTCGGGGATGGTACACAGCGACAGCGCGCAGACCACCGTGTCGAACGCGTCGTTGTCGAACGGCAGCGCTTCGGCGTCGCCGGTGTGCAGGTCAACGTCGCGGCCCAGGTCGGCCGCACGCTGCTTGGCGATGGCCAGCATCGCCGGGCTCAACTCGATCCCGGTCACAGCCACATCTGTTGGATAGTGCGGCAGGCTGAGCCCGGTGCCGATGGCGACCTCCAGGACCTGGCCCTGGATGCGGGCGCCGAGCCATTCCCGGCCCCCACCGAACTGGATCCTTTCGAAGAAGGCGATCTGCTTGTCATAGCTTGGCGCGTTCTTCTCCCAGGCGCGCAAGACCTTGGCGGTCTGATCGTTTGCTGTGGTCATAGTGTCCTCCAGCCGGCAAGGGCGGTGTCAGGCGGTGGGCGGCAGGCAGTCCAGGTCGGTGTGGGCGGCTGCGGCGGTGATGACTCCGGCGATGACATGCCGCACGCGGTCGGCGGCCAGGTCGGGGTCGGGCTGTCCGGCATCGAGCCAGGCGATGATCGCCTCGATCGCCGCGGTGGGTGCCAGGTGCGCCGCCCACCGCGCCCACGCCTGGTCGCCAACAATCTTCGAGATCTGCAGGTGGGCGGCGTCGGTGATGTCACGGCGGAACTGCTCCGCCAGGGCCTTGAACTCCGGCTCCCTCGCCGCGTGCACGAACAGCAGCCGGAACCCGGCCGGTTCGGCGACCGCGGCCTTAAGCAGCCCATCGATGCTGGCGTCGGTGAACCCGCCCACCGGCTCGGCCACATGGTCGCCGAGCACGGCACAGAACCGGTCCAAGGCCGCCTGATACAGGTCGGTCTTGGAATCGAAGTGCCGGTACAGGATCACCCGGGTGACCCCGGCCTCAGCGGCGATGTCATCCAGCCCGGTAGCGGTGAAACCGTTGCGGGCAAACGCCTTCGTCGCCGCCGCGAGGATCTGCTCCCGACGCTGCGCACGCGGTAGCCGCCGTACCGGCTCCGACTTGTCCACTGCCATCGGCGCCCCTCTCTGCACTTGTTGACTTCCAAGTGTACTTGTGCCTATGTTTATTTTCAAGTCAACAAAGGCTGGAGGCTTCGATGGACGACCCGATCATCACGGTGGACCAGGTGACCAAACAGTTCCGCGGCGGCACCCGGGCACTCGACGGGCTGAGCCTGACCATCCCGGGCGGCGTCATCTACGGACTGCTCGGCCCCAACGGCGCAGGCAAGACCACCCTGATCCGCATTCTGGCCACTTTGCTACGACCCGACTCCGGCACCGTCCGCGTCGCCGGGATTGATGTCGCCCGCCAACCGGCAGCGGTCCGCGAACGGATCGGCCTGGCCGGGCAGTTCGCCGCCGTCGACGACCACCTCACCGGCCGGGAGAACATCGCCATGATCGGCCGCCTCTACGGCCTGTCCCGCCGCGACGCCACCGCCCGCACCGACCAGGTGCTGCAACGCATCCACCTCGACGAGGCCGCCGACCGACAGGTCAGGACCTACTCCGGCGGCATGCGCCGCCGCATCGACCTGGCCGCCTCCCTCATCGGCCGACCGCAGGTGCTATTCCTCGACGAACCCACCACCGGCGTCGACCCGGCCAGCCGCCAAGACCTCTGGCAGCTCGTCCGCGACCTGGCCGCCGAAGGCACCACCGTCCTGCTGACCACCCAGTACCTCGACGAGGCCGACCAGCTCGCCGACCGCGTCGCCGTCATCGACCACGGTCGCCTGCTCACCGAAGGCACTGCCACCGAACTCAAAGACCGCACCGGCGGCGCCGTCGTCGAACTGGAAGTCCCTGCTACGCAACGAGAAGCGACACTGACGGTCCTCGAATCGCTGGCCGCGCAGCTCGCCGCCGACCGCGACCGGATCGTGCTCCCCGCACCGGATGGACCGCTCACCCTGCGGCGAGCGCTGCACCTGCTCGACCAGGCCGACATCACCCCCACCGATGTGGCGTTGCACCGGCCCACCCTCGACGACGTGTTCCTCGCTCTCACCCGCCAGAGCAACACCGACCGCGAGCTCGCTGGGAGGACCGAATGACCACGGCGACGATTCCCGCCCGTCACCTCGGCCGGGCGTTCACC
>WNGB01012442.1_pt1 | contig 11561 bp, 11 predicted proteins | sample 5400681 | NCBI WGS metagenome assembly WNGB01 (sample SAMN13153367, study PRJNA577476) | soil metagenome | isolation source: 115 cm soil or saprolite under grassland replicate 2 | place: USA:California | collected 2016-06-15 | reverse complement strand
CCTGATCGGCGAGATCACGCTGCCGGGCGCCGTCAACTTCACCTTCGGCGGCGAGGGTCGCAACGTCCTCTTCATCACACGAGACGACGCCATCTGGGCTGCCGTTCTCGACACGAAGGGAGCACGACCATGAAGCTGATCCGGACACGTCGCGTCGTCGACGAGACAGGCGTCCAGACCGTCCTCGACGCCGCGGAGGCCAAGGGACGAGCGCGTGAGAGCGGAGCCGTGATGAAGGCGCCCGTCATCCAGCCGGAATCCGAACAGCCGATCTTGTCGGAGCTCGAGGATTCCGCGCCTGATCGCTCGCGCTGGAGGTCGACGGGTGTCTCGGCCACGATCAGGCGTCACCCGCTGACCTCGTTCTTCCTGCTCGCCTTCGCGATCACATGGGCGCCGGTACCGGCTGGCTCGTTCATGGCAGCCGGCCCACTGCTCGCGGCCGTCATCATTACCGCCGTCGTCGACGGCCGGCCGGGCCTCCGTGCGCTCGGGCGCCGCATGATCCTGTGGCGCGTCGGCTGGCAGTGGTATGGAGCGGCGCTTCTCGTCCCCCTGGCGGTCGTGCTCGCAAGCGGTGGCCTGGCGGTCGCGTTCGGCGCGCCCGGCTCCGTCTTCGGACGCCTCCAGATATCGTCGCTCCTCCTGCTCTTCGCGCTGCGCCTCGTCGTGCCCATCATGTCCCCGATCGGCGAAGAGCCCGGCTGGCGGGGCTTCGCCCTCCCACGCCTCCTCGCTGGGCGCTCGGCATTCGAGGCCACGCTCGTCCTGGCGCTCATCGTCGCGCTCTGGCACGTGCCGCTCATCTTCCTGCCGAGCGAGGACCTCCCGCCGATCTTCCTCCTCGCGACAGTCGCGGTGACGTTCTTCTACACCTGGCTCTTGATGGGGACTGGTGGCAGCGTCTTCATAACCATCGTCGCGCACGCGGCCGAAGGAGTGATCGGAAACAGGTTCACCGGGTCCGACGGCTTCTCCGGCACGGACGAGACGCATTGGATCCTGCTCTACACCGCCGGCTGGTGCGCTGTCGCAATCGGCCTGCTCCTGCTCAACCGGGACCTCTGGTTCAGCAAGGCCCCGGTGTCAATCGCAGCTAACGGATCTCGCCGCGACACCGTGGTCGGCGTCGACTCCGTCCGTCTCGACATACGCTCTGCTCGTCGCGAGCCGCTCGCGCCCGGCGAGCCCTGATTCACCCGGGGTGAACCGCCTCACAGGGTGAAGACAGATCACCCGGCGAGGGCTCATCCTCGCGGAGAGATGGAGAAGGCGAGTTGCTATCGGGTCACGGTTCGTGGAACGGTCAGCGACCGCCTCGCCTCGGCGTTCGAGGGCATGCGTGTCGAACCGGGCCGTGGCACTACCGTCCTCGTCGGCACCCTGCAGGACCAGGCACAGCTCTATGGCTTCCTGAACCGGCTCCGCGACTTCGGGCTCGAGCTCGTCGAGTTGCAGCAGGTCCCCGCGTGAGCGCCATAGCCATGGAGGAGGACGCGCAGCTCTGCCGCGCGTTGCGCCGCGGAGACGAAGGGGCATTCAAAGAACTCGTCGACCGGTATCAGGCCTCGCTGCTGCGCGTCGCCATGTCCTACGTGAAGAGCCGCGGCGTTGCCGAGGAGGTCGTGCAGGAGACGTGGCTCGGCGTGCTCAACGGAATCGATCGCTTCGAGAGCCGCTCGCTCCTGAAGACGTGGATCTTCCGCATCCTCACCAACAAGGCGAAGACCCGCGCCGTCCGCGAGAGCAGGACCGTGCCGCTCTCCTCGCTCTCCGCCGACGGAGCGAGCCGGGGTCCGTCCGTGGAACCGGACCGCTTCTTCGACGCGGACGAGGGCGGCTCGCCCGGACATTGGAGATCCTCGCCCACACGCTGGGATGATGTTCCGGAGACCGGTTTGGTCTCGAAGGAGACCCGCGCTCTGATCGCGGCTGCGATCGCGTCGCTGCCGCCAATGCAGGCACAGGTGATCACGCTGCGGGACGTCGAGGGCTGGAGCTCGGAGGACACCTGCACCTTGCTCGAGGTCTCGGACGCAAACCAGCGCGTGCTCCTTCACCGCGCACGCTCGAAGGTTCGCGCAGCCCTCGAGTCTCACCTGACGTAATCCGTCCCGCGTGGTTGCCTTCGCGGTAACCTCCGTTTCGAGGGCAAGGGAGGAGGCGTCTATCACCCCGGCTTCCACAAAGCGCTCGGGGCGACGTGGTGGGACGAGGTCGCACGCAGGTGCGGGCGCACTGCTGATCACGAAGCTCCGCCCGCCGGCACCGCGGCGCGACCTGGTTTCCCGCCCCGGGCTCGTCGAGCACCTGGCGACGGATGTCGGACAGCGCCTGACGCTCGTTGCAGCCCCGGCGGGCTGGGGGAAGACGACGCTGCTCGCGGCCTGGCTCGACGGAAGGGCGCATCCGTTCGCCTGGCTCTCCGTCGATCGCTGGGACAACGACCCGGCTCGATTCTGGACCTACGTGGTCGAGGCGATCCGCACCGTCGAGCCCGATGTGGGCGACGAGGCGCTCGCCCTCCTCGGGGCTCGCGGCACCCGACTGCTCGAGCGCGTCGTGCCGGCGCTGATCAACGACATGGAGCCCCTGCGCGATGGGTTGACCCTCGCCCTCGACGACTACCACCTGATCGAGAGCACGGAGGTCCACGAAGGAGTCGCCTTCCTGCTCGAGAGCCTGCCTGCGACCGCGCTTCGGCTCGTCATCGCAACCCGCTCTGACCCGCCGCTCCCACTTCCCCGCCTCCGTGCGCGAGGCGAGCTGGTCGAGCTCCGCTCGGAGGAGCTGCGCTTCAGCCCGGAGGAGACGGACATGTTCCTGAACGAAATGCTCGGACTCGGTCTCGAGCATGACGACGTCGTCCGCCTGCACGAGAGGACCGAGGGTTGGGCCGCCGCTCTATACCTCGCAGCGCTCTCGCTACGGGGCCGCGCAGATCAACGGTCGTTCATCGCCGCCTTCGCCGGGGACGACCGTCACGTGGTCGACTACCTCGGCGCCGAGGTGCTGCACGGCCAGCCCGAGGAGGTGCGAACGTTCCTGCTCCGGACGTCGGTCCTCGACCGGCTCTCCGGGTCACTCTGCGACGCGGTCACGGAGACACTCGGATCGGCCGAGATGCTCGAGCGGATCGAGCGCGCAAACCTCCTCCTCGTGCCACTCGACAGCAAGCGCCGGTGGTACCGGTACCACCACCTGTTCGGCAGTCTGCTGCTGCACGAACTCAGGCAGACGGAGCCGGAGCTGATCCCCGCGCTCCATCGCCGAGCGTCCGCCTGGTACCGAGGTGTCGGCTCGATCTCGGAAGCGATCGACCACGCGATCGCCGCAGCCGATCCCGACGGCGCCGCCGAGCTGATCTCGCTCCACTGGGGCGCCTTCTTCAACCAGGGCCGGCTGGCGACGGTGTCGGGCTGGCTGGACGCGCTACCCGAGAGCACCGTCACGGGCGACTCGCGGCTCTGCGTGGCTCACGCCTGGCTCGCGCTCGACCTCGGCAGGCTCGACGAGGTCGAAGCCTGGATCGACGCAGCCGAACGTGATCTTCGGGCCGGGGGTGGAAAAGACGACGTCACCGCGCTGCGCTCGGAGACCGCCGTGCTGCGAACCGTCTACAGGTTCAAGGTCGGTGACATCGCCGGCGCCCAGGAAGCAGCGCGAGAGACGCTGGAGCTCGCACCGCGGGACGCCGTCTTTCCGCGCACCGCAGCCGGTTGCGTCCTCGGGATCACGTCCTACTGGTCAGGTGAGGCCGATCGTGCGATCGAGGCGCTCGAAGCTGCTCTTGGACTCGCTCACTCTTCCGGGAACGACCTCGCGGCAAGCTACGCACTCGGGTACCTCTCCGTCATCCACGCCGACCGCAACGACCTGAAGGCGGCGCAGGAGCTGGCCTCGAAGGCGTTGCAGCAGAGCGAGGAGCCCGGCTTCGCGGAGCACTTCGTGAACATGGTCGCTCACGTCGGGCGAGGCCGGACGCTCCGGCAGCGAGGTGATCTCGTGGGGGCGGAGCGCGACGTGACCCGCGCTCTCGCTCTGGGCCTGCGAGGGGCGGGACGCCTGGAGATCGCGTGGGCACAGCTGGTCCTGGCCGAGATCACGCATGCGCGCGGCGGCGGCGAGGAGGCAAGGTCGCTCCTTCGATCCGCCCGCCGGACGCTCGGCGAATGTCCCGACCCCGGGGCCCTCGCCGACCTCCTCGGCGACACCGAGCGCAGGGTGAGCCGCGGCCCCCGGGCGAGCGCGCCGCGCGACAGCGAGTTGACCGAGCGGGAGCTCGCTGTGCTCCGTCTCCTGGACTCGACCCTCACCCAACGTGAGATCGGCTCCGAGCTCTTCGTCTCGCGCAACACCGTCAAGACCCACGTGCGCGGGATTCTGCGCAAGCTCGACGCAGGCAGCCGGCAAGAGGCTGTGGAGCGGGGGCGTGCCCTCGGCCTGCTTTGACGGGGGTTCAGGTCTGCAGTCCGGTCAGCACGGCAACCCCGACGACGATCAGCCCCACGCCGGCTAGCTGAAGGCGCGTCAGCCGCTCCCCGAAGAGTAGGAAGGCGGCGATCCCGGCGATCGCCGCGAACTGCGAGGCGAGCACCGCGCTGACCGCGATCCCGTGCCGTGAGGCGACGGCGAAGAGAGCGAACCCGGTGACCTCGGCGATCCCTGATCCGATCACGAGCGGCACGGCCCGTCGCGTCAGTCGCAGCCTCGAGGTGAGCGCGAGCGGAAGGGCGACGACGAACACCCCCGCCAGGCGCGCGGGAACGAGCGCCCAGACGATGGGGAGGTCTGCGCTCACCCGGGCCGTGGCATAGAGGCTGACGCCGAACAACAGCGCTGCAGCCACAGCGTAGAGCGCCACGATGCTCGCGGAGGCTTCCGTGGCCAGCGAGAACGGTTCGCGCGCGGTCGCGGCAAGCAGGATTCCGACGGCGATCACGGCCAGCGTAATGCCGACGCCGCCGGCGATCTCCTCGCCCGCAACGGCAGCGATCACGGCGGCGATCGCGCCCTCGGTGGAGACGATCGGCGCGACGACGCCGACCTTGCCGATGCGCAGGGCCGAGTAGGCACACAGCAGGCCCAGAACGTTGCCCAGCCCTGCCACGGCGAGCCAGCCGGCGTCGTCGGCACCCACGCCTTCCGGAAATCCGACGACGGCAGCCCATGGAATCACGATCAGCAGCCCAATCGTCATCACCCAGGCGAGCACCGGGCCGGGGCCGATCAGGCGGGTCGAGCGCGAAGAGCAGAGCGTGGCGACGGCGAACACGGTCGCCGCACCCAGCCCACCGAAGATGGCGATCATCGCATCCTCTGTCCGTGTCTCGACTACGAGCGTGACAGGTCGAGCGGGGCGACCCTACACGCCGCGGCCGGCTGTAACAGCCACTCGCCTTCCGAGACGAGGTAGGCGTGCAGCCATCCTCGATCGCCGATCGTACGTCTCCGTTTGCCGTCCGCGCCCCCGAGTTCGCAGACGTGTTGGGCGACGCGCCGCGACTCGTCCAGGTCGTCGAGACCGACGCCCACGAGGGCCCGGTCTACGCGGCCGACGAGGACGCCCTCTACTTCACGACCACGCGCCGGGCGACAGTCGCGATCAGGCGCCTCGAGCTCATAACCGGCGACGTCTCGACGGTGCGAGAGGACTCGAACACCGGCAACGGCATGGCGCTTGCCCCCGACAGCGGGCTGGTGGTCTGCGAGCAGGGCACGCTGGACGAGCCCGCCCGTATCAGCAAGGTCGATCGTCTGACCGGTGCGGCCGAGACGATCGTGGACTCCTTCGAAGGTCTCCCGTTCAACTCCCCCAACGACGTCGTCGTCAAGAGCGACGGGACGATCTGGTTCACCGACCCGAGCTACGGGTATCTCCAAGGCTTCAGACCCAAGCCGTCCCTCCCGGACCAGGTCTACCGCCACGACCCTCGTACGGGCGAGACCACCGTCGCCGCCGATGGCTTGGACAAGCCGAACGGCCTCGCCTTCTCCCCCGACGAGCGCGTCCTCTACGTCGGCGACAACGGTGCTCCCCACCATCTCCTCGCCTTCCCACTCGGGGAAAGCGCGCAGATCGGCCCGGGCCGAGTCATTGCGGAGGGACCCCCGGAGCATCCGGACGGACTCGAGGTCGACATCGAGGGGCGCATCTACGCCTCCGCGTCGACGGGAATCCAGGTCTTTCGCCCCGACGGCGACCTGATCGGCGAGATCACGCTGCCGGGCGCCGTCAACTTCACCTTCGGCGGTGCGGATCGCAACGTCCTTTTCATCACGCGCGACGACGCGATCTGGGCCGCCGTTCTCGACACGAAAGGAGCACGACCATGAAGCTGATCCGAACACGTCGCGTCGTCGACGAGGCAGGCGTCCAGGCGGTCCTCGACGCCGCGGAGGACAAGGCACGCGAGCAGGGCTCGCGGGTCGTGATCGCCGTGGTGGAACCGTCCGGCGAGCTGATCGGCTTGCGTCGCACCCCTGGAGCGCAGGTCGCGAGCTCTCGCGTCGCGCTCGACAAGGCGCGCACGGCCGCCATCTTCGTCCGCCCCAGCCGCGAGATGGAGGAGCAGGTCACGGCCGGACGCCTCGGAGCACTCGCCCTCCACGGAGCAAGCTGCCTGACCGGCGGCATCCCGCTGAAGGTGGGCGACGAGGTCGTAGGCGCGGTCGGCACGAGTGGCGAGACGCCCGACGAGGACGAGGCGATCTCCATCGCCGGGGCGCAGGCCGAGTTCTCGACTGCCGAGCTGCCGGCCCTCACCTACGACGGGGCTCGCATGGCCGCCGAAGCCGTCGGCGCAGAAGCCGCGCGGCGTGGCGTCCATCCCGTCGTCTCCGCGGTCGACGCAGGGGGTGCCCTCGTGTACCTCGTGCGGCCCGACACGGCCCAGGTCGCCAGCGTCGAGGTCACGACCGACAAGGCCCGAACGGCCGCGATCTACCGCAGGCCGAGCAAGGACTTCGAGGAGCAGGCCTCGGGCGGCAGGCCGTCCGCGCTCCACCTCGCCCGCGCGGTGCCGCTCCAGGGCGGCATCCCGCTGACGGTCGACGGCGAGGTGATCGGGGCGATCGGGGTCAGCGGCGCCACGTCGGCCGATGAGGACCAGGAGCTGGCTCTGATCGGCGCCGAGGCCTTCTCGGCGGCGGTCTCGTCGCAGAACGGCGGCGGCAACGGCGCCGCGTTCTTCCCGAAGGCCAAGCTGCAGGAGACGTTCGAGACGGGTGGCCTGCTGCTGGAAACGCCCGGCTACAAGATCGACGCCGGCCGGCGTGTCGGCCCCGGAGCCCCGGAGCTGCACGAGCGCGAAGTGGACGTGATGCGCGTCGTCTCCGGCAGCGCCACGATCGTCACCGGCGGCGAGATCCGCGGGGATCGCATCGAAGGCGGCGAGGAGCACCGGCTCTCCGAGGGAGACGTGCTGGCGATCCCCAGCCGTGTCCCCCACCAGTTCGTCGAGGCGAGTGACCCCTTCCTCTACTTCGTCGTGAAGGTCGAGGACTGAGATGGCCGCGGTCGAGACCATCACCCGTGCCGCCAGGCTCCCCGGCCCGCCGGAGCTCTTGCCGGGTCGTCCGGACGCGGTCGTCGACCTGCAGACCGACAAGGGGGTCGGTGTCGTCGGCGGCGAGTGGCGCTACTCCGACTGCACGGTCGAGGAGATCGACTTCGTGGAGGTCGGCGCCCCGGACGACCCGCTCGGGCCGGGCGGGCCCTCGAACCGCACCTACGACATCCTCCCCCACGCCGAGGCCGCGGACTACGACGACTCGGGCTGGCGCACGCTCGCGCCCCCGGAGACGATGCTCCGACTCGCGAACGGCCGGGTCTGCTTCAACTGGTACCGGCTGGAAGTCACCATCCCCGAGCGGGTCGGCGACTTCGACCCCACCGGCTCGACCGTCGTGTTCGAGGTCGCGATCGACGACTACGCCGAGGTGTGGGTCAACGGCGAGCTCCCGCTTGCGCTCGGGAACACGGGCGGCCAGGTCGTCGGCGGATTCAACGCGCCGAACCGGGTGATCCTGACGCGGGACGCGAAGCCCGGTGAGACGTTCCAGGTCGCCGTCTTCGGGATCAACGGTCCGCTCTCTGTCTCGCCTCGCAACTACATCTGGATGCGAACGGCGACGCTCGACTTCTACGCCCGCGAGCGGGCGCGGTCGTCCGAGGACGCGCCGCTCGAGGTCGACGGCGACCTCGGCAGCATCCTGCCGGAGGGCGCGAGGCTCGAACGGGTCGCCGGCGGTTTCGAGTTCACCGAAGGGCCGGTGTGGTCGAGGGAGGGCGCTCTGCTCTTCTCCTCGCCCAACACGAATGCGATCTACCGCTGGGTTCCCGAGGGTGCGGTGACGGTCTTCCGCCCGAAGAGCGGCTACACGGGGGTCGACATCGGCCGCTACCACCAGCCGGGCTCGAACGGCCTCACGTTCTCGCCGGATGGTCTGCTGACCATGTGCCAGCACGGCAACCGGCGCGTGATCCGCGTCAACCCCCACGGCGACGTCACGGTGCTCGCCGACCGGTTCGAGGGCAAGCGACTGAATAGCCCAAACGACCTCGTCTACCGCTCCGACGGGACGCTCTTCTTCACCGATCCGCCGTTCGGGCTCCCCGGTGTCTTCGACGATCCGGACAAGGAGCTCCCCTTCAGCGGCGTCTTCCGAGCGAAGGACGGTGAGGTCTCGCTCCTCACCGACGAGCTCGAGGGCCCCAACGGTCTCGCTTTCTCGCCGGACGAGCGCCGGCTCTACGTCGGCAACTGGGACTACGAGCGCGTCGTCGTCATGCGCTACGACCCCGACACCGGCGAGGGCTCGGTCTTCTTCGACATGACCGGCGCGCCCGGCTCTGACGAGGACGCGATCGACGGGCTGAAGGTCGACCGCGACGGGAACCTGTATGTCTGCGGCCCGGGCGGGATCTGGGTGCTCTCATCCGAGGGCCACCACCTGGGCACGCTCCGCCTTCCGGAGGCGCCGCACAACCTCGCGTGGGGCGACGAGGACGGCAAGACCCTTTACGTGACCGCGCTGACCAGCGTCTACCGGTTGCGCTTGACCACAACGGGCATCCGGCCCGAATAGGAGGAGACGACATGCTGAAGAACCTGACGGCAGGCGACACCTTCCCGGACTTCGAGCTGCCGGACGAGAACGGCGTCATGCACCGCCTGTCCGACCTACAGGGCTCGAACCCGCTGGTGCTCCAGCTCGGGCGCGGAGAGCACTGCCCGCGCGAACGCCAGCACCACCGCGAGCTGCTGAAGTTCTACGAGTGGTGCGGAACCCTCGAGGGCGAGCTCGTCACGATCGTCCCGAACAACCTCCACGACACGCTCAAGCTCAAGATGACCACAGGGGCCAACTGGACCTTCCTGGCCGACACGGACCTGAAGGTGAGGAAGACCCTCGGCATCGAGGAATACGTCGACGACCACCACACCGCCTCGGTTCCCCACACGGTCCTGCTCGCGCCGGGCCTCGTGATCTTCAAGATCTACGTCGGCTTCTGGTTCTGGGGACGCCCATCGATCTACGACCTGTGGGCCGATCTACGCGAGCTCCGCAAGCAGTACGACTACAACTTCGATCCGCTGATCCCCGAGGTGCGGTCACGGTGGTATGAGCTCCATCCCGACCGCGTCCCGCCGGCCATGTCGCCGACGCCGCGGGCGACGGCGAAGCCCAGGCCGAAGCCGAGGAAGCAGGCGCGCAAGCCTGCCGCAGCGACGGCCAAGTGAGGAGGAGACGATGACGAAGAACGGAACGGCGCTGGGCGCCCTGACGAAAGGCATCGGGGCAGGCCTGGTCGGGACGGCCTGCATGACTGCGTTGCAGGAGGTGTCTCTGCGCCTGAAGCGTCACGCGATGGTGGGCATGAAGCACGAGGAGCACTCGGACGAGGACCCGTGGAAGAAGGCCCCCGCGCCTGCCCAGCTGCTCAAGCGGGCCGTCGAGGCCGCGACCGGGGTTGAGCCCGACCCCGCTGCCATCCCGCTGTACACGAACATCATGCATTGGGGCTACGGCACCTCGCTGGGTGCCGCCTACGCCCTCGCCGAACGGCGGCTGCGTCTCAGGCCGTCGCTCGCCGGGCCCGCATTCGGGCTCGGGGTCTGGGCGCAGTCCTACGCGACGCTCGTCCCGCTCGGCCTCTACAAGTGGCCGTGGCACTACTCGGCGAAGACGATCGCCAAGGATCTCTCCTACCACCTCACCTACGGCGCAGGGGTGGCGGCGGGGTACGAGCTCCTGTCCAGGCGTCGTCGATAGTCCGGAGCCTGGGCCTTCCCTCAGTCACGAGCTGCCGGCGGCAGACACCGCCGGCAGCTCACTGGCGAGCGAGCACGAGTAGCGCGGATCGTGGAAGAGCTTGGCGGTCTTCGGCATCGATACGCCCGGGAGCCGGCGCCAGGCGAGTGCAACCGCAAGCGCGCCCGTGACCGGAGCGAGCAGGTAGAGCCAGAGCGACCCCAGATTGGCGAAGACCAGTGCGGGTCCCGCACTTCGAACGGGGTTGAGGCTTGTGCCGGTCGAAGACCCTCCGGCCCAGACGAGGAACGCGATCAGCGGCCAGATCGCGAGCGGCGTCCAGCGGGCCCGCCGCGCGCCCGAAACGAAGAACAGGATCACCGCGATCAGGAGACCAGTCATGGCCGCCTCGAGCGCGAACGCCGCGGGCGCCGGCACCGTCGGCAGCGTCGCGCCGCCGTCGATGGATGCGGCAACCGACCCCCACGCGAGACGCAGCGCGACAGCGCCGGCGAGCGCACCGAGGAGCTGGGCGACGATGTACCCGCCCACGTCGTGGCCGCTCACACGTCCGAGCGCGCTGAACGCCAGCGTGACGGCCGGGTTCAGGTGGGCGCCCGACAGACGCCCCAGAGGCGAGACGGCGAGCAGGCTGTTGACGGCGGAGAAGAGGAGGCCCGTGACCAGCAGCCGCATCGAGGTCGAGTCCAGCCGGTCGGCCACGGGTGAGCCGCGGCCGAAGTCGAGACAGACGACCGAGAGACCGACGAAGACGAGTAGGAAGGTTGCCGCACCTTCGGCCGCCCAGATCCGCCAGTGAAACCCTTCGTGGGCCCGCTGCCGCTCCGGCTCCGCCTCGCGTGCCCACATGACCTTCTCGTCGCCGACGCGCCTCTGCCGTTACGCGTAACGGACGGCGGTCCACGCTGACTGACAAGCATGGAGCTCTCGTTCACGTCGCTTGCGGTCGTCGCAGCCGTTGCGCTGGTCGCGCCGCTGGCACTTGGATTGACCGGGCTGCGGCTGCCGGCGATCGTGCTCGAGATCCTGCTCGGGATCGCCGTCGGGCCGCAGGGGCTGGACTGGGCGCACGTCGATCGGCCGGTCGAGGTGATGAGCATCATCGGCCTTGCCTTCCTGCTTCTGCTCGCAGGCCTGGAGGTCGAGTACGACCGCTTCCGCGGCCGGCTGCTGCGCCTGACGGCGCTCGGCTACGCGGTCTCCTTCGGCCTCGCGCTGCTCGTCGGACTCGTCCTGCGGGCGGGCGACCTCATCAAGTCCCCGCTCCTGCTCGCGATCATCCT
>WNGB01022489.1_pt1 | contig 11563 bp, 14 predicted proteins | sample 5400681 | NCBI WGS metagenome assembly WNGB01 (sample SAMN13153367, study PRJNA577476) | soil metagenome | isolation source: 115 cm soil or saprolite under grassland replicate 2 | place: USA:California | collected 2016-06-15 | reverse complement strand
CGATGTCGTGCCGGCGCGACCGGAACAGGAGGGTCGTGACCGTCTCGTCGAAGACGAAGTCGCTGAAGACCAGCCGAAGGATCTCGGCGCCGGGCTCCTTCTGGCTCTGGAGGAAGCCCGACGCGTGGCGGTGGTTTCTGTCCTTTCGGTTGAAGCGGGCGATGAAGAAGCTGGTGTCCACGAAGGCGTGGTCCACCGGTCAGCGCCGTCCGTACAAGACCCGATCATGGGTGCGCACGTCCGTGACGCCGATGTCGAAGGTGAGCGAGACATCGTAGAACGGATCGTCGTCCGAGACCGGCTTCACGGCTTCGGACGCCTTGGCCAGGAGGACCCGATGCCGGAGGGCGAATTCCGCGAGGGCCGCGACGGCTTCCCCCTGGGACCACTTCCGGGCCGATCCTTTCTCGAGGATTTCTTGAGCCTTCCGAAGCTTCCGTTTCTCCGCCGAGGTCAAGCGAATCGTCGTCATCTGTATACACGCATGCATCAGAACGTATATCAGTTTTCTGCTGCGCTGCCCGGCCTCGCTTAGCCTCGAGAACGGCGAAAATTACGACGATCACCGAAGGCCCTGTAGCGGAAGCGTGAGAGGGCCTCCCGCGAATGCGGAGGGGGGCCTAGTACGTCTCGACCGTGAGCCCCGGCACGCGCGCGAATGATCGGTCCCGGGTCAAGAGTCGCTGTCCGTGCCTCTTCGTGATCGCCGCAATGAAGAGGTCGGGCGTCGGCACCTCTTCGCCGTGCGCGATGAGCTGCGCTCCGAGACGGCCCGCCTCCTCGCACGACTCGTGGTCGAATGGCAGGAAGACGAGGGACGCGAGGAGCTCTCGTGCGCGGTCCGGCGCCTGCCCGCCTCGCAGGTAGGCGCCGATGAGGATTTCCGCGGCCGCGGGGGCCGTCACGCATTTCGGTTCGCCGGAGGCTTCGAGTGCCTGCGCGCGGGCGACCGCCCGGGGGTCCTTTCGGAGGAGATCGATGAGGAACGTCGTCTCAAGGCTCGCCGCTCGGATCACCTTCGGCGGCCGCCGAGTTGCTTCCGGAGCTTGGTCTTAGACAGGCGATCGCCGGCTTCGAGGAACGAGAGGTAGGCGGCCATCTTCTCCGCGGGGTAATCTTTCCAGTCGCCGGCGAATTCGAGCAGGGAGCGGCTCCCGCGGGTCAACCGGCGGACGACGTCGCTGAAGCTCTCCCCCTCCCTTTTCAAAGAAGCGAGGGCGGCGTAGGCGTCCTCGGACAGCGTGACGGTCTTGACCGCCATGGATGTGTTGATGTAAACACACTTATATCAACGTTTCACGAGGGTGGGCGAATCCCAAATATCGGGAGCGCCATGCCCGCAGCCGGTTGACCGAAGCGTCCCTCGAGCGGCTGAGGAAGTTCCTGCTCCCCCTCGAGCTCGCGGAGGCGGAGCTGAAAGCGAAGCCCGCGGCCGCGGTCATGCTCATCCTCCGGGAAGGACCGCGCGGCCTCGAGGTCCTCCTGGGCGAACGTCGGAAGCGCGAAGGCGACCCGTGGTCCGGGCAGATCGGCCTCCCGGGCGGGCGACATCACACGGAGGATGGCACGATGCTCGCGACCGCGCTTCGCGAGACGCGCGAGGAGGTCGGGATCGAGATCGACGGTCACGCCGAGGTGCTCGGCCACATGGCCCCGCGGGCGCCGGGGAACAAGCCGGAGATGCTCGTCGTCCCCTACGTCGCCCTCGCATCCGGTCCGATCGAAGCGAACCCGGGCCCCGAGATGACGTCCACGTTCTGGTGTGCGCTCGCCGACCTGCCGGCGACCCATGGCAAGTCGGTCGTCCACACGATCCTCGGCGAGCTGAGCGTGCCCTCGTACACGTACGACGGGCGGCTGATCTGGGGATTCACCTACCGGATCCTCGAGGAGCTGCTCGTGTTCGTCGGGCTCAGCGCTTGAGCCGCGGATCGCTCGGCGGATTTGGTCCGTGCCGGAGGCGCTCGAGGAGATCCGGATCGTCGACTGCGGCGACGAGGTCCTTGCTCGAGATGTTCTCCAGAGGGACAGCGGGCGTCGGAGGCCCTTGCATCCGAGCCGCGTCGCGTGTTGCTTGCGCGGCGACCCGGGCGGCATCGAACGCCTTGCGCAGCGCGACCGCGGAGACGATCTCCCTCTCCGACGGCTTCGGCGTCATTTCGACACGGTGGTGCGCAGCGCGGCCCGCGGCCGTGGGATTGTCGAGCCATTGTCCGCACTCGGGGCAGCGCACGAGGTCCGCGTGCGTGCGCGGCGTGCGCATCTCGACGATGACCACGATCGTTCGGAGGAACAGGTAGACGACGATCGTCGACACGAGGAACTCGGAGAGATTCCACGCGGGCGGGCTCCCTCCCTCCAGAAATTCGTGGTCCAGGAAGAGCCAAGCTCCGAGCGAGGCGATCCCGAGGAACAAGACCTCGCGCATCGCGAAGCGACCCTCCTGCGTCTGGAACGATTTCATGGAACGGCCCTCCGGACCGAGCCGCCGATGGGACGGGCCTCCTTCCGCATACCGAACCGCACGGATATGGGAAATACCTTTGGCACGTCGGCGGGGCGGGACGTTTTAATTATCAAAAACAAAAAGGAGGGGATGAGGTATATCCGCTCTGCAGGCACGAGGGGATGCGAATGGCGAAAGGCCTCCGACCGCGCTCGCTCGCGGCGGGATTTGGTGTGTACTTCCTCGTCATCGCTTTCGTGGCGTGGGGCTACGCGCAGAGCCAGGGGCTCTGGTTTCCCGCGGACATCACGCGTTGGGTGTACACGACCTACATGCTCGTCGCCGCGATCTTCCTCGTCGGCCTGGGCGGCCTCGGCGTGTCCGTCCGGCGCTCCTTCACCCGCCAGATCCACGAGCTCGACCGGCGGTTCGCGTCGCGGAATCCCGGCTCCGAGGGGCTGCCCCCGCCCCTCCCCGAGGCGACGGTCGTCAAAGACCACGTGGACCGGGACATCGACGAGCTGCTCGAGAGCCTGAGCGAGATCGAGCAGACGACCGCGCAGGAGGCCGCGGCGATGGACATGGGCGTCAGCGAGGCGCCCGCCATGGTCGGTCCGCGGGACTCGGCCAGCGCGGCGCAGCGGGAGCGGCTCGTCCAACGGTCGAAGCAGCTCGGCCGGTTCGTCATCGGGCCCGGCGTGGCCGCCGCGCTCATCCTTGGCATTTCGGGCATGATGCTCCCCGGCTCGGACGGCTTCGCGCAGTACCAGTTCCAGCTCAACACCGCCTTAATCCTGGGGATCGCGTACAGCTGGATCGGGGTCGGCGGGTACATCGCCGCGACGGTCTACGCGCTGGCGGGCGGCCGCGACGACCGGCGGAAGCGGTGAGGGTCACGGTCCGCACGACGGATTTTCGGTCCTGTTGCCACAAGAGCGACCTGTTAGGGATGGCTTTAAATATGTTGAGACGTGTTCGACCAGATTACAAGACACGGTGGCAGGGATGATTACTACCGTCGTGACCGTCACGTCCACGTTCCTCGCCGGCAGCTTCGGCGCCGCCGCGGTCGCGTCCCTCATCCTCTTCCTGATCATGCGCGAGCTGACGTCGGCGCACGCGGAGGAGACGGGAAGCCCGAAGTCGAGGCTTTTGTCCCACACGCTCCTCGTGCCGATCACTCCGCTCCTCGTCGTGTTCACCTTCATCGTCGCGGTGAAGGTCCTCGAAGTGTTGTAGGCCCCGAACCGACGGATCTCCGCTTCTAACAACGGGCGCGGGCCTCGGACCCGGAAAGTTCCCTGCTCAGGGCGCCGCAGTCACGACCTTCGCCAGTTTACGTCGGAACCCCCACGCGAAGAGCACGACCCCGATTGCGATCAGAGGCGCCGCGAGCTCAAACCGGTCGACTGCCACGAAGATCAAGGAGAATCCGACGACGAAAACCCCGATGTACGCGATTCGCTCGTGTCGGCTCAGTCGGAGGACTTCCCGCAAGATCAGGTCCCGATACCGGATGAGGAGGACGGCAAGGATGACGAAGGCGATTGCCGCGACGAAGAAATCGAGCGTGAGCTCCGAATAGTAGTCGTCGAAGGTCAACAGGAGGCCCACTTCGTCGCCCACGAAGCCCGCGCCGACGCCGAATACGACCGCGTAGATGCGGGCGAACTTCACGTCGGTGTCCACGATCCCCAGCCAACCGGAGACCCCCATCATCGCTAGTCCGTACCAGAAATGATGGAAGTGGATTCCGCCCTGCGTGATGATCATGACGCCGGGAAGGAGGAGGTGGAAGATCCTCGCCCCGAAGAATCCTCCCACGAAGGCGAGCGTCGCCAGGAACGAGAGTCCGTGCTTGAATCGAAGCGGTTTCGTCTCCTCGGCCATGGCGCGGGGATATCGGGACCGAAATAAGTGTCTTCAGACGGCAGCGAAGGTCGGCCGCTTCGCGACCGAGCCTATCGGAAGACGAACGGCGCGACGAGGTACAGGATGACGTTCCCGAGGCTGTGGCTGACGATCGCGCCCCAGAGGTTCTTCGTCTTCAGGACGACGTATCCATAGAACAGCCCGACGGAGAAGACGAACACCATGTCGATCGCGCTGAGGAAGAAGATGTGGAGCGACGCGAAGATCGCGGTCACGAACAGCAAGCCGCCGGCGTCGCCGAGGCCCTCGATCGCGCGCTTCAGCAGGAGCCCGCGGAAGATCAGCTCCTCCGAGAGCCCCGTCGCGAGGAAGATCACGAGCCCGCCGACCACAACCGGCGCGAAGGCCAGCGCCGAAATCCACGGCCCGGGCCCCAGGATCTCGAACTCGACGAACCCGAGCGGGATGCCCGTCATCGCGATCGCCGTCTGGATCGGGATGTCCCGCCAATCCCGGAAGCGAAGTCCGAGGTCGGCGGGACGGAGCCGCTGCACGTACGATACCGAGGCGATCGACACGAGGAGGGGGATGCTCACGAGGGCGAGCCACGGGATCGTGTTCAGCGCGTTCGTCTCCGGGTTCAGACCCGGGAGGTTCAGGAAGTTGTATCGAGGCACGGCGAGCGAGAAGACGCGGACGAGGGAGGCGAGGCTCGTGGCCACGAGCAACATGGCCATCGTCCGATCGCGCGCCTCCACGACGACGGACCCGAACATGAGCGAGAAGACGAGGAGGATGTGAATCCCGAGTCCGATCGGCTGGTACGGCCGGTCCGCCCCGCTCGGGCCCGCGGGGATCGCGATGAGGACTTCCGCGACGACGACGGCCGCGAGGTAGCTGAGGAGGAGGGTCCAGCGCGAGGCGATCGCCAGGGCCACGGACTCGGAGGCGGTCGCCGTCGCCATGGTCCCTCTAGATCTCGACGGGAGCGGCCGGAGGCACTTCCTCTCCCTTGAACGACCGGCGCGCGACGAAATAGTAATACGGCACGGAGGCGACCTGGGCCAACGTCACCGCAATCGCGAGCCCGTTGATCCCGTTCGACAAGAGCAGCGGGTATCCGAGGCCAAACGTCACGGCCGCGCTGATGACCGTCCCCACGATGAGCGGACGCGTCTGCTTTCGCACGCGAACCCGGGTGCCATAGATCGCGTTCAGGAACGTTGGGATCGCGGCGAAGACGAGGATCCGGAGCGGGCCGATCGCGCCATCCGCGAACTTCGGATCGCCGAACAGCTCGAGCATGAATCGGGCGAAGACCCACATCACGATGATGCCGGGGACCAGGAGGCCGAGGGACAAGAGGATTGCCCGCCGCTCGTCCGAATGGCGGTTCGCGTTCTTCTGGGACGCCTCCGCGTAGAACGATGTGAACGCGGCGCCAGGGATGATGCCCAGGATCGCCGCGACGACGCTCGCGATGTAGAAGAAGTTCACCGCGTCCGTCGTGACGACTTGCAAGATCATGAGCGGGAGGAGCATCCCCGCCGAGGCGCCGATCGCGTTCGCCGCGTAGTTGCCGAGGCTGAAGTGGACCATCGGCCGGACGCCTTCGAAATTCGATGTCGGGCGAGGCCGGAAGCCCGCGAGGACCCGAGGGAGGAAGTACAGCCCCTCCAAGCCAACGGCGATCGTCATGGGGATCGCGAGGGCCATGAAGACCCCGAGCCGGCCGTTCGTGACCGCGATCGCGGCGAAGACGAGGGCGAAGGGGATCTTGAGGAGAGCGAAGATGACGGTCCGCCAGGTGATCAGGTCCGCACGACGCATCGCGTAGCCCGTCTGGTCGAGGATCGGAGCGAACGCGAGGGCCATCGACGTCACGAGGATCGCGATCCAATACAGGGGCGTGGACAAGATGAAGTCGAGTTTGTTCGCCCAGAAATCGATGCCCACGATGAAGATCGCCGCGGCGAGGAGGCTCGCGATGCCCACGATCGTGAGGCAGGCGTTCACGAGATGGACCTTGTGCTCTTCCTCCGGCAGGAATCGGATCAGGCCAATGCCGAGGCCGAAGAGCCCGAGGCTGCTGACGAACGTCGTCGTCTGGAACAACGCGACCGCAACCGCGACGTCGTCCGAGTCGAAGTAGCGGTAGACGACGAGCCAGAAGAAGAAGCCGAGCGCGGAGCCGATCACGCTCGCGGACATGATGAAGAACGCGTTCCGGTAGAGGGGAGTCTTCGCCTCGTCCCACGCCCGGCCCACGAGCCGCTGCATCCGAAGGCGTGCATCGTCCATGGGACGCGTCCCGTCGCGCGTCGCAAACTCCAGGCACGATAAAGGCTTTGCTCTCATGCGTCGGGCGCGAGGACGCCGGCCTCGAGACGGTATCGCGACGCCGGGATTGCGCGGACGTCCGCGTCGTGGCTCGCGAGGACAATGGCGGCGCGGTACGACGTCCGCGCGAGGCCGAACGCCTCCAGGACCGCGGCGGTGCCTTTCGCATCGAGCGACGCGGTCGGTTCGTCCGCGAGGAGCGCCTTCGGTCCGTTCGCGAGTGCGCGGGCGACGGCCACCCGCTGCGATTCTCCGACCGAGATCTCGTTCGGGCGTCGGGTCGCGAGTCGCGCGAGGTCGAACGCATCGAGCAGGTCGGCAACGCGCTTGTCCGCGGGTCGTCGCGCGAGACGGAGCGGCAGCGCCACGTTCTCCTCGACCGTCAGATCGTCGATCAGGTTGTGCGTCTGGAACACGAAGCCGATCTCGTGCAGGCGGATCCGGGACAGCTCTGACTCTCGGAGGCGGGAGATCTCGCGGCCCGCGATCGACACGGAGCCGCGCGTCGGCACGTCGAGCCCGCCGAGGATCGAGAGGAGGGTCGTCTTCCCGCTCCCGTTCGGGCCCCACACGAGGACGGCCTCCTCCCGGCCGACGTCAAGGGACACGCCCCGCAGCACGTCGGCGCGGCCGTCGTACGATTTCCACAAGTCGCGCGCCGACAGGATCGGCTCCGGCATGGCCGCTCGCCATCGGCGCATCGTCGGAAGAGGATTTCGTGTCCGGAGGAAGGTTCTTAGCGGAGGGCCGAATGCGGAGGGCCTCATGGCCTCGAAGGGCGCGACCCGCCGAAAACGTGCGTCGCGGCCGGACGACAGCCCGCTGACGGAACCCCGGTATCTTTCCGCGCGGGGCGGCGAGTCGCTCGCGCGGCTCGCAGAGACGGGGCTTGCGGAGTGCCGCAACCGCCTGGGCGAACTCGTGTCGACCGGCGGACCGCGGACGATCCCGAACCTCCTCGTGCCCTACGACCGCTTGATGCTCGCGCTCCAGGAGGTCCTCTCGCAGACGCGCTTCCTCTTCGACGTCCACCCCGATCCCGACGTCCGCAAGGTCGCGGACCACTGGTACCAGGAGGCCACCGCCCTCTCTACGACGCGTTCGCCGCGCTGGACGCGTCCGGCGAGGACGACGAGACCCGCTACGCGCTTGAGAAGATCCTGCGGGACTTCCGGCTCTCGGGCGTCGACCGGGACGAGGCGACGCGGGCCCGCGTCCAGGCGCTGCGGAACGAGATCACGGCGATCGGCCAGGACTTCGACCGGATCATCCGCGAAGACGTCCGCTCGATTCAGGTCGATTCCCCGCGCGAGCTCGACGGACTTCCGGAGGACTTCGTCGAGGGCCACGCGCCCGCGCCCGACGGCAAGATCACGCTGACGACGAACTACCCCGACTCGATCCCCGTCTTCCGGTACGCGCGGCACGCGGACGTTCGCCGGCGCCTCCAGTTCGAGTACCTGAACCGGGGCCACCCCGCGAACCTCGACGTCCTCGCGCGGCTCCTCGCGAAGCGACACGAGCTCGCGTCGGTCCTCGGGTACGAGAGCTACGCGGAGTACATCGTCCAGGACAAGATGGTGCGGTCCTCGAAGGCCGTGGCGGACTTCCTCGCGAAGGTCACCGCCGCGTCCGCGGCACGCGCGCAGGAGGACGTCGCGCGGTTGCTCGAACGCAAGCAGCACGACGTGCCGGGAGCGGCCGCCCTGGACGCGTGGGATCCGAACTACTACTCCGAGGTCGTCCGGGCCGAGAAGTTCGCCTTCGACGCGAAGCTCCTGCGGCCGTACTTCGCCTTCACGAAAGTGCGCGACGGGCTGTTCGCGCTGACCGGCGAGTTGTTCGGCGTGCGGTACGAGCGCGTGTCCGGCGTGCCGGTGTGGCATGCCTCCGTCGAGGTGTACGATGTCTACGACGGCTCGAAGCGGCTCGGCCGGTTCTATCTCGACCTGCATCCCCGCAAGGACAAGTACACGCACGCCGCGGCCGAGGGCCTCGTGACCGGCATCCGCGGAGCGCAGCTGCCGCAGGCCGCGCTGATGTGCAACTTCCCGAATCCGGCGGACGGGCCCGCTCTCATGGACTATCGCGAGGTCGAGACGTTCTTCCACGAGTTCGGGCACCTGCTCCACTCGATCTTCCAGGGCCATGGGCGGTGGGTGAAGAACACGGGCGAGGGGCTCGAGGGGGACTTCATCGAGGCCCCGTCCCAGATGCTCGAGGAATGGGTCCGCGATCCCGAGGCGCTCGGGCGCTTCGCCTTCCACTACGAGACGGGCGAGCCGGTGCCCGCGGACTTCGTCGCGAAGCTGAAGCGGGCCGACGCCGTCTCGCGGGCGCTCGACGTGCAGCGGCAGCTCGTCTACGCGACGCTCTCCTTGGAGTACTACCGCCGCGATCCGACGGGACGGGACACGACGCGCACCTTGGAGGACGTCTTCGGGCGGTTCCCGCTCGTGCCGCTCTTCCCGGACACGCACTTCCAGTGCAACTTCGGCCACCTCAACGGCTACTCCGCGATTTATTACACGTACATGTGGTCCCTCGTGATCGCGAAGGACCTATTCTCGAAATTCCGGGAGGGCGGCTCGATCCTCGACCCGGTCGTTGCGCGGCGGTATCGGGAGACGATCCTCGCGCGCGGGAGCGTCAAGCCGGCGGCCCAGCTCGTCGAGGACTTCCTCGGACGGCCGCTCTCGTTCGACGCCTTCGAGGCGTGGCTGCAGGAGTCGGCCTGAGGGAACCTCAGCGTGCGGCCTCGGCGGCCCGGAAGTAGGCTAGGGTCTCTTCTATGCCGTCCCGCAACGACGTGTGCGGCGTGAACCCGAGTCGCGCGGCCGCCTTCCCGATGTCCGCCTGGGAGTGGCGCACGTCGCCCGGCCTCGCCTCCTTCCTCGTCGCGCGGACCGGGGCGTTCGTGATCTCCGAGAGGACGTTCGCGACCTGCGCGACCGACGTAGCGGTCCCGGAGCCGACGTTGAATGTCTCCCCCGCGACGCCCTTGTCGCCCGCGAGTTCGAGCGCCTCGGCGAGATCGCCGATGTACAGGAAACGACGACGTCGTGGGCTGGCGCGGTCCGTACACGTTGAAGATCCGCAGGACGACCGTCTCAATGCCTTTGAGCGAGGCGATTTCCTCGCAGGCGAACTCGCCCACCATCTTCGTCGTCGCGTACGGCGAGGCGGGGGCCGGCTTCTGCGTCTCGACCGTCGGGGTGTCTTCGACGTTTCCGTAGATGGCGGCGCTCGAGGCGAACACGACGCGCCGCGCGCCCGCGTCGACGGCGGCTTTGAGGACGTTCAGCGTGCCCTCGACGTTCGTCCGCCAGTACTCCTGTGGCTTCTGCACGCTCTCCGGGACGGACGTCTTCGCGGCGAGATGGTAGACGATCTCGTGGTCTTTGATTGCCGCTCCGAGGACCTTCGGCTGCAGGATCGACGACCGCTTCACGCGAACCGGCTTCGGGACGTCCTCGAGGTTCCGCAGCGATCCGGTCGAGAGGTCGTCGATGACTGTGACGAGGTTGCGGCCGCTCAGCCGTTCGACGACGTGGGATCCGATGAACCCCGCGCCGCCCGTCACGAGGACACGCCGGCCATCCATCAGACGCGGCGGACCGCGAGAACTCGGAATAAGCGTTCCGGTTGCGGTTTCGCGTCTCGGGAGCTAGGCCGGCTGCCCCGGCCATCGAGCCCGCGCTGCGCGGCGAACCCGCTTGAGGGCCAGGAGGCCCAGGACGAGAGTCAGATAGGCCAATATTCCCCCAGGTGGCCAGAACCAAGTGGACGAGGCCATCATGATGATAGAGAAAACAAGTGCGAGGAGGATTCCCGCCACTTCGACCCGGTCGAGGGGGATGGCCACGGGATGCGATTCGTCGGGGGAACGATAAGGTTTGCGCCTGAAGCTCACGGCACTAAGCACGCAACCCGGTGAGCTCGAGGCTGACGTCGTACAACCGCCGCTGGAGTTCGGGGTCCTGCGAGAGCCGCGACGACGCACGCGGCTCCTTCCTTACAACGTACTTGCCTGTCAGGCCGGCTACCTCCGGGGATGCTGCGAGGTAGACCGGCGTCTGCGCGCCTTTCTCCGGGCTCCTGAAGAACGGACGGACCAGGTGGACGGCCCAGGGCCAGTCGTCGCGGCCGAAGTTCGTGCGGATGACGCCGGGGTGGCACGCGTTCACCGTGACGCCGGTCCCCTCGAGCCGTCGCGCCAGCTCGTACGTGAACAGGACCTGGGCGAGCTTCGACTGGCCATATGCGCGGAAGCCGCTATACCTGGCTTCGCCCTGGAGATCGTCGAAGTGGATGAGGCCTCCTTCGTGCGCCGAGGACGAGACGTTGACGACGCGCGACGGCGCGGAGGCCTTCAGGAGGTCGAGCAGGAGGTGTGTGAGGAGGAAGCCACCGAGGTAGTTGACGGCGAACGTTTCTTCGAGGCCATCCGGCGTGAGATGGCGGTGACGTCGAAAGATGCCCGCGTTGTTCACGAGAGCGTCGAGGCGATCGTGCGTCCTTCGGAATTCGTCCGCGAACGAGCGAATCGAAGCCTGGCTGGCCATGTCGATGATCATCACGGATATCTTCTCGTTGCCCGTCGCTCGCGTGATCTCCTCGCGCGCGGCCTCTCCCCGTTCCGCGTTGCGGCATGCGAGGACCAGCGTCCCGCCGAGGCGAGCGAGGCCGAGGGCGGTCGCCTTGCCGATTCCCGAATTCGCCCCGGTGACGATCCATACCCGGTCGGCGAATGCGGGAGGCGAGGGGTGCGTCATGCGGTTCCCCGGGTCCCATCCGTCCGTCGGGTAAGTCGGTTGCCCCATACCATCGGCCTCAGCGAGGTCATCCTCCATTCCGAAAGTTCCGGACCAGCGCGTTAGGCCGCCATGCACACGAGGGCGCCGG
>WNGB01017720.1_pt1 | contig 11563 bp, 12 predicted proteins | sample 5400681 | NCBI WGS metagenome assembly WNGB01 (sample SAMN13153367, study PRJNA577476) | soil metagenome | isolation source: 115 cm soil or saprolite under grassland replicate 2 | place: USA:California | collected 2016-06-15 | reverse complement strand
TGCCGGGGTCTTGGTTTTCATGCCTTTTCGCCGGTCTCCTGACCCAGGAGACCTGTCGGCTTGAACACCAGGATGATCACAAGCAGCGAGAAGACGCCGACGTTCTCCCACTGGCCGCCGGCGTACGTCACCGTCAGCGCTGATAACAGTCCAAGGACGAACCCGCCGAGGGCCGCGCCGTTGACGTTTCCGATGCCGCCGAGGACCGCAGCCGTGAACGCCTTCAGCCCGGCGGTGAAACCGAGCGTGAAGACCGTGTTGTTGTTGTAGAGGCCGTACATCAGCGACGCCGCGCCGGCGAGCACGCCGCCGAGGAGGAACGTGAACGCGATAACACGGTTCACGTCGATTCCCATCTGCTGGGCCATCTCGCTGTCCTGGGCCACGGCCCGCATCGCCTTACCCATGCGCGTGCTGCGGATGACCCACGCGAGGCCGAGCATGAGAGGTATCGCGAGGGCGAGGACGAAGAGGTCTTTGAACGTGAACCGGATGAGCGAGGTGAAGCCCAACAGCTGGCTCACGAAGTCGTACTGCGGGAGGAGGTCGGGGAAGCGCTGCGGCGTCGGGCCCTGCCAGAAGAGGCCGATGTTCACGAAGACGAACGAGACGCCGATGGCCGAGATGAGCGGAGCGAGCCGCGGCGCGCGTCGGAGCGGTCGGTAGGCGATCCGCTCGGCGAGCACGTTGAGGACGCCGCAGAAGATCATCGCCGCGATCATCGCGAGCAGAAGAGCGAGCCAGGGCGTTCCGCTCGTGCCGACCTCGGTGCTGAAGCCGAGCAGTGTCAACGTGCTCAGGCAGACGAAGGTTCCGAGCATGAAGAGGTCGCCGTGCGCGAAGTTGATCAGCTCGATGATCCCGTAGACGAGCGTGTAGCCAAGCGCGATGAGCGCGATGAACGCGCCATTGGTGATGCCGATCATCACGGCCGCCAGGAAGAGGTCTATCTGCCACCTCCCAGAGCGAGAACGGGGCGGGACACCGGACCACCGTCCGGCTCCCGCCCCGATTCTGCACTACGCGTGCACGCTTACTTCGCCGCAAGCTCCTTCACGAACGACCAGGCGCCGCTCTTGCCGATCGAGCCAGAGAACTGCGTCAGGGTGGTGTCGCCGCCTGCGTCGAACGACCACTTTCCGAGGACGCCGTCGTAGTCCTTGGTGCCCTTGACGTTGTCCCAGACTGTCTGGCGGTCGTCGGCCTTGTCGCCTGCCTTCGCGATCGCCGCGAGGACGACCTTGGCCGCTTCGTAGCCGTAGATCGCGTACGGGTTCGGGCTCTTGTTGTTGAACTTGGCGTCGTAGTTCTTCAGCCAGTCGGCGGCCTTGCCGGTGTACTTCTCGGCCGGAACGCCACCGAACGTGGAGTAGATGCCCTCACCGGCCGGGCCGGCCTGCTTCAGGAACTCGGAGCAGTTGATGCCGTCCGGGCCCATGAGCTTGACCGTCGGTGCGACGGCCTTGAGGTCCTTCACCAGGACCGCGGGATTGTTGTCGACGATGCCGCCGTAGTAGACGAGGTCGGCACCGCTGTCCTTGATCTTGTTCGCAAGCGCGCGGTAGTTGTCGGCCTTCTGCGCGCCCTCATAGCCGGCCTCGGCCAGACCGAGCGCCTTCGCCTTCGCGCGGAAGACGTCGGCGATGCCCTTCCCGTAGAGCTCGGTGTCATGGACGATGTAGACCTTCTTCGCGCCGAGCTCCTGCGCCCAGGTCGCGCCCACAGCGCCCTGGATGTCGTCGGCGGGAACGACGCGGAAGTAGTTCCGCTTGCCGTTCGGGTAGTACTTGCCGGGCTCGTCCGGCTCCGCGCCCTTCTCAGGGCCCTTCGTCAGGCCCGGGTACGTGTTGGCCGGCGAGACCATGACGAGGCCCGCCTGGTTAAGGAGCGGGATCGACACCTTCGCCGCGCCGGAGTTGTACGTCCCGATGTAGGCCACGACCGACTTGTCGTTGATGGCCTTGCGGGCGTTCTCCGCTTCCTGCGCCGCGTCCCACGAGCCCTTCGCCGCCGTTGCGTCGTCGAGTGCCTCGTACGTGACCGTCACGTTCGAGATCTTGGTCTCGTCGACGGCCATCTTGATCGAGTTCACGATCTCGACGGTCTGTGTGCGCGACGACCCGGTCATCGGCAGGCTGGAGTAGATCTTGACCGTCTTGGCGGTCGTCGCACCTGTCGTGCCGCCCGTACCTCCACCGCCACACGCGCCCATGACGAGCGCGAAAGCGGTGATGGCCGCGGCGGCGGCTGTCCATCGTCTCTGCATGCGAACCTCCCGAGCGGTCTGATCGGATGTGGCTCGACCCCGGCGGGCCGTCTCCCTTGCGCCGACAGCCGCGTGATCGCGCCAGTTTGGGGTCGGGCGCCCCGTGCGTCAACGAAGACGCGGGGACCCTTGGTAGGCTCGGCAGATGCCGCGCCGCCGCGCTACCGGACTCCTCATACTCCTGTTCATCGCGGCGGCATGTTCCGCGCAGCCGCCCCAGATCTCGCGCTCGACGCCGGTCTCGACAACGCCCCCTGATCGTGCGCCCGCGGGCCTCCCCGCCGGGAAGCTCCTCTTCAGCAAGGGCGGCATCGATCTGTGGACCGCTGCGCCGGACGGCAGTGGACGGATCGGCGTGACCAGCGACGGCGCAGCGGCAGGGGGCTATCTCGGCGGGCGTTGGTCGCCTGATGGGACGCTCATCGCCGCGGAGCGCGCGGTATCCGGTGAGGGTGGGAGCTCGCTGTTCCTCGTCCGTCCCGGCGCCCCGCCGGTGCGCCTCACCAAATCCGATACCTTCCTCGACGGATACGCGTGGTCGCCGGATGGCCGCTATCTGACCTACGGCGAAGTCATCTCAGGCGGCACCGCCGCGGCAGGCGGATCGCTCGCCGGCGCCATCGGCGATGTCCATCTCTATGACGTGACCACGGCGACGGACATGGTCGTCGGACCGGGAACGCATCCGGCGTTCACCCCGGACGGCACGCGGCTCGGATACGCCCATGTCTCGGGCGCCATCGCGCTCGCCGACCTGCGCGTCCTCGCAGCGGGGCCCGCAAAGGAGTTCCCGACGCAGACGCTCGTCACGCTCGCCGATCTCACGCGCTACTCGACGACGATCGCGCCCAAAGGGATGGGACTCATCGGCGGTCCGCAGTTCTCGGCGGACGGGAAGCTCGTGGCCTACGCGGCGATCGAGAATGGTCCGATCCTCGAAGCCGAACAGATCGTCTACACCCAGGAGCCGGTGGCGGGCGCGCCTCCCAAGCTGTGGGTGATCGGGAAGACCGGCGCGATCCACCACGTCGCCGATCTGCGCTGGTCGCCAACGGCCGCAGTACTCGCGTATTCGATCATCAACGCACAGCCGCATCATCATTGGCTCAGCACCATCGAACCCGGCAGCGGGCAGCGCCGCGAGCTGTACGACTCGCCGAAGCACTTCCTCGACTTCACCTGGTCGCCCGACGGCGCGGTCATCTTGGTCCAGGTCGACGACGGCGATGAATGGCTGTACTTCCGACCCGACCGGACCGGACCGATCGGCAGGGTCGCTCCCGGCGGTTGGCGACCGGACTGGTGCCGCTGTGTCCCCCGCGCATAGCCCGATCGGACGCGAAGACCTCCCGGCGCGACGCCGGCGCGCTCGCGCGATCCTGGCTCGACTGGCCAAGGCCAATCCGGACTGGGGGCCGACGCTGGAGTTCTCCAGTCCCTTCGAGCTTCTCGTGGCGACGATCCTCGCGGCGCAGGCGCAAGACGAGCGCGTGAACCAGGTGACACGCGAGCTCTTCGCGAAGTACCGCGCGCCCTCCGACTACCTGAAGGTGCCGGTCGCCGAGCTCGAGCGAGACGTCCACGCCACCGGCTTCTTCAGGATGAAAGCCAAAGCGATCCGCGGCGCCTCGGAGCAGCTGCTCACCGACTTCGGCGGCGAGGTGCCCGGCGACATGGACTCATTGGTCCGGCTGCGCGGGGTCGGTCGCAAGACCGCATCGATCGTGCTCGGGAATGCCTTCGGTGTGCCCGCGGTCGCCGTCGACCGGCACGTCATGCGGGTCGCCACCCGTCTACGACTCACCCGGCCCGGGCATCCGGACGGGATCGAAGAGGGGTTGCGCGCTCTCTTTCCGAAGAAGGACTGGGTGAAGGCGACCTGGAATCTCGTGCTGCACGGCCGCCGCGTCTGCACGCCGACGCCGAAGTGCCCGGTCTGCCCGGTCAGCGAGCTTTGCCCCTATCCGAAGAAGACCAAAGCCGCGCGCACCATCCGCCCAGCGCCGCAGCGGCGATCAGCAGCGCGTCGGACGCGATGACCGCGACCGTGTCGGTGACCGCATCCGCGGAGTAGCTGAGGGCCGGCACCAGGCCCAGCGCCTCGCAGACCACGTATCCCACGCCGACCAGCGCGCCGTGGTAGGTGCGCGCCCCTTTGGCCAGTTTTCCGGCCAAAAGTCCCGAAAGGAAGAGACCGGAAAAGGATGCGAGCGCCGCCGCCATCGGGGACAGAAGCGCCGCGCTGAGGAGCCCAGTCGCAACGGCGAGCGCAACGCCCGCGAGGACCGCGGGCCATCGGAGACGGGGCATCGCACGCTGCGCGTCGATCGCGCGACTGTACGACGTGACTGTTCCCAAAAAGAAACCGATCCGCGAGGCCTACGCGGATCGGTGGGTTCGCGAAAGGTGCCAGGTCGCGAGAAATGAAAGAGCGACGCATATGCGTCGCGTCGTTGACTTACTTCTTCTTCTTCTTTGAGGACTTCTTTGCAGCCTTCTTCTTTGCCGGCATCAGTGAATCACCTCCTCTTGGCCACGCATTGTCCGTATATAGACACACTCGCGTCACAAATGTCAACACATGAGAGGTCCTAGGTCGAGGGTGGACTCGCTCCTCGGAGCTTCTCGATGACGCGCTCGCGGAGCTTCATCGGCGCGACATCGGAAGTGCAGCAGTCGCGGAGACGGTCGAGGAAGCGCGCCTCGAGGCCCAACTGATCGCCGCAGTCCTCGCAACCGGCGAGGTGGGCGCGCACCGCGGCGAGGTCCTTCTCATCGAGCTCGAGGTCGAGGAAGGCGTAGAGCCGCTCCACGCAATCGTTGCAGTCCATCTCGCGCTCCTAACTCTTCTGCGGCGTCCGCACGGCTGCGATGCCGCGCTCGCGGGCGAGGTCGTACAGGCGCTTCTGGAGGTACTTCCGACCTCGGTGCAGCCGCGACATCACCGTGCCGATCGGGATGCTGAGCATCTCGGCGATCTCCTTATAGGAGAAGCCCTCGACATCGAGCAGGACGGTGGTCCGGAACTTCTCGGGAAGCTCCTCCAGCGCGTCGGTCACTTCGGTATCGACCACGCCCTTGAGCAGCTCCGCCTCGGGATCGGGCGAGGAAGAGGCAGCACGGTCGTCGACCATGCGGCGGTAGAGCGAGAACTCGTCGACGCCTTCGAGGTCGGTCACCTCGGGCTGGGCCGTCTTGCGACGGTAGGTGTTGATGAAGGTGTTCGTGAGGATCCGGAAGAGCCAGGCCTTCATGTTCGTGCCGAGGGTGAACTGGTCGCGGAAACGGAGCGCTCGGATGTAGGTCTCCTGCACCAGGTCCTCCGCATCGGCCTCCGACCGCGTCATGCGCAGCGCGGTCCGGTAGAGCGCGTCCAGGTGACGGAGCGCTTCCGTCTCGAACTCGTCAGTCGCCACCTGCCCACTCTATCGAACGTCATTACGGTGTCCGGTCATTCCCTACGAGCGGCGCCTCCGAAAGATGATCGCGCGCCAGCGGCGCCGGCGGCCGCGACACCGCGCCTAGGATGCGCGCCGTGGCTGATCTGACTGACGAGCTGGTGCGCCTGGTCAACGAGCGCCACGGGACCGATTTCAGTCTCCGGCAGCGCCTGGAGTCGCCGGTCAACTCCGGTGCGCTCCTGGTCGGCGGTGTCGATGGCGAACGCATCCTGAAATGGGTCGGCACGCCGCAGTCGCTCGAGGCGCAGCGGAAGGCGCAGCGGGTCACGCGCGCGCTCGCCACGAAGGGCTACCCGGTGCCGAAGTACGAGCATGTCGAGCCGCTCGGCGACGGCGGCTACGTCGTGATGACACATCTCCCCGGTGAGCCCGCCGACTTCCGTGAGCACGGTCTCGCGCAGACCGAGCGCGTGCTCCAGCTCAATCTGCTCCAGTACCGCGCCGCCGTTCTTCCGGCCGCCTGGCCGGCGGAGATCGCCAGCGCCATCGTCGTCGGCGGCGATGGCTACTGCCATCCCGATGCGATGCGCCAGTACTCACCGCAAGCGGCGTCGCTCCTCGTGGAGCTGCAGCGTCTCGGCGCCGAGCACGCCGGCGTGTCGACCCTGACCGACGGCGTCGTGCACAAGGACCTCAACCCCGGGAACATCCTCGCCGTCGGCGCCCGCGTCACCGGCGTCGTGGACTGGGAGAACACGACCTCAGGCGATCCGGCGTACGACGTCGCGTACCTGTGGTTCTGCATCTACGACCACGAGGAGTGCCGCGTCCCGCTCTGGCGCCATCTGCTCGGTGTCGCTGAGCCTCCGACGATCGCGCTTTACCTCGCGCACATCATCATCGGTTTCGTGAGCGGCGCCATCGTTCACAGCCCGGAATGGATCGATCGTCGCCTCGACGCCGCGCGGCGCGCGCTCCGTGATCTCGCGGCGCTCGGTATCCGGGTCGATGTCGCCTAGGGCTGGTGCTGCATCCTGAGCAGCACCATCTAAGCGCGGCCTCGGTCGACAGCTGCAGCTCGTTTCCCAGGGAACTCGACCACTACCACACGGCCTGCTGCAGCACGCCCTTCAAACCCCGGCTGCCGCGCGTGTTCGGCGGCTCGATACTCGCTCCGTGCGGCGACGACTGCGCGCGATCGCGCTCCGACTCCGAAAGGCCTACGGGTCTCCACCGGCACCGCGCCGCCTGCCGCCGCTCGACGAGCTCATCCTGACCGTGCTCTCGCAGCACACGAGCGACACGAACCGCGACCGCGCGTACGCCGACCTGCGGTCGCGCCTCCCGTCGTGGGATGACGTGGCCGATGCGCCGCTCCCCGCGATCGCGAAGGCGATCCGCCGCGGCGGCCTCGGACCGACGAAGGCGATCCGCATCCGCGCGATCCTCCGCGCGCTCCGCGACCGTGGGATCGCGCTCGACGAGCACGCGCTGTCGCGCATGCGTTCGAAGGCGCTGTGGGATCTGCTGATGTCTCTGCCAGGCGTCGGGCCGAAGACGGCGGCGTGCGTGCTGCTCTTCTCGCTCGACCGCGCGTACTTCCCGGTCGACACGCACGTCCATCGCGTCACGCGCCGGCTCGGCCTAGTCGACGAACGCGCCGACGCCGTGGTCACGCAGGAAGCGCTGCAGGCGAGCGTGCCGCCGGTCGAGATGTACGCGCTTCACATGCACCTCATCCGCCATGGTCGCGAGGTCTGCATCGCGCGGCGGCCGCATTGCTCGCAGTGCGTGCTCGCGTCGCTCTGTCCACGGGTCGGTGTCGTCGGCGCGCGCTAGCCAAACTATGAGTTAGCGCGCGCGAAGTCGGATGCGAGTGGACCTTACACGGACGAGACTGGGATGGATGCGCAGCCTGCGGATCGCTCTCCTCATCGGCTTTTTGGCTGCGGCATGCGCCAGTACGGGATCGCGCGTGGCGCTGCCGTCCGCGACGCCGTCCGCGAGCGGGTTGGCGCTGCCGTCCGCCTCGCCGCCGCGACCTTCGCCGACTCCGCCGCCTTCGGCTGCCGCGCCTCTGAGCGCCGGTGCCGTCGCTGACGCCGGCGTGCTGTATGTCTGGGGGGCGGACGATGGGATCTACCGCTACGACGGTGCGACCGGTGCGCTCGCGCGCGTGTGGCGAGCGTCGACGCTCGCAGCCGAGACCGCATACGGGCCGTACGTTCTCGGACGGCACGGCGGCATCACCCTGTTGCGCTGGGACGGCACGACCGAGCCGACGTGTCCGCGGGGCAGCTTCGCGGCTATCAGCGTCCGCGGGACCTGTGTGTTCAGCGGCGAGGGCGGTGACGCCGCGGTGTACGTCGACCGCGGCGGCGGCGCTCAAATGCTCCTGCCGGCCGACTGGGGCGCGACGAGCTTCGCGTGGAGTCCCGACGGCGCCGAGCTCGCGCTCGTGCGGAGCGAACGGCGCCGTGACCCCGTTCCGCCACTCGAACCGCTGTGGCGTCAGACGTTGTGGCACCTCGATCGGCACGGCGCCCTTACGAAGATCTTCGATTCGGGCAACGCGATCTCGTCCCTGTTCGGCGTGAAGTGGTCGTTCGACCGACGCGTCTCGGTGTGGGAGGTCGCCACGACCAGCAATTCGTTGACGGCCGACGGGGCCGCGACCTCTCTCCACGTCGTGAACGTAGATACCGGCGACCGCGTCGATCTCGGCACGACGCTCGGGATGCGCGCCTGGGCGCAGTGGAGCATCGACGGGAGGCTCGCGTACGTGAGCGGCGGCGGTCGTGAGACCTGGGGGAACAAACAGATCGTCGTTCTCCAACGCGACGGGACGCGACACGTCGTGGCCGGCGACCTTGGAAGGACGAGCGACGGCGCCAGCGCGGCGATCGCTCCGGCTTGGGAACCGATCTTTGGGCGGCCGGCGAAACTCGCGTGGATAGAGGGTCCCGCCGCCAGCATGGCGTGGAGTCCCGACTACCTGAGCGGCGTGGGTCCCGCGGCCCAGCGCCTCGCCGTGCTCGAAGGGCCCACTGGACGATCGCGCGTGGGCTGTCCTGGTCTTCTCACCGAAGGCGTGCGCTGGTCAGCCGACGCGAGCGCGGTGCTGCTGCTTTGTCGCGCGCCGGGTGTGGAGCAACACGCGCTGCAGGTCTGGTACGCGCAGCTCGGCGCCATGCCGCGGCCGCTCGTCACCGGGCTCGGTGAGAGCGGATTCGGCTACTACGGACTTCAGCCCAGCCTGTTCGATATCGTCGCGTGGTCGCTCGCAGACCGCTAACCGCCGCAGGCCGCCTAGGATTCTTGCGATGAGGACGGTCGCGCTCATCAGTCCCGGAGACATGGGTCAGGCGGTCGGCCTGCTGATCGCGAAGGGCGGCGTCCGCGTCGTGACCTGCCTCGCTGGACGCTCGGAGCGCACGCGTGCCCTCGCACGCGGCGCGGGATTCATCGACGTGCCGTCGCTCGACGTCCTCGTGCGCGAATCCGAGCTACTCCTTTCGATCGTGCCGCCGGCCCAGGCGGTCGCCGTAGCGCGCGACGTCGCGGCCGCGCTGACCAACGCGCGCCTCACGTACGTGGACTGCAACGCGATCGCGCCGCGCACCGCGCGCGAGGTCGCCGCGGTCATCGCGCCGACCGGGAGCGGCTTCGTCGACGCCGGGATCGTCGGCGGCCCACCGCGAGACGCGCCCAGCCCGCGCGTCTACGCCTCAGGTCCGGATCGCGCGAGCTTCGGCGCGCTCGCCGACGCCGGGCTCGACGTGCGGCTCCTCGGGGATGAGGTGGGTGAGGCCTCGGCGGTGAAGATGTGCTACGCGGCGCTCACAAAAGGCACGACCGCCATTGCCACCGAGCTTCTCGTCGCGGCACGCAAGCTCGGTGTGTACGAGACGCTCGTCGCGGAGCTCCGGGATAGCCAGCCAACGCAGGCGAAGCGCATGGCCGATGCCGTGCCCGCGATGCCCGGCAAGGCGCACCGGTGGATCGCGGAGATGGAGGAGATCGCGCGGACGTTCGAGGACGTCGGACTTACGCCGCTCATCTTCCAGGGCGCGGCGGACATGTATCGCCTCACCTCGGGCTCGGAGATCGGAGGCGAACGACCCGAGACCGTCGACCGCCTCCGTGGAGTGGAGGACACGGTCGACGTACTCGCGCGCGCGAGCGAAAAGGTGACGGCGAAGTGAAGCAGCTCTTCGCGAGCCTCAAACGCCTCTTCGGGCCGGCCTCGCGACCCGCGCTCGGGGACGTCGCGCCGCCGTCAACGGACCGACGGCCTCCTGTCGAGGCGCCGCCTTCGGTGGACGCTCCTTCGTTCGACGCCACCCGGGCGGGACCCGATGCCGCACCTCCACCCTCCGTGGCCGCAGCTCCCTCGGAAGTCACCGTCGACATTCCTGCCGCTGCGCCGCACCGCGATGCAGACGCGCTCGTGCTCACGCTCGTGAGTCCGGCGGCAACCTTCACGGTCGAGAGATCCGGAGCCACGGTGGGTCGTGGCCAGGAGAACGGGATCCGCTTGGACGATCTTTCGGTCTCCCGCAAACACGCGCGCATCGCATATCGACAGGGCGCCTACTGGCTCAGCGACCTCGGAAGCATGGGCGGCACATGGGTGGATGGAGCGAGACTCAATGCCCCGCGTCGGCTAGCGGCGGGCCAGGTCATCGACATCGGACTGTGCCGGCTGACGGTCACCTCCGGCGGAAGGGCGAAGTGAGCGAGTGAGGAGTGCCGACTACGTGATCCACATCACGACCAGGACCGGCAGAACATGGCGCCACGTCAAAGAGGACGATACCTGGACGCGGACCGGTCCAAGCGGTCGCGTGCATCAGCTCAGCGCGGACCAGCTGCTGTCGCACCTCTTGCCGCCACTCGCCGGCGATCAGCCACGACTCACTGTCAGGGTCGAACCTAGGCGCCGCCTCGCGAAAGGTAAGGCGACGGCGCGAGAGAAACGACCTCGTTCAGTGCGGCCGCGTGCTGCCGCGAAGCAGCAGGGTCGTAGCTAATCCGTCGCGTGAGGTCCCGGCCCGAGACCGAGGAGACCATGTGTCACACCCATGCAGCGACGCCGGATCACAGTGAGGCCAGCCTCGGTCGCAGCCGCTGCGGCCCCGTCCGTGTCGGTCCCCGGCTGGAACCACAGCGCCTTCGCGCCGATCGCGATGGCGTCGCGGGCGACGGACTCAGCGTCGCGCGCTGGGCGGAACACGTCGACGACGTCGATCGGGATGTCGATCTCGCGCAGCAAGGGGAACGCGTGCTCGCCCAGGACCTCGGCGCTGTTCGGATTCACCGGCACGATCCGGTAGCCCTGCGACTTGAGGTAGCGCGGGATGTCATGCGCGGGCTTGCCGGCCCGGTCGGAGGCGCCGACCACCGCGATCGTCTTCGGCTGCGCGTAGATGTGTAGAAGCTCGTCGTGCGTCGGCTCGTTCAGCGGAGAAGGCGACATGGACTCACGGTAATGGACAGCGCCCTTCGCGATCGTCTCGCATCGCTGGGTCGAACACCCGCGGAGCGTGCCTTGCTCTCGCGCGGGATCGAAGGACTGGACGAGCGCTACGCGCTCGGTCACAAGATCGCGCGCGAACCCGAGCTCGTCGGGATCCTCGAAGAATTCATCGGCCGGTCGCAGCGCGCCTTCGGATCGCTCGTGAACGTGCATGGCAAGCGGATCCTCGACATCGCGTCCGGGTCGAATTCGAGCCGGTCGCCAGCGACGGGCCGACGCACCGTCCTCTTCGAGCCATGGTTCGCGCGGTTCCTGCTGGAGCTTGGCGCGGAGCCGGTCGCGCTCGACAGCGGCGATCTCGACGGCGAGCTGTTCGAGCACCATCGCGTCGATCTCGGCCGGTCGGGCGCGCTCGAC
>WNGB01015182.1_pt1 | contig 11564 bp, 14 predicted proteins | sample 5400681 | NCBI WGS metagenome assembly WNGB01 (sample SAMN13153367, study PRJNA577476) | soil metagenome | isolation source: 115 cm soil or saprolite under grassland replicate 2 | place: USA:California | collected 2016-06-15 | reverse complement strand
CTGCTCACCATACGGGTCGACGATCTGGTGGGCGAACGGGAAGCGCTCCTGGGTCAGCGCCGGAGACGACGCTTCGTCGGCTGGGCACTCGCTGTGCCGGCGGTTGCCGATCGGTTATTGATGCTCTTCACTCCCCCGAATCCACTGCTCATCAAGGTCGGATCGGTCTTTTGGCTGTTGTTCTTCTCCTACGTCACCTGGAGCCAGTTGCGCAGCCTGCTGAAGCAACGAGAGGTCACGGGCGAGACTTCCCATCTTCGTGTATTTCAGCCTGACGACCCTTTCGACCGTCGGCTTCGGCGACATCACTCCGCTGACCTTGCAGGCCCGCTACGCGGCGGTCGCGGAGGGGATCACCGGGCAGTTCTATCTGGCGATTCTCGTCGCCCGTCTGGTGGGGATGCAGATGAGCCGCGCCGCAACTCCGTCGCCGAGCACGCCGGCGGACGATCGGCGGACCGAGAGCGGGGACTGATGATGGACCGTGCCGCGCCCCTTCCCATCTCACCCTGGTGGCGGCGATCCGCCCGTCACCCGGAATCACCCCGGTGATGGAAGCGGCCCTGCCCGGGTCGGGAAGTTCGTGGAGTTTCGCCCGGGAGACCGGGCAGGGGTAGGAGACGGCGGGGGCCGATGCATCAACGCCGGGCCGCTCGCGCAGTCAAGCACGCACCCACGCGTCGACCTCAGGCTTCCCGCCCAGATTGTGGACCCGTTCGTGCACGGGGGATCTTGGTCAGCCCACTGCGAAGATGATGGATCACGTCCCGCATCGCCTCCGCCATGCGGACCTTCCCGGTAGGAGGTAATACCTCGCTTCTGGGGCACAAGATCGCGGAGGAGGCTTTCGTGTACGCCTTTCCGATGGTCATGGGCTACGGGTATCCGGCGAACGTGTTCACGCCGACGGATACGGCGGTTGTCACCCCGAATAGCGAGACGCCCTATTCCTTCGTTGAAATGGATTTGTGGGCCGAGCCCATGGTGCTGACCGTGCCGGCGGCGGAGAAAGGCCGGTACTACTCGATCCAACTGGTTGATCTCTACACGTTCGATTACGACTACATCGGCAGCCGCGCCACGGGCAACGGCGCAGGTTCGTTGATGATCGCCGGCCGCACTCGGAAGGGCGAGACGCCTCCGGGCATCAAGAAGGTGTCGTGGCGATGCGGCTCTACTCGCCCAGGATTCTGCGCTACAGTGTGGAAGCCGCCGGCGGTGCAGCGCACCGAGTGACAGGAAGGAAAGGAAGCCGGTATGGCTTGTGATCGTGGGCCGAACACTGGCACATGCCTCGGCGCTTCGGCAGGCCGGTCGCGCCGGCTGCTGAGGCGCACGTTCGATGCTGAGGCGCACGTTCGATCAACCGCCTCCACCAGGCGTCCTCCTCGAGGTTGGCTTGTGGTGGCGCCGAAGAAAGGACGTATTACCTATGCGGCGATATCTGGTTCCAGCCTTCCTACGGAGAGAACGGCGTGCATTCACGCGTGCTGACCACACCATGACGGCGCCGGCGATGCGAGTCGCGGCGGCCCTTGCCCTGCTCCTGATCGGCGGGTGCGCCAAGACCACGGTCACCGATCGCCAGTATTACGAGGGGCCCCGGCTGGCCCGGCCCGCTCGCGTCATCGTCTACGACTTCGCCGCCAGCGCTTCGGATCTTCCGGCCGGGTATAACCTCGCGGTCGCCGCGCCCAGCGCTGAGCAGACGCCAGACGATGTGAGCCTCGGCAGGAAGCTCGGTGCGGAGGTCGCGAAGGATCTGGTGGTTGAGATCCAGGGCATGGGTCTCCCGGCCGTGGCGGCTGGGGGTCAGCCCCCGCCGCAGCTCAACGACATCACGATCGTGGGCTATTTCGTCTCCGTCGACTCGGGCAGCATCGCGAAGCGCTTCGCCATTGGCTTCGGCTCTGGATCGCCCGAGCTGAAGACGGTGGTCGAGGTGTATGTCATGACAGCCCAGGGGCTACGACGGCTCGGTTCGGCGGAGCTCAACTCCACCGGTCCCAAGGGCCCGGGAGAGGCGCTGCCCCTTGCCGTGGCCGTGGCCAGCGGAAACCCGATCGGGCTCATTGTCAGTAGCGCGGTGAAGGTCGGGGGTGAGGTGAGTGGGATGAGCACCATCGAGGGATCGGCCAAGCGCACGGCCAAGGAGATCGCCGACCAGTTGAAGGCGGGGGCAGAGAGGCAAGGCTGGATCTACTAAGGAGGGAGCGTTCCCTCAGAGCCGCCGCAGCAAGAGGTGAGGGCCTGACACCACTGGATACCCGGACCTCGCATATCGTTGATCCGAGATCTGCATAGCAAGGCGCGTGACTGTATTCGCTCCTCGCTACTGCCGGCAGGGCTTGATGGCTTCAGGTATGGGCAGGACCTCGGGCGGAGCGAACACGGCGAGGTAGCCGTCCGCGGGGGCCAAGAGCACGAAGTGGAGTTCGCGGTAGCCGACTGCGGCAAGCTCGCAGCGGAGCAGCGCGGGCGGCGTGCCGTGACGCTGCGTGGGCTCGTCCGTGTCGATGATGCCCACGCGGGCGTCCGGCGCCAGCGCGGGCTGGAGGCGGTAGAGGAACTCGTAGGGATTCTCGATCTCGTGATACATGTGAGAGAGAATCGCCACGTCCACGGAGTCCACTGGCAGTAGCGGGTCCCTCGGCCGGCCGAGGATGGTTCGCACTCCGTGGACCCGCTCGCGCTTGAGTCGCGCTCTCAGCTGATCGAGATACTCGACCTTCACGTCAGTGGCGTAGATGGTCGCGCCGGGACCGAGCCGGCGGGCGAGCCGCACGGTGTAGTAGCCAAGGCCGGCGCCGACATCGGCCACGCGTTGGCCCGGCTTGATGCCGAGGAGATCCATGACGCGCTCCGCTTCTCCACGGCCGTCGCGCGTCTTTTCGTCGGAGTATGTCGCGGAGGTGATGCTCGCAACGGGCCGATCCGGCGTGGGGAAGGTGGGCAGGCCGGGCGTGCCCTGCGTCTGGGCTGACGCCAGGCCCGTCAAGAGGAGCACCAAGGCCACCACGCAGCATCTCACGACGAAGGCCCGGTATTGCACCGGTGACTCAGCATGCCGTAAGCAGTTGCACGACGACGTCCACTCCGTCGAGCCAGTCATGGTAAGGGATTGATCGTGATCTCCCGGGACTCGTCACCAGCCCTGCAGTGCGAACAAGAAGGTCTCATCCGCCCGGTCGGGAACAATTTTCGCGGCAGCGCGAAATGCTCCCGGTCATTCTAGCGCCGCCGGGACAGAACGGCGAATATCACGCGTTTCTGTCCGGCTGACCCCGGTAATCCCGCATGGCATGAGTGATGCTCCATCACGGCTATACCGGCCTCGCGCTGGGTAGCAGGCGTAAGGCGCACTCAGTGGCGAGTGCCAATCCCAGGCTACAGGAAGGCGGTGCCGACATGACAGTCCTTCGAATGTTCGCGCTCGCTCTCGCCATCACGGCCCTGACGGTAGCGCCCGTGCTCGCCCATGGCGGGGGTGGTGGTGGAGGCGGTGGCGGCGGGGGTGGTGGGGGCGGCGGAGCCGGTGCGGGAGGTGGTGGCGGAGGGGGAGTCGGTGCGGGAGTAGGCGGTGGCGGTGGGCATGGTAACGGCGGTGTCAGCTCGGGGAACAATGCTGACCCCGGCGGCGGCATGGCAGTCGGCGCTGGTCGCGGGACGGCGATCTCCGCGCCCGGCAGCCAGCATCGCTCCACCACCGCAACCGAACACCTTTCGACCCTGAGCCCGGGAAGGGCCAATCCGCCAAGCGGAGTGACACCGGGCATGGGAAGAGTCGGGACTGTCCCGACCACGCGCGGGCAAGCTCCCTGAGCCGAGTCGGCAGCGCTGCCTGAGCGCCGCCGCATACAGGACTCCGCCGAGGTGAATCAACGGGCCTCGGCATTGCGGCTACGCTCAGGCAGTCTGCTTACGTTGTGGCCTCCGCTCGATCCGGTCCAGCCCGCCAGAACTCTCGGGGCGCAAGGCACGGGGTGATCGCGGGTCCGCAATCATGAAGGACAAGGGCTTCGGAGATATTCTCCGGAGCCCTTCATCATGTCTTCAGAGGCTCCAGCAGCTGGACCAGATTCCCCTCCGGATCCTTCAGGGTCGCGATCCGCACGTTGGCGTAGTCCGTCGGATCCTCGACGAACTCGACCCCGGCCTCTTTCAATCGCTTCCAGTCCGTCCTGACGTCGTCGGTCCAGAGGGCCACCATGTGCCGCGCCGGGTCGGTGTTGCGCCCGTGCACCTCACTGTGCGTTCCCAGCGCGAGCGCCGGCGCTCCCAGCTCGCCGAGCACGACGAACCCCGGACTCTCGAGTGCCACCTTGAGGCCCAGGACATCACGATAGAAGGGCAGGAGGTTCTTCACGTCTTCGCTCCAGATACTCGCCCCACGCAGTCCCTTGATCATGGCCACGACTCCTTTCGCAGAGGAATGACTCAGCCGCCGATCGTCTTCCGGATGCTGCCGAAATGCTCGTCGACGTGACCGAGGAGGGCACGCTTGACCATGTCCTCCGCGGTCATGGCCGGCATCCCCGCGAACACGGTGCCCGTCTTCGCGAGCTCGGCGTCGGAGAGGCCGCGAACGGCCGTGGCCGCCGCGGCGGCCCCCTTCTTGTGGAGCGCGATCGTCTCCGGCTTGGTGCAGTCGGCGAACTCCTTGGCATGCTGGGCGTTCATCTCGTCGAGCATCTGCGGGGTGAAGTGCGGTAGGGCTTGGCCGGCGGCAATCGTCTTGATGATCTGGGTGACCGGCTCGTAGCTTCTGGCGATGTGGTGCGCCGTCACGCCGACCGTCCACTTCTCGGCGGCGGTCGTCTTCTTCCAGTCGGCATCGCTCAGCTTCTCCAGGAGGGCGGTGGCCTCCTCCACCTTGCTCTCGAACTGCTTGGCGTACGCTTCTCCCTTGGCTCCCATGGTGTCTGCCTCCTTTGTGTGCGCCTCACTATATAGACGAACAAGGTGACCCGCGATCGACAGGTCCGACAATAGACCTCGCTTTCCTTAGACGCCGAAGGAGAGCGGGCAGATGCCGGTGACCCTCAAGAATCCGCCTCGGTCGTCGATCGCCTGGTCCGTGGGAGTCCAGAAAGCAAGGCAGGTCTTCGGCGGCCTGGGGGGAGTCCGGGCGCGCCGTGTCATAAGGACTGCAACCATGTCGTCCCGGGGGGGCCGACTACCATGTCATGCCCTCGAGACCGCCGGGTCGGAGAACAGGCGCCGCTCAGCTCTCCCGAGTGAACTGTGGTATCCGCCTGGCCGGGACCGTGAAGTGTGGCTCTAGTGCGACGGCGATCAGGGAGCCCGGAACGTGCTAAACGGGCCGCCCCGGCACAACGAGCCGTCCGCTACTTCCCCTTCTTCTGGAGAACAGCCGGTACGATGGGCGGGAGAGCGTGGCCCAGCGGGCCGAGACCCGACCCGAATGCTTGGGCATTGCTGCTTCCAGAGCGTGAAGAGAATCCGTCGCGAAGGCCGTTCCCGGACCCGCCGCCATTGCTCACATCGAAGACGCTCCCGCCTGCCTTACCGACGCCACCGCCCGCATCGGAGACGCCGTCGACAGCATCTCCGCCCGCTCTGGACTCAGCCGCCTTGCTCTCTGCCTCCGCCCGGGCCTGGGCGCCCTCTGCCTTGCCGACGGTTCCGTTCGCCCCCGCTCCCGCGAGAGCCGCGACGGCGAGCGCACGCTGGCGCTCGCCGAGGGCGGCCTGGAACTGCTCTGGAAGCGGCGTCCGCGTCGGCGGAGTCTTGAGGCTGGCGGTGACGGCCACCGCCGCCGCCGGAGAGAGCGGGCGCGTGAGGCCAAGAGCATTGCTGGACACCGTGATCGTCTGGAAGCTCTCCAGCCGGACGGGCGCCGCGGCTGGATCGCTCCGCAGCGACACGTCGAGCTTGCCGTGGAGCAGGTGAACATTGGTCGCGGCCCCGCCATCGAGCTGATCGGATGCGCCGGACCCGGGCACGACCTCGACCACCAGGACGGTTCCGCGGACCGCAGCCACCGCGTGCGGGGTGTGGACCTCGATCGCTTCGCCCGGCCGCATGCGTGCCCGGACGATCGCCAGTCCGATCTTGCCCGACTGGAGATTCACCGTCACGCGCCCGCCCTCTTCGGTCACCTCCAGCACCGAGAGCTCACGCACAGTGAGAAGCGCCTTGCCGCCCATCAGGACGTGAACCAGCGAGCGTTCCTTGGTGCTGATCCGGTCTTCTGGAAAGACGTTGTCTCGTCTCTTGAGAATCTGATCCCGAACCACAGCTGCCCGCGTCACGGTTGCCTCACCCACCAGCGTGGTCACGACACCGACACCCGACTGGCCCTGGGCCCAGGTGTATCCCGGTGCGCCGACAACGAGACTCACTGCCAGACAGGTCTTCATCGCCCACCATGCGGCCACCATTATCTCCAATCTGGTCAAGGCACCTGGGCCCGTCTCTGTGTCCACCTGGGTGACTGAAGGGATTCTCGTAGCGCAAGGTAGCAAGGGAGATGCCAAGGGGCCGCTGCGTTGAGACTGATTGAGAGAATTGGGCTGTTGGCAGGCTCGAGGCTGGTCTGGAGTGTCAACCTGACACTCATGGACATGACATGCCCCAGAAGAGGTGTCGCCACCCCACCAGTCCGGGCAGCTCTACACCGCGGCTTACCGGGCTCGCCGCTCCGTCAAGAACTCGTCGATCCCGTCGGCGGCCTTGGCATCATCATGCGTCGCCTGCCTTTGGCACTTAGGGGTGAGCGAGAGTCGCCTCTCACCTCGCGATGCCCTTCCTGCGACCTCTCGATAGCGTGCCGCGGGCTGATGCGAGGTGCGGAGCAGTCGATGCTGGATGCCGCTGCTGAATAGGAAGGCCAGCCCATCGGGGTCCACTCGCCACACCATCGCCCCGACTCGGAGCGGTGGCCCCTCGGGGGGCACGATCTCCAGCTGCACCGAGGTTCCGATCTTCAGCTGCGTTTTGGTTCTGACCTTTGCGCCAAACGGGCTGATGTCCAAGGAGCTCGCCAAATAGCGGCTCGCTCCAGCATGGACGACGATGGGCCAGGAAACACGAGTTCGGGGGTGCTGCCGCCTGTCCTGCTGTTGAGTGTTCATGAACGTGATAAATGGCAACTCATATGCCAGATCAAAGGGGCACAATGAAGACGGCAGTTTGGGGACCGATCACAGGCGCGGCGTACGGTTTGGCTCCGACGCTGACGTCAAATGCCCAACACCCGGCTGTCGCGGCCACGTTTGATGCGTTGATTGGTCATGTGTCGAACAGGACCACGCCCTTACAGTTGGAGTGCGTCCTCCAGGCGTTTGATCGAACGGGACGGTAGCGCTGGAGGCACTTCGGGTTGGCCAGCTGCGGGTGGTCACCCGCCGTGCTCGTCGTGACTGAAACACGGGTTCAGGCGTTGGTTTCGAGCACGGCTGAGAGCGACGTTCAGGCCGCCGCTGATCGATGCAGTGGTTGTCATTTAAGCGGCCTGTATGATACCCGGCTCAAAACGTCAATGACGAGGACCGAGAAGGACTCCACTTTCAGAGGGATCCCGGAAGGAAAAGAAGCGGCTCAAAAGGGAATGATTGGGGATGGAGCTGAGAGCGTCAGTGACATAACCCCGCCCAGACTCGGACGCGGAACGCCACAGGGGCCGATGCCAGCACCGAACACCGGATTACGGAAACGTCGCGACGATGCCGTTCAGCACGACGGCGCGATTCACTCGTGGAGTGGCGTCAGGATCCGTCGGGGCGCGTCGTACGGTCCGACGCTGCTCGATGTGAATGAACCGGGACGGTCCTATGGGGCCGTTGCCGTCCGGGCAGATGGTCGCGTGCGAACGGCCTGAGGCGAACCGCATCTGCATGTTGTCGGTCCCTCGAGCGTCACACCCCCCGGTGCTATCGAACACACGGGCGTTGATCACGGCGCCGCTGCTCGCCGCGGCCGTCGACTCCGCCACGATGTTTGCCGCAAGCGTATGGACGGGAGCGGGCGCACTCGGAACGCCGTTGCTCAGGAACACGTCCTCCGTGCAAGTCCCGCTCCCATGGAACTGAATGTGCCACGTGGAGGTGTCGCTCGCATAAATCTCCTCGAATGCAATCTGAAAGACACACTCCGCGGTGTGCGAGACATCCGCCTCCTTGTACGGACGCTGTGACTGCTGGCACGGCGCGTCGGCCACGTTCTGGTCGCGGTCGGTGCCGGCAATCAACAGCGTGCGCGCCCCCGCTCTCAGGTACGCTTCGATCGCCTGGTTCTCCGTCTCGAGATCGTCTCTGACATGCGGCGCCGAGAAGCTCAGTGCGCGATGTGGTTGCGCGGCAAAGACGTAAGTGCCCCAGCCTCGCCGCGTCGGATCGGCCGGATTGGTGATCTTCTCGCCCGTCGCATGAGTTGCTGGCAGTGGAATCAGACCCGGCACGCCCTCCATCAAGACGTAGTGGGTCCGCCCCGAGGGCGTGTCGAAAAACTGGACCACATTGTACGTAGAGCTAATCGTTCGCGCCTGAACGTGCGCCTGACCCCAGTCGCCTGCGAGCAGGCTCTGAAACACGACTCGCCACGATGCGAGCTGGCCTGACGTGGGTAGCACGTATTCGTTGTGTTGATCGCCGGCGTTCGCTCCCGACCCGGAGCCCTGCACGTTCGTGATCGACGGTATGAGCTCCGACGCGAGGACCGACCCGAGATCGCCGGTCGCCGTCGGAAGCTGGGGGACAACGTCGAGCGTTTTGTACATGATGACGACGTTGTCGAGGATGAAATCGTCGACGTCGCCACTGCTGCCGCCATCGGCTCTGCGAGCCTCGACGCGCAGGACGTTGCCTGTCGCCTTCAGTTGGTGGTGCCGTTCGACCAGCAGGATGTTCCCATTCCATTCGTCCCTCGCGGGACTCGCGGGCAGCCCGCCAAACACATCCACGCCGTTGACGCGGAGGATGTTCCGTTGATGATCGACGTCCCGCGATTGAAACATCAGGACCGCGGCCTCTGCCGAGTTGATGCCGGGGCAATCAAACGGAAAGTCTTTGGTACGCCCCACGAAGACAACGTTGGGTTCGACGTCGTTGAAGACTCCCGCCTCGTTCCCGATGTGTTGCCGCGAGAAGAGCACGACGGTGTAATTGGTCGCCATGGTTCGAGGGCTCCCGTACATCGGGACGCGTGCATTTCCTGAGTCTGGAAGGTACTCCCTAGCGAGAGGACAGGCAACATCAACGCCCTCTGGCGGTGGGCACCCCCCTCGTGGCCCCCGTCCCCGTGACATAACCGCCCAGACTCGGACGCTGGCCGCCCCAGAAGCCGCTGCCACAGCGGTTGGATCGCGCGTCCAGGTCGGCGTAGGTCAGCACCGTCTCGCCCTGGAACACCGCCGGGTTGGACGGACTGATGGCGAGCGCGGTGTCGAACAGTAACCGAGGTTGTCGGGCAGCACGCGAGTCGCCCGATAGTGCCCCGCCGGGCCCGGTCTCGTCAAGGCGACGGCGGCGGTCTACACTACCGCCTAGACCAAACCCAGGGAGGAACATGATGGCCCAGAAGCCGATCGCCTACGTCCAGGCCTCGTGGCACACCGACATCACCGACCACTGCCGGACGGCCTTCATGGCCGAGCTGGCCAGGCATGGATACCAGGCCGGCGACGTCGCCTTCTTCTCGGTGCCCGGCAGCCTCGAGATCCCCCTGATGGCCCGGAAGCTCGCCCGGACCGGCCGCTACGCCGCGGTGTGCGCCAGCGGTCTCGTCGTCGACGGCGGGATCTACCGGCACGACTTCGTAGCCCAGGCGGTGCTGCAGGGGATCGTGCAGACCTCGCTGGAGACCGACGTGCCGGTGCTCTCCGCGGTGCTCACGCCGCATCACTTCCACGAGCACGCGGTCCACGAGGAGTTCTTCAGGGAGCACATGCGCACCAAGGGCAAGGAGCTGGCCGAGGCGTGCGTGGCGATCATCGGCCAGCTCGCCGCGGTGGCGTGAGCGCGGCCCCTCAGGGCACGTGCCAGGGCACCATGCGCTTCAGGATCCCGTCCCGCAGGACCAGCGTGTGGAACAGGATCGCGGCGAAGTGACCGAGGAACGTGAGGAAGAAGAGGTACGCGAGGACGGTGTGTGCGTCTTCCGCAGCACCGCGTACAGCATCGGGCTGTGCGGCAGGATGAACGGACGGAACGACACCAAGTCGACGCTCGGCGCCGAAGGGATCCGGACGAGTTCCACGTCGCCCGGCGGGTCAGTGATGGTAAATGAGGGGAAATGGGCGGACTGGTATCAGGGTGTGGAGAAGCCATGGCCGTACGGGGACACCACGACCTATGAGATTGGCGCGCCATGGCTCGACGGCTGCGCTCTCATCGAGGATTGGGGCTGCGGTGCGGGCTGGCTGCGCACGTTGGTTCCGCCGGATCGGTATCGCGGCATCGACGGAACCTCCTCCCCCTTCTGCGACGAGGTGGTCGAATGCAGTGCCGGATCAGGGATCTCGGGCTCCCCTGTGGCTCGCGGACCCGGATGATGGCCAGGATGCCTCCTGACGTCTTCGGGCTGACGGACGATCCCCTCTGGTACAAAGACGCGATCATCTACGAGCTCCACGTTCGCACGTTCTACGACAGCGACGGGGACGGCGTCGGAGACTTCCTCGGCCTGACCCAACGGCTCGACTACCTGCAGGATCTCGGCGTCACCGCCCTCTGGTTGCTTCCCTTCTGCCCCTCGCCCCTGAAGGACGATGGCTACGATACCTCGGACTACAGGGGGATTCACCCGACGTACGGCACGATGCGCGACTTCAAGGCCTTTCTGCGTGAGGCGCACCGTCGCGGTCTCCGCGTCATCATCGAGCTCGTGCTCAACCACACGTCGGACCAGCACGCGTGGTTTCGGCGGGCCCGTCAGGCCAAGCCTGGGAATCACTGGCGCAAGTTCTACGTGTGGAGTGACACCCCCGAGAAGTATCGGGAAGCCCGGATCATCTTCAAAGACTTCGAGCCCTCCAACTGGACCTGGGACCCGGTCGCCCAAGCCCATTACTGGCACCGCTTCTACGCGCATCAACCGGACCTCAACTACGACCATCCCGAGGTGCGACGCACCATGCTGAGGGTCGTCGACTTCTGGTTCGCGCTCGGTGTCGACGGGCTCCGCCTGGATGCCGTGCCCTTTCTCTACGAGCGAGAGGGAACGAACTGCGAGAACCTCCCGGAAACCCACGCGTTCCTCAAGGAGCTTCGGGGTCACGTCGACGAGCGCTTCCCGAACCGGATCCTCCTGGCCGAGGCCAACCAGTGGCCGGAGGATGCCATCGCCTATTTCGGCGCCGCGGACGAGTGTCACATGGCCTTCCACTTTCCCCTCATGCCACGATTGTTCATGGCCCTCCAGCGCGAGGATCGCTTCCCCATTATCGACATCGCCCAGCAGACGCCCTCGATTCCCCAGACCTGCCAGTGGGCCCTGTTTCTGCGAAACCACGACGAGCTGACGCTGGAGATGGTCACCGACGAGGATCGTGACTACATGTACCGGCTGTTCGCGCTCGACCCGCAGGCTCGCGTGAACCTCGG
>WNGB01012436.1_pt1 | contig 11564 bp, 10 predicted proteins | sample 5400681 | NCBI WGS metagenome assembly WNGB01 (sample SAMN13153367, study PRJNA577476) | soil metagenome | isolation source: 115 cm soil or saprolite under grassland replicate 2 | place: USA:California | collected 2016-06-15 | reverse complement strand
CGGGACCGGGAGGATGCGGATGAGCGAGCCAGCCGGTGCCGCCGGGTCCCCGATCGCCGCCGAGGTCATCCCGCAGCTGGCCGCCGCCGCAGCCAGGATCGCCGCGGGGTACAAAGAACCCGCCCCGGCGTCCATCGCCGCGGCGCCAACCACCCGGGTCAAGGCGCTAGACCTGCTGTTCAGAGACTCAACGGTCCCGGCCAGTTACGACGCGCCGTCCTATGCGGTGGTGATGACCGGCCACTTCGCCAGCTACCGCGGGGGCTCGCGCCACCGCCAGGTCAAGCTGCCCGTCCGTGGCAGGTGCCTGGTTGTCGTCATCGACGCCAGCACCCTCATGACGACCGATGCCACCATGCACGACGAAGACGACACCGGCCTGCTAGCACAGCTCGGGCCGGTGGCAACACTGAGCCAGTAAACCGCCAGACCGCATCAAATCGCTAGGGTGGTGTCGCACATCAAGCGAAGCCGATCCGTCGCACATCAAGTGAGTCCCGGCACGCGGGACTAGACAGCGGGGTCGCCGGGAGTCGGCACTGGACTTCCGGTGGCGGCGGCCGTTTCCAGCTCGACGATGGTTGGCATCGTGGTGACGCGCAAGGCCGTAGGCGTTGGCTCTTGGATTTCGGGCTCAGTCACGTCGTACGAAGGTTCCCCAGCCTCGCACTGACTCCACGAGGCCGTCGTCCCGGAGTGCGTCTACTGCTTTGCGGGAGGTCGTCCGGCTGACTTGATACTGCTCGCCAAGACTGGTGAGGCTGGGCAGCGGTGCGCCAGGTGGGAATTCCCCGGACTCGATGCGCCGGCGCAGGTCGTCGGCTACCTGGCGCCAGGGCGGCAGTGAATGCCAGGAGGCCCAAGCCGGTTCTCGCCGGATGGTAGCCGGATGCCGGCGCTTGGCAGGTGCTCTTTGCGGGGATCGGGGGGAGAATGGTATTTCGTTCCGGCCATCACGCCGTGGGCGAGCCCACGGGCGGCCGGGCAGTGGAGGCGCCGCATGAGCATCGGTGCGGTCCTGGCAGCGGCACGGCGCCAGGCTGGTCTCACCATTACCCAGGTCAGCCAGCGGACCCGGATCAGGGAGAGCCTTGTCCGGGGAATCGAAGCGGACGACTTCTCCGCCTGCGGCGCAGACTTCTATGCGCGCGGGCACATCCGCGCCATCGCTGGTGCCGTGGGCGCGGACCCCGAGCCGCTGGTCCGGGAGTACAACTCCAGCCACGGCCCACCGCAGGGCGGTACCGCTGCCAGCGGAGCCGGGCCGCCTGGTCCCCTCCGGCCCAGGCGGCACCGCGGGCCGTATTGGGGCTTTGCGCTGCTGGTCGTGCTCGCGGCGGTCGCCGGTCTAGTCACCTATCACCTCGTGGTATCCCAGCCCACTGGCAACTCCCCGGCTGCCGCCCGCAAGCCCGCGGCCACCACGCATAAGCACGCCCACAAGCACCCGGCGGCGAAGAACACCCCGGCACCGCCTGCAGCGCGCCATGGCTCCCCCGCAGTGGTGATCTCGCTGACCGCAGTCAGCGAACCCTGCTGGGCCGACCTCACCACACCGGGCGGCGCGACGATCTTCCAGGGCATCGTCGGCACTGGCACGTCGAAGACGTGGACGGAACGGCAGGCAGTCACCCTGAGGCTCGGCAACCCGGGCGCGGTCACCCTGACCGTGGACGGCAAGAACCGCACCGGGCTCGGGTCCGATCCGGTCACGCTGAACCTGGGACCCGGTCAGGGAAATCCCGGGTAGTGCCCACCCGGCGCGACAGCCGGGCCACCACGTTGACCGGCCACTGAAAAAAGACCACCCACCACAGCCTCAGGCCACCCACCCAAGATCACGAAAGATGCAGGCTAATTACGAGAAAGACCACAACTACCTCCTCGAAGGACGGCGAGCCCTACCGACACATGCCTACGTATATCGTGACGGCGCTGGTATTTGGCACTACCAGATATATAATAGTCGGCGCTATAAGCTCGATCCCATAGCCAGCCAGCCGGAACTGAAGTCTGATGAGGGTTCGGAGACTTCCGAGTCACAGATACGCGCTAAAGCAGAAGCGGAAGTGAAAGTCATGTACCAAGCGGCAGGATGGGCTCAACCGAACTTTTCATGGCCAGCAAGCACTCAAAACGAACGAAATGGTTGTTGAGTTCCCGCCTAATTCGGCCGGGCTTCAGTGTGATGCAACAGAAGAAGGTGCCACTTGAAATGGGCTTCTTGGATACCCCTCCCCCCTTGGCATTCGCCCATCGTGGTGGCGCTAACGCAGGTTCTGAAAACACTCTTGAATCTTTTTACGAGGCGATCCGTCTAGGGTACTCATATATAGAAACCGATGTAAGGGGGACCGCAGACGGGAAACTGGTTGTATTTCACGATTCTAATACTTTCCGCATGTCTGGTGTTCGCGGGAAAGTCTCACGAATGAACTTCAGCGAACTCGTGGAACTTGTGCGTACAGGACATGATCGCACAACTGTCCCACTGCTAGAAGACGTGCTCAACCGGTTTCCAAACACTAATTTTAACATAGACGTCAAAGATCGCATCGCCGCCGAGAATATTGCCGATATAATTAACAGGACACACTCTCACGACCGGGTTTGTATTACCTCATTTTCCACCACGCGTATGACAACTGTTCGATCTATGCTAGACACAGAAGTATGTACGGGCGCAGGCATTCTAGAATGCGTATACTTCTATATTCTTGGCCGAAGACCGCCCGGAGGTGCTGCTGTGTTGCAATTGCCGATGAAGTTGGGGATACTGCAAATAATTACATACGGCTTTCTAGCTAGAGCACACCGCGCTGGGTTGGTAGTGCACGCTTGGACTCTGAACGACTTGGCTAGCATACGGCGAGCTCTTGAACTAAGGGTAGATGGCATAATGACTGACAATCTTGTACTACTAAAGGGAGAGTTGGAGGCGAGAGGGCTCTGGAGAAAAGACGTTTAGGAGAAGAGACTATGACACCGTTTGCCGATGCAACATATTGAATACACACCTTGAATAGGGCAAAAATGTTCAGACTTGCTTCGATTATGTTTTCGACCGGCGAAGGATTCTGCTGCACCTTTCTGCTTGTCTCTGGGGCGCCTTCTATGTTTACGTAAACCTACTCTGGCGCGCACGCGATCGCTGCCAGGCTCCGCATGCGCGCCGCGCAGGGCCGGGACGAGGCGCAGGCTGTGGTCCGGCGGGTCACCGGGGACCTCGCGGGGCTGGCTGAGCGTGCCGCCGGGGATGCGGAACGGCTGCTGGCCAACGCCCGCCAGGCGCTGCGCCGGGCGCAAGCCAGGGCAGCTGACCTGGCAGCGGCCGGGATACATGACGCGGCTGCCGGAAGACGGCGGGGCCGGCTGCGCCGCGCCGTCAATGACCTGGCTGGGTTGCTGGAGGGTCACCCGCCAGATCGCGGCCCAGACCCGCCAGCGGCTGGCCGGTACCACCCCGGACGGGGCTATCCGGCGGGTAAGCCTGCATGACGGCGATGCCCGGCCGATCGCCAAGGGCCGCCTCGGCAAGCCGGCCGGGTTCGGTTATAAGGCCCAGGTGCTCGATAACGATGATGGGATCGTCCTGGACCACACCCTGGAGCAGGGCAACCCGGCCGATGGCCCGCAACTGGCACCCGCCGTCGGCCGGGTTATCAAGCGCACCAGCCGCGCCCCCCGGACCGTTGCCGCTGACCGCGGCTACGGCGAGAAGAACGTGGAAGACGATCTGCATGACCTGGGGGCCCGCCAGGTCGTCATCCCCCGCAAAGGCAAACCCGGCAAAGCCCGCCAGGCTGCCGAGCACCGGCCGGCGTTCCGGCGCACCGTCAAATGGCGAACCGGAAGCGAAGGCCGGATCAGCACCCTGAAACGCGGATACGGCTGGGACCGCACCCGCCTGGATGGCACCGAAGGAGCCCGGACCTGGACCGGCCACGGGATCCTGGCTCACAATCTGGTCAAGATCGGCGCCCTGGCCACCTGACGGGCCCGCCAGGCAAAGATCAGCGAGTCCTGCCCAGCCAGTCCCAGAACCCGCTCATCCGCTCGGCGGGTTTTTCAGGTCGAAGTAGCTAGGGCGGGTGTGGCAGCCGGCTGGAGTCCAGCGCCATGCCGGGTAGCATCCAGGTATCCGAAGCGGTGTACGAGCGGCGCTCCGCCCACTTCCTTTCTCGGAGCACTATGTGGTGCAGCTGAAGGGCAAAGGGTCGGCGAGGGCACGTATCCTCACCGAACGCCTGCCTGCTGAGCCGGCCACCGCTGACACAGCAGGCTTCCACGCACCGAGCCTGGCCGCTTCAGGGACGTTTACGTCGTGACTGTGCGTCGTCGTGTGGCGAGACGGTTCGAACGGGCCGTTTCCACGAACCGGACCGTGCGCATCCGGAGCTTCTGGCTCTCGTAATAAAGCTTCTGCGGGTCCAGCCGGCCCTTCACCTCGTCGCGGAACTTCCGCATGAGGAAGTGCCCGGCCACGGCGAACGGGTCCAGCGCCGGATCGAGTTCCGCGGTGACGAGCTGCACCTGGGCGAGCGCCTTCCCGATGAGAGTGAGCGAGGCGGGAAGCGGGACGTCGCGGCGGATCGAAATCTCGGTGATCTCCTGGAGGATCGGCCCGAGCTGCATCTCCTTCAGCGACAGGTGGCGGTACCGGGCGACCAGGGCGCCGAGGTCCTCCTGAAACGCGCCGATGTCGATATCGGCCCGCTGATCCGAGCCGGCGATCATCAGCACCACGTCGGACAGGAACGCCGCGTCGTCCTGCCAGAACGCCATCAGCATCAAGATCAGCAGCTCGCGCAGCTCCGGGCCCACCTCGCCGACCATGCCGAAGTCGATGAAGTAGATCTTGCCCTGCCACCACATCAGGTTCCCCGGATGCGGGTCGGCGTGGAAGAACCCGTCGGTCAGGATCTGGCGGTAGTACGACTCGAGGAGCTGCCGTGCCGCATCGGTCCGCTCCGGCGATGCGGTTGACTTCCGGATCGGGACGCCCCGGATCTCCTGCATGACAAGCAGGCGGGGGGTCGAGTACTCCTTGTACACGGCCGGCACGTCCAGCCGGGAGTACAGCTCGAGCACCCGGCGCATCCGTTCGATGTTCTCCAGCTCGCGGGTAAAGTCCAGCTCGCGCTTCAGCGACTCCGACAGGTGCTCCACGATCGCGGGCATGTCGATGACCTGGCGCAACGCCGGGCGATCCTCGGTCTTGTCGGCGAAAAGCCGGAACAGGCCGAGGTCCCGCATAATGTCGCCCTCCGCGCTTGGGCGCTGAACCTTCACGACCACGTGGGAGCCATCGGCAAGCGCTGCCTTGTGGACCTGGGCGATCGTCCCGGCGGCCACCGGCTGCGGCTCGATGCGGTCGAAGACGTCTTCCCAGGGCACGCCGAGCTCTTGCTCCATCACCTGAACCACTTCCTGCTCGGTCAGCGGGGGGACGTGGTCCTGAAGTGCGGACAGCTCCTCGATGAACTCCGGCGGCAGCAGGTCGGGACGCGTTGAGAGCACCTGGCCGAGCTTGGCGAACGTGGGGCCGAGCTCTTCCAAGGCCTCCCGAAGGCGGCGGGCATGGGCACGGATGTTGTCCTCGCCCTTGCCCCCCGAGAACAGGTACCTCACGCCGTGCTTGGCCATGACCGCGCCGATCCGCGCGGCGCGGCCCATCAGCCCGGCGTCGGTGAGCTCCTCCCCGTGCCCTGCCATGACCGAGCCGGTGCGGGCGTCAAAGCCGCGCGCCGGGGCACCGCGGGCGGCGCCGGCGGTGTTCACGATCAGCACCGAGCACCGCGCGTTGTGCGAGACGCGGTTGGGGACGTTGCCCAGGAGGAACTCGCGGCGGCCGGACATTCCCATGTTGCCCACGACAAGCAGATCGGCACCAGCATCCTCAGGAGGAGCGCACTCCACCGCTGATCACTCTGCGCGACAGGGTTTCCGGCACTACGCCCACCGAGCCGAGCCGATATGTGCGCCCGGAGTGCCGACCACAGCAGGAAGCTGCCGCCGGGCCGTAATGGTTGATTTGTCCGTGAGCCCGGTATCGGCGCTCACCCTCGAGGGTGTCGGCTTCGGTGACGACTTGGTCGGGCCACGTATCGACCATGTTGCGGAGGTAGTTGGCAGAGGCGACGTCGTAGCCGGTGGTCCATCCCGTCAGGCCCAGGCAGATTTCGCCGACTGCGGCCTCATCCTCTCGCAGGCCGTGGAATCTGGACTGGCGTGGGGCACTAGCCAAGATTCCACGCGGAGGCCAGAGCGCTCATGCAACTACATGACCTGATGATGTGCGGCGGAGATAAGACGGCAAGGATGGGCCCATGCGCAGCTAGCAGAAAGGACCCCTCAGGTGGCCGCGGACTTTGCGGGCGACAAACTGGCGGCAGCCGGCGGCAGCAGCGGAACCGGACGCGACCCGGCCGCCGACGCCGTCACGGACGGTAACAACGTCGTCATCGTCGGCCGGGAACGGGGCACAGTAGCATTGACGCACAATCCATGATCGTTTAGAGGCACGGGCTATGCCTGCTGAATCTGGCGCACCGTCGGCGAGCCGCCGCACCTCCCTCGCTGGCACAGGGGCGGCCGCGGGAGGCTGAATCCTGCCCCTGTCCACCTGGCCGTTATGTGTCCTGAACCGGATCTCGCCGCAGCCGGTCGGAGCAAGGAGCGCCCGGTCGGTGAGCGGCGAGGCGGCGCGGACGCGCGCCAGGCGCTCCCGTGGCCGACTGGCGATGCTGCGACGTTTCCGCGGAAACGCGGCGCCTTCGAGCAGGGCTGATGTTGCTGGCTAGATGAGTGGATCGAGGCATCCGGAGTGAGTCTTCCCGCGACCTTGACGAAGACGGAACGGCCCGCTGCGGCCGCACCGGACTTCGATGTCCGTGACCTGATCGACGGCGTGGCGCTGCTGGCGGCCACCGCGAACGTGATCATGCAACTCGCGCATCCCGAGGTCGGGTACGGGGTCCTTGAGAACAGCCAGGTGATGCGGTACCCGATCAGGCGGATCCGGAGCACTGTCACCTACCTGTCGGTGGCGTTCCTGGGCACGGCGGCCGAACGCGCCGTCTGCCGCCGCCAGGTGGGCCGTGCCCATGCCGCGGTCCGGTCCACCGCGGACAGCCCGGTCAGCTACAGCGCGTTCGATCCGCGGCTTCAGCTCTGGGTCGCCGCGTGCCTGTACCGCGGCGTGGCCGACCTGCACGCCCTCCTGCACGGCCCTGTCGACGGCGCGGCCGCCGAGGCGGTCTACCGCGAGTGCAGCCGGCTCGGCACCACCCTGCAGGTTCCGCAGGGAATGTGGCCGGCCGACCGGGCTGCATTCGAGCGTTACTGGGACTCGGCACTGCGCGAGATCCGGATCGACCCGCCGGTGCGTGAGCTCCTGCGCCGGCTGATGATGCTGGAGTTCCTGCCCCTGCCGGTCAGCGCGGCGCTGGGCCCGGTCAACCGGTTCCTGACCGCCGGGTTCCTGCCGCCGCCCTTCCGCGAGCAGATGCGGCTGGGCTGGACCCGGCGCGACCAGCGGCAGTTCGAGCTGCTGATGCGGACGATCGCGTCCGTCAACTGGGTGCTGCCCGCGCCCGTCTCCAAGTTCCCGTTCAACGCCTGCCTGCAGGACCTGCGGACGCGGATCGCGTGGGACCGCGGCCGCCGAGCACTTGCCCGGCGCCTGGCGCCCCGGGAATAGCTACCGATCCGCGGCCCGTGCAGCGCGTTCCCGGTCCGCAACTCGTTGCGCCGCGACGCTTCGAACGGCCGAACACCGGCGGCGCCGATTCCGGCACGGCCTGGCTGGTCAGCCCGGTGCGTTTGAACATCCGCTGCAAGGTCCGCTCATCAGGTTCCCAGCCGAGCCGGGCCTGGAGGATCCGGCGAGCCTGCCGCGCTTAGGGCCGGGTTCGCCTTTTCAGCGCCGCCCGGCGCACCGCTGCTCCCGTCCGAGCGCAAGTGCCACGACGGCTCGTGCTCGCGGGCGACGGCGGACGTGTTCCGCCGGTCGCTGGCCGGGGCCGCCGACCGCCACTTGCCCGGCTGGGCACGGCTCGCGCTGCGCTGGGCAGTGTGTAGTCAAGCAGCCTCGACAGCGCCAAACACTTTGCCTGTCAAGCCGTCAGGCGACAAAATCCCGTTCGTTCGGGCACCGGCGCCGACCCTTATCATGTGGCTGGCCAGCCAGCCCGTGGCAAGCCGGTGGCCCTCGTCGATCAGCCGCGCCGTGTCCCGGAAGTCGAACGGGTTCGTGGCCCGGCTGCTGGGCGTGGGCAGAACGTGCACCGGTCCGTGGACGGCAGCCACGTTACTGCGAGCGACCGAGTCGAGAATCTGGCTAAGCGCGTGACACGCCAGCCGTAGCGGGCCGCGCGGCGACGACCGCGCGAATCTGCACGTGGCCGCAGGCAGGACATAGCTGACCCGTGCACCCAGAGCCTCGGCCTGCAGGACCGGAATGTCGGCGGAAACGCCACCGTCCACGAGCAGGCGCTCCCCAACCTTCACCGGCGGATACAAGCCGGGGAACGCGCATGAGGCAAGCAGCGCCGGCCTGGTCTCGCCGTCAGACAGCACGACCGCCGCCCCCGAGGTCAGCTCGGTCGCCACGACGTGCGCGGGAATAGGGGTGTCGCTCAGCCTGCCCGCGATGGCGGCGCTGGCGAGCATGCCGCGCATGGCGGAGTTGGAGACCAGCCCGTCCCCGCGCCCGGCGACGGCGGCGGCCAGGGTCCGCACCGAGAATGGTGCGACGTGCCGGCGACGCAGCGATCTCCACGCCGCCTCGAGCCTTCCGACACCGATCGGGCTCGGATCACTGGCGAAGGCGACAGCATTGAGTGCACCGGCGGAAGAGCCAATGACCAGATCCGGCATCAGACCCGCCTCACTCAGGGCCCACAACATGCCCACCTGCGGCGCGCTGAGGCTGCCGCCACCCTGGAAGACAAAGGCAACACGGCCCGCTCGCCTAGACCGGTCCCCACCCGGCAGGCCCATGCCGCGGGTTGCCCGGGCGTGGCGATCTGGGCTTTCCACCGGGACATGGGAACTCGGCGGCCCGGCGAAGGCCGCACCCTCAGCTGCCAGGAACTCTGCCGTCCTGTTGATCACGGTCATCGGGCTACGCTGCCGGTGTGATCTTGGACAACGAGTTGAGCACGCGGTCGGCGGCATCCCCGTCATTGGCCTCGGTCAGGTTCCCGAGCAGCTTCATCATGAAGCGCATGACCGCCGGGCGCTTGATGCCGTGGCTGGCCGCGAATCTGAGGAACGCCGGATGGGCACCGATGATCTGCGCAAAGGTGCGGCCGAGGGTGTAGTAGCCCCCATAGGCGTTCCTTAGCTGCCTGGGATAGGTCTGCAGCACCGCCTCAGCACCCCGGGCGGTTGGCCTGGCCAGCGCCTGGACAATCACCCGGGCGGCTATCTCGCCGGATTCCAGTGCGTAGGCGATGCCCTCGCCGTTGAACGGGTTGACCATGCCGCCGGCGTCCCCGGCCAGGAGCAGGCCCCGGGTGTAGTGCGGGGTCCGGTTGAACCCCATCGGCAGCGCCGCGCCGCGCACCGGCTGGGTCCGGTTCTCCTCGGTCAGGCCCCAGCCGGCGGGCATCCCGGCGAGCCAGCGGCGCAGCAGCGCCCGGTAGTCGATCTTGCCGTAGGCGGCGGAGGTATTCAGCAGGCCGAGCCCGACGTTGCTGGTCCCGTCGCCCATGCCGAAGATCCAGCCGTACCCGGGCAGCAGCCTGCCGCAGTCCCACAGGTCCAGCCGCGCCTCCAGATAGTCGTCATCGTGCCGTGGGGTGCGGTAATACGTCCGCACCGCGATACCCACTGGCCGGTCATCCCGCTTGCGCAGGCCCATGGCAACCGACAGCCGGGACGAGTTGCCGTCCGCAGCGACGACGACACGAGCCCGGAACTGTCTACTCCCCCCGTCCGCGGCGCCCGGCCCGGCGGTCACACCGATGATGCGCCCGGTCCGGTCGTCGAGCACCGGGCCGGTGACGCTGACGCCTTCCAGCAGCCGGGCGCCGGCCTTCTGCGCGTGCCGCGACAGGATATCGTCCAAGTCCATCCGGGGCCGTACCATGCCGAAACCGGGATAGGTAGACAGATCCGGGCCACGGCACCTCGATCCGGCGACCACCAACGATGATCCGCAGCCCCTTGTTGCGCAGCCAGCCGTCCCGTTCGGCGATCGGCACGCCCATCGCGGTAAGAGCCCTGACCGCCCGCGGGGTCAGGCCATCACCGCAGACCTTCTCCCTCGGGAACCGCGTCTTCTCCAGCAGCAACACGTCCAGGCCCGCCTTGGCCAGGTGGAATGCCACCGACGACCCGGCCGGACCGGCGCCGACGACAATCACGTCCGCCGTCTCGGACACTAGATCCGGGACATCGGCGCAAGAAACTTGCTCGCTCATGATCTTCTCCTGAGGGAACCGGTCTTGGTTATGCCGGCCATGCATGTTGTGATCTTCGATGGTCATGGCTGCTCCCTTTCTGTCCCTGGTCGCCCGCTGGCGTGCGCATCCATCGCGTTGCCTGCGGGTGCGCGCCAGCGGGCGCCTGTGTGGGTGCCATCGTCATGCCGGGAGGGCCGCGCTCGTATCCGCCAAGTGGCCGGCGCACGTGGCCGGCTGTGGCTGGGCGGCGGGCTGGCTGGGGCGCCGGCGCGTGCTCTGCTCAGTCAGGGGCAGGCCGCCGAGCGCTTGCACCGCGAGGCGATCGCGCGCCTGAGCTCTGCCCCCGCTCGCGCGGAGCTGGCCCGTGCCCATCTGCTGTACGGAGAGTGGCTGCGCAGGCAGCGGCGCCGCGGCGAGGTGCGGGCGCAGCTGCGCACCGCCAACGACATGCTGGACGAGATGGGGATGGAGGCGTTCGCCGCGCGGGCCCGGCGCGAGCTGCGGGCCACCGGCGAGACCGCCCGCAAGCGCGCCGCCGCCACCATGGTCGAGCTGACACCCCAGGAGGCGCAGATCGCGCGGCTCGCCCGCGATGGGCTGTCCAACCCGGAGATCGGCACCCGGCTGTTCCTCAGCCCGCGCACCGTCCAATACCACCTGAGCAACGTCTTCACCAAGCTCGGCATCAGCTCGCGCGGCCAGCTTTACCGCGTCCTCGGTAACGCCGTGGCTGCCGTCCGGCCCGGCTAACGCGTCGGCGAACCGGGCTTGAACTTAATTTAGTCGGCGTTTGCTGAGTAGGCCCTGTCGGCCTGGTACGCGGTCATAGGCTGCCGAGCATTTCTCCCCCCGCGCCCGAAGGATTGTTCTGGGCGCGTTCAGCCCTTCGATTCCGTCCGCTAAACCAAGTACGGAATCGGCAGGGCCGCGCGAACTCGGCGCCCGCCGGGCTGACCGAGTCAATCACGCTCCGTGATAGCCGCCACGGAACCGACGTCTGGCCGCCGTCGGCCACTCGCTGACGGCGTCCTACATGCATACTGCCTCGGATGTCTTCGTGATCCTGAAAGCCGGGCGGCCGACCCGGGTAGCCCGTCACGCATCCCGGCATCATCGCAGCCGGGCTGCGCCGGCCACGACGGCGGCCGGGCT
>WNGB01017572.1_pt1 | contig 11565 bp, 11 predicted proteins | sample 5400681 | NCBI WGS metagenome assembly WNGB01 (sample SAMN13153367, study PRJNA577476) | soil metagenome | isolation source: 115 cm soil or saprolite under grassland replicate 2 | place: USA:California | collected 2016-06-15 | reverse complement strand
ATCCGGTTGCGCGCGACGTTCAGCGTGATCCGGTAGAGCCAGGCCTGGAGCGCGAGCGAACGGATCCGGTCTTCCGGGTACGTTTTCAGAGCCCGATACGCGCGAACGAAGGAGTCCTGCGCCACCTCCTCGGCGTCCTCGCGGTTTCGAGAGAGGCGGCGGGCGAAGGAGAAGATCCGGTCCTGGAAGCTCCGGACCAGCCTTTCGAATGCGCCGTCGAGGTCGTGGGCGAGCTCGTTCGTCAAGGGATCCGTCCGCAACATTGGAGCGTCTCTTCCTTCCTCGTGTCGCGGGGCCGGCTTCACCAGCTTCAAGCCGGGAGATCGGTCAAATCGGTTCGGCGAGCCTGAGGGAACGCAGGTCGTGCTCATGGAGTCCTCTCACACGTTGAAACACGAGCACCGCCCGGAAGGTTGCAACCACCCTATGCCGTCACGTAGCCCATCCGTCCCTCGATCGCACCGGCGATCACCGAGGCGTGGTGACGGCTGTTCTCGATGAAGATGTGGCCGACCTCGGTCCCACCGAGGATCGCACCGGCCAGGTAGAGGTCGGGGACGTTCGACTCGAGCGTGCCGGGGTCGTGAGCCGGGACTCTTTGGGGTCCTTCCAGTCGGATGCCGCACCGCTCGAAGAGAGTGAAGTCGGGCTGATAGCCGATCAGTGGAAAGACCGCGTCCGCGCGGAGCGACTCCGGACCGGCGGGCGACTCGATCCGGACGGAGTCGGGTCTGATCTCCAGGATGTTCGTCTGGAAAATCGCACGGATGGCGCCGGCGCGGATCCGATTCTCGAGGTCCGGCTTGATCCAGTACTTCACTCTGTCGGAGATCGCGGGACCGCGGACGACCAACGTCACCCGCGCGCCGTGCCGGTAGAGATCGAGCGCGGCTTCGGCGGCCGAGTTCTTGGCGCCGATGACGACGACGTCACGGTCGTGAAACGGATAGCCCGAGACGAAGCGCCGGTGGACGTGCGGGAGGTCTTCTCCGGGGACCCCGAGCCGTCGCGGATTCTGGAAGAAGCCGGTCGCGAGAATCGCCGCGGGGACCGGAAAACTCTGCGCGCCTCGTCTGCCGTCGGTCGCGACGTCGAGCCCTCCGCCGGGTCGGGGCTCGATCGCGACGACTTCGGTTTCGGGGAAGACTCTCACCCGGAACTTCTCCGCGACACTGCGGTAGTAAGCGAGCGTCTCCAGGCGGGTGGGATGCGCGTCGGGGACGCCGAACGGAACGCCGGCGATGTCCAGGAGATCGCGCGTCGAATACCAGCGCATCTCCTCGGGAAAGTGGTAGATCGAGTCGAGGATGTGTCCGCGCTCGTAGCAGGCGGAGGCGATATTCCGCCTTCCGAGCTCGACCGCACAGGCGATGCCAGTCGGTCCCGCGCCGACGATCGCGACCGGTTCCACGCGCGAATTCTAAGCGGCGTTCCACGAAGAAAGGCCCCGAGCGCTCGACTCGGGGCCTTCCTTTCGGGCACGCGGGCGCCGGCTCGCGCCTAACGAGTCTCTCTCCGGGTCGTGTCTTCGTCGGTTCCGAAGAACCGGGAGATAAAGCGCTTCTTGACGTGGAGGTTGTTGTGGATGTCGTGGACTCCCGGGCACGCGTCGACGATGTCCTCGGCGATGCGCTTCTGCTCGCGCGTCTCGACTTCGCCGTCGAGCGTGACCTCGCAATTGCTGACGCTCACGGCGATGTCCGTCGCGTCGATCTCGCCGTGCTGCGACAGCTCCTCGCTGACGTCCTCCTGGATGCGTTCGTCGGACCGCTGATATCCCTTCGGACCCTTTCCGGTGAACCGACCGCGCGGAACGTCCGCGAGGTGCGCCGACGCGCCGTAACCGTAGCCGTAGCGGGGACGGTAGCCAAAGTACGGCTCGCTGTGCCAGCGCTCCGGAACGCGATAGGTCGGCCGCTCGAAGCCCTGCTCGCCGGGACTCCATCCATACAGAAAGCCCGAGCCCTGCCCGAAGCCGCCCTCCGGCTGCCAGCCGAGAGAGCCCGGACCATAGGGACTGTGGGGCCCGTAATGGCGGATGGTTTGGGGATGGAACTCGGTCGCCCCTCGGGTGAGATCCGGCCGTCCTGTGCCCTCGAAGCGGTTGGACGGTAAGAACGTTTCCGGGATTTCCTCGTACCGGCGTCCGTAGCGCGGCGGATATTGTTCGTCGTACTCACGGCCGTAGCCCCAGGAACTCTCTCCCGGCCATCGGGTATTTTCCGAGTCCCCGCTGAAGCGGTTGAAATCGCCGCGCCGATATTCGCTCTCGCGAATCCTGCGGCGGCGTTCGCGATCGTCATGAGCCATGGTTCGTGCCTCCTTTCCCCGCGAAGATGAAATGCCGTCGCCGACTTCGACTCAGCTGGAGGACGAGATGTGGAAAGCCGACACAGAAAAAGGGTGCAACTTGTGTGCCGGTACGCCAGGGTCAACCCGCAAACGCGGAATTCGCGCCAGTTCAGAATTCAGTGATTCCGCATCGATGCCGATCCTCCCTCAGATTCCCTGAATCCGCACCCCACCCCCGCTCGTGTGAAGTCGCAAGAGCTCGCCTCCACCGCCGAGATTCCCCTGCAGCTTTCCTCGCGACATCTCGCCGTGGACGGTTATCGGCAAATCGGCCTTGACCGAGTTGCCCGAGGCCTCGATGCGAAGGCCAACCGAAGGATCGAGAGAGACCTGAATGCCGCCGCCGGAGGTCTCGAGTGTTCCGCCGCGCGCGTTGCCTCGGGCGAACGTGGCTTCGATTCCGCCGCCGGACGTGTCTGCATCGACGCGGCCACCCGCTTCGTGAATGTGGATGGCACCGCCGGAGCTGCGTGCCCGAATATCGCCGGTCACACGGTCGAGCCGAACCGATCCGCCGCTCGTTCCCGCGTCGATCGGACCGTCGATCTCGCTTCCTTCGATTCCTCCGCCGGAAGTCTCGACCCGCACCCGGCCGCGGATCCGCTCGAGCTCGATCCCGCCTCCGGACGTTTCTCCTTCGAGCTCGCCGGATAGATCTCGAACCTGGATCGCACCGCCGGACGTGTCGAGCTTCGCATGCGAACGAAGGCCGGCAATCCGGATGCCGCCGCCCGAGCTGTGGATGTCGAGTGCCGTCTGCTCGGGAACCTGCACCTCGAAATGCACCTCCTCCCCGTGCCAGCTGACCCTCGGAAAGAGGTGTCCGCCACGGCGCCGGGCGATCACGGACACCGAGCCCGGATCCTCGCGGTACGTGATCCGCAGGAGGTCTTCGATCTGCCGCCTCTTCGCGGTGATGACGAGCCTCGCTCCAGGCGCGGCGGTACCCGTCACGGTGACGCTTCCCATCTCGGTGTCGAGCGAAAAGCGCCCCCCCGGATCGAGATTCAGCGTCTTCTCGATGCGGGACTCGGCTCGCAAGGAAGGCGGCGCGAGCGCGAGGAGGGCCAACAGGGGGAGAGCACGCGTGGTTCGGCGAATCATGAAACCTCCCTCCGGGCGCCCCTTTGGGCGCCGCGCAATCACTTCTTCTAACGCAGGCCAACCGGGAAGGTTCCGGCGGAGCGCTACGGGGCCTCGCGCCTCGGCGGCTGCTTCTTGGCGCCCGCCTCCGGCGGCGCCTTGATCCCCTCCAGCCGCCGGGCGTAAGCCCGCGTGAACTCCGCCCCGAGGAGGACGATCAGAGAGGTGAAGTAGACCCAGATCAGGAGAATCACGACCGAGCCTGCGGCGCCGTACGCGGAGGCAACTGCGGCGCGGCCGAGATACAGCCCGATCGCCCACTTTCCCGCGACGAAGAGGATCGCGGTCGCGATCGCCCCGTGCCAGACGTCCCGCCATGGAATCCGCGCATCCGGGAGGATGCGGAAGATCATCCCGAAGAGGAGTGTGAACAGCAGAAACGAGACCACGCTGTTTGCCCATTCGAGGCGGGCCGCGTCGATCTCGAAACGGCTCGCGACGAACGTCTGAATGGCCTCGACGCCCGCGGAAAGGACGAGAGAGACGAGCAGGAGAAATCCGAATCCCAGCACGAGAGCGAAGGTGAGCACACGCTTCCGGATGAAGTCGCTCAAGAGGTGGCCTTTTCTCGGCTTGACCTCCCAAATTCCGTTCAACGAGATCTGGAGCTGCCCGAAAACCGCGGAAGCTCCGAGGATCAAAGCGAATACGGCGAGAGTGCTCGCGAGCGGGCCGGAGGTGTCTTTCTTCGCCTTCTGAAGGACGGTCTGGACGAAGGTTGCCTCCTCGTGGCCGAGAAGTCCCTGGAACTGCCGGACGATTCGGCCCCGAACGGCGTCTTCTCCGAAGACCGCACCGGCGATCGAAATGATGACGATCAGAAGCGGCGCCAGCGAGAAGACGGTGTAGTAGGCGAGGGCGGCGCTCTGGGACATCGCGTCGTGGGCGAACCATTTCGAGAACGTCTCGACCACGACTCTCCGCCAACTCGCGAGCCTCCGCCCCACCGCGCGATGCCTCCGCAAATGGTGTGCCCGACGTTGCCCTCGTAAACCGAACATGCTTAATCGGCGTCTTCTTCGGCGGCACGGGCGCGATGCTACGATCCGAGCGGCCGTGGCGAGACCGTCGAGGAATCCGCGCCGGATCGCTCTCGCGCTTCTCGCTTCTTCTCTCCTTCCGCTTCTCGGCTGTGCGCCCGTCTCCGGTCCGCGCCGGGCCGCTCCGGCGCCGGCGCAGTCCCGTCGTGCCGTTCTCGTTTCCTTCGACGGGGTCGCCGGCGAACGGCTCGAGCGGCTGCTCGCGGATCCCGCGACGCTCCCGGCCGGCGCATTCCGGCGGCTCGCCGCGCGGGGCTTCCATGCAGTGCGGTCGCTGCCACCGACGCCGTCGCTGACCGCGGTCGCGCACATCACGCACGTCACCGGCGCGCTGCCGGAGACGACCGGGATCGTTTCCAACATGATGCTCGACTTCTCGAAGCCGTTTCCCGCAACGATCTCCGGCTTCGCCGCGCCCATCCGTGCCGAGACGCTCTGGCAGGCGGCGCGCCGGCAGGGCCGGCGGGTCGGGGTGATGCTGTATCCCGGCGCCGATGGAAACGGTCCCGAGCGAACCGCCAACTGGATGATGACGTGGCCGGGCGACCCGATTGCCCCCGGTCGGTTGCACCGGCTCGCCGCCGCGGCATGGCTCCCTGTCGAATCGTCCGGCGTTCGACCGAGCTTCTCCCCGGTTCGGCAGATGGTCCTTTCGTTTCCAAAGACGTCCTACTCGATCCGGCTTCTGGCGCTCGACGGGACCAACGACGGGCGCGTCGACTACGACCGGATTCTCCCCGCAACGGAAACCGGGCAGCGGCGCGAGGTTCGCGTCGGAGAATGGTTCCCGGTCGAGATCGCGAGCGCGGACGGCCGCACCGGAGCATGGTGCAAGGTGCTCACCCTCTCGCCGGACCTCTCGAATGCGGAGATCTACGTCGGTCCGCTTTCGCGCTCGACCGGCGTTCCGAGTGAGTGGGTTCGCACACTCGATGAGCAAATCGGGTTCTGGCCGGGAATGCCGGATCCGGAGGCCTTTGGAGCGGAGAGCAGTCGCTCGGAAATCTTCCTGGAGCAGACGGAGAGGCTGGTCGACTTCCTCACGCGCGCGGATCTTCTCGCGCTGTCCCGTCGCGACTGGGACCTTCTCCTCATCTACCAGCCGGAGGTCGACGAGACGTCGCACGAGTTCCTGCTGGTCGATCCTAGGCAACCGCGCTTCACGCCGGAGCGGTCCGCTCGCTTCCTTCGGCTCGTGGAGCAGAGCTACGCGCTCGCCGATCGGTCACTCGACGCGATCGAGAAGGCTCTTTCGCCCGCCGACTCGCTCTTCGTCACTTCGGACCATGGAATGACGCCGATCTGGGGAGAGATCTCGATCAACGAGATCCTTCGCGAGGCCGGCCTCGTGAGACTGGACGCGGAGAAGAACGTCGCAGCGTCCTCGCCGCTCGCGGGCGTGCCGGCGAGCGGGATCGCGCACATCTACGTCAACCCGGCGGGAGCGCCCGCGGCGCTCGACCGGGCGGAACAGGTCTTGAGAGACTTTCGGGTTCGCGGGGAGTCCCCGTTCGATCGGATCACGCGGCGGAATGACGCGCAGGAGCTCGGGCTTCGCGCCCCGGAATCGGGCGACCTGATCGTGCTCGCGAAACCCGGCTTCCTCTTCACGAAGAAGATCGAGCAAGGCGCACCCCTCGGCGAGCGCCGCGACTACGGGGGCCACGGGTACCGCAACGTCTACCCGGAGATCGACGCGACGTTCTTCGCCGCCGGCCCGGGAATCCCGCCGTCCCGAGCCGACGCCATCGGCTCCTGGGAGATCGCCGCCTGGATCGCGCGGGCGCTTGGAATCGAGCCGCCGCGGAACGCGACGGTCCGAAGTTCGCGGTAGCCCGACGCCTCGATCGAATCGGAAAGGCGGGTGTTAGGCGCCGAGCCTTTTTAGAACGCCGTCGATCCTCTTTTTCTGTTCGGCGTCGCGAACCATGCTTTGCGCTTTGCGGTAGTTTTCTGTCGCGAGGTTCTTGTTGCCCTTTTTCTCGTAGGCCTCGCCCAGGCTGTCGTAGACGTTCCAGCTCTCCGGATGGTCCTTTACGTTCTTGCGGAACATCGCGATCGCCTCGTCGGTCTTCCCCTCGCCGAGAAGCTGATATCCGTAGGTATTGATGTCGGCCTCGGTCGCGATCCCCATCGATTTTTCGCGCAGGCCGGCCGCGCTCCGGGCGTCCCCCTTCGCCTCGAGGATCCCCGCCTTCGTGCGCAGGTTGTTGAAGTTCTGCTGCATCGAAATGGATTTGTCGGCCCACATGAGCGCTTCGTCGAGGTTGACCTTGTTGCGCACGCAGTAGGCCGCCGCCTGGTTCCAGCCCTGCCACGAGAATCGTGGGAGATCTCGCAGTTCCTTGCGAAGGTTGGCGACGACGACGGTGGGCGTGTCGACTTCGACCGGGATCGGAATCCTCAGCTTCTCCCAGCGCAGGGCGACCTCGACGGATTTGTCGGTCGGCTCGTCGAGCGAGTACGACAGCCTCTCCTGGAACTCGGCCGGTTGCGGCTTCGCCGTCACACGGAGGGCATCCTCCTTCTCGTCATAGCTGAAGCTTCCCCAGGCCCAGCTGACGTTCGAAAACGCGATCGTCCAGTCCCCCTGCGTCGGAATCATGTGAAGCCCGTACGTGCCGGCGGGCAGGGGCTTGCCGTTTACGACGACCGGCGAGGAGAACGTGATCGTCGTGTTCTCGTTCGCTCCCGCGCGCCAGACCTCGTCGTAAGGGACGAGGCCTCCCCAGATCGTTCTCTTGTTCACGGCCGGCCGGTGATAACTGATCGCGATATCTGTCAGGCCGACGGTTTGAGAGACCGAGGCTTTCGGGCTCGGTTGAGGAAGCGTCAGCGACGGCTGTGCGATTGCGGAAGCGGCGGCGAGTGCCCCGGCCGCGAAGAGCGAACAAGTCGCCGGATGGACAAGGCGTCTCATGTGTCCTCCATTGGCGCCGGCAGGTGAGCCGGCGTTCCTTTCCATCTGTTACGGAGCGATCGCGGACGGGTTTAGCGGACTCATCCCGCGATGCGGCTCATTCGTCCAAACCACAAAACCGGCGGGGTGACTCTGCGTCTCTCCTCTCAAGAGGTGCGGGATGCGCCGCTCGGTTTTTCTGGCCCTCGGGTTCGCCGCCGCTGTCGGATTCGCGCAGGAATCCTTGCCCGCCTCCGCCGTATCGGAACGCATCCGATTGACTCCCCAAACGATCCAGCCCCGCGACGGTTCCCCGCCGGTCGCCGCAGAGCTCGGATGGCTGACCGTTCCCGAGAACCACGCGCGGCCATCGGGGCCCGCGATCGAGCTCGCGTTCCTGCGGATCCGGACCGCCGCGCCCCGGCCGGGCGCGCCCGTCGTCTGGCTCGCCGGCGGGCCGGGAGGGTCAGGGACCCTGGACGCGGAGGGGCCGATCCTTCCGCTGTTCCTCGAAATCGCGCAGTCTGCTGACGTCATCGCTCTCGATCAGCGCGGCATGGGTCGCTCACAGCCGCGTCTGGATTGTCCGGGCCGCTTCGACCTGCCGCTCGATCGACCCATGGAGCGCGACCTCGTGCTCGCTGCCTTCCGCGAGCACGCAAGCAAGTGCCGCGAGTTCTGGACCCGTCGCGGCGTCGACCTCGCCTCTTACAACACGAACGAGAGCGCACGCGACCTCGAAGACCTGAGGAGAGCTCTCGGCGTGCCGAAGCTGAGCCTCCTGGCCGGAAGTTACGGCACCCATCTCGCGCTTGCGACCATCCGTCTCTTCGAGAGCTCCGTTGATCGCGCAGTTCTGTTCGGCGTTCAAGGTCCGGACCACATGGAACGGATGCCGCGGGATTTTCAGGAGGTGCTGGCGAAGCTCGACCAGCTCGTGAAGCGCACTCCACTCCTCGCGGCGCGGATGCCGAGCTTTCTCGGAGCCGTTCAGATCGTCCTTCAGAACCTCGATCGCGAGCCGGAGCGGGTCGAGGGGGTGGACGCGGCGACGGGTAAGAGGCGCATGGTCACCGTCGGGAAGTTCGACCTGCAATGCTTCACGCGAAATCTGCTCTCCTCTCGTGACCAGATTTCGCGCCTGCCCGGTCTCTACCTCGCGATGCTCAAGGGAGATTTCCAGGAGCTGGCCTCGAGCTCTCTGACCAGCCGACACAGCGCGTCTCCGCCCGCCATCGACTTCACGATGCGGTGCGCCTCGGGCGCGTCAGCCGCTCGTCGCGAGAAAGTCCGGTCCCAGTCGTCCGAGACCCTCCTCGGGGTCGCCGCAGACTTCCCGATGCCCGACGTCTGCGACGCCTGGGGAATTGCCGACCTTGGTCCCGATTTCCGCGCGCCGGTCTCTTCGACGGTGCCGGTGCTCTTCGTCAGCGGCACTCTCGATGCGCACACGCCGCCGTCCAACGCCAGAGAGGTTCTCGCGGGGTTTCCCAACGGCCGGCACGTGGTGGTCGAGGGCGGCGCCCATTGCCTGCTCGGTTTCGGTCTGCCGAAAGGGCGCAAGCTCACGGCGAGGTTTCTTCAGGGCGATTCCGTCTCCACCGCCAGGCTCTCGACGCCCGCGGTCGGATTTCGCATACCGGGTCTCGCGCGTGAAGCGGCCATCACGGCCGAGTTCGGCCGCGAGCTCGGGAGGCCGAAAGGCTATCCCGGAAGCGGTGGTCCTCGCGCGGCCGCCTCAGGAGAGGGCCTGAGAAAGATCCTCGATGAGATCGTCGGGGCTCTCGAGCCCGACCGAGAGCCGCAGAAGGTTCTGCGGGGTCGTCGATTGAGGGCCCTCGCTCGACGCGCGGTGCTCGATCAGACTCTCGGGGCCGCCGAGGCTGGTCGCATTCACGAACAGCTTCGTGCGCACCGTCGCCGCAATCGCCTTCTCCCGCCCTTCCCGGACGAGGAGCGAGAGCATTCCACCGAACGATCGCATCTGGCGCCTCGCCACGTCGTGTCCCGGGTGGCCGGCGAGGCCCGGGTAATGGACGGCTTCCACGGCCGGGTGGGTCTCGAGAAACTCGGCGACCGCCATCGCGTTTGCGGATTGCCGCTCGAGGCGGCACGGCAGTGAGCGCAATCCCCGCAGAACCAACCAGGAGTTGAACGGCGAAGCCACCGAGCCCTGAACATCCCGGATGCGGCGCGCGGCATCCAGGGTCGCATCCCGTCGGGCGAACACGACGGCGCCGCCCTGCACGTCGCCGTGTCCGCCCATGTACTTCGTCGTCGAGTGGAGAACGAGGTCGAACCCGAGCTCGATCGGGCGCTGGAGGATCGGTGTCGCGAACGTATTGTCGACGAGCGCGAGGGCACCCGCCTCGCGGGCGATCCGCGAAACGGCCGCGAGGTCCACGATCTTCAACAGCGGGTTGGATGGCGTCTCGGCCCAGACGAGCCGGGTGTTCGCGCGGACGGCGCAGCGGACCGCGCCGGGGTCGGTCATGTCGACGATCGACGATTCGAGCCCCCAGCGCGGGAGGTACTCCGAGGCCATCTGGAAGAACTGGTAGTAGACGTCGTCGGGAAAGATCACGTGAGAGCCGGCCGGCATCGCCTGAAGCACCGCGGCCCCGCCGGCGACTCCCGAGGAGAAGACCATCGACGCCTCGCCGCCTTCAAGAGCGGCAAGGGCCGCCTCGAGACGGTCCTGCGTCGGATTGCTGTAACGGATGTAAATGTGGCCGCCGACCTTCTCGGAGCCGGGCCCGAGCTCGTAGTTCGTCGAAAGATGCAAAGGAGGGGCGACCGAGCGGGAGACCGGATCGCGGTCGGCGCCGGCGTGGACCGCGATCGTTTCGATCCTCACGATCGAGCGACGGAAGCGCGGACGGGCTCCTCCCTACCGCTTGAGGAAGCCGTTTCGAGCGTTGCGGCCGTGCGGTACACGGGCATGCACCACTGCCGGTATTCCGGGCGTCGCCCGCGGACCACGTCGAAATAGAGCGTCCGCAAGGCCGCCGCGATCGGGCCGATTCGGCCGGTCCCGACCGGACGGTGGTCCACGCGGGTGACCGCCACGATCTGCACTCCGGTCCCGACGAAAAGGGCTTCTTCCGCCACGTAGATCTCGCTCCGGTCGATCGACCGCTCGACGACCGTCACGCCGAGCTCCTTCCCCAGAAGCTCGATGACGGTCCGGCGCGTGATCCCTTCGAGGATGTTGTCCGTGATCGGCGGCGTCAGGGCGACCCCGTTCCGGACGAGGAAGAAGTTCGCGGCGGAGCCTTCCGAGATGTGACCGTCCCGGTTCAGGACGATCGCCTCGTCGAAGCCGGCCCGCATCGCCTCGGACTTCGCGAGCGCGGAGTTCACGTACGCGCCCACGATCTTGCCGCGCGCCGGAATCGCGTTGTCGTCCACGCGCCGCCAGGAGGAGATCGTGGCGTGGGCACCCTCTTCATTCTCGATGTAGCGGCCGTAAGGCATCGCCACGATGGAGATCTCCGGCGTCAGGTCGTGCAGCCGGACGCCGACCGTCTCGTCGGCATAAAAGGCGAGAGACCGGATGTAGCAGTCTTCCCGATAACCCTCCCGGCGCAGGAGCTCGGCGAGGGCGGACGTGAGCTCTGTCCCATCGAGCGGCAGCTGCATCCCGAGCATCCTGGCGGACTCGAGGAATCGCCGATAGTGATCCTCGGGGCGGAAGACGAAGAGCTCCCTTTCCCGCTCGTTCCAATAACCTCGCATTCCGCTGAAAACGCCGGTGCCGTAGTTCAGGCCGTGCGTCAGGACGCCGACGCGCGCCTCGGGGTAGGGAACGATCCGACCCTTGAAGAAGGCGTAACCCGGCAGAGCCATTCCACCCTCCAATGCCAATCTAAAGGTCCAATCTTCATCGAGTTTCACCAATGCCGTCAGCATCCGCCCCTGTTCTGCTAGAATCAATAGCCACTTTGGAGAAAGTGGACTGCGCGATGCCTCTCCGGATCTCCTCCCACCTCCGGGCGCCATGACCGGACGTCCGGCGGCGGAGCTCGACTTCGTCAATTCGCTCGGCGCCTGGTCGCAGGCTTCCGGGCCAATCTATCGACGCCTCGCGAACGGTCTGCGCTCCGCGGTTTTGCGCGGCGACCTCGCCCC
>WNGB01013278.1_pt1 | contig 11566 bp, 8 predicted proteins | sample 5400681 | NCBI WGS metagenome assembly WNGB01 (sample SAMN13153367, study PRJNA577476) | soil metagenome | isolation source: 115 cm soil or saprolite under grassland replicate 2 | place: USA:California | collected 2016-06-15 | reverse complement strand
GACGCCGGTGACGCCTCCCCAGGCCGTGCCAGCGCGCAGTCCTCGGGAAGGCGATACGCTGGGCGGCTGGCGGTTGGAAAAGTTCCTGGCATGCTTCGGCGGCCCCTCATGGCGACGCCACCGCCCTCCTGCGCACCTGCGTGCCGCTATCCTGCTTTCGCGTGAGGGGAGCTTCTTGCCTTGCGCTCTGCGCCACGGTATGCTAATCTCAGCTATTACCCCCCGGTCGGTCTTCAGACCAACCCCCTCTGCCTGAATTGCCGTCAGGCCCCACCAAGGCTAGGAGTTCCATGAGGCACCGACTTCTCGACTCCGCGTACTCCGCCTCGCTGCTCGCGTGTTGTGCTCTCTCGCTCGCCACCAACGTGCGTGCGGAAGCGCGCAGCGAGGCCAGCAACCTGGAGGTGGCGCCGGCTCAGTTTGAGCTGTCAGGGATGCACGAAGGGCGGCAGCTGATCGTCAGCCTTGTCGGCAAGGATCGGCGGCCGCGCGATGCCACCCGACAGGCCCACTACTCGGTCGAGCCACCCGGTGTCGTCCGCGTCTCCGCACAGGGTCACGTTCGGCCCCGCGCCAGAGGTGCCGCCACCATCACGGTCACGGCGGGCGGCCAGAATCAGCAGGTGCGCGTGACGGTGCGCGACTTCGATGAAACGCGGCCGCTGCACTTCGCCAACGACATCGTGCCGTTGCTGACGCGCCACGGTTGCAACGCCGGCGGCTGTCACGGCAGGGCCAGCGGCCAGAACGGTTTCAAACTGTCGCTCTTCGGCTTCGATCCCGCGTTCGACTACAACGCCATCGTCAAGGAGGCGCGCGGCCGGCGCGTCTTCGCCGCTGCCCCCGATGGCAGTTTGCTCCTGGCCAAGGCATCTGGGCAAGCCCCACACGGTGGCGGCCGTCGGCTCGCGCCAGAAAGCGAGGATTATCAAACCCTGCGCCGCTGGCTGACCCAGGGCACGCCCGTCGGCGACGACCGCGCCCCGACCCTGCAGAAGTTGAGCGTTGTCCCGCAGCAGCGCGTCCTCGACCGCAACGCCGAACAACAACTGGCCGTCCTCGCTCATTACAGTGACGGGAGCGTCCGCGACGTGACGCGCCAGGCACAATTCCAGAGCAACGAACTGGCCGTCGCGGCCATCGACAGCGAGGGGCTGGTCCGCACGTTCGACCTGTCCGGCGAGGCGGCGGTCATGGCCCGCTACATGGGTCAGGTGACCGTCTTCCGGGCTCTGGTGCCGCTCGGCAAACCGATCCCGCAATACCCCGCCTTCCCGGCGGTCAACTTCATCGACGAGCTGGCCCTTGCCCGCTGGAAGCAGCTCGGCATCGTGCCGTCGGACCTCTGCAGCGACAGCGAGTTCATCCGCCGCATTCACCTCGACCTGTGCGGCCGCCTGCCGACACCCGACGAGGTCCGCGCCTTCCTCGCCGACACCGCCGCGGATAAACGCACCCGCCTGATCGACCGGCTGCTGGCCGATCCCGATTACGCCGCCTATTTCGCCCTGCGCTGGGGCAGTATCCTGCGCAACGCCAGCCTCGCCGGCTCCGAGCAGGCCGCCTACGCCTTCCACGACTGGATTCGCGACATGATCGCCTGCAATCGTCCCTATGACGAGTTCGTGCGCGGCATCGTCGCGGCGGCCGGCGAGTGGCAGGACGCGCCGGCGGTCAACTGGTACTGGCAGATGCGCGACGACCAGCTGCACCAGCCCGTCGCCGACACCGCGCAGGTGTTCCTCGGCCTGCGCCTACAGTGCGCCAAGTGCCATCACCACCCGTACGAGCGCTGGAGTCGCGAGGACTATTACGGCCTGGCGGGCTTCTTCTCGCGGTTGGGGCGCAAGGACCTGGGCGAGCCGCCGCCCTACTTCGCAGAGCGGCGGCGCACGACCGGCGAGATCAACCCGCGCACCGGCAAGCCGATCGAGCCGAAACTGCTCGACGGCCCTTACCTCGACGTCCCCAAGGATGAGGATCCCAGGCATCATCTGGTGGACTGGATGGCCCGGCCGGATAACCCCTTCTTCGCGAAGGCGCTGGTCAATCGGCTGTGGGCGCACCTGATGGGCCGGGGCTTGGTCGATCCGGTGGACGACATGCGCGAGACCAATCCGCCGAGCAACCCCGAACTGCTCGACGCCCTGGCGAAAGACTTCATCAAGCACAAGTTCGACGTCAAGCACGTGATGCGGACGATCTGCAATTCGCGGACGTACCAGCTCAGCAGTGCGCCGAACGAGTTCAACAAGCATGACCGCCAGAACCACGCCCGCTATTACGGTCGGCGGCTGATCGCGGAGGTGCTGCACGACGCGGTCGATCAGGCGTGCGGCACGCGGACGCGCTTCAACCGCATGTCGAAGCAGGCGCGGGCGGTCGATCTGCCGCACGAGGGCTTCGGCTCATACTTCCTGGACGTCTTCGACCGGCCGCCGCGCTCGTCGGCGTGCGAGTGCGCCCGCAGCACGGGGGCGAGCCTGTCGCAAGTGCTGCACCTCTCATTTTCGGGCAGTATCGAGAGTAAGATTGGAACGGGTGACGGACGGATCGCGAAACTGGTGAAAGGTAAGATGACGCCGGAGCAGGCGCTGGAGGATCTGTACCTGGCGGCCTTTGCCCGGCAGCCGACCGCCCAGGAGCGGCAGACAGCGCTGGGCTATCTGAGCCGTCAGCCGGATCTGCGCCGCGGGCTGGAAGACATCCTGTGGGCGCTGCTCAATAGCCGGGAGTTCATGTTCAACCATTGAGTCTTGCTCTCCCTCTCCCCAGAGTGGGAGAGGGGTTGGGGATGAGGGGTGGGTTTATCCGTGCGCGAAACGATAAATCAACACCCCTCATCCCCGCCCCCTCTCCCACTTTGGGGAGAGAGGGAAAATCGTAAGGGGGCATCCATGCTGGACGTGACGGGCACGAGTTACCGCACCTGCGACGGCCTCAGCCGGCGCAGTTTCCTGAAAGTCGGGTTCCTCGGGTTGGCCGGTCTGACGCTGGCCGACCACCTGCGCCTCAAGGCCCGCGCCCAGGAGGCGGGGCAGAGCACGCGCGACACCGCGGTCATCCTGCTGTGGCTCGGCGGCGGCCCCAGCCACATCGACATGTACGATCTCAAACCGTCGGCGCCGGCCGAGTTCCGCGGCGAATTCCGCCCCATCTCGACCAACGTCCCCGGCACGCAGATCAGCGAGCACCTGCCGCTGGAGAGCCGGCTGATGGACCGCATCAGCATCGTGCGCTCGGCGACGCACACCAACGCCGGCCACGGCATGGGCACGCACTGGATGATGACCGGCTACGTGCCGACCATCGAGATCAACGACAACCTCAACCCGAGTTGCGGCTCGATCGTGGCCCGCGTTCGCGGAGCCAACGCCCCGCGCATGCCCGGCTATGTCTGCCTGCCGAACCCGCCGCCCAGCGCCAACGCCGCTTACCTCGGCGTTGCCTACAACCCGTTCAACCCCGGCAACGATCCGAACAATCCCGGCTTCGAGGTGCGCGACCTGCGCCTGGGGCCGCAGGTCGATCTGAACCGCTTCCGCAACCGCCGCGAACTGCTCCAGGGGCTCGACAACCTGCGCCGCGATGTCGATACGCAGGGCACGGCGGAAGGCTACGACCGCTTTTACCGCGACGCCTTCGAGATCGTCACCGGCGAGCGCTGCCGCACCGCCTTCAACATCCAGAGCGAGGATGCGCGGGTGCGCGACCGCTACGGCCGCAACACCTGGGGGCAGTCCACGCTGCTGGCGCGCCGCCTCGTCGAGGCCGGCGTCACCTACGTGACGGTGAACATGGGCGGCTGGGACACGCACAACAACAATTTCCAGGCGCTGCGGACGAACCTGCTGCCGCGCTACGATCGGGCCGTGGCGGCGCTGATCGAGGATCTGCGCGACCGCGGCCTCGACCGGCGCGTGCTGGTGATTTCGTATGGCGAGTTCGGGCGGACGCCGCGGGTCAACGGCACGGCGGGCCGCGATCACTGGCCGGGCGCCATGTCGGTGCTGTTCGCCGGCGGCGGGCTGCGGATGGGGCAGGTGATCGGCTCGACCGACAGCCGGGCCGAGTACCCGACCAGCCGCGCCGCCAGTCCGCAGGACGTGCTGGCGACGATGTACCACGTCCTCGGCATCGACTACCGCCAAGAGTTCCACGACGCGGCGCAGCGGCCCCTTCCGATCCTGAACGAAGGCCTGCCCATCGCCGAATTGATTTGAGTTGGAACCACAGAGACACAGAGGCACAGAGAAGACAGAGAGGAGAACGGAGAATGAAGAACGGAGAACCGAGAACCGAAAATGACAAGAAGGCGGCTCGGCGCTCATCCCGTTCTCGGCTCTCGGTTCTCGGTTCTCGGTTCTTGATTCTTCTCTGTGCCTCTGTGTCTCTGTGGTTCAGTTTCTGCGGTGAGAGCCGGGCCGAACTGCCACAGGTTCGCCTCGATCGCATCTTCCCGCTCGGCGGCAGCGCCGGCTCGACCGTCTCGCTGGAAATCGCCGGCCGCGACCTCGATGACGTCAAGGCGCTGCACTTCGACCATCCCGGCCTGCGCGCGGAGTTCGTGAAGCCGAACCAATTCCGTGTCACCGTCGCCGCCGACACGCCACCCGGCACCTACGAGGTGCGCGCCGTCGGCAAGTACGGCATCAGCGGCGTGCGCCTCTTCGCCGTCAGCCGCGGACTCACCGAGGTCAACGAGACGCCCGGCAATGACACCGCCGAGAAGGCCCAACTCGTCCCGCTGAACTGCGCCATCAACGGGCGAAGCGACGGCAACGCCGACGACTTCTTTCGCTTCCGTGCCGGCAAGGGCGATCGCGTCGTCATCGACTGCCACGCCTTCCGCCTCAGTTCCACGCTGCGCGCCATCCTGACGCTGTCCACCGCCGACGGCAAGCAGTTGCTCCAGAGCCGCCCGTATTATCACCGCACCGACCCGCTGCTCGACTTCGTCGCCCCCGCAGAGGGCGAATATCTGCTGCGCCTGCACGACGCCACCTTTCTCGGCGGGCTGCCCTATCGGCTCGTCGTCAGCACGCACCCGCACATCGAGAACGTCTTCCCCGCCGCGGTCGTGCCGGGCCAGCCATCCGAGTTGACGCTCCTGGGGCGCAACCTGCCGGGCGGCAAAGTCGCCGCCGAGTGGACTGCCCTGGACCGGCCCCTCGAACAGCTCAAGCTGACCTTTACCGCTCCGAAAGATGCGCCGCCGGGCTTCGCCTTCCGCAACCATCTGCCATCGCCGAACCTGAACGCCCGCGGGCTGCAATTCTGGCCGGAAGGACTCAAGGACGCCCTCAACCCGGTGACGGTCCTGGCGGCCGATGCGCCGGTGGTGCTGGAGCGCGAGCCGAACGACACGCCGGAGACCGCCCAGCCAGTCGAGGTGCCGGCGGTGATCTGCGGCCGCTTCGACAAACCCGGCGACCGCGACTGGTACACCTTCACGGCGAAGGCCGGCGAGGCCATTGCGGTCGATCTGCTCTGCGAACGGCTCGACCTGCCCGGCGACCCGTTCGTCATCATCACCGACGCCAAGGGCAACGAGCTGGCCACCTTCGACGACCACGGCATCAACTTCAACGCGCTGGCCCAGTTCAACCGCGACCCGCTCGGCACCTTCCGCGCGCCCGCGAATGGGCAGTATCGCCTCTTCGTGCAGGACCGCTACCGCAACGGCGGCGCCCGCTATCAGTACGTCCTGCGGCTCACCAGGGCCGTGCCGGACTTCTATCCGGTCGTCTTCCACGAGACGCCGAACGAGCCGACCTGTCCGGTGGTGCGGCAGGGCGGTTCGGCGCACTATGAACTGTGCCTGAACCGGCGCGATTACAACGGCCCGGTGACGGTCGAGGCCGAGGGCTTGCCGCCGGGCATCACCTGTCCGCCGGTCCACGTCAGTCCACAGTCGCAGTTCGCCAACGTCGTGTTCACGGCCGCGGCGGACGCCCCCGAATGGTCGGGCGCCATCCGCCTCAAGGCGTGGGCGATGATCGACGGCAAGCGCGTCGAGCGGCCGGTGCGCTGTTCTGAGCGCCGCTGGCCCATCGCGAACATCAACACGTCGGTGGCGGTGCGCGAGGTCTGCCTGGCGGTGCGCGAGAAGGCGCCTTACGCGATCCGATTGCCGGCCGAGAAGTTGACGGTGACAGCAGGCGGCGCACTGGCGGCGAAGGTGACAGCGGTACGTCACTGGCCGGATTTCAATGGCAAGGTGCAGCTCACGGGACTGAATTTGCCGCCGGGGTTCGGCGTGGCCGCGGTCGAGGTGCCTGCGGGGCAGCCCGAGGCGACCGTCAAGTTAACCGTGGCCGCGAACGTGCCGCCGGGCACTTACACGGTGGTGCTGCGCGGCGACGCCCAGGTGCCATTCAATCGTGATCCGGCTGCCGCCAATCGGCCCCTCGTCCGCGTCGCCGACCCGTCCACGCCTTTGACCGTGATCGTCACGGCGCCCTTGAAGAAGTGAGGGAGAGGATTCTGCCAGCGATGCGGCGGGCCGCTCGTGCGGCAACCTGTGTGGGCGGCAGCACTACCACAAGCTCAAGGAAGAGGCGCTCGCTCAGCAATGGCTCCCCAGCCAACCCAATCTCAGGCGGCTGATCGTGCATACCGAAAACCATCGAACGACGGAAGACGATTGGCAGCTTGAGGAGGTGCGAAAAGGGTAGGCCATTGGCGCGTGCGTCGGTCACATCGTCCGCCATTTCCCGTGAATGCCGGCGGCCACTTCTCGAGGAAGTGAGCCACACACGCTCGACCGGCTCGCCGCTGCCTTGCCCCTACTCGCGCGTCAGCTTCACCCCCTCGCGCACCTTCCACTCGTATCCCTTCTTCTTCGCCGCACTCGCGACCAGCGTGGCGTCCTTGCTGGAGGAGGCTGAGAACCCGCCAGCCGATGCCGGGGAAGTGGAGGAACCGACCCTGCCGCCGGGCCGCAAGAAAAAGGAGTCGAAGCAGAAGCCTGCCGAATCGTGAGAGTGGCTTCGCGCTGGTGTGGTGAGACTGTTCGACCCTCCTGGGGCGGGGCACGGGCGTGAGCCGAGCGGATTCCTTGCTTCTCGGAGCCAAACGGTCGCCTTTTCTTTCGCTGTCGGCTCCGTCCAGGGCAGAGGAATGGGCTATCCGCTCCCTGGATCCGCCAGCAGGCCGCGCGGCCCGAAGTCTGCACGTGAGCAAATGAGCCTTCGGTCATCCCACCATCGCTGACGTGCAAGATCGTCCCTTGCTTGGTGCCACGTTACGTCGCCTTCGTGGCCGAATGCCCGACGACAGTGGCCGGCAAGGGCCGGAATTGTCGGCTGCGCGAACTGGGTGTCGAGCTTCGGACTGCACAAGGCGGCTGGCGTCGAGACGGCCTGGCACGCGACCTGCGCAAGTCCGCTTCCTCCCTCGCCGGTCACTTTCCACACTTTTTCCTGTCCCTTGCGCGGATCGTCCGAGTACGATATGGCCCCAGGCGCGACGGGGAACCACTCCCGCCGCCGTACCGACGCAACGGGAAACTCGCATGGAAAGGTGGTGTCTGCATGCGCTATGCCCTGCTCGCCCTGCTGCTGCCGGCTCTGTTGAGGTTACCGTCAGCGTTGGCCCAGGACAACGAGGCTGAGAACCTCTTTCGCGACTTCGAGAAGAAGGTCAAGAACGTCAAGGCGATCCGGGTGGCCGTCGACGCCAAGTCCGACACAACCCGCCTCCGCGGCAACTTCAAGATTTCGCTGCTCCTGGCTCAGGGCAACAAGCTGCGTCTGCTGCTGACCGAGACGGACACGGAGGAGCCGGACCCCGTGCGCAGCGCGCTGACCTCGAACGGCACCACACTGAGGATGTCGTCCAAAGGGAAAGACGAGGAGAAGGCAACGCCAAAGGGCCTGCACACGCTCGGCAGCACCTGCGCGAGTCGTGCCGGGATCATCTTCTTTCTCTTGCTCGTCGTCACACAGGAGCAGGGGAGTTCCGGGAAACTGCCAGACTCCGAGGAGTTGTTGCGCGCGACCGAGTTCAAGCTGGCCAAGGACGAAAAGGTCGGCGGCCGCGACGCCAAGGTGGTCCGCTACAAATTGAACACGGCGGAGGTGACTCTGTGGCTGGACGCAAGGACCCACCTGCCAATCAAACGCCACATCCTCTTCGAGAAGACGTGGGTGATCGCCGAGACCTACACCGAGTTCCTGCTCGACCCCAAGGTCGATGCCAAGGCTTTCAAACTGTCGAAGTGACGGCGGTTGGCGAAACTGTCGCGCAACCGTGATCGCTACAGATAAGGGGGCACTTACCCGATAAGGAGAAGTCATGCGTTACGGTCTGTCCGCTCTGCTGCTACCGGCCCTGCTCTGGCTGCCGTCCGCCCTTGCCCAGGACAATGAGGCCGAAAAACTCTTCCGTAACCTGGAGAAGACAATCAAGGCAGCCAAGGCCATCCAGGTTGCGGCCGAGATCAGCACGCAATTCCAGAATGGCAAGGGCCAGGAAGACAAGTTCAAGGCGTCTCTCTTGCTGACCAGAGACAACAAGACGCAGCTGAAACTGGACGGGGAGACCAATGGCGAGGCATTCAACTGTGCGATCACTGCTGACGGCCAGCGGGTGCGAGCGTCCATGACGGGATTTCCGGAACCGAAGGAGGGCCCGCTCCCGAAGAAGTTGCACGACCGACTCAGTGCGATGACCTGCCGCCTGGGCCTGATGGGTGGCGTGATCTTCGTTGTCATGAGGAGGGGTGGGGAGGAGGCGGAAGTGGACGTCGAGGCCATGATGCCCGTCACGGATTTCAAAAGGGAGGCTGGGGAGAAAGTGCGTGGCCGGGACACCACGGCTATCAGTTACACCACCGCCGGACGTGGCAAGGACAAGGCCAGGGTCACGCTCTGGCTGGACGCGAAGACCCTATTGCCGCTCAAGCGCGTTCTCGTTGGGGGCGGGGAGCGCATCACCGAGACCTACAAGGAGTTCAACCTCAACCCGACAATCGAGGCCAAGGTGTTCGAGTTGCCGAAGTGCTGGTGATCACTCGTTTCCCGAGAACCGGACACGCTGTCCAAAGCGTTTCAGAGGCGCTCGACGGGCCCCGAAGGCAATTCCCAGTTTCGCGGTCATGCGTGCTCCGAGAACGTCGCCGCACGCTCAGGTTGAGAGGATGATACGGGGTACGTTCCTTACGCTACGGCGGACCCACTGCCTCTGCCGGAGTTGTGCGCTTGCCAACGGGAGGAGCGCCTCTTCCGATTGCCTCCAGCCGCCTGAGCCATCACAGCCGCCTCCACCAGGCGAAGAAGCCGGTGACGGTGGTGACGGTGGTGACGGTTCTTTTCAATCTTTTCCTATTCACAGCTCTACCACACCCCTGTGAACACCTTTTTATTGCAAAACTACCGTCACCACCGTCACCCAAGAGGAAAAGGCTGTCAGCGCAAGGACTTACGGGGTGACGGTAGTCTCGTAGCACCGTCATCAGTGACGGTTCTTTCCGGCACTGGCTGCATTTTCCGCCTCCTCGGACGCACGATTCGCCGGAAAGAACCGTCACTGGCGACGGAAAGAACCGTCACCAGCAGCGTCCTATGTAACCCCAACGTGAAACAACGGTGGAAGGGTCCGTCACCCGGATTTCGGCTGAACCCCTGGAACCTCGGGCCGATAGCCAATCTCCTTGGCGGGCGGCAGGTCGTCGGAATCGACCTCGCTGCCGATGTAAAGGTAGCCCCGCTGCGTCTTGCGGTCGTTTTTGCGGAGCCGGCCTGAGCAAGTGAGCCGTGCGAGGAACTGCTGCGCCGTGCGGTCGTTGAGATCTCGTTTGAGCACGCGGAGGGCCTGGACGAGCCAGGCGGTCGGTGCCCAGAAGACAGAGACCTCGGGACAGGTCGGTCCCTTCTCTGCCGCGTTGAAGTGGCTGATGATGCAACTCCGCAGGTGGTCCAGGGCGAGCTGCACCTCTTCCTTGTCGGCGTCGATGGCGTTGGCACGGCCTTTGATCAGTTTCCAGAGTTTGTCGGGGTTGTCGCACCGGCTGAGCACCCCCAGGCACCACGGCCCCCAGCGGCCCACCTCTTTCATCGGCGTGGGCTGTTTGACTTTCAGGTGCCAGCGCACGTCGGCAATGATCGCCTCGCGGTTGTCATTGATGAACGCCATCGTCTCCGCGTCCCAATTGCCGGCTTCCTTCGGCGGCCGGTCGAGCTGAATGACCATCGACCGCTGGGCCTCGTCCGTGGAGAAGTAGGCCCCGTTGACGGTCACGACCCAGGTGAGCAGATTCGGGCGAGCGGCGAAGCCGTGGTAGAGCCGGTGGCCTGTGACCTCGGTGCGCGTGATCAACTTCTCCAGATAGTCGTTCGAGAAGCGTGCACTTTTCAGATTGTCGAGCAGCACCATCCGTCGCGACCAAGACGAAGGAGACAGCAGGAGGTTGCCGATGCGGTCGCGGTTGCCGGCGTGGTCGAGGTCGATGCAGCCCCCGACCAGTTCGCCCAGGTACTGCGGCAAGGTGCTCTTGCCACTTCCGCGGCCGGCGTCCTTGTCGCCCGCCTCCTCGGCAGCGATGACGAACTGCGGCCGTTTGCCCGGCGGCCCGCCCCAGAACAGTGTCAGAACCAGGGCCTTGATCAGTTCCTTGTCTTTCGCTGTCTTGGGGCGGAAGCGGCCTACGAGTTCGTCGAGCTTGCCGTTGTTCTCGGCCTTGGGGGTTTTGGCCAGGTACAGCACGCTGGGGATGGGCGGGAAGTGAGGGTGAGGCGTCGCCCACTCCCACTGGTCGCGCTGCCGCAGCCGCTTGAAGAACTCTTCCTTGGTCACGGCGCGCGCCCCTGTGCCACTCCACCGGGCCGTAACTACCGATCCAGGCGAAGAGGGCGGCTGCGTCCTCCAGGACGTGCAGCTTGCCGTCCACTGAGTAGCACAACATCCCAGAAACACACTTGGGCCAGCCATCGGTGATGGCGTGGAGCGAGTCGCAGATCTGGTCAATGGTCAACGGGATGTCGCCAGCAACATTGCTAAACGCCGCGCTCCAGGCCCCTTGCTGGCCGTTCGTGCCTTTTCCGATGTGTTTGGCGACGGTGCCCTCCAAGTGTGTCTTTAGAAAGGCGGGACGCTGTAGTTTCCCTTCTGGATAACAAGTCCCTTGTGCCACTTCCCGGCCACGACCTGTTCGCGGACGTCTTTGGAGCCCTTCACCGGCAACGCCAGACCGACTGGACGGTCCAGCACTTGGCGAAGGTGCTCGGCCAGTTTCTGGGCTCCCACGAGCCCGACCCGACTCGGGTCGCGGTCGCCGACGACAGTGATGTCCCGGTCGGGATGACCGCGCAGGAGTCGCGTCAGCCAAAGGTGCTCGGCACCGCTGCCAAACGCGGTGGAGCGGCCAACGGCCAGGACACCAACGGCGTAGAGTGCTGCCGCGTCGCTCGCCCCTTCGACGAGGTGGTCACCGTTCACGGCATCATCTGAGAGGTCGGCGCGTGCAGGAACCTGAACCAAGGGCCTCCCTGGTCTTGAGGTCGTTTTGCCCCCTGGCCTGCGTCTGCGGCAGCGCAGGCTCTGCTGGTTTGGTTGCTGTGGCTTG
>WNGB01036379.1_pt1 | contig 11567 bp, 6 predicted proteins | sample 5400681 | NCBI WGS metagenome assembly WNGB01 (sample SAMN13153367, study PRJNA577476) | soil metagenome | isolation source: 115 cm soil or saprolite under grassland replicate 2 | place: USA:California | collected 2016-06-15 | reverse complement strand
GCCCAGGCCGAAGTACCAGTACCACCGATCATCGGCGTTCTCAGGTTGCAGTTTGCGTCCCAACCCGAACTGTATGAAGTCCTGGAAGAGGTTCAGCGAAAGACCCACGCCGAACTGAACCGCCTGCGTATCACCGCTCAGAGTCACGACGTGTACTCCGGGACTGGGGTCCAGGAAATTCCAGAGCCGTCCCTTCCCCGACTCCCCCCGCGTACGCTGACGCAGCACCCAGGCCAGCACGGGCGTGGGCCGAAGCGCTTCGTCGGCGTTTTGTTTCGCGAAGATCCGTCCTGCGAACCCGACGCCCGCCGCGAAGCGACTCGAGATGCCGAGTTTCTCGAGACGAAACGTCCACTCATAGCTTCCTGCCGCGGTGTTGTCCGGATTCAACAAGTCCGCCCGGAATACGAGCAGGTCTCCGTCGGTGCGGTCACCGCCGGCTTTCGTGATGAGGATCTCGGTCTCGGGTGCGGTGGCAACGCCTCGGGGCGTGAGATTGAGCCGGGCGATCCATTCTGGGTCAAACGCTGTAACGACACCCGTCACGTTGCTCCCGGGATCGATGAGTTGCCTCGCCCGGCGAGCGATCGTTACCAGGCGTCCATATGTCTCCGCCGCGGCGTTGATCACTTGGAGCAGGGTGTCAGGCAGGGCGAGGCTCTCGACCGACGTCACCTTCCTGCTGAGCTCCCGCACGTCGGTCGTTAGGGTGCGTGTCTGCCCCGCCAGGCGACTGATCCGCGGGCCAAGTGCTACGATGGTATCCACGGAACCACTCAGCGTCGACAACACGGCGAGGGGGTTGCGATCTCCCGTCCCGAGGGATCGAAGATTCTGCTGCAATGTCTGGAGTGGCCGCACGACGGCGGCGAGAGAGTCGCTGAGTCCACGGACGTCATCGGCGACGCGTCGGGCGGCCGCCTTGGCGGAGTCCGGAAAGACGCCGATCAGGTTCTCAGGGCGCCGGAGCGTATTCCGCAGGGAATCTTGGAGCAGCCTGAATACGTCTACCACGTCCGTTGCCGCTCGCCGGGCGTCAGCGGCTAATGCGACGTAATCCTGAAACGCGTTCGCGAACAGCTCGCGCACGTTATGGATCTTGGAAGCGAGATCGTTGTGGAACGCGACGGACGCGTTCTCCTCGCCGGTCATCACGGTGGTGATTTTCGAAATCAGCGTCGTGCCTTGTGCGGCCGTGCTGTCGTAGCCCCGGAGGCCGACCCGAATCGAATCGCCCCGCGGCGTGATGCGCCAGGCCACGAGACTGAGTTGGCCAAAAGAACCCGCCTCCGTGCGTTCCGCATCGCGGAGCAATCGCACGAGCTCGGTCTGCAGATAGCGGGCGAACGCGCCCATCTGGGCGCGTCCCATGAACGTGTCAGCGACCTCTGCGGCTCGGAGTCTCGGGTCGCGTACCGTATCCGGTTGCTGCATGTGGATCTGATGCTCAAAGAACGCCATGACGTGCTCGGTGTACCGCGCGTACCAGTCGTTGGCGCGCGCGCTGACCGAGTCAAACGTTTGTGGGGACTGCTTCACGCTGCGCGCCAGGGCGGACGCGAGGGCACCATACTGGGCAAGGTCATCGAGCAGCGCGAGGGTCAGCCGGCGCCCGGCGGTGTCGCCGGTTTCCGGGGCGATCGTCGGGCGGTAAGCCGCGAGGGCGCTCGCATTGAACGTCACTCGCACGGCGCCATTCACATCGACGGCGCGAACAATGCGGCTCGAGGGTTTCGCTGTGTCGCCGTTTTCATTGATGATGCGGAGCCGAAGGTATGAGCCCAGGAAACGCGCGGGATCAGTATGCGGCGTCTCTGGCGACCCCGGTGTCTGCCCGAATGCTTCCCCCCCCCCGGACGCCGCGGCGAGCACGGCGGCGACCAGCGCGGCGCTGAAGCGCGACCGTTTCACTATAGCGCCACCGGTGGCTGCGTGCGGTTCTGCGCCGCGGTGACGGCTTGCATGAAGAAGGCTGCCAGCGCTTTGGCCCTCGGCACATACGCGCACACGACGCGGGGAGCAGTCGACAACGCGCACGCAACGACGTCCGGTCCCCCCTGATATTCCGGACAGATACTCCCGTCCTGTACCCACACCACCGCCTGCGTTTCCGGCAGGAGCACGGCCTTCTCGGCGCGCTGCACGATGGCGTCCGTTCCGGGATCGTTGCCGCTGACGAGAATCACGACTTGCTTCCCGTTCGCCAGCGCGGCGGTTAACTCTGCGCGGCTCTTGCAGATCGTTGCCATCGCTACCTCGATGTCGAGTACGGCTAGTAGCCCGTGCAGAATTGGAAATGCATCGGATCTTTGCTCTTCCCGGACCACTCCCCGCCCCATTTGAACCCTGCGGCGCGAAAGATCTCGACCACGTCCGTGCCGCCCTGCGCGTTGGTCTGGGTGTTGAGATCGATGGCGATGCCCCAGCAGTGCGTGGACAGTTTGTCGATGGTCCGCTTGCCGCGGAAATTGTAACAGCCCCCAAACGTCCGGATCTGTGGCTGCAGCCCCTTGTCACGGAGCGTCGCGAACACCGCTGGGAAGATGTCTTTCAGCTTCACGTGACACTGCAGTCGTGTGACGGACTTCGTCGGTTCCCACGAGAAGGGGATGGCGAACGGCAGCGGCGCGCGGGTCAAGGTTTCGGCTTCCCACCGCGGGTCCAACGTCCCGTCGTCGCGGATGTAGTTGTAGATGTTCCCGAAGGTGGCGAGCACCTGGTCGAGACCGTTGGGGACGGCGAGTGCCGGCGCAACCGACGCTGCCGGCGCGGGCGCAGGCACCGGTGCCGGAGGCGGCGCGGGTGGCCGCGGTGGTGGGCCATCGAGCTCCCGGCGCGAAGGGATTTCCAGTGTTTGGCCCACGGCAACGAGGTTCGGATCTCGAATGCCGTTGTAGCGGCCCAGCAGCTCGAAGATTGCGGCGTCTCCGTAGAACCGCTTGGCGATCTTGCCCATCGTGTCGCCACGCGCGATCACGTAGCGCTGAGCCATGGTGCCAACCCCGGCGAAGGATTCGGCGAATGTCCGGCGCGCCGTGAAGCGCCGGAATAGATCTTTCGGTTCAGGCGGGATTCAGATCACGATCTAGATCGCGCCCGGTCGCCGCAAAACCCTCCCTTCCTGCCGCAAAAACGCCCTAGTGCGCGCTGCGGGCGAGCTACCTCTTAAGGCATGCCTGTACCCCGCGACATCGGCAAACCGGATACGCCGGTCCGCGCCATCGTGTTCTCGGGCGGCATGGTCGACACGGTGATGCAGCTCGGCGTGGTGCACGCATTGCTGGTCACGCGTGCGGTCCGACCGGACGTCGTCGTCGGAATCTCCGCGGGCGCCATCAATGCGGTCGCGCTCGCGGAGGTCCTGCAGGCGGGCGAGACCGTTCCCGACAAACGTCTGCACGCGCAGATCATTCGCTTTCGCCAGATCCTCGATGCCTACCGGCGCGCGCCGGGTGAAATCATCGACGCGCTCCTGCCCGATCCGTTTCAGGTCGAGGCGCAACGGCCGCTGGAGCCGCTGCGGCTGCCGATTCAACAGCAAGTCGAGCGCAAGGGGCGACTGGAGGCGGTGCGCTCGCGCGCCGGCATGATCAACCTCTACAACCAGCTGCTGGACATGCGGATGTCCATTGGGACGTTTGCTCGCGCCGTTCGGGTCCTGCTGGGCTTCCAGGCCGCGGGGGAAATTCGCGCGCGCGGCGCCTGGTGCGCCATGGTCATCGACCAATGCATCCAGGGTTGGGTCGTGCTGGGCAGCAACCTGTTTCGGCTGGCGCCACTCGTTCCCGATCTGGTTGCTGTGCTGCTCGGCTTCAAACGGCCTGAGGAAAGAGGAGCGAGCGCGGCGGAGATCATCTTCCACGGAGACGTAATCCCCCGCGCCCGCAAGTTCCTCTCGTACGCGGCATCGCTCATCGGGCTCGCCGCGTTGTGGCTTGCGATCTCGGCGGTCGTGGTCGTTGCGCCGGCGGCGCTGGCGCACGCGTTGGCGCTGCTGATTCCGGGGCTCGTCGGCCATCGAGGGCTCGTCACGGCGTTCAGCTATCTGGCCGTCGCGTTGGCGGTATTGGGGCTGATACAGCACCGGCCGGCGCATGGTCGCTGGCGAGCGCTGTTCGTCGGGCTCGCCCGTGCCGTCCCCTACTTCGCCACGTTTGTCGTGTTGGTGATTCGCTGGACTGTGTTGGTCGGCATCCCCGTGCTGGCCCTGTGGCTGTCGGTGTGGCTGGCGGTGCGCAAGTTCGACTCCGTGGCGGTGGCGGCAGCAGCGTGGCAGGCAGCCGTGCAGGCGGCGGTGCAGCAATGGTGGTTCCCGGCGTATCTGGTGCTGCTGGCACTGTGCGCCGGATTCATCGTGTGGCGCCGCTACTTCGCACAGCCGCCGGCGCGGCCGTTTTGGGCGCGGCTGTTGGAACGGTACGAGCTGCACGATTCCTTGTTCAGCTCCTATCCACTGCGGCAGCTCTTTGTGCGCCTGTTCGACCCGCGGTACTACGGTGGGACGCGGATTCAGGACGCCGTCGAGCGGGCGCTGAGCGACGACGATTCGCCGGCGCGCCAGAACATCGCCGGCAAAGCGCTGCAGGATTACAGGCTGCCGAGGGTCGGCCTGACGGTCGCGGATGTCTCCACGGGACAGCTGCATTTTCTCGATCCGGCCGTACGCGTGGTCGACGGCCTGCTGGCGGCGATGGCGATGGTGCCGCTGTTTCCACCCGTCCCGATCGATGGCACGCTGTGTGTCGACGGGACGAACATTTCGACCGAGCCGACGCGCGCGCTGCTGGATTTCCTGCGAGAGCGGCTCGAGCCGCAGGCAACCGTGTTGCACATCTACAATGTCGCGGCGCTCCCGGTGAGTGGCCGCGGACTCAGCGGCGCTCCCGAGCCGCACGAGTCGGAGTTGGTCGTCATCGCCCAGCGCGCCATGCAGCTGCAGCGCTACCGCGATGCCACGCTGGAACGCCGTCTCACCGAGCTGTATACGAAGTCGATTCCCGGCGACCGCATTCTGTATCCCGCACCGGATCCCAATTCCGCGGAGCCTGCCCCCAAGCAGTACGTGCGCGCCTGGGTGCATGCCATCGAGCCTGATCGTCCGCTCGAGCTCACGCAGCGCGTTTTCGAGGCGGAATCCACCGAGCGGCGTCGCGACCTCATCACCGAAACCGTCGCAGACGGCTGCCGGGCGGCACTCGAGGTGATGATCCAGCCTGCGATCGAGGACGTCCGAGCTGAAATGGGAGCGGCGGTGCCGGACAAAGCAGAGCGAGACGAGCGGCCGGTGCTTCCCTGCCGGCTTGCGGTGCAGAAGCATCTCAAGATGGCCGACGCGGGCCTGCCGGGAAGCGAAGCTGGCGACGACCACGGGCCCGGCCTGTCGGAGGTGTGTCGCGTCTGTGCGATCCGCCGTGAGGCGACGCTCGAGGGTCGGCGGACCTACCTGAATCCGGTGTCGCTGCGGGTACCGCCGCAGCACTTTCGCCAGCCGCGCTGGCCGAGCGAAGAGCAGAAGGAGTTGGTCGGCGAAGCGGACTTCGACGTAACGAAGAAGACCGGGGAGTTCGCGCGGACCCCGGCGGCGGACGCTCCGGCGTGGCAGTGGCCACTCGACCGCGGTGCGGAGCTCGGGACGCAGCGGCCGCTGATCAACTTGTTGTTCAGTGGCGGTGTGTTCCGCGGCGTCTATCAGATCGGTGTGCTCAACGCGCTCAGTGAGGTGCGGCTCCGACCCGATGTCGTCGCTGGTGCCTCGGTCGGCTCGATCACCGCGGCGATGGTGGCGCGGGTGCTGCTCGAGGACAGCGACACACACAAACGGCAGCAGCGCATCGCCGAGCTGGCGGCGACCTACCTCGCCCTCGATCGGCTCATCCTGACCGACCGGCTGGCGGATTTCGTCCGCAATCTCACGTTGCGAGCGGCCGCGACGCGACTGTCGTTGCGTCAGGCGGACAGCGGCTTTCGCCGCTACGACCGTCCCGGTCGCGGTCAGTTCGAGCAGGAATTGCGCGTCGTGCTCGCCGGGCTCGAGCGCCTGTTCTACATCAGCCCATTCGAAGTCAAGGCCCTGGTCGAAGCGATCCGCGACCGGCGCACGCACGACGTCTATCACCTGGTGCGACACTATCTCCAGGAGTGGCTGGATCGCAGCGGCATCGAAACCGAGGGGCTCGGCGCCGAGCCCCTCGCCCTGCTGATTCGCGAGCACGTGATCGCAGGCCTTGAGGGAGCTGCGGAACCCACGCAGGTGCCGTTCGACGTCTTTCTCAAGGACGGCCTCTGCCTGCTGGCCACCACGACGAACCTCACCCAGGGCCGCCTCGAGATTCTTGGCGACGACCAGATCTGGGCGCATACCAGGCTCACGTTGCTCGATAGCCTGCTGGCGAGCAGCGCATTTCCCGGGGTGTTCCGGCCGCGTGAATCGTGGGAGCTCATGCCGGCGACGAAGGACGAAGACCAATTCATCGATGGCGGCGTGATCGATAATCTGCCGCTCGACGCCGTCGCGGAGTTTCTCCATCGCGCCGCGGTCGGCGGGAAAATCGAACCTCGCCCCGCGAAGGGACCGCACCTGCTCTTCTCGGCGTCACTCGAGACCGAGCTGACCCAATTGCGGGCACCGCAGATCGCCGCGTTGCAGGGCAATTGGCCCGCGCTGTTCCGGCGCACGCGGCAGCTCGGGTACAACCAAAAGCTGGAGGTGTACGCGGCGACGCAGCGTGATCTGCGCGCGATCCATGAATACACGGTCGCGCACGGCGGCTCCCCGGCGTGGACACCACTCGATCTCGAAGTGGTCACGGTGCGGCCCAAGTGGTTGTGCGGGACGTTCGCGTTCCATCCCATGCTCGGATTCCGCCGGGCCAAGCAGGCCGCGAGCATCGCGCATGGCTGCGCCACCACCCTGGCGCAGCTGGGCGAACTGCCCAAAGACCCCAAGACAAAGGAATGGGCCAGCGCGTGGGGCATCAGTCTCGATCGCCTGCCCCCGGTCGACGCGGAGCCGTTGGTCCCCCGGGATCATGGCCCGAACAAGTGTTGGTTCCGGCCTGACGTCGATTGTCCGTTCAGTCCGGTGCAGCTCGCCGGGCTGAAACTCGAGGAACACACCGCGAAGCAGCTGGAATCGATCTACCACGCCTGCGGTCGTGCGGAGACGCACCAGGCCAAATAGGAGTGGACTATGGCGTCGCTACTCGAAGTGCTCATCGCATTCGTCGCGGTCATGCTCGTGCTCGCGCTGGCGGCGCAGAGCCTCCAGGAAGTGATCAAAATCATGTTTGCCGTGAAGAGTCAGACGGCAGTGCGCGCGTTACGGGGCCTGGTGCTCGAGGCCGCGAAGGCGAGCAAGCTGCTCGAGAGCGATGGTGACGCGATCTTCAAGACGGTGGTCGAGCGACTCCAGGGGTTGGGCCAAAACGGCGTGCGCAAGACGGCGTTGCGGCTCGACACCCTGAGCGCCGAGAAGCTCGCGAGCTTGATCGAGACCGCGACGCCGGTCGCGGGCTCGAGCCTTGAGCCGACGGTCGGCAGCAAGTCCGATGATCGGCTGAAGGAGGTCGCGAAGAGGGTGATCGACTGGTTTCCGTTGGCGTGGGATCCCGTGGATGATCGCTATCGGCGGCGGATGCGGGGGTACGCGATTCTGTCGGCGGCGATCGTGGTGATCGGGTTCAACGCCGACGCCTTCGCCGTTTTGAAGCGGGCGCGGGAAGATCCCACCTATCGGACGGCGGTGACCGGCGCGGCCACGCAGCTCGATACGTTGTCCCAGCTCCAACGCCGGCTTGCGGACACGACGCAGACGGGCGGCGACACGACCGCGGCGGGAAAGAAGGCGCGCGCCGATTCGCTCAAGGTGGTCACCGACACGATCAACGCGAGACTCGAGGCGATCAGGGCCGGCCAGACGGGATTTGTACTCGGGTGGTGGGTCGGGATCGTCTTGTCGACGTTGCTCGTGAGTCTCGGCGCGCCGTTCTGGCACGATCTGTTGGAGTCGTTGTTCGGGCTGAAGAACCGGATTCAGGCGCAGGCGAAGGCGGCGGAACGCGGGACGACGTCTACGACTGTGGTGGTCACGCCATCGGCAGCAACGCCCGCCACCACGCAGTCACCAGGGCCGCCCACTTAGCCCTCAGGAGGGCTCACTCAGGGCCGGCCCTGAACGGGCTCGTCCGGAAAGACCATCAACCGATACGACGCACCGGTGGCGATGTTCGCGGCGAACATCGCGTACGATTCCGCGTTGGTCAACGCGCCATGGCCGGGATAGTCGGCATCCATCGAGTAGGTGTCATGATCGAAGTCGAAGAAGGTGGCGTGAAACGCTTCGTGCAGGACCACTCCGGTCTTGGTATTCGTGCCTTGTGGGTCGAAGCGGCTCATGCAAATCGTGAAGCGGCGTGAACCCGGTTCAGCGCGCGCCAGCACGTCGCTTCCCCTGCGCCGGCTCGGGTACGCCTTCTCACACGCGAACTCCAGCCGGTCGAAGTCCACCGCGGAAAGCCTGCGGCGGATCTCGGCGCTCGCGTTGCCGAACGCCTCGAATTCGCTCGTACTCACCCTGTCTCCAGCGGACACCGGCAACCGGACACCGCGGTCCGCCAACACGTCGCTGATCCGGAAGTGTCGGTCCAGAGACCTCAGTTGTCCTAACAGGTGCGCGCCGATCGGCCTGAGCTGCTCGGGATGGAAGGGAGACGGGTCCGCCCGGGACCGGATCAGCCGCAGATGTCCGTCGAACCACGACGACACCTGGCCACGCCACGCGCGCGCGCCCTCGATGGCAGTCCGGATGACGCCGGCGTGGCCGACGTCGCACGGCGGCGACGGCGGATTGGTGCCACCCTGGAGCCGGACGTCTGGTGACCCCGCTCCCGATCCGAGGTCAGCGACTGCGCGGGGGCGTGCGGCCGTTGCCCGGACCGGACTCGAGTGGTCCAGGAATTCTCGCACAGCCGCGTTTCCCACGGTGCATTGTAGCCGCAGTGCGGGGGAGCGCGGGGTCAACGTCGGAGTCGGCGCCTTCCGCCGCATTCGGCCGCTGCGGAGAGCGGAAACGCGAGGCGTATCCCATGCGGCCACGCGGGTCCTCACGACTACGCTCGGAATGTCGGGATGGCCGGAGTTCCATTCAGATGCAGGGTGGTACGCTCCCGGTGGCCAGCTCCCGGCAATATCCCATGTACGAGTCTGGGAGCTTGACCAGCTTTTCCGCGGGTAGGCCGGCGTAGTCCTGTTCCCAACAATAGGTCTCGAAGAACCGGTTGACTCCCTTCCCCCATTTGTGCCCCCACTCGTGCAGCAGGATCGCCGCACGATCGTCCACCGCACCAAAGGCGGTCCACCAGTTCGGACAAAGATGAATGTTCCAGAGGGAGACCGCCACATTGCCTGCGATACAGCCACCATGCCACCAGTTCTGCCGAGGCTCACATTCGTAGACGGCGTGGGCGTCAGCGTCCGTCATGGTCGCTAGCGCGTCCGTGACGAGTTGCCACAGACCAGTGTCGTGTGGACCTGCTGGCGGGAGGGAAATCTTGAAATGGCGACTGGCGGCGGCTTGCACGGCCGGGTCCGAGGGCATCGCGCTCTTCTGAATCGCGGCCGTCAGCATACCCAAGGCCACCCCGTGCGCATCGTGTACGGTCTGTGGCGTTTCAAGCGGATTTTCCGCGGGGTCGCAGTCCTGGACCTCATAGCGTTGCAACGCGGGGGCGCGGTCAGCCCGTTGTTGGTTGACATGGGCCAGCTCGTGGGCCAGGAGCCGGCGCCCTTCCCTCGTGCCGGGCGCGTAGGCGCCCGAGCCGAAGACCAGATTCTTCCCGACGGTGTACGCCCGCGCGTTCACAGCGCGCGCCGAGCGCGCCGCGGGCTCGTCAACGTGGACCCGTATCGCTCCCAAATCGAGTCCGAACCGCGGTTCCATGAACGCGCGCGTATTCCCGTCGAGCGGCTGCCCCGGCGAACGCAGCACGTCGTGAACGAGGGGGGGCGCATTGTCCCCGGAGGCCGATGAGCGCCACGCGCGCACCACGCGCTCGACTCTCCGGTTGCCGATTGAACGTTGGAGCCGCTGCACCGGGGACATCGCCGGCGCTGGTCGTTGGAGCGCTTGGCCTGCGGGTATGAGACACGGCGAGGCGGGTGGACCGCGGAGTCGTGCCGTCTTAGGGCGCGAAGTAGTCGCGCCGCCATTGCGCGTCATCTATGGAGTGCTTCCCCCGCTGCTTGTCCCACCACTGCGGGGATCGAAGAGGGGTCTGGCGCGATCAAGGACATCCGCGGGACACTCTCGACCCTGGGCAACACCCTGGAGAACATCGGGTGGGAACAGGACGGGAGCCGTGGGCGTCGGCGGACGGCCGGCACGCGTGAGCTTGATGATCGCGCGCCGCAGGTAGGGATAAATCACCGCTGCGCGCTCGATGTTGGTTCTCGCTTGCGCGAGCCGACGCTGATCCTCGCCCGTGAGACGGGCCATTTCCTTCGTGTTCTTCGTAAATTCCGGTACTGCGAAATCGGCGAGCTCCTGTCCTTCCGCCTCCCTCGTCTTCCCACCGCGCGTGGTCGACGTGCTGAACAGCTCTCCGCGGCCCACCGGCGTGATTGCGAGTGGCAGACCGATGCGGTCGCGCGCGGCCTCGGCGCGGCGCCCGCCCAACGATTCATTCCCCTCGAAGTGCCGGCGCGGATCCGGGGGAGTCGATCCTTCCGGAGACGTAAATCCCTCGATGCTGACCACCTGATAGCCCTGTGAGAGAAGTCGTCGCAGACGACTCAGTCCGGCGCTGCTGGCGTCTTCCCGGATCGTGGCCTCCTGGTAGCGGAAGTACACGGCGACGATCTCCTCGTCGGGCCGCGGTGATGGCGGAGGCTCTGGAACCGGGCGTTGAGTCCTTTCGTGCGTGCACTCGTACCGCGTGACCCGCCTGAGGACCTCGTCGTGTCTCTGATCTCGCGGGCACGTGAACTCCGGCGAGCGCCCTCCGAACCGGAACGTGAGGGTAGCCATGGCGGTGGTTCCGCCCGGGCCAGTTTCTACACCGACGTCGAATGACCACGGGCCCGATTCGACGCGAACGCTCCCGCCGCCAGCGCTGGCTCCACTCCGGCCGACTATTACGTGGATGTTGCCGGACACGCTCACTCCGCCGGACTCGGCCACGGCGAAATCCAGGAACGGGGTCAACTGAGTCGCCGCGAGGGTGCCCCCCAGGCTGCCTCCCGTGGTGGCGGCGGTGAACAACCGGTTCACCAGGTCGCGCAGCTGCTCGGGCGCATTTACCCCGAGCCTCGTCGAGCCTCTCGTCCCGGCGCACCACTGGAGTCGCACCCAGAGGTTGTCCTGGTCGTATCCCGGAGTGAGGGTGGGGGGGCGATAGTGGAGGCTGGTCACCTGCTCGCGGCTGTCCGTCTGGATACGACGCACCCGATAGCGTACGCCGTTGTCGAGTTCGACGATCACCACGGTTTCGCCATGTTCCACGACCGGTTCCGCGCGGGTGATGGCGTAGCGCCGGATCACCGCATTCGACTCGCCGAGGGCCCGAACCGGT
>WNGB01012429.1_pt1 | contig 11571 bp, 10 predicted proteins | sample 5400681 | NCBI WGS metagenome assembly WNGB01 (sample SAMN13153367, study PRJNA577476) | soil metagenome | isolation source: 115 cm soil or saprolite under grassland replicate 2 | place: USA:California | collected 2016-06-15 | reverse complement strand
GGCGGCGATCGCGTGGCACTCCGCCTCGACGGGGTCGCCGTTGGCCGCGCACCACCTGGCCGCCCGCCGGTGCAGCTCAGGCACCTCCTGGGGTGCCTGGTGCCGCAGCTCGACCCGCAGCAGCTCGGCGAAGAGCTGGTGATAGCGGTACCAGGAGCGCTGCTCCAGCGAGACCACGAACGAGTTGGTCCGCTCGAGCTCCACGAGCATCCGCTTGCCGTCGCTCCGGCCGGTCAGCGCGTCCACCAGCGAGCCCGTCATCCGCTTCAGGATCGACGTGCGCAGCAGGACGGCGCGGACCTCGGCGGGCTGGCGGTCGAGCACCTCGCCGATGAGGTAGTCGGCCACGCCGCGGTCGCCGCTGAACTGCGCGATGAACTGCCCGGGATCGGGATGCTGCTGCAGGCTCAACGCCGCGAGCCGGAGGCCCGCGGCCCAGCCCTCGGTATGGAGATGCAGCCGCGCCAGGTCGTCGTCGGACAGCGACAGCCCATGGCCGGCGAGCATCTCGGCGGCCTCGGCGGGGGTGAAGGCCAGCGCGGCGGCCCGGATCTCGGAGACCAGCCCGCTGGTCCTGAGCCGGGGCAGCGGGAGCTGCGGGTCGGCTCGGGTGGCGATCACCAGCCGGAGCTGCGGAGGGGCGTGGCGCAGCAGGAACTGCACGCCGCGCAGGAAGGCCGGGTCGCTGATCTCGTGGAAGTCGTCGAGCACCACGATGACGGGGACCTCGAGCTCGGCGAGACCGTTGACCAGCGAGGTGAGCTGCAGCTGGCCAGAGCCGGGCGGAAGGCCGGCAAGCGCCTGGAGCGTGCCCCCGGCAGGGACGGCGCCGGACCGCTGCAATGCGGCCACCAGATAGGACCAGAAGCGGCCAGCGTCGTTGTCGTCGGCGTCCAGCGACACCCAGGCAACGCGCGCCACCGGCCGGGCCATGCCGATCCACGAGGTGAGCAGGACCGTCTTGCCAAAGCCGGCTGGCGCGGCCAGCAGCGTCAGTGGCCCTCGCACACCGGCGCTGAGCAGCTCGAACAGCCGGGGACGGACGACGAGGCCAGCGGGCAGGTCGGGCACGGCGACCTTCGAGGCCAGCAGCGGCGGCAGCGCGCTCCTCGAGTCGAGTTCCGTCACCTTCGCGTGCTGCTCTTCCACCGGACTGCGTGGATGGGCCACGTTCCTGAGGCGTAGCTCACCGGCCATTGGTGCACCCCCGAGGCCCGAATCCTGGCTGCGGGCTCCCGTCGCCGAACCCGATACCTGACCCGGTCAGGCACAGAGCTCAGCGTCGAATGGTTCGACGACCGTATCGATCAGGTCGCTCTGCGCGGATCTGCGAATGATTTCGCAAGAGGAGGGGCATTTCAGGACGTAGGGTCCAGCGCGCGAACATCGTCGTACCTGCTCAATGCTCTAACTATGCGACCTCAGCTAACCTAACACGAATCTCGCGCCGGTCAAGGTGCCCTGTCGGTGAAGAAACACGGGATATCTGGTGGCTTCTTCCGTGGTTTGCGCCGGCGTGGGGGGACGCCGCGGAATGTCGTCCCGCGACGTGAAATTTGCCGTGGCGTGATTGCGCGTCATGGGCAGAGGGTGAGTGGTCTTCACCCTCGGCGGGTGAGTCAGCAGGTGGTCGCCACGGCGGCGACCCGCACTCAGGCGTCCTGGTCAGGCGTCCTGGTCGGGCTCGCCGGGCTCGCCGGCGGCGAGCCGCCGGACCTCGACCAGCTCCAGGCCGAGCGACTGGATCCGGTCGAGAAGCCCGTGCAGCGCCGCCTGGTCGAGAACCTGCCCATGCAGGACCGTCTCGACCGGCTCGGTCGTTATATCGAACTCCTCGAAGGCTTCCTGCATCGCCTCGCTGAGGCGCCCCTTGACCCGGATCTCATAGCTGGCTGCGAACACGATGCCACCCTTCGAACCTCGACCTGCCTGTCTCGTGCTCGACCCGCTCATGACAAGGCTCCACCCCGGGAGGGTGAACCGTCATCCTCCTTCCAGGTGAGTCGGGGGCGCCGGCGGTCAGCAGACGTGAGACCCGGGGTGATGGCCGCGATCATGCGGTCAGGCTGGCGCCTCCCCGCCCTCGGGCGGGGTCTCGAGGTCGACGCCGAGCGCCAGGGCGATCCCGCGTGCGGCCCCCACCACCTTGACGGTGCCGATCGTCGGCGCCAGCGCGATCAGCACGCCCACGATGTCGTCGGGCGTGACCCCGCTCTCCAGCGCGACCCGCACCGGCCGCACGAAGGACGCCGGCGCCGCATCCAGGGTGACCAGCGCCGCCAGCCGCACCAGCGCGTGCGTCGCGGCGTCGAGGCCGGACGCCTCGACGTTCTCGACCTGCAACTGGAGCAGCCGTTCGACGAGCGGGACGTCATGGCTGGAGATGCCTCGAAGGGCGTCCCCGGGGTCCATCGCCTCGGTGCCGACGGTCGCCATCGGGTTCCTCCCGTCGTCCCGGTACGCCTGCCCGTGCGCCTGGGATCGTCCAGTCGGGTCGGGTGAGCGGGCGTCACCCTTCGGGGTGATTCCGTCGCGTGCGCGCGCGAGATCATCCTTTACGGGTGATGTCCCGACCGCCGGTCAGCGTGCACGCTCTCCTCCAGCGTGGCCGGCCGGGTAGGGCTGAGAGGGGCTGAAGATGTTGAGCTCGCTGATCATCGGCTTGCTGATCGCTTTGGCGGTCATCGTGGTGATCTTCCTGATCGTGGGGCTGGTCATCCGTGGGCGCCGGCGTGGGCGGGTGCAGGAGGGCGACTGGGCCACCCAGGCGCTGGACGCCTGCGCGTCGGCGGACCTGCTGCGCGATCGCCTCACAACGGAGCTCGCGCCTATACAGCCAGCCAGCGCTGATGGCGCCGGCGCGGCGGGATGGTGGAGCGACGCCGAGCGCAGCATGGAGCAGCTCGGCAGCAGGCTGCAGGCGCTCCAGTCCAGCGCGCCCAACTACACCACCGATCAGGCCACCCAGGACCTGGCCATGGCGCTGGCCGCGCTGCGATCGACGCTGCAGGTCGAGCACGGCGCGAAGACGTTCTCCAGTGCCCCCGCCGGGGATCCGGTGAGCACGGCCGAGGCCCGGCTCATGGAGTTCGAGGCCGCGACCCGCGCCCTGCGGGACGCCATCTGAGGACCGAGATCACCCCCTTTGGGTGACGTCGGCTCACCCCATGACTGTCGATGATGATCGAAAGCCTGGAACGACAAACTCCCGAGCAGAGGAGTCACGCGATGGCAGAGCAGAGAATAGATACGTCCGGCGGCACGACCACCAGCGGCTGGGGGACGGGCTTCGTCGTCTTCGCCGGCGTGATGATGATCATGCTCGGCGTGTTCCATGCGCTGGAGGGCCTGACCGCGATCCTGAAGGACCAGTTCTTCGTGGCCGTCCCGAACTACCTGATCACGGTCGACGTGACAGGGTGGGGATGGATCCACCTGATCGCCGGGATCATCGTGGCGCTGGCCGGCTTCTACGTGTTCTCCGGCTCCCTGTGGGCCCGGGTGATCGGGATCATCCTGGCCGGGCTGAGCGCGATCTGGAACTTTCTGTCCATCCCGTACTACCCGCTGTGGTCGCTCCTGATGATCGGGGTGGCCATCTTCGTGATCTGGGCCCTGGCAGCCCACGGCAGGGACGTCGCTGCGTGACAAGCAGGTCCAATCGCCTCGGCGTGGTGCCGGGACCCGCACCGGGTCCCGGCACCACGCCGCACAAGAACATGACCCGGGTGCCCGGCGGGACCTTCCTGATGGGCGACGAGCGCTTCTACCCGGAGGAACGGCCCGTCCACCATGTCGCCGTCGATGGCTTCTGGATGGACGAGCACCAGGTGACCAATGCGGAGTTCCGACGCTTCGTCAAGGCCACCGGCTACGTCACCAATGCCGAGCGACCGCTCGATCCCGCCGACTACCCGGACGCCGACCCGGCCCTGCTGGTGCCCGGCTCCCTGGTCTTCCAGCCCACCCGCGGACCGGTCGACCTGCGCGACTACCGCAACTGGTGGGCCTACGTCCCTGGCGCCTGCTGGACGCGGCCGGAAGGGGCGGGAAGCAACCTCGGCGGACGTGAGCGCCATCCCGTCGTCCACGTCGCCTACGAGGACGCCGAGGCGTATGCGACCTGGTCCGGAAAGCAACTGCCGTCCGAGGCGGAATGGGAGCTCGCCGCCCGCGGCGGGCTCGAGGGCGCGGTGTTCCCGTGGGGCGACGAGTTCGCGCCGAACGGACGGATGATGGCCAACACCTGGCAGGGCGAGTTCCCGTGGCAGAACCTCGAGACCGACGGCTACGCGGGGACCTCCCCCGTGGCGTCGTTCCGGCCCAACGGCCACGGCCTGTACGACATGGCCGGCAACGTCTGGGAATGGACCTGTGACTTCTTCACGCCACGCCATCCCGGTGAGACCGACAAGCCCTGCTGCGCCCCCAGCAACCCGCGCGTCGCCACCCCCGAGCACAGCTTCGCCATCGGCCAGCCGGGCGAGCGCATACCGCGCAGGGTGATCAAGGGCGGCTCCCACCTGTGCGCGCCCAACTACTGCCTGCGCTACCGGCCGGCGGCACGCCAGGGCGAGGCGGTCGACACGTCGACCGGCCACATCGGCTTCCGCTGCATCGTGCGCGAGCCGTAGCTCGAGCGGCGCGAGGAGTGCTCGGCGTCAGTGCGCGAACTGCATCCAGTTGACGTTGACGAAGTCGGATGTCGTCGGGCCGCTGAACACCAGGTACAGGCGGTGCACGCCGGTGACCGGGGCGCTCAGCGGCACGGTCCTGCTGACCCAGCTCTGCCAGCCGCCTGTGCCGCTCACGGGCACGCTGGCGATGAGCGGCCCGGTCGGCGAGTCGAGCCGGTACTGGATCGTGCCGGTCGCCGTGGAGCCCGACGCCAGCCGCGTCAGCACGCTCGCCGGTGTGGTGGCGCCGAAGTCCACGCCCTCGTAGTAGAGGAAGTCCCCGGACGCGATCCAGCCGACGTTCTGGCCGCAGCCGCCGTCGGTGCAGCGCTCCAGCAGCGTGCCGGACTGGCCGTCGTAGTAGGCCGCACCGATCACGTTGTAGGGGTTCTGGGTGGCGGGGAAGCCGCTCCCGGCGCCGAGCGGGAACAGCGCGGGCTTGCCGTCGCCGCTGTTGATCGGCTGCTGGCTGGCGCTCTGCATCCAGGTGTCCGGCAGCCTGCCCGTCGGGTTGTAGTCGCCGAACAGCACATCCGCGACGCCCTGGCCCTCGGTTCCCGGCAGCCACGCCTCCAGCAGCGCGTCCCAGTTCGGCAACTGGGCGGCGATGTCCAGCGGCCGGCCTGACACCAGGACGACGACCAGCGGCACGCCGGCCGCCCTGAGCGTGCTCAGGGTCGCCAGGTCGGTGGCGTCCAGTCCCATGCCGCCCGGCCGGTCGCCGGCGCCCTCCGCGTAGGGTGTCTCTCCCACCACCGCGATGGCGGCCTTGTAGGTGCCGTCGATGCCGCTGCCGTTGGCGCTGAAGGTCACGGTGGTCGCCGGGGACACGGTGCTCCTGATCGCCTGCAGGATCGTGGTGCCCGGCGTGGTGGCTCCGCTGCCGCCCTGCCACGAGACCGTCCAGCCGCCGCTCTGGTTGCCGATGTCGTTGGCGCTCCTGCCCGCGACGAAGATCTTGCTGGCGGTCTTGGGCAGCGGCAGGATCCCGTTGGAGTTCTTGAGCAGCACCTGGGACTCGCGCACCGCCTGCCGCGCCAGGCTGCGGTGCGCAGCGCTGCCGACCGTGCCGGTGAAGCCGCGGTCGGTGAGCGGGCGCTCGAAGAGCCCGAGCTGGAACTTCCTGGTGAGGATGCGCCGGTTGGCGTCGTCGATGCGCGACATCGGCACCCTGCCGGCCTGGACCTCGCCGCGCAGCAGGCTGATGAACGAGCGGTAGTTGTTCGGCACCATCACCATGTCGATGCCGGCGTTGACGGCGGTCCTGATCTCGGCGCCGGTGAAGCCCGGCTGACCGTCGATCTGGTCGATGCCGGCCCAGTCGGTGACCACGAACCCGGAGAAGCCCAGCTCGCCCTTGAGCACGGTGCTGATGAGGTAGCTGTTGGCGTGCATCTTCAGGCCGTTCCAGCTCGAGAAGGAGATCATCACCGCGCCGACGCCGCGGTTGACCGCCTCGCGGAAGGGCGGCAGGTGGATGGCGCGCAGCTCCGCTTCGCTGATCTGGGTGTTGCCCTGGTCCACGCCGCCGGTGGTGCCGCCGTCGCCGACGTAGTGCTTGGCCGTGGCGAGCACGGAGCCGGGGGCGCTCAGCGACGACCCCTGCAGGCCGGTGACGATGGTGGCCATCGAGGTCGCGATCTCCGGCGTCTCGCCGAACGACTCGTAGGTGCGCCCCCAGCGGTCGTTGCGGGCGACGCACAGGCACGGCGCGAAGTCCCAGTCGATGCCGGTGCCCGAGACCTCCTCGGCGACGGCGCGGCCGATCTGCTGGACCAGGGCGGGGTCGCGGGTCGCCCCAAGGCCGATGTTGTGCGGATAGATGGTGGCGCCGACGACGTTGTTGTGCCCGTGCACGGCGTCCGCGCCGTAGATGATCGGGATGCCGAGCGGAGTCGACAACGCGGTCTGCTGGAAGCTGTCGTACATGTTGGCCCAGGAGGTGGCGTTGTTGGGGGACGGCGCCGAGCCGCCGCCACTGAGCACGGAGCCGATCCGGAAGGTCGCCAGGTCGGACTGGGGCTGCAGCGCGCCGCGCTCGGCCTGGGTCATCTGGCCGATCTTCTCGTCGAGCGACATGCGCGCCAGCAGGTCGTTCACGCGCACGGTGACCGGCTGCGACGGGTCCTTGTAGGGAGGCGGGGTCTGCGCCGCGGCGGTTGCGCCGAAGGCGGCGACCAACGACGTCGCCAGCAGCGCGGACAGACCGATGGCGAGCAGCTGGCGGTGTCGCGGCATGCCGCGACCGCGGGATCTCCTCATGCGAGTCTCCCTCGCGAGGGGCCGGCAGCCAGCCTGGCGCCAGCCCGGCGTCATCGTGACAGCGGCGCGGCTCGGTACAGACGTTACAACCCACGCCCTACACGTCAACCCCTCCCCGATGGGGTCTTTTGCCGCACTCGGGACTGGGTGGGGCGCGGGCTGGGGTTACTTGGAGGCTCGAGGTGATTGTTCGTAGGCCCGGTTGAGGGGTTCGGCCATCCCGGGTTCCCTGCTTTGCCGCGCGTGGACTCTCCGCTCAGGACGGCGCGTCCCAGCACATGGCCTTGGCGAAGTACAGATCCTGGTAGCGCGCGCCGGGGAAGACGCTGCCGTAGCGCAGCTCGAACTCGGCCGGGCTCAGGAAGCGGTCGGTGGTGATGTGGTCCAGCCACCCAGGATGGGTGTTCAGGCGGAACAGCTCGAACGCCTCTCGTACGGGCCGGCGCCGCTTCACCAGGTCCACCACGAGCCCGCGCACGGCCGCGCCGATGAACCAGCGGCGCGAGATGGCTGGCCTCGACGCGACGTTGTCGACGAGGACCACCCTGCCGCCCGCGGCGACCAGGTCGCGGATCTGGTGCAGGGCCTGCTCCAGGTCACCCACGTGGTGCAGCGTGTTGACGCTGAACACCAGGTTGAAATGACCGTCGGTGTCCACCCGCACCTCGCGGAGATCCCGCTGCTCGTAGGTGACGTTCGGGCGCGCGCGACGCGCTCGTGCGATCTCGAGCATGGGTGCGGAGATGTCGACGCCCAGGACCTCGCGGAAGCGGGCGGCGAGCATGGTCGAGTGGCGGCCCGAACCACACCCGAGATCGAGCGCCCGGTCTCCAGCCTGCGGGAACACAGTCTCCAGGTACGCACTGAGCGGTCCTCCGACCAGCTCGGCGAAGCGGTCGAAGACTTCCGCGATTGAATCGAACGAGCCGGTAGACGGCGACACACGGGTCATGGCCTTCTCCACGGTTGGAAGCCACCGGACGCGGCCCGCGCGCCGCGCCGCGCCGCACAGGGTGCGATCCGACGGACGCGCGGGCCAGGACGACCGCTGTTCAGGACTTCAGCGCGATCGAGGAGTTGACGAACTCGTTGCTGACGATGTCAGTGATGGTCAGGTTCGCCTTGATCGCCTTCTTCTGGCCGATGAAGATCGGCGAGACGATGCTGATCAGCCGCTGGATGCGGGCGGTGTCGAAATTGCCCAGGGTGGCGTCCTTGCCGTTGGCCACGATGCCGAGGCGCCGCATCTGGTCGACCGCGAACTGCGCGTTGGGTCGCGAGTACACGAACCCGCCCTTGTAGGCGTCGTTCACCTTCAGGATGAGGTCGATGGTGTTGGCTGGGTTGCTCATGAAGTCGACCTGCCCCTGCTGGATGATCGGGACCAGCCGCTGCAGGCACTGGGACAGGTTCGCCTTCCGGTCCGCCCGCACAGCCAGGGTGTTGGCGTAGTTCGGGTAGCCGGTGTCGGTGACGAGCTGGAACGCGACCGGCTTGCTCCAGGCCTTCACCTCGTGCTCGTACAGGTACGGCTCGTTGGTGGCGTATGCCTGCACCGCGATCTTGCCGCCTGAGGCGACGAAGGCCGAGGGGGAGCCGTCATAGGAGCCGTCGACCTGGCTGCGGCGCAGGATGCCGGAGCCGATCAGGTACTCCATGTAGGTCCCCGTCTGGAAGTAGAGGACCTTGGTGTTGCTCTGGCCGATGTCGGCGATGGTGTGCCAGTCCGGGTGGCTGGCCGGGTCCCACAGGAGGATCTGCGGATCCAGGTCCAGGGGCGCCACCACCGAGATCACCGGCTGCGTCTTGGAGTACTGCACGAGCTCGTCCGACTGGACCATGCCCAGGGTGATCTTGGAGTCCTGGTACATGAGCGCCGCGGTCGGCTGGAAGCCCACAGCGGGCCCGCCGGCGCGGATCTCGATCTGGATTCCTGTGCTCTTGCCGCTGGCCACCAGCGGGCCGGTGACCCGCTTGTGCGCCGCATCGATCCGGTAGCCTGACCCGATGAGCTGGTATACGGCGCCGTGCTCGGACTCGGGGAACCAGTTGGACTGCACCACGACGGTGTCCGGGCAGACACCCTTGAGGTTGAGCGACCCGGTCGGGGCCGGCTGCGCGGTCGAGCCGCCGCCGTTCTCCGAGCCGCTGCTGCAGGCACCGGCGGCGAGTGCGAGAGCAAGCGCGCCGGCCAGCAGCGTGAGCTTGCGGTTCCTGCTCATCGATCTCCTTCTCCTGGATGGGACGTTGACGTCGTGCAGCTTGGAAAGCTCAGGGGCCTCTGGGGTCGCGCCCGGACTCGTGCCAGCGGCCGACGACGCGCCGGGACAGGTAGCCGAAGCACCAGAACACGACCACGCCGAGCAGCGACGAGAAGATCACGGCGGCGAACAGCTGCTCTGACTGCAGCCTGGCGCGGTACAGGTCGATCAGGATGCCGATGCCGGGCGCCCCCTGCTTGAAGAAGAAGTCGCCAACGATCGCGCCGATCACCGACAGCCCGGCCGAGATGCGCAGGCCCGTGAAGATCGCCGGCAGCGCCGCCGGCAGCTCCAGCTTCCACAGGCGCCGCAGCCGCCCGGCACCGTGCAGGGTGAACAGGTCGTGCTGGCTGGGCTCCACCGACTGCAGGCCGAACAAGGTGTTGGCGATGATCGGGAACAGCGCGATCAGCACGCACACCAGCACCCGGCTGACCAGCCCGAAACCGAACCAGAAGCCGAACAGCGGCACCAGCGCCAGGATCGGGATGGCCTGCAGGACGACCGCGTACGGGTAGGCCGAGCGCTCGATCCAGCGGGCCTGGTGCATCACGATCGCCCAGCTCATCCCCACCACCACAGCGATGGCGAGCCCGACCAGCGCCACTCTGGTGGTCAGCGCCAGCGCCTGGAGCAGCTCCACGAGGTTGGCATGGTCCAGGAAGCCGACCTGCACCACAGCGTGCGGGGGCGGCACCAGGAAGCGCCGCTCCGGCGACAGCAGCAGGTAGCTGACCCCGTACCAGACCGCCACCATGAGCACCAGGACGAGGAGCGGCGGCAGCCAGAGCTGCAGCAGGCGCCGCCACCGGGCCCGTGGCCGCCCAGCCGCGGGCCTCGGCCCTGGTCGAAGCCGCGACCTGGACCCGTGCCCGGTGGCGCGCTGGGCGTCCTCCAGCCCGGCCCGCATCACGAGCTCCCTTCCCGCAGGCGGGCCGACACCGCGCCGGCGATGCGCGCGAACGGCTCGGTGTAGCGCAGCTCCGGTGCCCGCGGGTACTCGAACGGCACCTCGAAGCTGCCGAGCACCCGCCCCGGACGGCCGGACAGCACCACCACGCGGGTCGACAGGAACACCGCCTCGCCGACGGAGTGGGTGACGAACAGCGCCGCGAACCGCTGCGCCAGGAACAGGCCGAGCAGCTCGTCGTTGAGCCGCTGGCGGGTGATCTCGTCGAGCGCGCCGAACGGCTCGTCGAACAGGAACAGCTCCGGCCGCAATGTCAGCGACCGCGCCAGCGAGGCCCGCATGCGCATCCCGCCCGACAGTGCGTGCGGCAGGTGCCTTGCGAACTCCTCAAGCCCCACCAGCTGCAGCGCCTCCTGCGCCAGGCGGTGCCGCTCGGCCCGTGGCAGGCCCTCCAGCTCGCCGAGCAGCTCGACGTTGGCCCGCACCGTGCGCCAGGGCAGCAGCGTCGGATCCTGGAAGACGTAGCCGATCTTGGCCGTGGAGACCCGCAGCTCGCCGTCGCTGGGGGCCTCCAGGCCCGAGGCGATCCGCAGCAGCGTGCTCTTGCCGCAGCCGGACGGGCCCACCACGGTGACGAACTCGCCGGGCACCACCTGGAGCTCCACGCCCTCCAGCGCGACCGTTCCATCGGCGAAGCGCTTGCTCACCCCCTGGAAGGCCAGCACCGGCGCCGCCGGGCCGAACGCGGCGGGCGACGGGGAGCGCGCGACCGCGGTCATCGCGCCGATCCGCTCGCGGCCGGGGCCACCAAGGACGGCGCGACGCCGGGCAGCTCGCGGGTGAGCGTGGTGCGGCACACCAGCCGCCCTTTGTGCAGCACCACCCGCTCCGGGCTGGCCCCGGCGACCGCCTCCTGCACGGAGGCGGCGCGGATCGCCAGCAGCTCCGCCGGGAACCCCACCTGCACCCGGACCTCGGGCAGCCCGAGGACCGCGCGCGCCAGGCTGCTCACCGCCTCGTACGCCTCCCCCGGGTCCAGATGCCCCGCGGCCACGAGCAGCGAAGCGACCTCCATGGGGTCCCCACGGCCCATTGGGTTGAACGGGTCCTGGAGGTTGTCCCCACCCGCCGCCACCAGCGCCCCGGCCCGGCGCAGCGCCCGCAGCGCGGTCAGGCCCCGCGGCGGCGCGCTGGCGTGGCCGCGGGCCTGCAGGGACAGGTTGGTCTGCGGGCAGCAGACGACGGCGACCCCGGCGGCGGCCACCTGCGCCGCGACCCCGCGGGCGAGCTTGGCCGGTTGCATCCCCAGGCTGCAGCAGTGACTGGCGGTCACGCCGAGGCCGGAGGCGCTCCGGGCGACGACCAGCTCCGCCAGCCCTGGCAGGTGCAGGACGGTGGGGTCCAGTGTCTCGTCGCTGTGCAGGTCCAGCGGCCGGCCGAGCTCGGCCGCCAGCTCGAGGCA
>WNGB01027077.1_pt1 | contig 11572 bp, 6 predicted proteins | sample 5400681 | NCBI WGS metagenome assembly WNGB01 (sample SAMN13153367, study PRJNA577476) | soil metagenome | isolation source: 115 cm soil or saprolite under grassland replicate 2 | place: USA:California | collected 2016-06-15 | reverse complement strand
CCGGTTCGCCACGACGGGCGAGGACGGGACCGCGACGGTGTGGGCAACCGATACCGGCGATCGGTTGCTGACTCTCGAGGGCACCGCGGGCTCGGTCAATGGGATCGCCTTCAGTCCGGACGGGTCGGTGCTGGCCACCGCCGGCAAGGACCGGACGGTGCGGCTGTGGGACGGAGCGAGCGGCCGGCAGGTCCACGTGCTGCGGGGCCATCGGAAGCCGGTCTTGGGCGTCGCCTTCAGCCCCGATGGGTCGCTGCTGGCCACCTCCAGCAAGGACGGCACCGTTCGGATCTGGGACGTCGCGGCGGGCACGCAGCACCTCGTGCTGAGGGGCCCCCCCGGCGAGAACTTCTACACGTTCTCGGGCCTCACCCCCGCCTTCAGCCCCGACGGATCAAGGTTGACGAGCGGCGGGTGGTTCAGCACACCGATCTGGGACCTGGCGACGGGGAAGATCTCGATAGTCCTTGCCCGCCAGCCGTGGGAGACCTTCGCAGTCGCGTTCAGCCCCGATGGCACACGCGTCGCCACCGCCGTCCACCTCGACGCGCAGACGTGGGATGCGCAGACCGGGGCGCCCCTCACCACGTTCTCTGGCCACACGGGGGACATCCTCGGGGTCGCCTATAGCCCCGACGGTACGCGGATCGCCACCGGCGGGGACGACGGGACCGCCCAGGTGTGGGACGCGGCGACCGGCGAGTCCCTGCTGACGCTGGCCGGGCACACAATTGGGGTGGATCAGGTCGCTTTCACCCCGGATGGGGACCGGCTGCTGACCGGGGGCGCCGACGGGACCGCGCGACTGTGGGACATCAGTCCAACCGGAGGCCGCGACTGGCTGACCGTTCCCGGCCCGGCGCTGCGCCAAGGCGGGGTCTCCTTCAGCCCCGATGGGACGAGCTTCGCTGTGCCGGGCCAGGTCACCGGCGTCACGATCCGGGACGTCGAGACGGGGGCGAAGATCATCACGTTGAAGGGCCACGACGCCACGATCACCAGGATGGCGTTCAGCCCGGATGGGACCAGGCTCGCGGGGGCCGCCGGTAGCGGACAGGGGAACCGGGGCGTGAAGACGGTCCCCGTCTGGGACGTAACGACGGGGGAGCTTGTCATGACTCTCACGGGACACACCGCTCCGGTGTCAGCCGTGGCGTACAGCCCGGACGGACGCCGTCTCGCGACGGGTAGCTGGGATGGGACCGTCCGACTGTGGGATGCCGTCTCTGGCAAGGAACTGCGCGCAGTCGACGTCGGAAGTTCAGCCTACGCCCTCGGGTTCACTCCCGACGGTCGATGGCTGGTGTCTGGCGATGATGCCGACAAGTTCCTGACCGTGTGGGACGCCGACACCCTCGAGCGGCGCGGAGAGCTCCGTGGCCATACCGACCTCATCCAGGACGTCGCGTTCGGGCCCGCCGGAAAGGTGGTCACGGCCAGCTGGGACGGGACGGCGAAGATCTGGGACCTGGAGTCGCGCCGGGAGCTCGCGACGCTGCGGGGGCACAGCGGCCCCCTTCTGGGCGTAGCTGTGAGCCCGGACGGAGCGCTCGTCGCCACCGCCAGCCTCGATGGCACCGCCAAGCTCTGGGATCTTGCGACCGGACGGGAGGTGCTCACGCTGTTCGGCCACGACATTGTCGTCAACACCGTGGCGTTCAGTCCCGACGGCCGGTTCCTCGCCACCGCGAGCGGCGACGGGACGGTCGCCCTGCATCTCCTCCCGATCGACGAGCTCAGAGGGCTCGCCCGCGAACGCGTCACTCGCACCCTCACGGACGAGGAGTGCCGGCAGTACCTGCATGTGGAGGGCTGCCCGGCAGGGATCTAGACGCTTCCCGGTCCGCATGGCGCTCGCACGCTTGGTCACGATAGGAGCATTCCACTTGCGCGCACATCCGGCTCGCGGTGCGCCTAGTTCCCGGCGTGACGCCGAGCCCGGCGACGTAGTGCACCGTGGTGCCGCACGCCGAAAAGTCGACCACGAGCCCCCCTGCGCGCACAACGGTTCTCGTCTTCCTCAACGGATATCTCTCTATGAATGGGTTTCCAGTTGGATTACGCCTACGTCGGGCTGGCAGTCTTCGACCAGGTTCTCGTCAACGCCGCAAACGGAGTCATCACGGCGAACTCGATCGGAATCGGCATGTCCGATGATTCTTCGGTCTTCCTCTCCAGTGTCGATAACTCCGGCAACGGCAGATCTCCATCGACCGCCTCGAGGTCGGGCCGCCGCCCCAGAGGGATCGCTTACTCGTGAGACACCGCACCCGATCACATCCCTCAAGTCCCCGTGCAAGGTTGGCGCAAGGTCGCGTCAAGGCCTTCCCGCAACGATCGGCCAGCCACCTGGACGACGGAGGGGATGGTGGTGAAAAAGCTGATCGTCGCGATGACCATGACGGCAATGCTCGCGAGCGCGAGCGGCGTCGCGTATGTCGGTTCCGGCACGTCGGACGTCCGGAGATTCTCGGATGGGCTCAACTTCCCTGACGCTGCTCGAGCGCTCAATCCACGACCCGCGCCGTGACGTGGTGACGTCGTCTGCGGGACAAATGCGGGACGAGAGATGGGCGACCCAGCCTACTCAGAGTGCTTGACCTGCGCTTTGGTGTGACATAGAAGCCCGTGTCTGCACCTTGACCAGGGTGGAGACGGGACTTCCGGACCTGCGCTTTTCCTGGTAGGCCCAGCCGTCCAGAATCCGAACCGGGACGTGCTTATCGAAGGACCCAGAATCGAGCTCAAACGACGGGGCGATCGCTGATCGAAGGGCCCTTGCGCAGGTTCGGGCCCCCGGGGGGGCTTGGACCAGACCTGCGACGCACGATGCGGCTCCGACAGCGGCTGCGATTGCGCTTCAAGCGCTCACCTTGAACGCCGATTCGGTGGGCCGTAGATTCCATCACGATTCCATCAGTGCTGCTAGGACATGCTGGAATGGAGAAGCGGAATCGTGGTGCTCGGGCCCGATCGGACGGGACCGGGTCGAGGACTACGCGGCCCGTACAGGCGATACCGTCGAGGAGACGGAGAGGTGCCTTCGTTCGTCGCTCGGCTACGACCCGGAGACCGAGAGCGCCAGGGTGCCTAGTCAGGAGGCCGCTCCCCTCGATAATCTGCCTGCACGTCGAGGGGAGGCGCCGGTTGGGGGGCTCGCCCGACGATCAGGGTCGCGCGGAGATCCGCACCTTCCTGATCGCCGACGTCCGCGGATACACCCTGTTCTCGCAGGAGCGGGGGGACGAGGCGGCGGCCAAGTTGGCCGAGCGGTTCGCGACGATCTCTCGGGAGGAGATCGAGCAAAGAGGAGGGATCCTCCTCGAGCTGAGGGGGGACGAGGCCCTGTCGGTGTTCAGCTCGGCCCGCCAGGCCCTCCGCGTCGCCATCGATCTCCAGGCCCGGTTCGTCGAGGAGACGGAGGGCGATCCGTCGCTGCCTCTGCTGGTGGGGATCGGGCTGGACGTCGGGGAGGCGGTGCCCGTGGAGGGGGGGTACCGGGGGCGGGCCCTGAACCTGGCGGCCCGCCTGTGCGGGGCGGCCGGGCCCGGCGATGTCCTGGCTACCCGGGAGACCGTCCACCTGGCCGGGCGGATCGACAGCCTGACCTTCACAGACCGGGGCGAGATGCACCTGAAGGGCATCGCCCAGCCTGTCCGGGTCATCCGGGTGGCCTCGGCGGCAGATGATGCCTCGGTCCGCCTGGCTCCGATCTCGGCCCGCGCGCTCACCGGGGGGCAGCCCACCCGCCGCCGGCCCCGTCCGGCCGTGGTGCTCGGGGCGGCCCTGGCCCTAGTGGTCGCGGTCGCCGTTCCCCTCCTGTTGTCACGTGACGGGGACGAGGGCATCGCCCCCAACTCGGTCGGGATCCTCGACGTCGTCACTGGGGAGATCACCGGGGAGATCGGCCTCTCGGGCCGGCCGGGCAGCGTGGCCGTCGGCGAGGGCGCCGTGTGGGTCACCCATCCCGACCAGGGGACCGTGGATCGCATCGACCCGGACGAGGCCCGGGTGGTGGACACGATCCCGGTGGGCTCTGATCCGGCCGGGATCGCGGTGGGCGAAGGGGCCGTGTGGGTGGTGGTCAGCGGGGTGCCCGAGGTGGCCAGAATCAGCCCGGCCACGGACACGGTGGTCGCAACGGTCCCGGTCGGCAACGGGCCGGTGGATGTGGCCGTGGGCGAGGGAGCCGTGTGGGTCACCAACCGGTTCGACGACTCCGTGGCCCGGGTCGACGTCGACGCGAACGAGGTCACCACGACGATCGCTGTGGGTGACGATCCAGCCGGGATCGCTGTCGGAGCGGGAGCCGTGTGGGTGGCGAATAACGCCGCCGGGACCCTCGATCGCATCGATCCGGCCACCGACGATGTGGTCCAGTCGATCAACGTGGGCAGCGGCCCTGCCGCGGTCGCCGCTGACGACGATGCCGTCTGGGTGGCGAACTCGCTCGACGGGACGGTGTCCCGGATCGATCCCGCGACGGACCGGGTGGTGGACGTGGTCCCGGTGGGAGGGAGCCCCGTCGACCTCGGCCTGGTCGGCGGGGCGGTATGGGTGGCGGACGAGTTCGGGGGCACGGCCACCAGCCACCGGGGGGGGATCCTCCGCGTCGTGGCCCCCGTGGAGTTCTCGCCGCCTCTTCCCATCGACCCCGCCACCGCGTACGTCCCTCCAGTCTTGCCGATCGTGGCCCTGACGAACGACGGGCTGGTGGGGTTCAACCGGGTGGGTGGATCCGAGGGGGCCACGCTCGTCCCCGACCTGGCCACCGCCCTTCCCCGGCCGGCCGATGGGGGCCGGACGTACACGTTCCGGGTCCGGTCGGGGATCCGGTATTCGTCCGGTGAGGCGCTCAAGGCGAGCGACTTCCGACGCTCGTTGGAACGAGCGTTCCGGCTGGAGCCCAGGGGCCAATTCCCCGTGTCCCAGTACTTCGCCGGGATCGAGGGAGGCGGCGCCTGCAGCGACCGCCCCAAGACGTGTGACCTGTCCGCCGGCGTCGTGGCAGACGATGCCGCCGGGACCGTCATCTTCCACCTGGTCGAGCCGGACCCCGAGTTCCTCTACAAGCTGGCCCTCCCGCCGGCCTTCGCGATCCCTCCGGGTGTCCCGGACCGACTGGGAGACGATCAAGCTCTGCCCGCCACGGGCCCCTACAGGATCGAGACCGCCAGCAAGAGCCGGATAACGCTCGTCCGCAATCCCCGCTTCCGGGCGTGGTCGGCCGCCGCCCAGCCCGACGGCAACCCCGATCGGATCGAGTTCGAGTACCGAAGCGACCTCGACTCGCTCGTCGACGAGGTGGCCTCGGGACGGGCCGACTTCCTCTTTTTCCCGCCCCCGCCAGGTCGGCTTCCCGAGCTCCTCATCCGGTACGCCGGCCAGGTCCACCCGTACACGGGGCCCGAGACCGACTATCTGTCGCTGAACACCCGGCTGCCTCCCTTCGACGATCCCAGGGTCCGGCGGGCCCTGAACCTGGCGGTGGATCGGGAGAAGGTGGCCACGGCCTTGAGGGGCCCCCAGGGGGCCACGATCACCTGCCAGGTGCTCCCCCCCAACTTCCCCGGGTACCGGCCCTACTGCCCGTTCACCCATGATCCGTCGGCCAGCGGGCGATGGACCGGCCCGGACCTCGAAGCCGCCCGCAAGCTCGTCGAGGCCTCGGGGACCGCAGGCACGCCGGTGACGCTGTTCACCTCGGATGCCCCCGGGAAGGGCTGGGTCGAGACAGGCCGCCTGGCGGTGGCCGCGCTGGAGGAGCTCGGATACCGTGCCCAGCTGCAGATCGTGTCGGGTTCTATCAATCGGTACTTCGGTCTCCTCAACGACTCGAGAAAGGGCGTGCAGGTCGGGCTCGCCGGGTGGATAGCCGACTACCCCTCGGCAGCGGCCTTCATAGATGTCACGCTCGCCTGCGACGAGTTCCTCCCCGGGGATCCGAACAACTTCAATACCGCCGAGTTCTGCGACCGGAAGGTCGACGCGCTGATCGACCGGGCCCTGGCGGCGGAGACCACCTCTCCCGACCGGGCGGGACCGCTGTGGGCCCGGGTGGACCGGGCCATCACAGACAGGGCGCCCTGGGTGCCCCTGGTCAACCCGATCGGGGTGGACTTCGTCTCGGCGCGTGTCGGTGGGTACCAATACCACCCGCAGTGGGGTGTCCTGCTCGGCCAGCTGTGGGTCCGATGAGGACCGGGCGATCAGTGGAACGAGTGGCCGTAGGCACAGGTCCCGGCCGCCATGGGGTTGTCGATCGTGAAGCCGGAGGCCTCCAAGCTGTCCACGAAGCCGACCTTGGCCTGAGAGTTAGGAGGCGCTCATGCGGTCCATGACATGCGCGCGACGCTCCGAGAGCCCCCAGCCTGGCCAGGACGGTCATGGCCGCTTGGTCGGATCTGAACTCGTCCGGCAGTTCGATCCGGCTCCAGATGGCGTTGGGATGGGTGGATGGGCTGGCGGTCGGCCTGATCCTTCCATCCGACGTTACGTCCCGCCTGGAAGCGCAGGATCCCAGGATGGCAACGTCGTCATGGCCCCTTTGGTCCGATCTGAAATGCCGAGGGGCACAGCCCCGTTTGTGATGCCGGTCACCGACTCGCGCTCGGACCGCTGGGAGCATCGGGTTCGACGAGGGGAAGGCCCGCTGTCGGGGGGGGGATGCGGTCAGGATGAGACCCCATAGGGTCGTTTGCCGATTCCTGGGGAGCGCACCCGTTGCTGCAGCGCGGGTCGCATCCGTCGCACTGAGCTCGTTCCTCATCGGGTGCGTCGATCAGCCGAGAACGGACGATCAGCCGAGAACGATCGTCATGGACGACTTCGAATCCGGCGCGATCACCGATTGGCAGGCCGTCGGCAGCGGCTTCGGGGGCTGGTTCGTGTACACCAACGGCCAAGAGGCACCCGACCCCGCTCAGAGCGATCCCAACGTTCCTTTCGATCTCCCCGATCCGCCCCAAGGCAAGTTCGCGGCGGTGACTGACATGAACGGTCCCGGGACGCGCATCCTCTACCGGGACCTCAGGCTGGAGGGTCGATTCACCCTCCACGTGACCGTCTTCTACGCAGGTACCACCCCTTTCAGCAGCCCAGAGACCCTGGCCTACGACGCGCCGGAGGCCAACGAGCAGTTCCGGATCGACCTCGTCGATCCCTCGGCGCCCACTGACTCCGTGGCGAGGGGCGATGTGCTGGTCAACGTCTTCCACACCTCGCCAGGCGATCCGGCCGGACGCCAGCCGACCGACGTGAGCGTGGATGTGTCGCCCTGGGCGGGCCAGACGGTGCGCCTCCGCCTCGCCCAGAGCGATAATCAAGGGCCTCTACGCGTCGGCGTGGACAACATCCGTTTCGAGCCGATCGGCACGGACGGCGACGACCGGATCGAGCTTTTGATCACCCAGGAGCCGTCAAGCGCCGTCGATCTCGTCCTTCACAGGATGACCGAAGCGGACGCGTTGGCGGCGCTCAAGACCTTGTTGCGCGAGGATGCGGCTGCGGACCGGTTCAGCGGCGCGGTGCTGGTGGCGAAGGACGGCCAAGTGCTCTTCAGCCACGCCTACGGGCTGGCGGATCGCAAACGAGGGATCCCGAACACCCTCCAGACGCGCTTTCGCATCGGGTCGATGAACAAGATGTTCACCGCGGTGGCGATCCTCCAACTGGTGGAGGCCGGCAAGGTCGAGCTCACGGCTCCCCTGGGCGAATACCTCACCGACTACCCCAACCGGGACGTCGCCACCAAGGTCACCATCCATCATCTGTTGACACATACCGGCGGCACCGGCGACATCTTCGGCCCCGACTTCGAGGCCCATCGCCAGGAGCTACGCACGCTCGGTGACTACGTGGAGCTGTACGGCGAGCGGGGGCTCGAGTTCGAGCCGGGCAGCCGCTGGGCGTACAGCAACTACGGCTTCATCTTGCTCGGAGTCGTGATCGAGAAGGTCACGGGGCAGAGCTACTACGACTACGTGCAGGCGCACATCTACGAGCCCGCGGGGATGGCTGCAAGTGGATCGCTGCCGGAACACGAAGCGGTTCCGAACCGGTCGATCGGATACACGAAGCCGCCGGGAACGACCGAGTGGGTCCCGAACACCGACACGCTGCCCTATCGCGGAACCTCCGCCGGTGGCGGTTACTCCACGGTCGAGGACCTCGCGCGGTTCGGCCAGGCGCTGTTGAACCACGAGTTGCTCAGCGCCGACTCCACGGAGCTGCTGATCACCGGCAAAGTGGAGTCGGCGCCCGGCGCCAGATATGCGTATGGATTCGAAGATCTTCGAGACACGGATGGGAACGGCTCGGTGGGCCACGGAGGCGGCGCACCAGGCATGAACGGGGATCTGAGGATCTACCCGACGTCCGGCTACGCGGTCGTCGTGCTGGCGAACATCGATCCGCCGGCAGCACAGCGGGTCGCAGAGTGGCTCGACGCCCGGCTTCCGACGGAGGGATAGCGCGCTCGCCGACCTACGGGTCGATTTGGCTCGGTTGCGGCGAAGGTGGGGCGCTCCCGAGGATCCAATACCTCTCGAGCGCGAATCATCGTTAGGGGTACATAGACTCCGGCACCCGCGCTGAGCAGCGCTTTCTCACGGCTCGCTCCTCCCCCGTCAACCCCGTACCGGTCCAGAAGTCGGAGTCTCGCTCTGACCAGCGACGAACGTAGGATGCTCCGGTGCCTTTCCGATTCGTCTACTCGATCGCTCGTCAACTTGTGGCTCCTCGCTGTCGCCGATCGCGATGAGCTGATCAGCCAGCTCCTCGCGGAGAACATCGTGCATGGCCCGAAGATCAATCGAACAAATGTTCGACAAGGGTCGGGTCGGCGAGTAGCATCCTTCGCATCGCGAGTCAGGCAGGTAGGTCGATGGCTGAGGCGAGATCCGAGCTGCCGCCGGAGGGGTCACGGTTTCCAACCGACGGGAGGACCAGCCGATCCCGCGCTTCGTCCTCCCTAGGGGTCCTCCGCCCCCGGCAGAGCCTGGGACGGGGGGCGGCTTCGCCCGTGCCTCTCACCCGACGAGAGTTCGAAGCGGCGAGGCTCAAGGCCCTGGTGAACCAAGCCGCTCGAAAGGTCGGCACTTCAACCGGGGCGGAGACGAGGGGGCCTCGTCGCTGCCCCCGGTGCGGCGCGGCGAACGATCATGCGGCGCGGTACTGCGATCAGTGTGGAGGGCGTCTGCCCTCTTCCCCGGCGCCGGTCATCGGCTTCACCGCCGCGGTCGGCGGCCATCGCCCGGGACGAGAAGGCCTCGGCCACTCGGGTCGCGGCGGGGGAGGGGATCTCCGAGATCGAAGCTCTTAGGCGGGTCCGCATCAAGTCCCAGAAGCGAGGGCATCGCCGCCAGTTCGGTTCCTGACCTGAGCTGAACTGCCCACCGGTGCGGCCGAAACAGTCCGTTCAAGGCACGCGCGGGACTGCCGTTCTGGGTTCTCGCTCGGGGCCATCGGCACACGCCTGCCGGGATGCCTTTCAGAGGCAGCGCCTCTCAGAGCTTCCAGTGGCCGCCGTGGTGATGGAGGCGACACACTCGGCGCTGTTCAAGCTTGAGGTACGTCTCCGGGGCCTGGCTCGCGGACCAGCTATCCCGCCTTGAGGTCCGCTACGCCGAAGTCCGCATAGTGTTCGCCGATTCCCGCCGCTTCGCCGGGAATGGCATGGGGTAAAGAAACCCGATCGCGCACCCAGAGCGGCTAGAGCGCCCCGATCTGCGACAATGCCGTGCTCCGCTCTCTCCTCTATCTCCTCCCACGCCGCCTTGTCGGCTTGTTCCGGTCGAACGAGCCGGCAACCGCTGAGGCAGAGCTCGAGACTGCGGTCCTGCGCCACCAACTCGCCGTGCTCCGCCGACCGGTGAAGCGCCCCGTGTACCGCTCGACGGACCGGGCGTTCCTGGCCGCAGTCAGCAGGTTCCTTCCGAGAGAGCTGTGGCGCTCGTTCATGGTCCAGCCTGAGACGCTCCTGCGGTGGCATCGTCAGCTGGTGAGAAGGAAGTGGACCAGGCCCCACCGCCGGCCCGGCCGACCGGCGATCGATCCGGAGACCAGAAACCTGGTCTGAGGCTGGCCAGGGAGAACCCCGGTGGGGCTACCGACGGATCCAGGGCGAGTTGCTGGGCCTGGGGATCAGCCTCTCCGCAACGTCGATCGCCGCCATCCGAGGCGGGCCGGACTCTCTCCGGCTCCGCGGAGGGGGCCGACCTGGAGCCAGTTCCTGCGATCCCAGGCAGCCGGCATCCTGGCTTGCGATTTCCTCACCTTCGAGACCCTTCTTCTGAAGACGTACTACGTACTGTTCTTCATCAAGCTGAAGACTAGGAGGGTACGCCTGGCCGGGGTGACGGCGAGCCCGGACAGCGCATGGGTCATCCAGCAGGCCCGAAACGTCAGCGGCGAGCTTGGCGACCTCGGGGTTGTCCCTCGCTTCTTGATCCGGGACCGCGACGCCAAGTTCACCGGGTCGTTCGACGCCGTGTTCGAGGCAGACGGAGCCCGGGTCATCGCCACCCCCATCCGAGCGCCGAACGCGAACGCTCAGGCCGAACGCTGGGTGGGGACGGTGCGATCGGAGTGCCTAGATTGGAGCCTGGTTCGCGGGCGGCGGCATCTCGAACGGGTCCTGCGGGGGTACCTCGCCCATTACAACGAGCACCGCCCCCATCGAGTAATGGGACTGCGGGCTCCGGCCGGGAAGGGGGACCCGCTGAAGGCATCTCGGCAGTGCCAAGGTGGGATTCAACGCCGTCGAATCCTCGGCGGACTCATCAACGAGTATGCGGTCGGCGCTTGAGGATCGGGTTTTCGTACCTGACGCCTCCTCGGCCCCGGGCCTGCGGCCAGGGAAGCAGGCCCGCCTATAACCAACGCACGGGAAGTGGCGGGCGGCCGAGAGGGAGTCGGAGGGGGCCGTAGTAGCGACGACGGCCGGGACAAAACAACCCGGCCCAAGCGAAGGGCCCCCGCTTCACCGGTGCACCGCGCGAACAGGGGGGATCTGGTGAGTGCCCGATGAGGGCTAGGTCCATCCGCAAGGCCGAGAGGCTGGAGAAGTCCCGAGCCCTGCAGCGCGTGCTGTACCGCAGGGCCGAGCAGGACCCGAACCGGCGGTTCCATCGGAGGCGTCCGGTAGGAACTGCGCATGCCTCGCGGTGAACGGTGTCGGGAAGCCAGGTGCGGGAGAACCGCATGCTCGGGTTGATAGGGGGCCGCTGGCGAAGCGGGAGCTATGGCCAGCCGGAAGGATGCACCCACCGGGAAACCGGTGGGATTGAGCCTGGCCGCCTACAGCTTGCCGACCGGCCAGCGGCCTACCCCACAGGCTTCCCCGAGTGGCGGGACGCGCGATTGCCGTTCGAGGTCGGAGCGGAGGTCCTCGCCCGCGCTTGACCCCCGAAAACGAAACGGCCGGCCCGAAGGCCGGCCGTCCGAAGCCTGGAGCTCGCTCAGGGCAGCGGCTTGTACTGGAACTGTCCGCCCCCGCCGACCTGCACCGTCTGTGTCGGAGCGATTCCCTTCGCCGGCGCCGGGGTGGTGCTCCCCGAGCTGCGCCCCAACG
>WNGB01012426.1_pt1 | contig 11572 bp, 10 predicted proteins | sample 5400681 | NCBI WGS metagenome assembly WNGB01 (sample SAMN13153367, study PRJNA577476) | soil metagenome | isolation source: 115 cm soil or saprolite under grassland replicate 2 | place: USA:California | collected 2016-06-15 | reverse complement strand
TGTCCTGGCTTCGTCCGCATCTGCTCAGGCAGACACGGAAGTTACTGTGGGCAGCAACGACTTCATCTTCTCCCAGAACAAGCAGAACGAGCCCGCTGTCGCCATCAACCCTATCCAGCCGAACATCGTGGCGGCCGGTACGAACGACAACATCGACATGGAGGCTTGTAACGCAGCAGCCGATAACACCTGCCCGTTCACGCCGGATGTGGGAGGCTCGGGCGTCCACTTCTCACAGGACGGAGGAGCGAGCTGGGTCCAGCCTACCTACACGGGGATCACCGCCCGTAACTGTCTGGGTGTACCTGGCGACGACGACCCACCTTGCCAGCCCGAGCAGGGCCCGATCGGAACTCTCCCTCGGTACGACGAGGTCGGGGTGGTCTCCGACGGTGATCCGGCGCTGGCCTGGGGACCAAGGCCGGGCGAGGACGGCTTCTCCTGGGACAACGGAGCGCGGCTGTACTACGCCAACCTGACCAGCAACCTCAGCGCGGGCGGTTCGGAGTCCTTCAAGGGATTCGAGGGTATCTTCGTTTCGCGGACCGACGACATCGCCGGCGCCGTGGCCGGCGAGAATAACGCCTGGATGAGGCCGGTTCGGGTCTCCAAGCAGAGCTCGGCCACGTTCGCCGACAAGGAGCAGATCCGAGTCGACAACGCCGCGAGCAGCCCCTTCTTCGGCAGGGCCTACGTCTGCTGGGCCAACTTCACCGGCAACGGAGCCGCGCCCGTCAGGGTTGCCCGGTCCACCGATGGCGGGGACACGTGGAGCCAGAAGCAGGTGAGTCCCGCCAGCAATGTGGCTCCCCGACATTGGGGGCGGACCGGATGCACGATCCGCACCGACAGCAACGGTGTTGTGTACGTCTTCTGGGAGCTGTTCCAGTCGCCCTTCTTCTTTCAGCCGCCCAAGGGAAGACTTCAGATGGTGAGGTCCTTCGATGGTGGCGTGAGGTGGACCCGGCCGCGGACCATCCAAGAAACCGTGGATCCCTGCTACTTCGTGGACCCGGTCATCCTTCGGTGCATGATGGACGGAGTGGCTGGCGCCCGCAACGACCTGTCCGGCGGTCCCGGCGTGGACATAGCGAACGGAGCTCCCACGGGTGAAGGCGCCACCGATGACATCATCCTTACCTGGGTGGACGGTCGGCGCGGCCTCAACAACGAGGATGTGATGGTGTCGTTCTCTGGTGACAGGGGGGAGTCTTGGTCCGCCCCCACTCCGATCCAAACAGGAGGGGATCGCGGGTACTACTCAGCACCGGCGCTGTCTCCCGACGGATCCGATGCGTGGATCGTCTACAACGCGTTCACTACGCCCTTCCGGGACACCACCTTCACACCGAGGGGCCTGGTTGGGGTGGTGAAGCACGCCGACGTCACGCCGCACGTGGGCCCCGGGGCGTTCACCGAGGTGCACCGGGGCGCGGAAGGTGACCCCCGCGGTTCGTCGCAGAACAACCTGCAGGCCGAGTTCCTGGGCGACTACGTCTACGCTGATGCCACGAACGACTATGCCACGTTTGTGTGGAACGACGCCCGGAACGCGGCGGACTGTCCTGCCATGGACGCCTACCGGATGTCGCTACGGACCGACGGTTCGGAGGATGACCTGCCTGCTCCCGCGGTGCAGCAGGAGTGTCCGGCAACCTTCGGGAACACCGACATCTTCGGGGCGTCGGTGACCGACCCGACCTAGCACCGTAGCCGCGGCAAGCGAGGAGCGGGCGCCGACACAGGCGCCCCTCCTCCTCCCGCAGTCGCTCGGCGTGTGGGGGAGTACCGCCGTGACGGTCCCTCGCCGCTCCAAGACTTCCTTCACCGCGTCGTACCGCTCCTCCACGACCCCCTGCTCCACCAGCACGATCCCGACCTCCTCCCGAGGGCCGCGGTGGACACGAGAGCAGGCCGGGCGCCAGTGTCAAACATCTGGTGGAGCTGTCAACTAATCAGGTGGAACTGAGCTCCTGACTTGTTTGGATGCTGTGAGCAGCCGGGCAACGCGAGCCCGTAGGGTGCGAGGTCGATGGCCGGCTGGCTCCCAGGCTCCTTGCCCACCTGGCGGTGTGGCTCGCTCATAGCGTGCTGGCCGGTCACCGACTGCCGTCGGCGTGGCTCGATAGAGGCGTGAAGCGCTTGCTTGAACTCAGGTTGCCCGCCGCGGTCCCCACCGTCGGAGCCTGGAGGAAGGAGGCGCACGTGATCACGATTGGTGTTGATCCCCACAAGTGCTCGCACACAGCGGTCGCGCTGAATGAGGGCGGAGAGGTGCTCGATGAACTTCGAGTGCCGGCGAACAAGGCCACCGTGACGACGCTCCAAAGATGGGCTCGCGACTGGCCCGAGCGGACCTGGGCGATCGAGGGCGCGAACGGCCTGGGCCACCTACTCGCGCAGCAGCTCGTTACCGAAGGCGAGGTCGTGGTCGACGTCCCGGCGACGCTTGTCGCACGGCGCGCCAGTTTGACCGGGGCCACGGCAGGAAGACCGACGGCATCGATGCGCAGGCCGTGGCCACGCTGGCTCAGCGCCATCACGACCTGCGACGAGTTGTTTCCGAGGGCTACTTCCGTGTGCTCAGGCTCCTCTCTGACCGTAGGGACGAGCTGGCCGGAGAGCGCAGGCGAGTGGTGAACCGGCTCCATCGCCTCCTTCGGGACCTGCATCCGGGCGGTGCGCCGATGGAACAGTCCGCGGAGACCGCTGTGTGGTGCATTCAGTCTCTTCCTTTCGGAGACCGGGCTGCACCGTCCCGGCCTTAAGGCAGGCCCAACGGACTCCCCGTGGGCCCGCCTCGGGATCGACGGAGGATCGCCTTCGCCCAGCCACTGGGTCCGAACGAAGCTTCCACGGGTGCGATGGCGTGCCCCCTACATGCCACAGGAGCCGTACAAACGGGTCAGAAGACATGGCAACGCTGCCAGGTGAGCCCCTAATGTCCTTTGCACCCGGGCGGCCGGCTTCTTCCGCCGGCTCCGCCCCGACCGTAGACTCGGAACGTGTCCACGGCCCGAAAGACGGTCACCATTCTGTTCTGCGACGTAACGGGCTCGACTGCACTCGGCGAGGAGCTCGACCCGGAGTCCCTGCGCGAGGTTATCCAGCGCTATTTCACCGAGATGCGCGCGGTGATCGAACGCCACGGCGGCACGGTAGAGAAGTTCATCGGCGACGCCGTGATGGCGGTGTTCGGCGTTCCCCAGATCCATGAGGACGACGCCCTCCGGGCGGTCCGGACGGCGATCGACATGCAGTCGGCGCTGGAGGCCCTGAACGTCGACATCGAGCGCGGATGGGGAACTCGGATCCAGGCGCGCATCGGGGTGAACACCGGGGAGGTCCTGGCGTCCGATCCCGCGTCGGGGCAGTCGTTCGTATCGGGCGACGCGGTGAACGTCGCCGCCCGGCTGGAGCAGGCGGCCGAGCCCGGGGAGATCCTCCTCGGCGAATCCACGTACCGGCTTGTCCGGGCAGCCGTGATCGCCGAACCGTTGGAGCCGCTCTCGGTGAAGGGAAAGGCCGAGCCGCTGTCGGCCTACCGACTGCTGGTGGTGGAGACCGGCGCCGAGATCCTCCCTCGGCGCTTCGACTCGCCGCTGGTGGGGCGGACGAAAGAGCTCGCGGCGATCCGCGACACGTTCGAGGAGGCCGTGACCGGTTCGGCCTGCCGCCTGGTGACGGTCATCGGCCACGCGGGGGTGGGCAAGTCCCGGCTCACCCACGAGGCGGTGGCGTCGCTGGGCGCCCGTGCCCGGGTTCTTCGGGGGCGCTGTCTTCCGTACGGCGAGGGCATCACGTTCTGGCCCGTGGCCGAGGCGCTTCGGGAAGCCACCGGGCTCGACGAAGCCACCTCAGCCGAGGAGGCCGAGGCCAAGATCGCCGCTGTACTCCCGACCGGCCAAGACCGCGTCTTGGTGGTGGACCGGCTGGCGGCCATCCTCGGGGTGGGCGGTGCCGCCGGGCCGATCCAGGAGTCCTTCTGGGCCATCCGAAAGAGCTTCGAGGGCCTGGCGGCCGAGAAACCGCTGGTCCTGGTGTTCGACGACATCCAGTGGGCCGAGCCTACGTTCCTCGACCTCGTCCAGTACCTGGCCACGTTCGCCTCGGGCCATCCCATGCTCCTGCTGTGCCTGGCGCGGCCGGAGCTGCTGGAGACCCGGTCGGACTGGGGAGATACGGGCGCCGTGATCCGCTTGGAGCCGCTCCGATCGGAGGAGAGCGAGCGCTTGGTCGGCAACCTCCTCGGCGAGTGGTCCGGGCCTGAGGATGTCGGGCGCCAGATCGTTGACGGCGCGGGCGGCAATCCCCTGTTCATCGAGGAGATGTTGCGGATGCTGGTGGACGACGGCGCCCTGGCCCAGGAGGACGGACGGTGGGTCCTTCGGGGAGATCGTTCCCGGATCGGCGCGCCGGAGACGGTCCACGCCGTCATCGCGGCTCGGCTCGACCGGCTGGATCCGGCCGACCGTGACGTCCTGGAGCGCGCTTCGGTGGTGGGCGAGGTGTTCTGGTGGGGGGCGGTGGCCGACCTTTCCACCGAGGCTCAGGCGACGAGCGTGGGTCGAAGCCTCCAGGCCCTGGTTCGAAAGGACCTCATCCGGCCAGACCCTTCCACCTTCGCCGGCGAAGACGGCTTCCGCTTCGGCCACCTCTTGATCAGGGACGTCGCATACGAGTCGCTGCCGAAGAAGGTTCGGGCCGACCTGCACGCCCGGTTCGCCTCGTGGCTCGAACGACGCAGCGGAGAGCGCGCCGGGGAGTACGAGGAGATCGTCGGCTACCATGCCGAGCGAGCCCACGGGTACCTGGCGGAGCTGGGCTCGATGGACGAACGAGGGACCGCGCTGGCCGCCCTCGCGGCCGAGCGCCTCGCGTCTGCGGGAGTCCGGAGCTTCGACCGAGGGGACATGCCCTCGGCGGCGAACCTGCTGTCCCGTGCCGTCGCCCTGCTGCCCGCTCAGGACCTACGGCAGCTCGAGCTCCTGCAGTCGCTGGCGGTGGCGCTCGAGGTGATGGGCCAGTTCGAGGATGCCGACGGCGTATTCGAGCGGGCGATCGAGGGAGGGAGGGCGATCGGCGACCGGCGCATCGAGCTCCGTGCGACAACCCGGTACAGATTCAGCTGGATGCTCAGGTCGCCCGAGGCCACGCACGCGGATGCCCTGGCGGAGATGGAACGAGCGATCGCCGTGTTCGAGGAGCTGGATGACGACGCCGGTCTGGCGGAGGCGCTCCGGATGGTTGGGATCGTGCGGCTGTGGGCCGGCAAGTGCGGCCAGGCCCTGCAGCACTGGGAGCGCGGGGTCGGGCACGCCCGCCGATCGGGCGACCGCCGGCTGGAAATCGACGTGCTGCGCTGGATGGGGTTGGCCCTGACCCAGGGTTTGACGCCTGCCGGAGAAGCGATCGACCGGATCCAGGCGCTGCTTCGAGGCCACGAGGATGACCCGATGCTTCGGAGCCAGATGGGTCGCCATCAAGCCGAGCTGGAAGCGATGCGCGGCCGGTTCTCGGAGGCCCGTTCGCTCCTTGACCAGGGGACGGAGGTGGCCCGGCAGCTCGGCCTGATCATGGAGCTCGGCGCCGGGTTTCAGCGGTCTGCCGGCTACGTCGCCTTCCTTGCCGGGGATCTGCATGCGGCGGAGGCGGCCCTACGGCAAGGCCTGGAGGCCCTCGAGCGGATCGGCGACATCGGTCATCAGGTGAGCGTCGCAGCCGACCTCGCCCTGGTGCTCCTGGAGCTGGACGGGCGGGAGCGCGAAGTCCTCGCTCTTGCCGACGCCAACGAGCGGTTGATGATCGAAGACGATGTGGACGCCCAGGTTCGGTGGGATGCCGCCCGAGCCCGGGCTGTGGCCCGTCTCGGCGACGCAGCGGAGGCCGAGAGGCTTGCCCGACGATCGGTCGATCGGGCCTGGGCTACCGACTACTCGGAGCTTCAAGGCTTATCGCAGGTCGCGCTGGCGGAAGTCCTCCAGGGATCGGGGCAAACGGAAGAGGCAGCCGAAGCGCTCAGGAAAGCGGTCGCCGTGCACGAGGCCAAGGGCAACGTGGTTTCCGCCGCCATCACCCGCCAGAAGCTCGAAGATATGGAAGCCGTCGCCCCGAATCCCGGCCCAACCGGCATCTAGACCTCGAGTTGTAGCTCTCACACCCGTTGTCTTGGGGGGTGAGCAGCTCCCTGTCGTCAGGGACCAACCGGCGCCCAGGCGGTCCGAGCCTGGCTACACGGAGAGTTCGAGTTCCTGGTATCCCCCCTCCTGCTCGAGGAGCTCAGGCAAGCGCTCCAGTACCCGAAGCTGCTTAAGCGGGTCGGACCGGGGGAAGCGGATCGCGTCGTCGACTGGCTTGAGACCGAGGCGACCATGGCTTGACCCCGGTAGCGCTCCGTCCATCCGACCGCCCGATCCTGGCGACGACTACTTGATCGCGCTGGCCGACGCGGAACAGGCGGCGCTCGCCTCCGGAGACCAACACCTACTCGGGCTGGGGGAGGACCTCCCGATCTTCTCGCCGGTGGGCTTCCTGACCCGGTCGGTGGGGCCCACTTCCAGGATGGGATGTGACGGCCGATGGTCTCCTGGTTCCGCTCCACGGCGGTGTTCACACGAGCACCATCGGATTGCCGGCGTGACAGGCGCCGGGCCACTGAGGCCATGGTGGGACCCCGATGGATCGATCCGTATTCTGAGGCGCGGAGCCTGAGTTGAGAGCGAGGTGCGTTTTTCGGCATCTTCGACACCTTCGAGGACGACGCCGGCCGGCAGGCCCATCTTTCAGGCAAGGTGGCGGAGGCGCTCATGGCGAATGCGCCAGAGCTGTTTGTCCGCCCGCCGGACATCCGGCCGGTCGACGTCTTGGCATTGAAGTAGTCCCGCTCGCGAGTCGACCATCGCCGAGGGAGCGTACTCGAGACCGGACTCGCGCCCCGGGCTCACCTCGAGTGTGCTTGCTATGCGGCTTTCCGAAGTGGAGTCCTGAGCGACCTCCGCCCACCAGTGGGCGACTTGACCGTCCACGCTAGTGCAACGCGTGCGAGCGCGCGCGAGCGCGCCGATGAAGAGCCCACGCCAGTCACCTGCGTGTCTCGCCTGCCTGCGCAGCCAGACGATTTGACGATCTGTTCCCTCGGGGAGGTTTCAGACTTCCTGGCCTTGCTCCTTGGCCATCTCGACGATGTTCCGAACCGCCTCTCCCGGGGAGATGGTGTTCGCCTCAGCCGAGGCAACGATCTCGCTCCAGAGGATGTTGCGCTCGTCGTTGTGAGCATCCTCAGGGATGCCACATCCGCAATTCGCACACATGACGCCTCCTTTCCACTCGCCGGTCAAGGTGTTTGACTCTAACGCCAATGCAGCCTAGTAGAAGAGGTTCGGGACGTCAAATCTTGTGTGAGCGCTCGCATGTTTTAGAATGAGGCACGAATGAACAGAAGTCAATCGGAACGCGATCTGCATGACTTGGCACTGCTGACGGAGCCGGTGCGCCGTGAGCTGTATGACTACGTGGCTGCACGCCCAACCGCGGTCGGGCGAGACGAGGCAGCACGTGAGGTCGGAGTTTCCAGAAGCCTGGCAGCCTTTCACCTGGATCGGTTGGTGGAAGCTGGCCTGCTGGATACCGAATACCTGCGTCTCTCAGGGCGAACGGGACCCGGCGCGGGCCGGCCGTCCAAGTTGTACCGGCGATCCGCCCGAGAGTTCGGGGTCTCCATTCCACCCCGCGACTACGAGGTTCCCGCCCGGCTACTGGCGGGCGTCATGAGCGGGCCCACACCGTCCCTGAAAGCCGCGATCGAGCGAGCCCGGGTAGCCGGCTTGAAACTGGGAGAGACGCTTCGGCGGCAAGAGCGAAGGAAGAGTCGAAAGCGCCTGGTGGCCTCCCTTCGTGTCGCCTTGAGGGACCACGGGTTCGATCCACAGCCCGAAGGCAAGAAGGAGCTTCGACTCGGCAATTGCCCCTTCGATTCCCTGGCCCGCGAGTACACGAGTCTGATGTGCGGGATGAACCACGCCATGATGAGTGGGGTCGCCCGGGGTCTCAAGGTGCCCGGGGTCGAGGCCGTGTTGGATCCACAGCCCGGCTCGTGCTGCGTCAGGTTCCGCTGGGGGCAGCCTCGCCTGCTCTCCCCCGAGGGCCACGTCTGCCCCTCCGGGTACCCCGCGCCTGACGCCGATCGCAACGCGAGCCGGGGGGACACAAGATGCGGCTGGTGACGCTCGGCGTGGGAGCGCAGAACTCGCCACGGTTCGGACCGGCGGGCCTGCTCGTGGCCTCCAGGGGCGTGCGGGTGATGCTTGACGGCGGACCCGGGGCGGAGCCACCCGACAAGATCGACGCGTGGCTGGTGACCGACGAACACGCAGAACTCATCGCCCGGATCCGGCGCCTCGCCCGCGACCGAGGGCTGGACGTCCGAGTCGCGGACTTCGAGCGCGGTGGTCTCCGGGTCCAGTGCCGGCCCGTTGTCCACACGAACCATCCCACGTTCGGCTACCTCATCGTGGCCTCCCACCCGCGCGCCACGGCGGTGTGGGCTCCTGAGTTCATGGAGTTCCCGAAGTGGGCCGGCGGGTCGGTCCTGATGTTCGCCGAGGCCTCGGGATGGAACCGCCCCATCCGTTTCGCCGGAGGAGTGGGAGGCCATCTCGATACCCTGAGTGTTGCCAACGAGGCCCGGCGTCGCCGGGTCCGTCGCCTGGTCTTCGCCCACATCGGCCGGCCCACCATCCGAGCCATGGACCGCGGCGAGCGCGTCCCATTCGGCGAGTTCGCGCGGGATGGGCAGGTCTTCGTCCTGCGGAGTCGGCCGTGAGGACTGGATCCGCGGACGTGCTGGCAAAGGGCAAGGGCGATGCCGACCTGGAGTCTGACCGGCCGGGTACCAGCTCTGTGGTCGACAGGCCTCGAACAGGTGTCGGGGCCACTTGCCCCGAGACTGATTGGACCGAGCGGCCCCGCGACGCCGAATCGATGATTCGCGACTAGCTCGCCTTGCGGATGGCCTTTATCAGGTCCCACTTCCCCATGCTGGAGCGGCCGGGGATGTTTTTCCGCTTGGCCACCTCGTAGAGGTCCTGCCGCGTTCGGTCTTCGAGGTTGCGACCGGGCCTACCGCCTCTCGCCCGCGACCTCGCAGCCTGCCGGCTGAGGTCCCGCCGCACCTCCTTCGGGAGGTGCAGGATGGTCTTCTTGGCCTTCGCGGCCTGCCGGGCCTTCACGATGTTCCGCTTGGCCGCTTGCACTTGCCTCTGCGACGCCATGCAGCATCACCTCCGTGGCGTATCGGCCTTTGTTACAAATACCCATCTCACGTCATCGTGACGCTCTGAGAGCCGTCGGCCAGGACCCCTGGCGCCCACCGGAGAGTTGCTGCGATGCCGCAGCCTTTCCTTGGTGATCCATCTGCCGATTCGTCTTGAGTCTGAGCGACGGCATCCCGACAATCCTGTTGATGCGACGGGGGGTTGTCTCAGCCCGGGCGGTACGCGCCCTCATCGTGGTGCTCGGGATCGGTCTCGTTGCCCTGATCCCAGTCCGTCATGCCCCGGCCGAGATTCCCGGATCGGCCAGCTTGGCCGCGTCTTCTTCCCACGTGACCTTCGGGGAGTCGGTCGAGCTCGCCGGCCAGGTAGAGGCCGGATCGGACTGTTCGTCGGGGAGAACCGTTCAGCTCCTGCGCAGGACCGCGGGGACCGACACGTGGGAGGCCATCGACTCCACCACCTCTGGCCTGGATGGGGCGTTCGCCTTCGCACCCTCGCCCCCGCACACGGCCGGCTACCAGGCTCTGGTCCCCGGGACAGACGGAGACGTTCCCTGCGCCGAGATCGCCTCGCCGACCGCTTCGGTGGCGGTGGCGGCGGCTGTGACGCTCACGCCGGCCTCCTATTCGGTCGCTGCCGGAGAATGCGCCACCCTGTCCGTGTCGGTCTCGCCCGACAAGACTGGACAGGCGGTGTGGATTCAGCGCCACCGCTCGTGGGGGTGGCAGCGGATACAGACGGTTCCGCTGGGACAGGGTTCCGTGGCTGTCGCCCGGCCCTGCTTCCGGTGGGGGGACCTGGGAGCCCTGTCGATCCGGGCCCGCTGGCCCAGCCAGGATGAGCTCAACGAGGTGGGCAAGAGCTCCCCCTTAACTCTCCAGATCGTCAAGGCGAGATGGATGCGTCGGATCGACCGTCTCACCGCGGGCATCCGCATGAGTGTCTCGGTCCGCGAGGCCGGGTCGTACCTGTATCGGCGCCGCGACCAGACGCTTCGGGTGCCAGCGTCGAACGAGAAGCTTCTGGTGTCCATGGCTCTGCTGGACCAGTTCGGTCCGGACTTCCAGATCCCCACCCGCGCCATGGCCCGCATCGTCCAGGACGGGGTGATCCGCGGCGACCTGTGGATCGTCGGGGGCGGGGACCCCAGCGTGAACCGGGTCCGGGTCAGGCGTCTGGCCCGGGGCATCATGGATGCGGGGGTCCGCCGGATCCGGGGCTCCGTCCTCGGGAGCAAGACGTACTTCGCCCGGGATTGGTGGGCCCCGGGATGGAAGCGGGACTTTCCCCGCGATGAAGTCGCCCTCCCAACGGCTCTGACCTTTCGGGGCAACGAGTTTCGCGGCAGGCACGTCTCCGATCCCGAGCGGCGCGCCGCCGTGACCCTCACCCGAGCCCTGAGGCGGTTGGGAGTGCGGGTCGATGGCAAACCCGGCTCCGGGCGATCACCGCGCGGCCTGGTCGAGGTGGCCCGTGTGGAGTCGTCGCAGCTGGCCGGACTCCTCAGGGTAATGAACGTGTACTCGTCGAACTTCTACGCCGAGGTCCTGGGCAAGCGGTTGGGTGTAGCCGGTCAGGGAGTCCCCGGCACCATCTCCAAGGGGGCGGTCACCACCGCCGGCTGGGCAAGGGCGCATGGGGTCCCCTTGACCACGTACGACGGCTCGGGCCTCTCTTACCGGAATCGAGTGACCGCAAGCGGCCTCGCCCGGCTGCTCGGGCTTGCCGAGGAACAGTCGTGGGGTCTGAATCTTCGGCTGTCCCTCCCGGCGCCGGGTCAAGGAACCCTGAGGCATCGATTGAAGGGTGTGCTGGTCCGCGCCAAGACCGGAACACTCACCAGAATCTCGGCCCTGTCGGGGTGGATTTGGCTGGAGCATCGACAGGCGTGGGGCGAATTCTCCATCCTGTCATCGGGCACTGCTGTCTCCTCGGCAAAGGCCCTTGAGGACCAGGTGGTCCGGATCCTCGCCGACCGCGGCCGGTAGGGCCGCACCCAGGTTCAGCCGTACCTTCCCAAGAATCGCAGGAACGGCGCAGACGAAGCCCGCCGCCTCGCTGGGATCGGCCTTCATGCTCAGCATGTCGGTCCGGTTCACGCCTCTCTCGGTGATCGCCTCCGTCCCGAGGCTCAGGGAACGCCGTCAGCAAAGCTAAGCTCCCGGTCAGCCACCGATGAGGTTGCTGCGTCCCGCCGTCCAAAACGGCTCCACCAGCCGGCAGAGTCAGCCGATCGCGTACATCACTTCGGGCGGAAACCGGGAACTCACGAGGATCCTGTGCACCGTCGACGCCTCCCA
>WNGB01012425.1_pt1 | contig 11572 bp, 7 predicted proteins | sample 5400681 | NCBI WGS metagenome assembly WNGB01 (sample SAMN13153367, study PRJNA577476) | soil metagenome | isolation source: 115 cm soil or saprolite under grassland replicate 2 | place: USA:California | collected 2016-06-15 | reverse complement strand
CGACGTCCTCCCCGAGGACTGGGGCGGGCGCGACGACGGCCGCCTCGACTGCGGGATGCTCATCGCGCACGGCGACCGGCTGCTTCCGCGACGGCCTGCCCGCGCGCTCGCGTCGGCCCGCGCTCCGCTTGCGGACGGTTTTGGAGGTCTTTCTCACCATGCTCTCCGGTTCGTCACTTCGATGCCCAAAGGCTCGGCTGGACGCCCGATCACCCCCCGCATATCAGAATCCCTCGGCTGGCCGAGCGTCAAGTGCGAAGCCGAGGCCGGACCGGGCCGGGGAGAGGCGCCGCCGGGGCAGGGCGGCCAGAAACGCGATCACAGGATCACGTCCGGCCACGACCCGCCATTGGGGACGGCGGCCGGAACCGCGCGCGCGGGGTCGCTACGCTCAAGCCCAGGGCCCCTCGCCGCGGGCCAGTCGCGCCTCGATGTCGTCGAGACAGGGCAGGATGTCGGCGACGCTGTCGACAACGTAGTGGGCGCCGCACTGGTACATCCGCGTGTAGGCGCGCTGGCGCCTCTGCTCGCGCTCCGCCGGGTCCATCGCCTGCACCTCCTTGAGCGGCAGCCCGATCTCGTTGCCGCTCATGGCGAGGCCGATGGTCCACATGCCGGCGTTCAGCCCTTCCTCGATGCCCGGGATCGTGTCGTCGATCTTGACGCACGCCTCGACGGGCGAGACCTGGAGGTTGATGACGTTCTGCAGGCACATGTACGGATACGGGCGGCCGGCGGGCACGTCGCTGGCGCAGACGGTCGAGTCCGGCACATAGCCCTGCCGCCGGGCATCCTCCAGGTTGATCTTCATCATCTCGGTGGTGTAGCCCGTGGTCGAGCCGATCTTGATCCCGCGGGCGCGCAGGGCGTCCACCACCTCGAGCGTGCCCGGGATCAGCTCCGAGTAATCCGACAGACACGCGAGCTGAAGCGGCACGAAGTCGGCGAACATCCGGCTCACGTCGTCGTCGGTGGGCAGCCGCCCGTGCACCTTTTCCCAGCGGCGGCGGACGCTGTCGAGCTGGCCGATCTTCTGGATGTGGACGCGCTTGTGGGCGCCCATCGGGGCCCGCGCTTCCTCCATGGTGATGGGGACCTTCTGGCGCTTGTAAACCTCGATGAAGACCACGGCCGGCGCCATGCACCCGTAGTCCATGGTCGTGCCCGCCCAGTCGAGCAGGACGGCCTGGATCTTTCCGCGATAGCGGCGCTGATAGGTGAAGGCCACGCGTTGTCCTCCGGTGCTGAGAGTCGGGCTGGCCTCAGGTGGCCTCGATCTCGGTGAGGCAGTCGTCCACGATCGCGAGAGCGCGGTCCAGCTCGGCCCGGCTGATGGTGAGCGGCGGCGTCAGCGTCAGCACATAATCCTCATCGAGCCAGCGCTGCGCCTCGCGCCCGACATTCCGCCGCGTCCACTCGGCGCGGCGGGGCGAGAGGTTGAGATCGCCCTCGATCCCTCGAAGGAGTTACCGAGCATGGCGTGACGCCACCTCGGCGATGTCGGTCACGCTCCGATGATGCCTCACGTTGGGAGCCAAGTCACCGTGAATGATCCCCGCTACGGGCGGCAGCGGGCCTGGGCCAGGTGCTGGAAGGCCACGGGCTGGAGCTCGGAGTAGAGGCGACACACCCCCTCGGCGACGCAGGGCCAGCGGTGCTCCGCCGCCCAGCGGGCGGCCTCGCGACCGAGTCTGTCGCGCTCCTGCCGGTCGCGGAGCAATCCGCCCAGGCGCCGGGCCAAGGCCGCGGCATCCCCCTCCGGCACGAGATGGCCCGTCACGCCGTCCTTGATCGTGGTGGTGAGCCCGCCCACGCGCGACGCCACCACCGGGCTGCCACAGGCCATGGCCTCAAGCGCCACCATGCCGAAGGACTCGTAATAGGAAGGCATGACCGTCGCCTCGGCCGCAGCGTAGAAGAGCCGGAGCCGGTGCTGGGGCTGGGCGCCGAGGAAGAGGACGCGACGGGCGAGTCCGAGCGCCGCCACGCGCTCGCGGAGATAGACCGCATGGCCGTTCTCCGGCTCATCCTGATCGCCGCCGATGATGAGGAGCTTGGCCCCACCACCAAGTCGAGCCATGGCCTGGAGCAGGGTCTCGAGGCCCTTGATCGGCTGGAGCCGCCCCACATAGAGCAGCAACGGATCCGGCCCGAGCTCGAGCAGGTCCTTGGCCGTCGCGCGCGCCATGGGCTGGAACAGCTCCGTGTCGACCCCGCACGGGATCACCACCACGCGCTCGGCCGGCGCCCCGTAGTACCAGACTAGATGGGCCCGCTCCACCACGTTGGCGGCGACGATGCGATCCGTCCCGGCAATGATCCGGGACTCCTCGCTGATGCGCAGCTCGGGCTCCACCTCGGAGGGCGCCTGTGCCACCGAGTTCTTGAGCCGGCCCAGGGTGTGGAACATCTGGACGAGGGGCGCGCCCCAGGCTTCCCGGAGCGCTAGTCCCGCCACGCCGGAGAGCCAGTAGTGGGCGTGGATCAGGTCGTAGTCGAGCCCCTCGTCCCAGCGAAACGCCTCGACCCCGGCCACGAACTGATCCAGGTGTCGGTGGACCTCTTCGCGGGGCATGGGCGCCTCGGGGCCCGCCAAGAGGTGAACGACGCGCGCGCCCTGCCCCATCTCCACGACACGCGGGATCCTCGCGTTCTGCGAGCGCGTGAACACGTCCACGTGGGCGCCCATGCGGGCGAGCTCGCGTGCCGTCTCGCGCACGTACACGTTCATGCCGCCCGTCTCCTTGCCGCCGGGGGCGGCCAGCGGACAGGTGTGCACGGCGAGCATGGCCACCCGAAGCCTCACGGCCTGATCCTCAGGTTGAAGAGGTCCTCGGAGATCGGGCCGAACGCCTGCTTGTAGGGTTCTTCTCCGCGGAGAAAGTCGAAGGTCGGGATGCCGCGGTGGATGGCGTCCCTGATCACGTGGGCCAGCAGCACGATGCCCGGGGCGAGCCTGGCCTGGGCGGGGTCGAAGCCGGAGTTGTAGAGTCCCACCGTCCCCGCGTACTCGAGGCAGAGGAAGCTCGCCACCGGCGCGCCCTCGCACTCGAGAAACCAGAGCCGCGCCCACCCGGCGGCGGCCAGGGCGCAGGTCGCGTCGCGGAAGAACCGTTCCATCCGCTCGTCCATGAAGCGCGCCTTGCCGACCTTGGAGAGGCGGTGGAGCCTGAGGAACCGGCTCAGGGCCTCATCCCAACCGTCCGGCTCGTGATGGGAGCGCACGGTGGCGCCCGGCAGCTCGCGCTCGAGCTTGCGCATCTTGCGGCGCAGCTCGTGCCGGTCCTTGCCCGAGAGCCGGGCGAGGTACTCGTCCCAGCTCTCCGGCAACTGGAGCACAGGACAGCGCTCCTCGAGCGTGGCCGAGACCCGGAGGCCGTAGGCGGCCGCGAGCGCGGGCACGAGAGTCAGCGTCGGCGACGCCGCGCGGACCGCGTGCAGGTCCCACTCGACCGGCTGGGCGGCGCGGTGCTGGAGGAGGGCATGCCAGACCTCCTCCTCGCGGCCGGCCGCCGCGATGACATCCAGATAATCGGAGACGTCCACGCCGCCCAGAAGGCGGAGTCGGCCGGGCTCCTCCTCGTGAAGCGCCAGCAGCCCGCCGAGGCTACCGTCATCGTCAGTGACGCTCAGGAGATGGAGCAGGCGCTCGGCCGCGAAGGCCTGCGCCCACTGGGTCTGCCACTGCCAGGTCAGGAAGACCGACGGAAGCTTGGACCGATCGAGGAGGCCGTTCCAGCGTTGCTCATCGAGCCCGTCCCAGCCGGGCAGCGCGTCAACCTTCATCGCCACCGCCGGCGTCAGCCAGACCACTCTCGCCGTTCAGACCCCCCTCCGCTTCACCACCGACTTCGGACGTGGCCTCCTCCATCGCCGCGTCGAGGTCCTCGCCCAGGTCCTCTCCCATTTCTTGCCCCATGCGCTTCATGAAGCGGGCGACGCTCTTGGGATCGTTCTCGTCGAGATCACCGTACTGAGAGGGGTCGGCGAGCGATTCGAGGCGGGCATCCTCCGATTTCACGGTGGCGAAGCGCGACATGAGGCGGGACAGCTCGGCGCTCCCGCAGCGCGGACATCGGGGGGAGGTGTGGCCGGCCAGTGAGCGTACTAGCAGGCTCACGCGACGGCGGCAGCCTTGGCACTCGTACTCGTAGATCGGCACGCGATGATCCTCCCGGAATCCACGGTCTTTCGATGCGCCATTCTAGCACGCGGATTCCGGCCTGGTCAGCGGGCGCGTCGGCGCCGACGCCACTCGGCCTCCACCCCGGTCCGGTCGGCGTTGTCGAGGCCCAGCAGCTCCCGGATCTGGATGCCGTTGATGGCCGGAGCATCACCGACATTGTTGTTGAGCTTGAAGTAGACGCGACGCGCATGCCCCGCCAAGCCGCGCCCCCGGGCCACGATCTCCCCGATCTCGGCCTCGTTGTAGAGATAGCCGTACTTCTCCGCCACGCTGGGCGACGCCCCGTGGAGCTGCTTCAGGAACCCCGCCGCGTTCCGTCCGTGCAGGCGGAGCACGGCCACGGGGGACGTGAGGGCCACGGTGGTCGCGACGCCGGCCGGCGTCCTCGGCGCATCGACGGACACATAGCTCAGGCCGCGAGCGGCGAGGAAGCGCAAGACTTCATCCGTGTGCGCCGGCAGCCACGAGGCATCGCGGAACTCCACGGCGAGGGTGAGCCCGGGCAAGCGATCCGGCAGGCCCGCGAGATAGTCGAGCGCCTCGCGCCCGTATCTGACCCACGGGGCCATCTGGAAGAGCACGTAGCCGAGCTTGCCGCCTTCCTCGAGTGGGCGGAGCGCCTCGCTGAGGGTCTGGAAGGCCCAGTCGTAGGCCTCACGGGTAAACAGCTTGTTCTCGAACTGCCCGCGCGCGTTGGGTCGCGCCGATGCCGGCAGCATGGTCTTGAGCGGCTCGGGCAGGCGGGCGGCGTCCAGGTGATGGCCCGTCAGGAGCGCGTACGCCTTGACGCTGAACAGGAATCCGGCCGGCGTCCGCTTCACCCAGCGCACGGCGTTCTCGGCCGCGAGCGGCGCGTAGAACGTCGAGTTCACCTCCACGCAGTCGAAGAACTGGCTGTACCACCAGAGCCGCTCCTCGGCCCTCATGCTCTTGATCGGGTAGAAGTGCCCCTCCTCGAGCATGCTCTTGTCCTGCCAGGCGCAGAGCCCGACGCGGTACTCGGTCTCGAGCGGCCCGGGGGGCTCGTAGTAGAGGAACAAAGAATCGCCCGTCATCCGCGTCATCCGTCACATAGGCGAAAGGATTTTCTACTGAAGCAGCGCGCTAAACTCGTCGACCGTCAACCCCGCCTTTCGGATCGGCGCTCGGAGATTGCCCGGATCGAGTTCGTCGTGAGCGGGAACGGAAAGAGTGTAAAGAGTCTGAAAAGAGTGTACACGGAAAGCTTCCACAATAAGGCTAATCTAGCTGTACTCGTCTCCCCCGCGTCCCGGCTGCGTTGGCGTCACGGCTCCGTTCTGAGCCTGGCCGGTCAACGGAAATCGTGAGAGGGGACGGCCGTCAGACGGTGGCGAAGAGGCCAGAGGCGCTTGGCGCGGACGGAGACGACATTGTCCTGATGCTGGAGCGTCCCCTCGACGAAGAGGAACGGCTCGTTCACCAGGGCGAGCCGGTGGCGCTGGAAGAGGGCGGGGCGCACGATCACGTTGGTGAGCCCGGTCTCGTCCTCGAGGTTCAAGAAGACGAAGCCCTTGGCGGTGCCTGGGCGCTGGCGCACGATCACCGCCCCCGCCACCCGCACCCAGGCGCCGTGCTTCATCCCGGCCAGGTCGGCCGCCCGTGCCACCTTCATCCGATCGAGCCGCGCCCGGTGGAACTCCATCGGATGGGGTCCGAGGCTGAGCCCGGTCCCCTCGTAATCGGCCAGGAGTAGCTCCTCCGGGGTCATCGCCCTGAGCGGAGAGCACTCCGGCGGGTCCGGTAGCTCCTCGTAGAGCGGCCCGGTGGGGCGTCCGGCCCGCTCGGCCTCCCAGAGCGCCGCGCGCCGCTCGGGCTCGAGGCTTCCGAGCGCACCGACCCGGGCGAGCTGATCGAGCTCGTCGCGATGGAGGCCGGCACGCTTCACGAGCTCGGCCACCGAGGCAAATGGCCGCTGCCGGCGCTCCTCCTCGATCCGCTTGCCGACCTCTTCTCTCAGGCCGCGCACGTACCGGAGCCCGAGCCTCACCGCGCCATCGGGCTCGATCGCGCAGAGCCAGCCGGCGCAATTCACGTCGGCGGGGTGGATGACCTGCCCGTGCCTCTGGGCATCGCGGACGATAGTGGCCGGATGGTAGAAGCCCATGGGCTGGTTATTGAGCAGCGCCGCATAGAAGGCCGCCGGGTGATGGGCCTTCAGATACGCGCTCGCATAGGCCAGGAGCGCGAAGCTCGCCGCGTGCGAGTTGTGGACTACGAGGTCATTGGCGACGAAGTTGTGGTCGCCCTCGACGTGAAGGTCGTACGTCTCCCGGTCGCCGATCTGCTCGATGGCCGTGATTCGGTCCCAGTAGAGGTCGGACTTCGCCAGGCGCGCCAACTCGGGGGAGCGGAAGTGTCGGGCAAGCCGGGCGATCGTCCATCTCCGGTATCCCCCCTTCGAGCCATCCGGTGAGCAGATCGCGCGCATGGACAGCCTCGCCCCTCGCTCGACGTCGTCCCACGTGACACCGTCGCGCTTGCGCGCGTGGTCGATGACGGCCCGCACTCCGGTCGGAACGACATCGAGAGAGGACCGATCCCCCATGCACGATTCCGCCATGATCCATGCCATCTGACGCTTTCGCGGGTCGAGGAATCGCCGGGCGATCACCCGCGAGAACCTCCGGAGGTTCTCCTTGCCCGTGACCGTGACGACGAAGCTGGTGGCGAACTGGTCCCAGTACGGGCGGACACGCGCGTAGAGGCGTGCCACGATCCCGAGGCGCAGGAGGAGGTGCTGGATCTCCTCGGCCAAGCGCCGTGACGCAGTATCGTAGGAGACATGGCGAGCCCACGAGAGAGAACCGTCGCCCTCCCACAGGCGGGCGAGCAGGATCGCGAGGTCGGCCGTGCAAAGCTCGAACACGGCCTCTGGCAGGCGCTTCGCACGGGCACCGATCCCCCAGATCCCGAGCCGCTTCGCCCACTCGACCACGCCGATCGGCCGTGACGCATCTCGGCGGCAGACATGCACGCTGTAGCAGCTCCGGTGGCGGGCGACGGTGGCGCGCGTGTTGTCGAACCGCTCGACGGCGCTTACGAACTCGTCACGGTACCGCGGGTCGGTCGTGTAGAAGTACAGCGTGCTCGGGTGACACAGGTTCCCCTCCGCGATGAGGTCCGCCAGGACGATGAGGCGATGGCGGGGCCAGCGCTTGTGGCCCAGGGCCGGGAGCGCGCGTGGCGCCGCGATATGGTCGCCGGCCCGGAGGTCAACGAGCGCGCGCCACCCGTCCACCGTGAGCAGGGGGTGCTCGGCCGTCGCCACGATCTCACGGCCGAGCGCGGTATAGACACGATAGACCATCCGGCGACCGCTCGATGTGGCATCGAGCACGCGCCGCTTCCGGATCTCCATGTTCGCGTCGCAGGCGAGCGTGTACTCGACGCGCCCGCGCCCGTTCACGATGTCCTCGATCTTCACCCAGCGGCCCGTATCGGCGTCGATCACCCGCGTCTCGCCGACGACGCACTCCGGGAAACCATAGAGCGCGAAGGCGGTGATGGAGCGGATGATGGCCTCGGCCTGCTCTCCCACGATGCCCTGTCGCGCCATGCCGGCGCGGAGCTTCTCCTCCACCGCCTTCATCGCCCGCTCCGAGCGCTTGAAGCCGAAGGCACGCCGCAATTCCTCGGCTTCGCCGCCGGTGAAGCCGGCGGTGGCCATCGCCATCCTCAGCAATTGCTCCTGGAAGAGCGGCACGCCGAGCGTGCGGGCGAGGATGGGCTCGAGGGCCGGGTGGGGCACCGTCACCGGCTCGCGCCCCGCCCGGCGGCGGAGATAGGGGTGCACCATGTCGCCCACGATGGGCCCTGGCCGGATGATGGCCACCTGGACCACGAGATCGTAGAAGCGCTCGGGGCGAAGCCGCGGGAGCGTCGCCATCTGGGCGCGGCTCTCGACCTGGAAGACGCCGATGGTGTCCGCCTGCTGGAGCATGCCGTACACCTCGCGATCGTTCTGGGGCAGATGGGCCAGGTCCACATGGCCGCCGCGTCGCCTGATCATCTCGAGCGCGTCCTGGAGGAGCGACATCATGCCGAGGCCGAGCAGATCCACCTTGACGATGCCGAGGGCGGCGCAGTCGTCCTTGTCCCACTGGATCACCGAGCGTCCGGGCATCGTCGCGGGCTCGAGCGGCACCACCGAGTCGAGCCGCCCCTGGCAGATCACCATGCCGCCCGAGTGCTGGCCGAGATGGCGCGGGAGGTCCTGGACGGCCGTCCAGAGCCGGGCGAAGTGCCCGATGCGTGGATCCTCGGGGTCACAGCCTGCCTCATCCAGATGCGCGAGCAGCGTATCGCCCGGATCGTTGTACTCCCAGTCGCTGACGAGCTGGGCCAGCCGCTCGATGACATCCGGGGGCAGCCCGAGCGCCTTACCGACTTCGCGCGCGGCGCTGCGGCCGCGATAGGTGATCACGTTGGCCGTCATGGCCGCGCCGAGGCGGCCGTAGCGCTCGTAGACGTACTGGATGACCTTCTCGCGACGGTCGCCGCTCGGCAGGTCGAGGTCGATGTCGGGCCACTCCCCGCGCTCCTCGGAGAGGAAACGCTCGAAGAGCAGCTCCATGCCCACCGGGTCGACAGCCGTGATTTCCAGCGCGTAGCACACCGCGCTGTTCGCCGCCGAACCCCGCCCCTGAACGAGGATGCCGTTCCGGCGGCAGTACTGGACCAGATCCCAGACGATGAGGAAGTAGCCCGCCAGGTCCAGGCGCCCGATCAGGGTGAGCTCACGCTCGATCTGCCGGCGTGCCTTTTCAGCGAGCGGGCCCGAGCCATAGCGCCCGCGCGCGCCGCGCTCCGAGAGCGCGCGGAGGAAGCCCATCGGCGTCTCGCCCGGGGGCAGCGGGTAGTCGGGAAACTGGTAGCCGAGATGCTTGAGCGTGAAGCCGAGCCGGAGCGCCAGCTCGCCCGTGTTCGCCACGGCCTCGGGGCAGTCGGAGAAGAGGCGCTCCATCACCCGCCCGCTCTTCATGAAGCGCTCACTGTTCTGCGAGAGCAGCCGACCGGCCTGGCCGAGCGTGGTGTGATGCCTCACGCACGTGAGCGCGTCGAGGAGATGCCGGTCCTGGCGGTGGGTGAGACGGGGCTCATTGGTGGCGAGGAGCGGGAGGCGGAGGCCCTCGGCCTGGGCCCGGAACCACTCGTTGCGCGCCTCCTCGGCGCGGTCCAGATGGCGCTGGAGCTCGATATAGACGTTGAAGCGGCCGTAGATGGAGACGAGCCGCTCGATGAGGCCGCGCGCGGGCGAAGCGCCAAGGCAAGCGAGGCGCGCCGCGATCGGGCCCTCGTCGCCGCCGGTCAGGCAGACGAGTCCCGCCGCATGCTCGGCCAGATCGTCGAGGGTGGCTGCGCCCTCCCCCTTGGGGGCGCGCATCTTGATCCGGGTCAGGAGCCGGCAGAGATTGCGGTAGCCCTCCCGGTCCTCGACGAGGATCGGGAGCCGGCCGCCCGTCTCCAGCATGACCTCGGCGCCGACGAGCGGGGCGAGGCCGAGCCGCGCGGCCGCGCGGTAGAGCCGCGGCGCGCCGTAGACGCCGTCGCGATCCACGAGCGCGATGGCCGGCTGCTCGAGCCGGGCGGCCTCGGCGGCAAGGTCCTCCGGCAGAGGCGTCGCCTCGAGAAAGCTGAAGGCGCTCCGGGCGTGAAGCTCGACGTACATCGATCTCCCAAGACCGGCTCAGTCGTAAATCCCTTCGAGCCACCAGGTGGAGCCGTCGTGGGCGAGCCGGCAGAGGGTGCCATCGCCGAGCTCCACATCCCACTCGTCGTGGATCCACGGGCGCTCGGTCCACCACTCCCCCGACGAGCGCCACGGCCCCACGCTGGCCACAATCACGGCCATGAGCCGATCTGATCGTAGATGGACCGGGCGGCCGGCGGTGAGTGTCACGCGGGCGGGCAGCGGCGGACGCAGCCGGCGCAGCGCGAGCGCCGCGCGTGCCACATCGCTCCCCTCCTCCTGCTCTCTCGCCAGAGGGGAGAGGGATCTTGGTGGAGGGAGGTGTGGCGCCAGTTCCACCGCATCGGGACGATGGCTGTCGAGAAGCACGGGGACACCGATCTGCCGCGCGTCCACCAAGGCGGCGAGCCGGGCGAGGGTCGCCGCGAGCATGCGCGGGCTCGGGCGAGAGCGATCCGTCAGCGACTCCTGAGCCGGAGCCGCGCGCACCGGGTGGGCCCGGAGCGTGACAGCTTGCACCGGGCTCCGCGGCGGCCGGGACTCGAGGGAGGCTTTCAGGAGCGCCGCGACGGCCGTGGCCTCGTTCATGGGAACGGCCGGCGCGACGCTCCCCTCATGCACGGCGCCGTCGGCCAGACGGCAGGCCCATTCGAACTGATCGGCCGACAGCCCCCTTCTCTCGAGCTTCTCGCAAATCCCCCCGGCGAGCCCAGCCATGAGAGCGCTGAGCGGCTCGATGGTCTCCAGCGCACATCCCGGCTCCACCGACTCCTCGAATACCGGCGGCGGCTCCCAGGGCCGGAGCGGGCGGGGATCCTGTCCGCGCGCGAGCCGCTGGAGGCGGAGGCCTTCGCTTCCCAGCCTCTCGAACAAGGCCGTGGTCGGCAGACCGGCCAGATCTCCCAGAGTCCGTATCCCCAACCGGGAAAGCCGCGTCGCCATCTCGTCGGAGAGATCGAGAAGCGAGACCGGGGTGGACTCGAGGTACTCCGCATCTTCTCCGGGCTTGACGACGGTGACGCCGGTCCCCCGGCGAGCAGCGACGAGGGCGCTGATCCGGCTGCTCGCGATCCCCACCTGTATCTCGAGCGCCAGGTCGGCCGCGCTGCGGGCGAGGCGCCGGCCGATCTCGGCCTCGTCGCCGAACAGCCCATGAAGCCCCGCGACATCGAGATACACGAGCCCCGGCCCCCCCTTCTCCACTCGAGGCGAATGGGCGAGCGCCACCGCGAGCAGATCGTGCTCGACCCTCTGGGCTCGCTCGGGCGCCCGCTCACGGGCGAAGAGACAGGCGAGGCGTCTCAGAGCCGCCATTCGATTTCGACCCCCTCTTCCCCCCGCGGAGGGAGAGGGTTGGGGTGAGGGTGGGAGCGAGGGCGGGAGCGAAGGACGCGCGCCTCGGTGGTGAGGCCCGCCAGCCGGGTGGGATGCGGCAGCCCGATCCAACGGGACTCGAGCCGGCGCATGGACACTGCCAGCGCGGCGGCGCTCCCCGCCAGGCGATGCGGAACACGAAGCACCAGGACGGTGGCGCTCTGCTCCGCAGCGATCTTCAGCCGGAGACAGAGCGCGGGCGGGATGGGTTCCCGGCGGATGAGCGGTAGCTCGCCGAGATCCAGCGCGACGAGGGCGAAGCCCGGGCAGCGCGCGAGGAGGTCAGCCGAGCTGAAGGCTGC
>WNGB01024293.1_pt1 | contig 11574 bp, 7 predicted proteins | sample 5400681 | NCBI WGS metagenome assembly WNGB01 (sample SAMN13153367, study PRJNA577476) | soil metagenome | isolation source: 115 cm soil or saprolite under grassland replicate 2 | place: USA:California | collected 2016-06-15 | reverse complement strand
CTGCCTCCTTGATGGCCGGCACGATGTCGTCGGTCTTCTCGACCCGCCGCGCCGGAACGTTCAGCCCCTCGGCAACCTTGGTGTAGTTGCCGCTGACGGTCATGGCGCCGTACTTTTTGTCCGAGATCTTGAGCTCCTCGCGCTCCGCCCCCATGACGCCGTTGTTGAACACGACGGTGAGGATCGCGATCTTGTTGCGCGACGCCGTCTCGATATCCATGCCGGTCATGCCGATCGCGGCATCGCCCATCACGTTGACGCAGAGCTTGTCGGGCGCCGCGAGCTTCGCCCCCATGGTGATGCCGAGCCCGTAGCCGAGCTGCGTCGACTTGCCCCAGCCCATGTAGGACCCGGCCTTGGTGGTCTCCCACATCGGCATCATTTGTTCGCGCGGGCTGCCGGAATCATGCGTCATGATCACGTTATCGCGGTCGACGGTGCGCATCAGGTCGCGGATCACGCGATACTGGTTGATCGGAATCTCTTCCGAGTCGAAGTGCTTGGCCCATTCCGCCTGCCACGCCTTCTTGGCCGTGGCGATCTCCTCCTTGAGCGAGGTGAGGGCATTGCCGCCGCGCGCGGCGCCCTTCTGCCGGCCGACCTCCTCGATGAGCGCATCGAGCACGAGCGCCGCGTCGCCGGGCAGGCCCAGGTCGACGCGATACTCCTTGTTGATGTCGCTCGCCTCGTTGGTCGAATGGATGATGGTCTTGCCGGGTGGCACGCTCGGCCCGAACGGCGTGCGGGTGAGGCTTGAGCCGACGGCGAGAATGAGATCGGCCTTCGCCACATAGTCGGTGAACATCTTCGAGCGCGAGCGGGTCGAGGCGCCGAGCGACAGCGGATGGTTCTCTGCTATCGCGCTCTTGCCCGGATTGGTGGTGACGACCGGCGCCGGGATCAATTCGGCCAGCGCCGCGAGCCGGTCACCCGCCTCGGCGTAGTGCACGCCCTGGCCGGCCCACAGCACCGGCGCCTTCGCGGCGAGCAGCATCCGCACCGCCTGCTTCACCGCATCCGGATCAGGCGCTGTGCGCACCCCCGGCATCGGCGTGTAGTCGAGTTCGCCCTTGTACTCGGCCTCCCAGACTTCCGGCGGCACTTCAACCAGCACCGGTCCGCCCTTGCCGCTGCGCATGGCGTGATAGGCGCGCCGCATCAGGTCGGGCAATTCCTGCACGGAATGCGCGAGCGCCGACCATTTGGTGACCGGACGGTAGACGTCGGCGGCGCGGAACACTGGCTTGAGGTAATGTCGCGCCAGCGGCAGCGTCGCCGGGATCACCATCATCGGGACGTTCTCGGCGAAGGCCTGGGCGATTCCCGGAAATGCGTTCTCGATTCCCGGGCCGGCCTGCGCCGCGAACACGCCGTTGCGCTTACCGCGGCTGATGCGCGAATAGCCGTCGGCCATGCCGACGCCGACCCGTTCCTGCCGGCACAGGATGGTGCGGATGTCCAGCGCCGCGCAGGCCTCGATCAACGGATTGCGCGGGTAGCAGGAGAGAAATCCCGTGCCTTCGCGTTTGAGGATTTCCGCGATGATGGCGGCGCCGTTCATGTTTCCCTCCCTGAGTGGTGGAGATTTGATCGGCGAAAGGCGCGATCATGTCAATTGACAATGAGCGATGCTTTGCCGTGAATAGTCGTGCAGCAATCACCAGGCGAGACTTCGAAACGACCTGGGTGCGGCAACGGGAAGAACCGATGACGCCCGACGGGATTCGACCACTGATTGTCGCGACAGCCTTCGTGCTCATTGGACTGCCGGCGTTGGCACAGTCGTCGCTCGACGCTCATTTTCGCGGCAAGACTCTCACCGTGATCGTCCCGACGACGCCGGGCGGCGACCGCATGGCCAATGCCGCGCCGTTCATCAAATACTTCGGCCGCCACCTGCCAGGTCAACCGAACGTCGTGCCGACGTTCATGCCGGGGGCGGGCGGAGCGGTCGGTATGAACTATCTGCAGAGCGTCGCGCCGCGTGACGGACTCACGATTGCAACTCCGTTGGCACCGGTCGTCGTTGCGCAGGTAACTGGAGAGAAAACTGTCAAATACGACGTATCGAAAATGAACTGGATCGGGCGGACCGCCGACTCCACCCAGGTCCTCTACGTCTGGCATACCGTCGAGGCTCACGCGCTTGACGATCTCAAGCGCCGACGCGTGACCATCGGCTCGACCGGCGCCACCAGCGCCAGCACGATCATCCCCTATGTGATGAACTATACGTTCGGGACCAAGATGCACGTCGTGATGGGTTACAGCGGCTCGGCGGCGTTCAATCTCGCGGTGCAGCGCGGCGAGACCGATGGCGCGCTGACCACCTGGGGCAACGTCAGCAACAATCACGGCGATCAGGTGCGCGACAAGAAGATACGCGTCATCTTCCAAGTCTCGCTCAGCCGCAACCCGGACCTACCGAACGTGCCTCTTGCGCTCGACATAGCCAGCAACGACGATGACCGGGCGCTCATCGAGTTCATGAGCGCGTCGGCGGAGTTGGGACAATCCTTCATTGCGCCACCCGAAGTGCCGCGGCCGGTCGTCGAAACCCTGCGGCGCGCCTTCGATGCGACGATGACGGACCCCGACTATCTCAAACTGTCGCAACAGGCGGGCAATGTGCTCAATCCGATGGGCGGCGCGGCGCTGACGGAACTCAACGCCCGCACGCTCGCCACGCCCCGCAGCGTCATCGACCGTTACCAGGCGGCGGTGTCGAGCGCCCAATAGAGCGCGAATCACTCGAAGGATCAATGAATGTCGACCATGAAGATTGCGAGTGTCGAGTTCACGACCGATCATCCCGGCGGACTGCGAACGCCGGTCGATGAGCGCCCGCTGTTGTTTCGACCGATCAAGATGCGCGGCGTCACCCCATCATTGCGCCGGCATCTACAACGATGCGCATGTCCGCGGCTACCGCCGGGTCACCAGTTTCCTGAAGGACCTTGGCGCCGTGCCGGCGATCCAGCTTGGGCACGCCGGCCGTCGCGGCTCGGTCCGCTCGCCATGGGAAGGCCGCCGGCCGCTCGACGCGCGCGATGCGGCGCAAGGTCTCGGTCCCTGGACCACGGTATCGTCGAGCCCGATCCCGCACAGCCCGGACCGGCCGCCGCCTGCTGCCTTGGACGTGGATGAGATCAGAGCCGAAGTGCAGGCTTGGCGCGAGGCAGCCGCGCGTTCGGCCGATGCCGGCTTCGAGGCCGTGGAAATTCATGGCGCGCACGGCTACCTGATCAATCAGTTTTTGTCGCCGGTCGGCAATCGGCGCAACGACGCCTATGGCGGCGACCTGCAGGGCCGCATGCGCTTCGCGCTCGAGCTCGTCGAGGCGGTGCGCGCCGCCTGGCCCGCCGACAAGCCGCTGTTCTTCCGTTGCTCCGTGGTCGATGGCAAGGGCGGTCACTGGGACATGGACGACACCATCGTGCTTGCCAAGGAGCTCAAGCAGCGCGGCGTCGACTTCATCGATTGCTCGTGCGGGGGCCTCGAAGGCCAATCGAGCCTGCCGGCTGTTCCGCGTCATCTGCCGGGCTACAACGTCGTCTATTCCGAGCACGTGCGCCGCGAGGCCGGCATCCCGACGATCGTCGTCGGCATGATCACCGAGCCTGCGCAGGCCGAGGCGATCCTGCAGGAGGGCAAGGCCGACATCATCGCGATCGCGCGCGAGATGCTGTGCAATCCATACTGGCCGGTGCATGCGGCGAAAACGCTCGGCCTCCGCGACTGGCTCGACGTGCTGCCGGAGAACTATGCTTTTCGCCTCTATCCGCGCGAGGAGGAGCGCCGGCGGCGGAAGGAGCCGCTGGCGGGGGACATCCCGTTTCGCCGCAAGGCTTGACGGTTGTGGCAAAGTCCGAAGAAGGACAGAACACGGCAGGAGAGGGAAACAAATGATCGATCGCAGGACCGTGACGTCGTGGCGAGCCTGTGCTCGCGTCGCGGTTATCGCCTCGCTTGTCCTTGCGCCGCTCACGCATGCCTCGGCCCAGTCGATGGCTGATCACTTCCGCGGCAAGACGCTCCGCATTCTGGTGCCATCCACGCCCGGTGGCGACCGCGCTTCATGCCTGGCGCGGGCGGCTCCACGGCGGTCAACAACGCCTACAGTGTCGCGGCGCCCGATGGGCTGACGCTGGTCACGCCGCTGGTGGCCGTGGCAACCGCACAAGCGGTCGGCGAGGAGTCGGTGAAATACGACGTGACAAAGTTCAACTGGATCGGCCGGATTTCCGATGCGACGCGCACCCTGCTGATGTCCTCCAAGGTTCCCGCCAAGACATTGCCCGAGCTGCGCGGCCGCGAGGTGATCATCGGCGCGTCGAGCCGCACCTCGGAGAGCTACCTGATGCCGGCGTTCATGAACAAGATGTTCGGGACGAAGCTCAAGATCGTCACCGGCTACCAGTCGGCGGGAAAACGCAACCTCGCGCTCGAGTCGGGCGAGACCCAGGCCGCGATCACCACCTGGAACGACATCAGGACCTATCATCTCGACTGGATTCGCGAGGGCGGCATCATGCGCCTGATCGTGCAGATTGCGCTGCAGAAGCATCCCGAGCTTCCGAACGTGCCGCTCCTCCTCGACTACGCCGAGAACCAGGCCGACCGCGATCTGCTGGAGTTCATGTCGTCGAGCTCGCAGATGGGCCAGCCCTATGCGGCGCCGCCCGGCGTCCCGGTGCCGATCGTCGAGACGTTGCGCCGCGCCTTCGATGCGACGATGAAGGACCCGGCCTACATCGAGAAGATGCAAACCGCCAAGATGGAATTCAATCCGATCACCGGCGAAGAACTGGCCGAGATCGTCGCGCGGACCATGCGGGCGCCGAAGTCCGTCATTCAACGCTACAAGGACGCGATCGCGGCGGACTAGGCGCACTACGCCCCCTCTGCCGCCATCAGGTCGAAGTCGCCGCGCAGCACGGCGTCGAGCTTGCCGGTGCGCCAGCTGCCGTCGGCGCTGCGGACGAGGGGGGCGGGCTCCCCGCGATAGCGGCGAACCACCGCCGAGGGCCGCACTGCCTTGTCGAACGCCTCGATCAGCGCGCGCGGCAATTTCGCGGTGGGCACGTCGCCGAGCGGCGCGACCACGAGCCGGACCCGCGCCGTCGCGCGGCTCGCGTCGCCGTTGCTGTCGGTGAGTTCGAGGATGTGCAGCCCGCATTCGCGCGACAGCACGCGATGGGCGCCGAAGCCGGTGACCAGCAGGATCGGGCGGTCGTCGCTGCTCTTGATCTTGGACACCTGCATGTGCCGGTTCTCGGCCCAGTCGCGATACATGCCGAGGAGCTGCCCGCACCAGGCGGCGGTCGCGGGGTTGTCACCGGTCTCGAGGGCGGGCTCGACCACTAGGGCAACTTCGATCGCGGACCCTTCGAAGACGTCCCTGATGCCTTCAGTGACCAGATGGACCTGCAGCGCAAGCCGGGAGATCAATTCGCGGAAATAGTGGCCCGGCTGGTGCGACCCGCGGGCGAGCCGCATGCGCAGCGCGTCGGCGGTGCCGGCCGCGGCGCCGACACGGTCCATGAGCGCGAGGCGGGCGAGCTTCTCGAAGCGGTCGGGCCGCTGCCAGAAATCCGCGGAGTTCATTTCGGTTGAAAGCCGGTGCTTGAGGTCCTCCCATTCCGGCGACGACAGCGATCGCCCGATGCCGCTCACTTTGTCGGTCAGCGCGTCAAACTCGGCGGCGGTGCCGCCCGGCGCGAGGATCATCGACGCCAGCGTCGGCGCTTGACCGCTGCTCGCCGTGCTGGGCGCGGCGGCGACCTGGTCGTCGTCATCCGGATCGACGAACTCGGCCTGGATTGCGCGTCCGTCGCTGCGGAAGAAGACGAACTGGTCGCCTTCGGGAAAGCGCCGTTCGACGATCGTGGCGGCCAGCGGAGCGATCACGTATTGCTCGATCGCGCGCTTGAGCGGCCGCGCGCCCATCTCGGGCGAAAACCCGCGTTCCAGCAGGAACTCCAGCGCTGACGACTCCCATTCCACCGCCCAGTCGCGGTCCTTGAGGCCGCGCCGCTCAAGCACGCCGTTGAGCTCCTTCTTGAGGATGACGCGCATCAGCTCGCGGGTCAGCGGCCGGAACACGATGATCTTGTCGATCCGGTTCTGGAACTCCGGCCGGTAGGTCTGGCTGATGGCGCGCATGACCTGTTCGGTGGTGAACACGTCCGCCGCCGGCGCAAAGCCAAGCCCCGACGTCTGATGGCTGGTCGCGCCGAGATTCGTCGTCATGATGATCAGGCAGTGGCGGAAGTCGGCGACCTGACCGAGCGTGTCGGTCAGCCGCGCGTCGTCGAACACCTGCAGAAACAGGTCCCAGATGCGCGGATGCGCCTTCTCGAATTCGTCGAGCAGCACGACCGAGAACGGCTGCTTGCGGACGCGGCTGATCAGCGAGTCGGCCTCGCCGGGGACGCCGCCGCCGAGGATGGTGGTGGTGGATTCCGGCGTCTGGAACTCGCTCATGTCGAGGCGGATCAAGCGGTCGACCGACCCGAACAGGTAGTCGGCGGCGGTTTTGGCGAGCTCGGTCTTGCCGGTGCCAGTCGGCCCGGCAAACAGAAACACGCCGATCGGCCGGTCCGGATCGTTCAGGCCGGCCTTGAGCATGGCGATGCGCTCGACGACGCTCGAGACCGCCTCGTCCTGACCGATCACGCGTGTTGCGAAAAACTCGCGGATCGAGGAAAGGTCGATGCGCTCCTTGGTGTCGAGGATCGAGATCGGCAGGCCGGTGAGCTGCGACAGTGTCTTGAGCACGTCGTTCGGCTCGACCTTTCCGTTGCTGCGGTCGGACCGTACTGCGGCGAGCTTGAGGAGCTGGATCGCCGCGCCGGGGAAGCTTGCGGCGCTGAGATATTGGCGCGCGGACGCGACCGCCACGCCGGCGCAGTCGGGATCGACCGCGATGTCGGCCTCGGCCGAGATGCGTTTCCCCACCTCGAGCGCCAGCGCCCGCGTCGCATCGTCCGATTGCGACTCGAGCTGGACCACCTCGAACAGGCCGCGCAGCGCCGGGCGCAGCTGGAGCAGCCGCGCCACGCTCGTCGGCGTGGCTTCGGTCCACACCACCAGGCGGCCGGCGACGACCGCAGGCAGGATCTGGTCGAGGATGCTGGAGCTCTGGCCCTGGTGGGTGCCGCTGCGCGCCAGCGCGAGCAGGTCCGGGATGTACCAGACGACCTTCTTCTCGAGGGTGAGTTGGTCGACGGTCTGGCGGATGCGGCCCTCGAGCTGGCCGAACCACTGCTGGCCGGCCATCAGGTCGGCGCCGCCGGCCTCGAACACGGTCCAGCCGGCCGGCGCGAGCCTGCGGGCGACGAGCTGCAGGAAGGCGGTCTTGCCGACCAGCCGTTCGCCACTCACGAGCAGCGAGCGCACCGGTGCCTGCCGCAGCGCTGTTTCGGCGGCATTGAGCGGCTGACGCCAATCGTCGATCTCGACCAGGAATTCGACTCCAGTCTGGTCGGTCCAGAAGCGGCCGAAGCTGATCAGGAAGGCGCGGTCGATGCTGCTGCGCTCGATCGCATCGAGCTTCGCCGTCAGCGCCCTGGCCATCGAATCGTTCACTCGGTCGAGGAAGGCCCTGATGATCGCCAGCGCAGCGGCCGACGGCGTATAGATCGCCGGCCCGAACTCGGGCTCGTCGCCGGCGCGGCGCGCGAAGTAGTCCTGCACCAGCAGCGGCACGATCGGGCTGTCCTTCCACCAATCCTTGACGCCGACTACGACCGCGCCCACCGGCTGCTTTCGTTCGGTGGCGAGAAAAAACTCGAGCGCGAAATACATTGCCCAGGGCGCGAGCTTGTCGAACTGCGCGGTCACCTCGTCGACCACCTCCCAGCGGTCGTCGCGGCGGGGCAGGGCGGCAAGCGCCGCGCAGGCGAGCGACCAGCTCACCCCGTGGGCGTATTGCATCACGGTCTCGAGCGGCACCGCCGGGTCGGCGAGCAGGGCGACCGCCTGTTTGAACGCCGGCTGGTCGTTGAGCTCGCGCGGATGGGCGGAATTGCTGGCGAACGGCGCGAACTGCGCGTCGAGATCATGCAGCCGCGACGAGAGCGTGCCCGGCTCGACGCTGGTCGGCGTAATGGGCGCCACGTATTCGGACGGCGCAGCGGTGCCGCCTTGCCGCGCTTGCCAGCGACGCCGCAGCGCCTTCACGATCCATGAGATCGCGAAGATCGCGAGCAGAACGAGAACAAAGTATTCTGAGGCCGCGCGTGTCACCGTCGCGTCTGACTGAAATATCGCAGATCCGGCGGTGGCTGGTTCTTGGCAATCGGCATCAGGTAGCCATCCACGGTCAACCAGTAGGTTTCGCCGTTGATGACGATGTTGCGTTTTTCCTCACAATTGTACTCGGAATAGGCCGGCACCTTTTCGCGCTTGTAAAGCCGCGTCACCGTCCAAGGTCGGGTGAAAGCGTTGTCGATGGTCGTGATCTCATTGCGCATGATGTCGGGGTTGTTCTTGTCGAGCGACAGCCGTTCCTTGACGACGGTCTGATCGTCCTCGTGCAGCGGAATGCTGGCGTCCACCAGGCGCGGGCCGCTGATGCCGCGGGTCTCGATCGCGAGCGTGTCATAACGACCATCGCCGTCCTCGTCGAGCCATTGTCCGATCGAGTAGCCGGCAAAGGCCGGCGGGAACGTCTTCGGCCAGTCGCGTCCGTCGGTGTAGACGCGGCGGATCGGGCTCGTCGACTCGACCAGGAAGTAGGTGATGTTCGGCTTGATGACGATTTCCATCGGCTGATAGATCATCATCATGCGCGGCATGCCCGGTGGCAGGCAGTTGCTTTTCGGGTCGAAGTCCTTTCCCTCGGCCTGCTTCTTGAGATTGGCTTCGAGCACGGCCTGATATTCGGGTGTCAGCGGCGCCTGCTGTCCGAGCCCTGGCGGCTTGCTCGTATCCCAAATGCTGACGCGGCTGAGGCGGCCCCACTGGCCTTCCCAGTTGCTTGGATATTTCGACATGTCCTGCGCCGCCGCCGTGCCGGGGAGGGCCAGCGCCAAGAGTGCCAAGAGTCCGAAGTGCCTGTTGCGCATCAGCGTTCTCCCTCTGATCGGGCGCGCTTGCCTGGCGGCCGCACAGGCGCTTTTGGCTTCAAGTCAGCGCCGGCTCGCGCGCCGTTTGTGTGGTGCCCGGCTGCACCGGGTCGCGCAGGCCGAGGATGCGCCGGGCATTGGCGTAGAACAGCTTCTCCTGATCCTCTTTCGAGAGCCTGAGCTCGTCGATGAGCTTGAGCGCGGCGGCCGGTTCCCAGCAGGGATAGTCGGTACCGTACATGACGTTGTCGATGCCGTAATACTCGATCGCGAACTTCATGCCCGCGCTATGCGGCGACACCGTGTCGGTGTACATGCGCTTGAGATAGGTGCTCGCCGGCTTCGGCAGCTTCGCCCGCGGCGTGTTCTTGTCCATGCGGCCGGACTGGTAGGGCAGCGCCCCGCCGGTGTGTGACATCACGATCTTGAGCTTGGGGTGGCGCTCCATGATGCCGGAGAGCACCAGCCGCATGGCGGCGACGCTCACCTCGACGACCCGGCCGAGGCTCAGATGCAGCGCGCCGTCGTAACCGTCGAGCATGTCCACGAACACCGCGTCGGTCGGATGCAGGAACAGCGGCAGGCCGAGTTCCTCGACGCGGGCATAGAACGGCTCAAGCCGTTCCGCATCGATGCGGGCGTCGCTGCCGATGCTGCCCGGCATGTTGACGCCCATGAGATCGAGCCGCTTCACTGCGTCGTTGAGCACTTCGATCGCGATCTTGGTATCGACCAGCGGCACCGCGGCGCTCGCCCAGACCCGGCCGGGATATTTCTTCTGCGCGCCCGCCATCTCCTCGTTCCAATGGATGGCGGCCTCGCGCCCTTCCTCGCCCGGCAGGTCGGAGAAGAACACCGAGAACGGACCGATCGAGCACACCACGTCGACCTGATAGCCGAGCCCGTCCATGTGCTCGAGCTGCTTGTCAAGATCGAACCACTCGGTCCAGCTCGAGAGCACGTAGTCGCCGCCGTCCTGGCGCAGGTAGGTGTAGCCGCCCTTCTGGTTGACCTCGGCGCGCGGATAGGTCTTGCGCTTGCAGAACCGCTCGGACACCGAGCGCGGCCACCAGTGGAAGTGCGAATCGATAATGTGCATATCGGGGTCTCCTGCCGTTTCGGCTTATATTTTGCTGGCTATTAAGCCTCGGTTGCCGCGCGGCCTGATTATCGGGCAATTCTAGGGACCGGCGGGGGCCCCGTAAAGGCGGGCACCTCGAACAACGATCGTCAGAACAGCCGAGGACGCTTGCATGAATTCGGCACCCTCCGGTCGCTATCCGATCGAGCGCCGCGCCGGCGAGATCGAGCGGCTGCACATCCAGGCCGCCGCCATGGCGCCGGACTGTGCGGTCATGCTGGAGCGCATCGGCGTGGGGGAGGGCTGGACCTGTCTCGACCTCGGCTGTGGCCCCGGCGGCATCACGGCGCTCCTGAGCGAGCGCGCCGGCACCACCGGCCGTGTCGTGGGTCTCGACGCCGATGCGGTCTTCCTGGAGCAGGCACGGCGACAGGCGGCGCCCAATGTCGCGTTCGTGACCGGCAATGCCTACGACACCGGGCTCACCAGCCACGCGTTCGACCTCGTCCATATGCGGTTCGTCGGCAGCACCGCCGGCAGGCCCGAGGTGCTGCTGAAGGAGGCGATCCGGCTGGCACGGCGGGGAGGGGTGGTGGCGATGCAGGAGCCGGACATGGCGACGCTCACCTGCCATCCGCCGCATCCGGCCTGGGAGGCGCTGCGCTCGGCGCTGATCGGCGCGTTCGCGAGCGTCGATGCCGACATCAACCTGGCCCGACGGCTCTATGCGCTGATGCGCGGCGCCGGCCTGCTCGACGTGCAATACCGCCCGTTCCTGCTCGGCGTGCGCTCGACCGATCCGTGGGTCGACTACCTGCCGTCGACGGTGGAGTCGCTCAGGCGCACGATCGTCGAGCGCAATCTGATGTCGGAGTCCGAGCTGACGGTGGCGCTCGCGGATTGCCGCGCGCATCTGCGCGATCCCGACGTGGTGTTCACGACCTACACGGTCGCTCAGGTATGGGGGCGGACGGCGTGAGCCATATGCTTCGTATTCACAATCATCAAACCGCCCGTAGTCTGGATTGAGCGTCAGCGTAATCCTGGGAGGGCGGGGGACGTCAACCCTTGGCTCGCGCTCAGTCCAGGCTCCGGTTTCGTATTCGATTGTCAAACAGCAAAAGAAAATCGGCCCCTGTCTTTATCCGGGCGCGGGGGTTCGCCCGTCTTCCTCTCTTTTCGCTTCCCCCGAATGGAGGGGGGATGGCGCGCCGAGCAGGCGCTCCCGGTTACCCGGGCATTTGCCGGATTGGTTACCGGCGCCGGATTGGTTACCGGCTGGTGACGCACATCGTCGCCGATGTACGCCGCGCCTCTCGGCGCGCCATTCGCGGCATCCCCGGCAATTTGCCTTCTACGGGTCTCGGACCGCAGGGCGTCCTGGTAGTGCGCCCACCCGGTTTTGCTCCGAGAGCCGCCCCG
>WNGB01039948.1_pt1 | contig 11575 bp, 12 predicted proteins | sample 5400681 | NCBI WGS metagenome assembly WNGB01 (sample SAMN13153367, study PRJNA577476) | soil metagenome | isolation source: 115 cm soil or saprolite under grassland replicate 2 | place: USA:California | collected 2016-06-15 | reverse complement strand
CGCCATGCCGCGCGCGTTGATGCGCAGCCAGCCGGAGAAGAAGCCGACGCCGCGGTCGTAGCGGGCCGCGCGGGAGAGCAGGGGCTCGAAGAACTCCCGCGTGATGTCGTGGCGGGAGGTATCGATAGCGGCGGGCAGGTTGATGTCGCGCATGGACGCCATCGGCAAACGAAGCATGTGCAAGACGAGTATCGCCAACGGTGTCAGTATAGACTCAACACGAGCAGAAGACAAGTGCGACTTTTCTACGACTACGTCGCAAAACGTTATCGTTCGCCGCACGATCACAGGGAGGCAGGTATCCGCATACGAGGTATGGCGATCAAACAACGAGTGCGGTGCGGTGCGTCGGGGTGTCAGAGCTGGCTACTCCGACTTGGGCGGCGCCTCGGGCAGATCGAAGGGATTGAGCAGCGTCAGACCGGCGATCCATGCGAAGTCAGCTGTGTTGCGGGTGACAAGGGTGAGCTGATGGGCAAGCGCCGTACCGGCGATCAGAGCGTCGCCCAGGGTCATCTTACGGAGCTGGCGAAGCTTGACGGCCTGGTCGAGCACAGTCTGCGAAAGGGGAAGTAGCGGAGCGGCAGCGAAAAATGCTTCCAGAAGCGCCCGCTCTTGCTCGATCAGCTTATGATATCCTAAAACTTCGACATAGCTGATGGCCGATACCGCCGGCGCATGTTCGGCAATAAAGGCGCGCAGCGCCGCGTGCTCGGACTGCATCGCGTAGATAATGATATTGCTGTCGATCAGCATCAGGTATCCCGCTCGGGCAGCTTCCGATCCTCGCGGACCATTCGTTCCCACGCAGCCGGATCGGTGATATCGGCCAGGGCTTGAGCGTGGGCGAGCTGTTCGAGGATCGCCGCCATCCGCTCCCCCGCGTGGGGAGGCTGCGCAGTCTGCTCCGAGTTCTCCAGGATGGTGACGTGGACGGCGACCGGTCGTTCAGAAGCGAGATCGATCGGCGGCGTTTCACGCCACTCCAGGCGGTTGCCGCGCAAGATAGCTTCATATGTGTGCAACATACCGCTGCGCCTCCGCTGTGGTCATCGACTCGTCGCCATTATACACCGTCGTCCACCTCAAGCGCATCAAGCTCGGCTTCCACCTGCGCCCACGGAATGCGGCCCAGATGTGAACAACAACATTGTACCACCTGAACGGCGGACCGGCCGCGCCGACCGCACGGCGCATTCGCGGTCCGCACCGGCGCGACGTCGCGACGATGTTTTCGACGATCATATGGCGGGCGATGCGGTGCGTCGGGGTGGCGTCGGGCATCGCCGGGAATCCGTAGGGGCGAAGCAGTTGCACCCATCGACGACACCCATCTTTCGATACGGGCAACTGCTTCGCCCCTACATCGTTGCCGCCGATGGTTTCGGTGTGCGGCCACGCCCCCATCGTGGCGATCGACGCCCCCATCGTTGTCGCCGATGGTTTCGGTGTGCGACCATGCCCCATCGTGGCGATCGACGCCTCCATCGTGGTGGGCTATCCACGTCGCCCGCATTGGCCGGCCACGATCGCCAGGCTGCGTGTCGCCGGCCGGCGCAGGCGCGCGGGCAGCGGCGGGACAGAAACGTCAAGTCGGATCAAGAGCGCATGATTGCTTTGCCATGCGCCATCGCTCCTGACTCCTGACTCCTGGCTCCTGGCTACTGCTCTAGGCAAAAATACGCTCGACGACGATCTGAAGTTGTGGGAGCGCTTGCGCGGTAATGGTCTCATCGAAAGCAACGATCAGCTTATTCCGGTATCCGCCATGTCTGGGTTGCGTATATTGCTCAATGGTCTGACTGCTCAGATCAATCAGCCAGGCTTCGGCAATACCCGCTTCAGCGTAGCGCGGTATCTTCTCGTCACGATCGTATTCGATGGATGTGTCCGCAATCTCGATCACCAACAAGACATCATCTGGGCGTGGATGCCCCTGGGCGTAAAAATCATCACGCAGCTGGAGTAGCGTCAGATCTGGCTGTGGTTCTGAATAGTCATGCAATTGTATCGGATTCTGGACGCTCAAGATTACGGTATCTCCGACGTGACGGCTGATCAGGGCGGTGAGCCGATTGACAATAGCAGCGTGCAGCGGGCCAATAGGGCTCATAAGACGCACCTCACCATCGATCAGCTCAACCCGATCATCCTCCTTGAGAATACCGGTCTCGCGCATACGTGCGTAATCGGTAACGGTAAATGGTCTTCGGGCAATCTGGACCGTCATGTCTGCACGCCTCCCACTCTCGAAGATCGTTATGCCGCGCTCAATCGTGCTGATAGATTGCCGCTATGATAGCACATATCTAGTGTGATATACTAAAGCTGCCCGCCCTGCGAACATGTTTACACGCTCGTGATATCTGTATGGAGGCGACGATGGACGTGGCGAGCCTTGTCCGGATGCGGCGCAGCGACATCCTACGGATTGCCGAGCGCCATGGCGCGCACAATGTTCGCGTTTTTGGCTCGGTGGCGCGCGGCGAGGCCGGGCCGGAGAGCGACGTCGATCTGCTGGTCGACCTGGAGCCAGGGCGCAGTCTGCTCGACCTGGGGGGGTTGCTCATGGATCTGTACGATCTGCTCCAGGTTCCGGTCGACGTCGGGACAGAAGCGATGCTCAAGGAGCGCATACGCGAGCGCGTGCTGCGCGAGGCGGTGCCGCTATAAGGGACGTGTCCGAGCGGCTGCGCGACATCCAGGAGGCGATCGCGCGCCCGACATACCCTGGCGTCAGATTGTCGGCATGCGCAACATTCTGGTGCACCACTATTTCGCGATCGATCGCGACACCGCCTGGGCCGCGATCGAGCAAAACCTGCCGGAGCTGAAGCGCGCCGTCGACACCCTGCTTGTCCAATTCGACGCGCAGCCATAGTGCGCCCCGGCCCCCACCCCTTCCCCACAGAACCCACCATACAGCCGCCGTACGCGCGGCGCACAGATGTCTGTCATCAGGATTTAACCGAAGTTCTATTGACACCGCCCGCGCGCATCACGTACGATGTGCGGACCGCCTGATCTGCCCGCTTCCTATCGGCTCTGCCGTTGAAGTTTCGTCGGGACACGGATAGCGTCTCAGCGATCGACACAAGGAAGGAGGCCCATCCATGCGTCACTCCGCTCGCTCTCGCTCGGGCTCACGCTGGCTACGAGCCGCGCTGCTGCTCGCGCTACTGGCCGGCCTGGCCGCCGCCGTCACCCCGGTGGCGCGCGCCGCGTCGGGGACGGTGTTCATCGAGATCTCCCAGGCCGAGGCGATCAACAAGAACAGCGACGTCTTCCCGCTGGCCTTCTGGGCCGTGCAGCAGGACTTCTACCCGAAGCTCGGCGTCGACGGGCCGCTGCCACCCGCCGCGCTTACTCAGGGCCCCGAGATCGATCAGCGCGACTGGGCGACCTGGGCGCCATTCTCGGTCTCGAAGACCTTCGCGGATCTTCACGATCTCGGCGGCAGCAACATCGTCCACGGCGTGGTCGAGCTGTGGGACAAGGACGACATCGACTCCGACGACCAGTTCGACATCAACCCGGTGACCGGCAGGACGCTGCCCGTCGACTTCGACGTCTGCACGCTGCGCTTCCGTCGCCAGAGCGACACGACGGAGTTCACCGGGCCGACCTGGATGCGCCAGGGCGTCGAGTCTGACTCTGGCCGCGTGCGGATCAACATGCGCACGGCCGACGGCAAGCCCTTCCTGCCGAACAACGTCGCGATCGCCGACGCCACACCGGTGCAGGCGGTCTACAACCCGCGCTACGTGATCGAGAACAAGGCCACCGCCTTCAAGCTCGACCTGACCAGCTCGCACTCCAGCCCGGCCGGCGCGACGATCAACGTGCAGCTGAACGACGGCTTCACGATCGTCAACGACACCAAGAGTGTCACGATCCCGCCCGAGGGGCTGCGGGTGTTCTTCTTCGACGGCTCCGGCACGGCGCCGCCGTTCAGCCCGCGCAAGCAGCCGAACCTGCGCGCGCTGCGCTACACCGTCACGATGAACGTCCCGGCCGACTCGACCTCGTCCGACCCGACCGGGCTGTTCCCGAACTGTGTGGCGACCCAGGACAACACCCTCACTGGATCCTGGCCGATGATCACCACCAACAGCCCGACCACGCTCTACCTGGGCTGGGACTGGGGCAGCTCGCTGATCCCCGGCGAGACGATCACCGCGCGCCCGCCCTCCGCCGCGCAGGTCGCGACGACGTTCGCGTCGAACGAGCGCTTCCGCAAGGCGATCTTCCCGATCGCCGACACGGTCTCGGCGCCCTTCCCCGGCTTCGCGACCAGCCCGAAGTCCACGCTGGAGCCGGCGCCGACGATCATGGGCTGGAGCATCGCGGCGCACGCGGCCGGGATCGACCGCCTCGAGCTGATACCGCGCAAGAGCTGGTTTGCCGAGAACGCCGGCCTGCTCACCTTCGGCGGCGGCGCGATCGGCATGTCGCTGGCCGAGTTCGCGCCGCACGCCGTGCTGGCCGAGCAGGGCTTCAGCGAGGTCGCCGTCCACGAGCAGGGGCACACCTTCCGCCTGAGCCAGCGCCCGTGCAGCACCGGCGGGCTGGCCGAGACGCTGTTCGGCCTGGGCTGCCGCGATGAGTACACCCACGCAGCGGGCGACGGCCGGCCCTACCTGGCCAGCGGCTACGACGTCCTGGGCGCCGTCTTCCCCGGTGGCGCGGGCGGCGCGGCCGGCACGCGCGAGGTGCTGAACGCGACCAACTTCATGGACACCACCGGGCCGCTCGACGGCGGGCCCTACGACCGCTGGATCGACAACCTGAGCTACGACTGGCTCAGCGAGCAGCTGCGCCGCCCCCAGGATCCCGACCTGATCAGCCTGTCGGGCTTCGTGCAGGTGCCGGGCGGGCTCGCGCAGAGCGGCAGCGCCCCGCTGGTGGGCGGGCTGTTCAACTCCTTCCAGTACGCCGGCGCGCCCGACCTGCCCGAGGCGACGCCCGGCGACCAGGCCGGCTCGGGCGAGGGGCAGTTCTTCGTCCGGCTGGTGACCGGGCAGGGCGCGCGGGTCTACCGCTTCACGCCGCTGTTCGACCTGGAGGGCAACAGCGCGCACGGCTACGGCTTCTTCTCGTTCGCCGTGCCGTGGGACCCCGCGACGACCAGCGTCGAGCTGGTCGGGCCAGCGACGCCGGCGGACATCGCCCCCAAACAGGGGGGCGGCCAGCAGAGCGTCTATGCCACGCTGACGCCATCGAAGGCGGCGCCGGCCGTGAGGACGGCGACACGGCGGCCGATAAGCTGAGCGCGATGCTCTACCTGATCGCGCCGAAGTCGCCCGGCAACCTGTCGTCGGTCGCCTCGGCGGTCCCGATCGCGGTCAACCTGGTGGGCGGGCAGACGACGCTCTCGCCCGCGCAGCTCGCGAGCCTGCCCGGCGACTACGGCGCGCGCGTGCTGGTCTCCGACGGCGTGAACACCACGTCATTCCAGATCGACAAGCTGTTCAGCCTGCGCGCCGGCGTGTACCTGCCGACCGTGAAGAGGTAGCCACTATCCTTGCGGTTTTAACATTTCGGAGTGGTGGGGGCGTGGGGGGGCCTGCGGCCCTCCCCAAGCCCCTCCCGCTCTACAGATTAATCTGAAGGACTATAGATCTTCCGCGCTGAGTCGCCCCAGCCGGCGCACCTCCGGCCAGATCAGCGCCACCAGCCCCACCACCAGGACCGTGCCGACGCCGCCGGCGACCACCGCGCCGACCGCGCCGAGCAGCGCGGCGGCCACGCCCGACTCGAACGCGCCCAGCTCGTTCGAGATGCCGATGAACACGAAGTGGACCGCGTTGACCCGCCCGCGCATCTCGTCGGGCGTGCGCGTGAGCAGCAGCGTACCTCGAATGACCACGCTGACGTTGTCGAGTGCGCCAAGCAGCGCCAGCATCAGCAGCGAGAGCGCGAACGAGCACGACAGGCCGAACACGATCGTCGCCAGGCCAAAGCCCGCTACCACCACCAGCAGCGTGCACCCGGCGCGACGGAACGGCGGCAGGTGGGCGATCGCCACCGCCGCCAGCACCGCGCCGACGGCCGGCGCCGCGCGCAGCCAGCCCAGGCCCGACGCGCCGACCTGCAGGATGTCCTTCGCGAAGATCGGCAGCAGCGCCGTCGCGCCGCCGAGCAGCACCGCGAACATGTCGAGCGTGATCGCGGCCAGGATGATCTTGGCGTTCCAGATGAAGCGCGCCCCGGCGAGCAGCGAGGCGACCGTCAGCTCCTCCTCGGAGCGCACGACCGGGCGCGGGTGCATCAGACCGATCAGCAGCGCCACCACCAGCATCATCCCCACCACGATCGCGTAGACCAGCGTCGCGCTCTGCATCACGGCGATCACCAGGCCGCCCAGCGCGGGCCCGATGATCGCCGACGCCTGCCAGACCCCGCTATCCCACGTCGCCGCGCTGGTGAAGTGCTCCGGCGGCACCGCCTGCGCCATGATCGACGACGTCGCCGGGCTCTGGAACGCGCGCGCGATGCCGATGCCCAGCAGGCAGGCATAGACCAGCGCCAGCGGCCCAATCGCCAGCGACAGCAGCGCCAGCCCCAGCGTGCAGAGCGCCAGCAGCGCGCTGGTCGCCACCACGATCCGCTTGCGGTCGAATCGGTCGGCGACGTGCCCGGCCGGCAGCGCCAGCAGCACCACCGGCACGACCTGCACCAGGCCGATCAGGCCCAGCACCAGGGCCGAGCGCGTGCGCTCGTACAGCTCCCAGCCGATCGCCACGCCGAGCATCTGCTCGCCGACCACCGCCAGGAAGGTTCCCGCCACCAGCAGGCGGAAATCGCGGAACCGCAGCGCCGCGTATGGGTCGTGCCGGCCGGCAACCGGTACGGCGGGATCTGCGGCGCCCGGCCGCTCGGAGACATCCATGTCTTCCCTCAGCGGTTGGAAGGTATTCCTTGACAAGCCTTCCACTTTGGCATGATCTCCCCTGCATCCCACTGTGGGATGATATAGTACAATAGGTTGTACAAAACGCGGTACACCTGTCCCATGTTCAGGAGCAACTCCTCGCTTACTCCGCTCCGCTCCTCGATACCGCCGTCGTCCGCCGCAGAATGACGAACGGGTGCTATCCTCCCACCCTTGCGCTGGCCTACCGCATTGCGTCGATCTGAGCGACCACTGGTTGAGCCGTGATCCTTCATGGCGATCATCCTGTCGGTGGATCGGGCAGGACCATCCTTCAGGTACGGATCGCCGACGGAACCGACGATGTCTCCTGACACGACATTCAGTCGCTGGTTGAAGCAGCGCCGCAGGGCGCTCGACCTGACGCAGGAGGAGCTGGCACAGGCGGTAGGCTACGCGGTGGAGACGATTCGCAAACTCGAAGCGGGGAAGCGCCGCCCTTCCAAACCGCTCGCCGAGCGCCTAGCGCAGCTGCTCCGTGTGCCGCCAGCAGAGCAGCCGGCGTTTCTGGCCCTGGCCCGGCCGCGACCGAGTGAGGTGTCGCTGCCGCCACCTGCACTGTTCCACCCAGCCGACCTGACGACTGGCATCCCGCTCGCTCCCACTGCGGCACAGCATGGAGCCGTTGATCGCACACCGGCTGACTTTCCGCCGCTGCGCACGATCGCGCCCGTCGCGGGCGGCGAGCGTCAGCCGGGCATCCCGCTGCTGGCCACCAAGCTGTATGTCCCACGTGCCCGGCCCACGCTGCTCGCGCGGCCCCGCCTGCTTGCCCGCCTCGACGCCAGCCTCGCCGGCGGCCGCTGCACCCTGCTCTCTGCCCCGGCTGGCGCCGGCAAGACCAGCCTGCTGGCGAGTTGGCTGGCCGGCGTCGACCGCCCCGTCGCCTGGCTCTCGCTCGACGAGCGCGACCAGGACGCGCACCAACTCCTCCGCTACCTCATCGCCGCCCTCCAGACCATCGCCCCCGCCTGCGGCCGCACGGCGCTGGCCTGGCTGGACGCCCCGCCGCCCCCGCCGTCGCCCGAGACCATCCTCACCGCCCTCGTCAACGACCTGGCCGCCCTGCCCGACCCCTGTCTGCTGGTCCTCGACGACTACCACCTGGTGCGCGCCCCAGCCATCTACGCCGCCGTCGCCTTCCTGCTCGACCATCTGCCGCCACCTGTCCACCTCGTCGTCGCGACCCGCGCGGACCCACCGCTGCCGCTGCCGAGGATGCGCGCCCGCGGCCAGCTCGCCGAGGTGCGGGCGGCCGACCTGCGCTTCACTCCGGAGGAGGCGGCCGCGTTCCTGGAGGCGAGCATGGGGCTGCGCCTGCCGGAGGGGCAGGTCACAGCACTGGTGGCGCGCACCGAGGGCTGGGCGGCCGGGCTGCAGCTGGCCGGGCTGGCGCTGCGCGACCGGGCCGACCCGGCGGCGTTCGTGGCGGCCTTCGCCGGCAGCCACCGGCTGGTGGCCGACTATCTGACGGCCGAGGTGATCGATCAGCAGCCGGCGCCGCGGCGCCGCTTCCTGCTGGCGAGTAGCGTGCTCGACCGGCTGTGCGCGCCGCTGTGCGCCGCCCTGCTGGCCGCCGAGGGCGACGCGCCGGACGCGCCGGACGCCGCGGGCGACAGCCAAGCGGTCTTGGAGGAGTTGGAGCGGGCCAACCTGTTCCTGGTCGCGCTGGACGACGAGCGGCGCTGGTATCGCTACCACCACCTGTTCGCCGACGCGCTGCGCGCCCGGCTGGCGCGCGAGGCCGGCGCGGCGGGCGCCGCGGCCCTCCACCGGCGGGCCAGCGGCTGGTTCGAGCAGCATGGGCTGCTGCCGGAGGCGATCCAGCACGCGCTGGCGGCCGGGGCGGTTGAGGACGCGGCGACCTGGATCGAGGCGCTGACGCCCGCGAGGCGGCCGCGCGGGCGCTCCCGGCGGACGCCGCCACCGTGGACGCCCGCCGGGAGCGCGGCGCGGTTGCCGCCACGCGCGCCTACCTGGCCACGCTCGGGCCGGCCGCGGCGCCGGAGCCCGCCCGCGCCTGGGCGGAGCAGGCGCTGGCCGACCTGGCGCCGCATGACGCGGCCTTCGTTGTCGCCGGCCTGAGCCTGGGGCAGGCTGCGCTCGCGCAGGGCCAGACCGACCGGGCCGAACGGGCCTTCGCGGAGGCCGCCGCGGCCGGGCAGGCGGCTGGCCTCATGTACAGCGCCCTGGTAGCCACCGGCCACCAGGTCAGCGTCCAGCGAATCTGCGGCGCCCGCCGCCGGGCGCTTGCCGTTGGCCGGACGGCCCTGGCCTGGGCCGCCGAGCACAGCGCTCCGGTCGCGCCGGGCGTCGGGGTGCTGTCGGCGCTGCTGGCCGACCTGCTGCGCGACGGGAACGAGCTGGCGGCGGCCCTGCCCCTGGCGACCGAAGGGCTGCATGCGCTGCGCCAGTATGAGAACGTGCCGTCGCTCGTGCTGCTCGCCAGCCTCAGCCTGGCCCGGCTGCGCCTGGCCCGGGGCGAGGTCGAGGACGCGGCGGCTGTGCTGGCCTCGGCCCGGCCGCTGGTCCGGCACGGGCCATTCGTCGCCCTGGCGCCGCTGCTCGACGCCGGCGAGGCGCAGGTGAGCCTCGCCCTGGGTGACGTGGCCGCCGCCGTTGCCTGGGCGACCGCCGCCGAGCCGGTGGCGGTGTCCGAGTTCCTCCGGTTCGGCGCCCACATCTTCGCGGCCGGCGTCGAGGCCCTGGGCGTCACGGCGGCGCAGATCCTGGCCGTCCATGGCCGGGCCACTGGCGACGCCGCCCTGCTCCGGCAGGCGGCGCGTGGCCTGGAGCCCGCGTGGCAGCTGGCCGAGCGCCAGGGGCTGGGCTGGCTGCGGCTCAAGGCGTTGATCCTGCGGGCGCTGATCGCCGACGCCCTGGGCGACCGCGACGCGGCGCTGGCGGCACTGGCGGCGGCGGTCGCCCAGGCCGCGCCGGAGGAGGTCATCCGCCCGTTCGTCGACGAAGGAGCGCCGCTGGCCGCGCTCCTGGTCGCCTTGCGCGCGGCGGTGCGGGACCGGCGCGATCTGACTGGCGGCGCGTCGCCGGCCTACCTCGACGCGCTGCTCGCCGCCTTCCCCGGCCCGGCGCCCGCGCCGCCGGGCGCGCGGGCGCCGGCCCCCACCCCCGCGCCCGGCGCGCGGCCCGCGGCGCTGGTCGAGCCGTTGAGCAAACGCGAACTGGAAATCCTCTATCTGATCGCCCAGGGCTTAACCAATAGTGAAATTGCTCAGCAAATTTTTATCTCGGCTCAGACGGTAAAGGTCCATACCCACAACATCTACGGCAAGCTTGGCGTGAACAGCCGGCGGCAGGCAGTCACCAAAGCCAGGGCCTTGGGCCTGTTGGCCTGATCGTAATAGCGCAGGAGGACTCTGATGCGAATCACGCCAATCATCCAGCGAGTAGCCTGGCAGCGCGAGTTGGTCCATTACCCGGCTACCCCTGCCCGGGACTGGTACGACGAGAAGCTTTTTCATCGCCGGGGTGGATTTGCATCGCCTGCCTGGTTGTCTATCTCCCCAGCATTTTGGTTCTGGACGGCGGCTGGAGTCCCGCCCGCGCCAGGGCCGCACTAGCCAGCTAAGCGCAGCCTCTGCCGTTCGCCTTACGAACAGAGTCCAACAGCCCACCATACCAACGGTGGGCTGTTTGTTTTCCACCCCAATACCCCCATTTGTACCTCAGCATGTCCGCCAAAATACCACCATTTATACCCCGTCACGGGTGATGATACTACCACCGCCATTCGAGTATGCTGACGGCAACACGGTGAAGGCAGCCAGGCTGTCGCACCGGTCGCCAGGCCAGGCGAGTGACCCGGTCTGAGCATCGATACAGGAGCATGATACAGGAGGAAACTATGACGGCCACACTGAGCAAGAAGTCGGGGAAGGGCGTGAGCGACGGGGTGGTATCCGAGCTGAGCACGTTCTTTACCGTCCGGCCGGGCCACGAGGAGGCGATGCGCGCGGCGGTTGAGCGGGTCAACCACATGTTACATGAGATGGGTCCGGACGTCCACCAGAAGATGGGCCTGCGCGAATGGCGGATGGTGATCTTGGACAACGGTCAGCGACTCATGTTGATGACGAGCTTCGAGACCGACTGGGATCCGTATGTTGACGACGCCCTCCAGGTCTTTGGCGTTGATCAATTCATGGACTGGCTGCGGCACACCGTCGAGGCTGAGGCGCACCACCAAGAGCTGCAGGCCGCCGGCGCGGATCTCAAACAGGGCATAACGAACACCGCCGCACTCAAGGTCAAGGCGCTCCTGCAGGCGGGCCAGGTCCAGGCGAGTGCCTACTTCGATGTGCTCTCGGATCAGACGGTGCCGCAGATCAGGAAGGCGCAGCGGCTGGAGCGGGCGTTCGAGCAGGTGCTCGACGACCCCGCGGCTGAGCAGGCGCTCCAGCAGCCGGCCTTGCAGCCGCTGCGCGACCAGGCGGCCGACTAATTTAGAGGGCGGACGGAGCGGTGCGGCGATCCAAGCACGGTCGCCGCGCCCCCCACGCCTTCCGCTGAGAAAGGTGAGGAACCATGACCACCGAAACAAGCATCACGCTCGAGCTGGACGACATTCAGGCCGGGGTTCTGCGCCCCCGCCCCAACCCCTACGCCGGCGCCTACTTCCTG
>WNGB01012738.1_pt1 | contig 11576 bp, 11 predicted proteins | sample 5400681 | NCBI WGS metagenome assembly WNGB01 (sample SAMN13153367, study PRJNA577476) | soil metagenome | isolation source: 115 cm soil or saprolite under grassland replicate 2 | place: USA:California | collected 2016-06-15 | reverse complement strand
GGCGTTCGCGGCGGTGTCGCTGTTCGCCGTGTGCGTGCTCACCTGGATGATCTTCTGGATGCGGCGGCAGTCCTACCGGATCAAGGGCGACCTGCAGCGCAGCATCGACCAGGCGGTCGCCCGCGGCGGCAACGTGCGCCAAAAGAAGCTCGCGCATGACCAAGACCACGGGATCCCTGAAGGCGATTGGAGGCGGCCCTCTTCCTGATCGCCGCCGCCACCGCCGAGCAGGGTGTGCAGGTCCTGGTCGGCGGGCTCGTCGGCCTGGCGGTGGCCGCCACGCTCGGCTGGCTGGTGGTGCTCGGCGGCAGGCGGCTGCCGATGCGGCAGTTCTTCACCGTCACCGGCCTGATCCTGCTGGTGTTCGCGGCCGGGTTGGTCTCCCGGACGGTGCTCTACCTCCAGTCCGCGGGGGAGCTGGGGTCGGTCTGGAACAACGTCTACGACCTCACCGGGTACTCGTGGTTGACGGTCGGCACCGAGAGTGGGCGGTTCCTTGGGGCGATGCTCGGGTGGGATCCTCGGCCCTCGGTTGAGCAGGTCCTCGCCTACCTGGGGTTCCTCGGGGGGGTGGGGTGGCTCTTTCTCCGGCCTCGCCCTGGGGGTGGGCCGTCCGGGCCCCCGCCCTCTCTCCGGGAAGTACAGTCGGTCGGTCGGCGGCCCCCGACGGCCCGCAGCGGCCCGGAGCCTGACTCCACGACACTCGCTCTCGCTACTCCGACCTGTCGCGGTCGCAGGTCGCCTTCCGCGGAGCGCTCGGGCGCACGGCTCTCTGATCCTGTCGGTCGCGCGGGTAGCATGAGCGCGGGAGCGACTGGGGAGTGTTGGCGACGGGGGCTCGGGAGCGGACGGCGGTGCCGGTGGGGGTCCCCGAGCGCGGGGCGCTGGACCGGCTGGCTTGGGTGCATACGGTCAGCGTGTTCGGGGATGCGCTCGTGGCGGTTGCGCTGGCGGGCACGCTGTTCTTTGCGGTGCCGGTGGCGGCGGCGCGGCCGAGGGTGGCGTTGTACCTGCTGTTGACGGTGGCGCCGTTTGCGCTGGTTGCTCCGCTGCTTGGGCGGTTGCTGGATGGGCGGCGGGGGGCTGGGAGGCTGGCGGTGGCGGCGGCGCTGCTGCTGCGGGCGGTGCTGGCCTTCCTGGCGGTCTCTCGCACGCAGTCGTTGCTGTTGTACCCGCTCGCGTTTGGGCTGCTGGTGTGTTCTCGCGTTCATGGCATCAGCCGCAGCGCGCTGGTGCCGGAGCTGGCCGGCCTTGACCGCGACCTGGTCGCGGTGAACGGGCGCATGGCCAGGGTGGCCGCCCTTGGCGGTACCGCCGGCGCGCTGCTTGGGGTCGGCCTCGACCGGCTGCTCGGCGGCGGGGCGGTGCTGTGGGCGAGCGCCTTGACCTTCGCCTGCGGCGGCGTGCTCGCCTTCACCCTGCCGCTGGCTCGCCGCCAACGGGAGGGAGCGGGCGTCGCCGGCCGGGCCGGCGGCCTTGAGCGGCGGCTGGCGAGGCTGGCCAGGCCACCAGGGCGGGTCCGGCTTGCCCGGACGGTCAGCGCGGCGGTCAGGGCGGCGGGCGGGTTCGCCCTGTTCCTGCTGGCGTTCGCGCTGCGACGCCAGGGGGTGGGTACCGCCGGCCTCGGCCTGTTGCTGGCCGGCGTCGGCATCGGCGGGGTGGTGGCCGCGTTCTTGGTGCCGAGGGCGGCCCGTCTGGTCCGCGAGGAGGGTCTGCTCGGCGCCGGCCTGGCCATCTTCGGGGTGACCGCGCTGCTGCTGGCCGGCAGGGTCGGGGTCGTCTCGGCGGGCATTGCCGGCCTTGCCATGGGCGGCGGGGTGGCGGCCGCGCGCCTCGGCTTCGAGAGCCTGGTCCAGCGGGAGGTGCCCCCCGCCGGCCGAGGCACCGCCATCACCAGGGCCGAGACCGCCTTCCAGCTCGCCTGGGTCGGCGGCGCGGTGATCCCGGTCGCCCTGCCCCTGCCCACCAACCCGTCCCTGGTCGTCGTCGGTGTCGCCTGCCTGGCAGGGGCGGCCGCCTACCTGCTGGCGCTTCGCCGCCTCGGCCACCGGCTCGCCCCGGCGTTCAGAGGGTCATGAGTGCTCGGAGGGATGTGCACCGGCACTTGTCGGTGAACATGTGTTCGGGTATAGTCGGCAGTGCCGGCGCAGGCCGGCCGGGCTCAGTTGGAGCCCGGGTGCCGTTCGTGGGAGGCCACGGCGGGCAGGCTCGTCCCCAAGGTGCGGGCGTGCGAGGCCTTGTAAGACCATCGTCGCTGGTGGCGGGGGCCGATGACACCAGAACCGATCCGCCTCCAGGCGGTGAGGAACCCCGAGCAGGGGTGCTCGGCCGTGGGCGTCAGCGATGCTCACGTTACGAGTAACGGGTCAGGGGATAGTCCGGTTTTTCCCTCCCTTTTCTTTGGGGGTGGGGCCCCCACGGGCGTGGGGGCCCCAGGGGGACGTGGCCTACGATGGCTGGCGTGACCGACCCCGCCCTGCTCGAGGACGCGCGGGCCCGCGTGCTCGACTGGTTCGGGCGGGCAGGGCGCGAGCTGCCCTGGCGGGCGACCCGGGACCCCTACCGGGTGCTGGTCGCCGAGGTGCTCGCCCAGCAGACCCAGGCGGCGCGGGCGGCCGAAGCCTGGCCGCGGTTCCTGGAACGCTTCCCCGACGTCGCGGCGCTGGCCGGCGCCACTCCTGCCGAGGTGCTGCGGGCCTGGCAGGGGCTCGGCTACAACCGCCGCGCTCTCGCCCTGCGGGCGACCGCCGAGGCGGTGGTCGAGCGGGGCGGCTGGCCGGACACCGTCGAGGGGCTGGCCGCCCTGCCAGGGGTCGGACCGTACACGGCACGGGCGGTCGCCTGCTTCGCCCTCGGCCTGCAGGTCGCCCCGGTCGACACCAACGTCGCCAGGGTGCTCGCCAGGGCGCTGCTGGGGAGCGACCCGGCGGAGCTCGGGCCCGCCGCCCGCCAGCGGCTCGCCGACCAAGCGCTCCCGCCCCCGCCGACCGGGGCGGCCCTCCCGGGTTCCCCGGATCCATCCGGCCGGGCCTGGGCTTGGTCGTCGGCGCTGATGGACGTCGGTGCGCTCCACTGCCGGCCGCGGCCCGTCTGCCGTGGCTGCCCGCTGGAGCTGAGCTGCCGCTGGCGGGCCCTCGGCGCGGCGGCCCCGCCGGCCCGGCCGAGGGCCCAGGCGCCGTTCGTGACCTCCGACCGGCGCTGGCGGGGAGCGGTGGTGCGGGTCCTGGCTGGCACGCCTGGCGGGCTCGACCCCGGCGCCCTCGCCGAGGCGGTCGACGCGGCCGCCGCCGGCCGCCCGCCTGGCTGGTTCGAAGGCCTGCTCGCCCGCCTCCAAGCCGAGGGGCTGCTCGCCCGCGCCCCCGACGGCCGCCTGCACCTCCCCGGCTGAACCGCGCGCGGCTGCGTATGATGCTGGTGGCTGGGCCGGCTGAAGGGAGCAACGATGGCTGAGAGCAGAGAAGCCTGGGAGCAGGTCGGACGGGAGTTCAGCGCCCTCGGGCGCCAGGTGCGGCAGCGTTACGAGCAGCAGGCCGGGCCGGAAGAGGCCCCCGCCGCCGAGCAGCGCAAGGTCGACGACGCCCTGCGCCAGCTCAGGGACTCGCTCGACCAGGCGTTCACCACCCTCGGCGAGGCGATCCGCGACCCCGAGTTCGGCGAGCAGACCAAGAAGGCCGCCAGCTCGCTGAGCGACGCCATGGCGGCGACGTTCTCCGAGGTGAGCGAGCGCCTCAAGCGCCGCTAGGCCGGCCGACGTCGATGCTGCCGCCGCTGCGCCAGTAGAGCTTGACCGAGCGGGACCCTGAGGCTTCCGTCTCGTCGGCGCGGTCGAGGAAGCCCTCGTCGACCAAGTAGCGGCGCAGCGTCGCGTAGTCGGGATGGTAGGCGCGCAGGGCCTCGTTGACCTCGGCCTCGGGGTAGCGGCGGCCCGGCTCGAACAGGCCGGCCAGGTGGTCGAGCACCAGCAGCCGCTTGGCGCGGGCGACCGGGATCGACAGCAGCCGGCCGCCCCGCACGAAGCGGCGCAGCACCTCCGCCTCCGGTCCGTCCCCGAGGGCCGGGTCGTCGCCGGCCGGCTCGGAAGCCGGCCGCCGCGCCGCCGCCCGCAGCGTCTCGCTGCGGACCCGGTAGCCCTTGCCCGCGTCGCCGTCGAGCAGCCCCCCGGCCGCCAGCCGGTTCAGCGCCCTCGCCGCCGCCCGCGGCGGCAGACCCGCCCGCTCGGCCACCTCGGGGATGGTCTCCGCGCCAAGCACGACCGCCGCCAGCGCCTTGAGCCGGTCCGGCTCGGCCAGCAGGGCGAGAAGGTCCCGTGCCTCCCTGACGTCCTCCACGGGGGTCATTGTGGACCCCGGCCGGTTGTTGGAGCAGCGTGCTAGCCTTTGCCCAGGTAGGCCGCCTGCCCGTGGCCGACCGCCCGCGGGCTCCGGCCCGCCCGGTCCGGGCCGACGGACCCGGCGTCGAGCGTTGGGGACCATTCTTGGCCAGGACAGTCCGAACCGCCTATGCCTGCACCGAGTGCGGCGCAGCCAGCCCGCGTTGGGTCGGCCGCTGCCCCGCCTGCGGCGCCTGGAACACCCTGGTCGAGGAGGTGCTCGAGCGCACGGCGCCGGTCAGGGCGGCCGGTCCGGTGACCCCGCCGGTGGCGATCACCGACGTCGCCGCCCAGGCCGGCGCCCACCGGCCCACCGGGGTCAGCGAGCTCGACCGGGTCCTCGGTGGCGGCCTGGTGCCCGGTTCGGTGGTGCTGCTGGCCGGCGAGCCCGGCATCGGCAAGTCGACCCTGCTGCTCGGCGTGCTCGCCGGCCTGGCCGCCGACGGCCCGGTGCTGTACGTCTGCGCGGAGGAGTCCCGCGAGCAGGTGCGCCTGCGCGCCGAGCGCCTCGGCGCCCTGCACCCTCGGCTGCTGCTCGCCGCCGAGACCGACCTCGGCGCCGTCCGCGCCAACATCGAGCAGCTCCGGCCAAGGGTCGTGGTGGTCGACTCGGTCCAGACGGTGGCCGACCCGGAGCTGGCCGGCGCGCCCGGCGGTGTCGGCCAGGTCAGGGAGGTGGCCGCCCAGCTCGTGCGGCTGGCCAAGGAACGGGGCATCGCCACCTTCCTGGTCGGCCAGGTCACCAAGGAAGGCGCGGTCGCCGGCCCGAAGACCCTGGAGCACCTGGTCGACGTGGTCCTCAACTTCGAGGGCGACCAGCATCACGCCCTGCGCCTGGTCCGCTGCACCAAGAACCGCTTCGGCCCCGCCTACGAGGTCGGCTGCTTCGAGATGACCGAGACGGGCCTGCAGCCGCTGGCCGACCCGTCGCACCTGTTCATGTCGGCCAGGTCGGCGGGCGTGCCGGGGGTCGCCTGCACGGTCAGCCTCGAGGGCAGGCGGCCGCTGGTCACCGAGGTCCAGGCGCTGACGGTGAAGATCGCCTCCGAGGTGCCCAGGCGGATGATCACCCAGGGCCTCGACACCGCCCGCCTGGCCATCCTGGTCGCGGTCCTCGACAAGCGGGCCCGTGTCTCGCTGGCCGGCCACGACGTGTTCGCCGCCACCGCCGGCGGCGTGCGGCTCACCGAACCGGCCGCCGACCTGGCCGTCTTCCTCGCACTTGCCTCCGCCGCCCGCGACCGCCAGGTCCCCGCCGACCTGGCCGCCTTCGGCGAGGTCGGGCTCGGCGGCGAGGTCCGCCCCGTCCCGCAGCTCCCGCGCCGGCTGGCCGAGGCGGCCCGGCTCGGCTTCCGCCGCGCCCTCGTCCCCGCCACCCCGGATCCCCCCACCCAGGAAGCGGGTGGGCTGGAGCTGGTCCCGATCGTCTCGGTGGCCGAGACGCTGGCGTTCCTGGTCGAGACGGCGCCAAGACCTGTGCTGGAGGTGCGCCGGTGACCCTCCTCGACGAGCGCCTGCTCCGCGTGCTCCACCAGGTCGCCCCGGGCACGGCGCTGCGCCAGGGGCTGGAGCGGATCCTGCGCGCCAACACCGGGGCGCTGATCGTGCTGGGCGCCCCGCCGCAGGTCGAGTCGCTGTTCACCGGCGGGTTCAAGATCGACGTGCCGTTCACCGCCCAGCGTCTCTCGGAGCTGGCCAAGATGGACGGCGCCCTGATCCTCGACCAGGGCGCCAGCCGGATCCTCTGGGCCAACGTCCACCTGATGCCCGACCGGGCCGTCCCGACCGTGGAGACCGGTACCCGTCACCGCACCGCCGAGCGGGTGGCCAGGCAGACCCGGGTGCCGGTGGTCTCGGTGTCCCATTCGATGCGGACCATCACCTTGTACGTGGGGGACTGGCGCCACCTGCTCGACGAGGTCGCTACCGTGATGAGCAGGGCCAACCAGGCGGTCGCCACGCTGGAGCATTACCGGGCCCGTTTCGACGAGGCGAGCGGCGCCCTCGACCGCCTGGAGCTGGATGGCGGGGCCACCCTGCGGGACGTGCTCAGCCTGCTCGGCCGGGCCGAGCTGGTTCGCCGGGTCGCCGGCGAGCTGGAGCACCACGTCGCCGAGCTCGGCGCCGATGGCCGGCTTCTCCAGCTCCAGCTCGACGAGCAGAGCGCCGGTGTCGACGCGGAGAAGCTGCTTGCCGTCCGCGACCACCTGCAACCCCGGCCCGGCTGGCAGGTGGCCGACGTGCAGGCCGAGCTGAGCCGCCTCACTCCAGAGGAGCTGTTGGACGCGACCGCGACCGCCAAGGCGCTCGACCTGACCGGTGACCCGGAGGCCCTGGACGCCGTCCTGGTGCCCCGCGGCTACCGGCTGCTCGCCCGAGTGCCGGAGCTGTCACCGTCGGTGGTTGAGCGGGTGGTCGAGCGTTTCGGGTCGCTCAAGGTCATCCTCGCCGCCGGCCTGGAGGACCTGGAAGAGGTCGAAGGAGTGGGCGTCGGCAGGGCCCGAGCGCTCCACGAGGGGCTCAGGCGGCTGGTGGAAGTGGCCCACCTGCCGGCCGATGCCTGATGGATGCCACCAATCAGGCCATCTACCTGCGAGTTCAGTTGTACGTAGCAACTTGGAAATGCTACCCTTCTTATTGTTCAGGTTCGAGGGAAGGGGAACTCGCGTATGTTCAAGGTCGGCGACAGCGTCATCTACCCACAGCATGGAGCCGCGGTCATCGAGGGGCTCCAGGATCGTGAGGTAGGCGGCGAGACCAGGGAGTACCTGGTCCTCAAGCTGACATATGGCGACCTGACCCTCATGGTGCCCCGCGACAACTGCCAGGAGGTCGGCATCCGCGAGGTCTGCAGCTCCGAGGACGTCGACGGCGTTTTCGACATCCTTCGGACCGGCGAGTCCTCGACCCAGGGCAACTGGAGCCGACGCTTCAAGGGCAACATCGAGCGGCTCCAGTCCGGCGACATCTTCCAGGTCGCCGAGGTGGTCCGCGACCTCACCGTCCGTGACCGCGAGAAGGGCCTGTCGGCCGGCGAGAAGCGCATGCTGCAGCGCTCCCGCCAGATCCTCGTCTCCGAGCTGGTGCTCGCATGCCACTGCGACGAGGAGAAGGCCCTGCTGCTGCTCGACGAGGCGCTCGAGTCGTAGCGCGCACCGCCTTTCCCGACGGCAACGCCGGATCCCCGGCGGTCGGCGTGGTCGTCCCCGCCGCCGGAGTCGGCCGCCGCCTCGGCGCCCACGGCGCCAAGGCGCTGGTGCCGCTGGCCGGACGCCCGCTGCTCGCCCACGCGGTGGCGGCGATGGAGGCCAACGGCTGCGTGATCGCGGTGGTGGTGGTCGCCCATCCTGACGCGCTCGACGCGACCGCCAAGCTGCTGGCGGATGAGGGCTTCACCAAGGTGGTCGCGGTGGTGCCCGGCGGCCCCACCCGCCAGGCGAGCGTCGCGGCCGGCCTGGCCGCCCTGCCGCCAGGCCCCGGCTTCGTCGCCGTCCACGACGCCGCCCGCCCCCTCGCCCATCCCGGGGTGGTCGACGAGCTGCTCGAGCTGCTGCAGGCGGCAGCGTCCGCCGGCGCCGGAAGCCCGGCCGGGGTGGTGCCGGGGGTGCCGGTGATCGACACCGTCCGCCGGGTCGACGCCGGCCAGCGCTCCCTTGGGATCGTCGACCGCGCGCAGCTCCGCGCCGTCCAGACCCCGCAGCTGTTCGTGCGGTCGGTGCTCGAGGAGGCCCACCGCCTGGCCGCGCAGCGCGGGGTGGAGGAGACCGACGAGGCCGCTCTGGTCGAGCTGGCGGGCCACCCGGTCCGCATCGTCCCAGGCAGCCACGAGAACCTGAAGGTGACCACCGCCCTCGACCTGGTCGTGGCCGAGGCCCTGCTCGCGAGCCGGAGGGGTCCGGGGAACCCCGGAGGCCGGAGGGGTCCGGGGAACCCCGGAGGGGTGCCCCGGACGGTCGGCCCCCGGTCAGTCGGGAGGGACTTGTGAGCGGACCGCGGACGCGGGTCGGGCAGGGGGTGGACGCCCATCCGCTGGTGGACGGGCGGCCGCTGGTGCTCGGCGGGCTCACCGTGCCGTTCGACCGCGGCCTTGCCGGCCACTCCGACGCCGACGTGGTCGCCCACGCCGCCTGCGACGCCCTGCTCGGCGCGGCCGGGCTCGACGACCTCGGCACCCTGTTCCCGGCCGACGACGCCCGCTGGGCGGGCGCCTCCAGCCTTGACCTCTGCCGGCAGGTTGCCGGCCGGGTCGCCGCCGGCGGCTGGGAGGTCTCCAACCTGGCCGTCACCGTGCTGTGCGACCGGCCACGCCTCGGCGACCTGGTCGGCAAGATGGCGGCCAACCTGGCCGACGCGTTCGGCCTGGAGCCGGACCAGGTCCGGGTCAGCGCCAAGGCGACCGAGGGCCTCGGCTTCACCGGCCGCGGCGAAGGCATCGCCGCCACCGCCGTCTGTCTCGCGGTCGCGCTCTAGCGCCGCATCGCACGTACGATACGAGTTCCATCACACGATCCCTGGAGCCGACCGTGACCCTGCAGTTGCACAACACGCTCACCCGGCACGAGGAGCCGTTCGTCCCCCGCGACGACGGCAAGGTCGGCGTGTACCTGTGCGGGCCGACGGTCTACGGGGAGCCCCACGTCGGCAACCTCCGCAACGTGGTCCTGTTCGACGTGCTGCGCCGCCACCTGACCGCCTCCGGCTACCACGTGCTGTACGTCCGCAACTACACCGACGTGGACGACAAGATCATCGCCGCCGCCGGCCACGACCCGCTGCGCGCCTTCGTCGTGGCCGAGCACTGGACCCGGGAGTACGACGAGCTCACCACCGCCCTCGGCGTGCTGCCGCCCGACATCGCACCGAGAGCCAGCGGTCACATCCCGGAGATGCTCGAGCTGATCGGGAAGCTGGTCGACGGCGGCCTCGCCTACCAGGCCGGCGCGGACGTCTTCTTCGCGGTCGGCAAGTGGCCCGAGTACGGCAAGCTCTCCGGCCGCGACCTGAGCGAACTGCGGGCCGGGGCCAGGGTCGAGGTCAACCCGGACAAGCACGACCCGCTCGACTTCGCCTTGTGGAAGGCCGCCAAGCCTGGCGAGCCGGCCTGGAACTCGCCATGGGGACCCGGTCGCCCCGGCTGGCACATCGAGTGCTCGGCGATGGCGGCCAAGTACCTCGGGCGCGGCTTCGACATCCACGGCGGTGGCGAGGACCTCGTCTTCCCACACCACGAGAACGAGATCGCCCAGTCCGAGGGCGCCACCGGCGAGCCGTTCGCCCGCTACTGGCTGCACAACGCCTTCCTGCAGCTGAAGGGCGAGAAGATGGCCAAGTCGGTCGGGAACGTGGTCAGCCTTCGCGACCTGCTGCGCCGCTACCGGGGGGTGGTGCTCCGTTACGCCCTGCTCGGCGCCCACTACCGCAGCCCGCTGGAGTTCTCCTCGGAGGCCCTCGACGACGCCGCCGCCGGCTACGAGCGGCTGACCACCTTCGCCATCAACGCCGCCCGCGCCCTCCCGGCGGAGGGCGAGCCCGCCGCGGAAGCGACCGCCGGCGGCCCTCCGGCCGGGCCAGGCCGCGAGGCGTCTGCCACGGACGGGGCCTGGGCCGAGCGGTTCGTGGCCGCGCTGGACGACGACCTGAACGTGCCGGCCGCTCTGGCCGTGCTGTTCGAGCTGGTCGCCGACGCCAACCCCCTGATCGCCAGGGCCGAGCGGGGCGACGCCGTCGCCACCGCGGAGCTGCGGGCCCGGTTGGCGACCTTCGGCGACCTGGCGGCGCGGCTGGGCTTCGCGCCGCTGCTGGACCTGCCCGACCCGGCCGCCTTCCCGGCGGTGCTCGACCTCGTCCTCGACCTCCGCGAGCGGGCACGGGCGGCCCGCGACTTCGCCGCCGCCGACCTGGTCCGCGAGCGGCTGGCAGCGGTCGGTATCCGGGTCGAGGACCGGATCGGGGGTCCCCGATGGCACCTCGCCCGCTAGGCGGCGGAACCGGCGGTCGCCGTCCCCGCCGCCCCGCGTCCGCCCAGCCCCGCCATGGCGGCCGCCCCCGCCAAGCCAGAGCCGGCGGCCCCGGCCAGCCGTTCGACGCCGCCGGCGGGCCCCGCGGCCCCGCCCAGCCGCGCGATGGCGGCGGCCGTGCTCGCGGTCAGGACCGCGAGGGCGGGGGAGCGACCAGGCGGCCCCAAGCACCAGCCGAGAAGCGACGGGCAGCCGGCGGTTCGGGCGCCCGGGCGGCCAAGCAGGCCCGCCGGCAAGGCCAGCTCGACGCCGCCAGGGCGGCCGTGCGGCCGGGACCGGGCCGTGTGCTGATCGAAGGCCGCCGCCCGGTGCTGGAGGCGCTCCGGGCCGGCCGCCCGGTCGACAGGATCCTGCTCGCCTCCGGTGCGGGCCGCGGCTCCCTCGGCGACCTGCTCGACCTGGCCCGCCGCCGCGGCGTCGAGGTCGAGACCGTGCCCCGCTCGCTGGTCGACGCAGAGGCACGCAGCGGCGCCCACCAGGGCGTGCTGGCGGTGGTGGCCCCGATCGAGCCGATCGACCTTGCGGAGCTGCTGGCCCTGCCCCTGACCGGCCGCGAGCCCCCGTTCTTCCTGGCAATGGACGGCGTCGAGGACCCCCACAACCTCGGCGCCCTGGCCCGCAGCGCCGAGGCGGCGGGCTGCCACGGCGTGATCGTCCCGCGGCACCGCAGCGCCCCGCTGTCGGCGGTCGCGGTGAAGTCGTCGGCTGGCGCCCTCGAGCACCTGGCGGTGGCCGAGGTGCCCAACCTGGCGAGGGCCCTCGAGCGCCTGCGCGACTCCGGCCTGTGGTGCATCGGCCTCGACGGTGAGGCGCAGGCGAGCCTGTTCGACGTCGAGCTGGCCGACGAACCGGTCTGCGTGGTGGTCGGCGGCGAAGGTGCCGGCCTCCACCGCCTGGTCAGGGAGGCCTGCGACGTCGTGGTCCGCATCCCGATGAGCGGCCGGGTCGAAAGCCTGAACGTCTCGGTCGCCGGTGCCCTGGCCCTGTTCGAGGTCCGCCGCCGCCGCGGCCTCCCCCCGTCCCCCTGACCGCGCTACGCTTTGCCCGCCCGCTGGCGTGGCGCAATCGGCAGCGCAGCTGTCTTGTAAACAGCAGGTTCCGGGTTCGAGTCCCGGCGCCAGCTCCAGGAACCGCTTCGTCGTGCTTGATATCCTCCTGATCGCGGCTATGGCGACCCGGACGCTTCAGAC
>WNGB01012415.1_pt1 | contig 11577 bp, 12 predicted proteins | sample 5400681 | NCBI WGS metagenome assembly WNGB01 (sample SAMN13153367, study PRJNA577476) | soil metagenome | isolation source: 115 cm soil or saprolite under grassland replicate 2 | place: USA:California | collected 2016-06-15 | reverse complement strand
CCCCGACAAGCACATCGCCCAGCTTGCCTACGCGTTCCAGGAGTCGGTCGTGGACGTGCTGGCGACCAAGACCGTGGACGCGGCGCGGGCCTTCGGCGCGACCGAGATCCTGCTGGCCGGCGGAGTCGCGGCTAACGCGCGGCTGCGCGCCGAGCTGGCCCGCCGCGCGCCGGTGCCGGTGCGCTGCCCGCCGATCGAGCTCTGCACCGACAACGCCGCTATGATCGCCGCCGCCGCCTTCTACCGCTTCGAGGCCGGCCGGCAGAGCGGCTGGGACCTCGACGTGGAGCCGAACCTGAAGCTCGCCTAGAGCGGCCGGTAGCATATGCACCACGGAGGCACAGCGGACACCGAGATAATCTTTCTTTTTCCGCATCTCCGTGCGCTCCGTGCCACTGTGGTGAGCATGCTCTACCGATACTCTAAGGATCGCTATGGACCCGGTGTGGTACAGCCACTACGAGCAGGGCGTCGCCCGCCACCTCACGTACCCCGACAAGACGCTCGGCGAGCTGTTCGACGAGCGCGCGCGGCGGCACGCCTCCCAGATCGCGACCAACTTCGTGCTGGGATACTGGCTACGCGGGCGGCTGAAGATCGGCGGCACGCTAACCTATCGCGAACTGCGCGAGCGGATCGACCGGTTCGCGAGCACGCTGCACGCCCTGGGGGTGCGCAAGGGCGACCGCGTGGCGCTGATGCTGCCGAACTCGCCGCACTACGTGATCGCGTTCTACGGCGCGCTAAAGATCGGCGCGATCGTGGTCAACACCAACCCAATCTACACCGCCCACGAGCTGCGCCACCAGCTGATCGACTCCGGCGCCGAGACGATCGTACTGCTCAATCTGGCATGGCCGGTGCTGCACGAGATCCTGCCCGAGACGGCGGTCAGGCGCGTGATCGTGGCCACGATCGACGACACGCTCCGCGCGCCGATCCGCCAGCTGGTGCGCCACCAGCAGCGCCGGTTGCCCAGCTGGGTCGACGTGCCGGCCGACGGACGGACCTTCTTCTTCCAGGATCTGCTCGACCGCGCTGAGCCGGCCCCGCCGCCGGCCGCCAGCGCGCCCGAAGACACGGCGCTGCTCCAGTACACCGGCGGCACCACCGGCACGCCCAAGGCGGCCATGCTGACCCACCGCAGCCTGGCGAGCAATACGCTGCAGTGCCTCACATGGGTGTTCAAGGATGCGATCGGCAGACAGCGCGAGCGTGTGCTGGCCGCGATCCCGTTCTTCCACGTCTATGGGCTGCAGGCCACGCTGCTGTGCGGCATCGCGATCGGCGCCGAGCTGGTGATCATGCCGAACCCACGCGGCGCGGAGAATCTCATGCGGGTCATCCAGCGCGAGCGCTGCTCGTTCTTCCCCGGCGTGCCGGCGATGTACCTCGGGATCGTCAACCATCCGAAGGTTCAGGAGTACGACCTGCGCTCGATCGAGGCCTGCCTCAGCGGCTCGGCGCCGCTGCCGATCGAGATCCAGGAGCGCTTCGAGCAGCTCACCGGCGGCCGGCTGGTCGAGGGGTTCGGCATGACCGAATGCGGCGCGGTGACGCACGCCAACCCGCTCGGCGGCGTGCGCAAGAACGGCTCGATCGGCGTGCCGATCCCCGACACCGACGCGCGGATCGTCGACCTGGACACCGGAGCCGACCTGCCGTTCGACGGGCAGGCCCAGGGCGAACTGCTAGTGCGCGGCCCGCAGGTGATGCGCGGCTACTGGAACCGGGACGTCGAGACCGCCGAGGCGCTCGGCGCCGATGGCTGGCTGCGCACCGGCGATATCTGCACGGTCGACGGCGACGGCTACTTCTTCATCGCCGACCGCAAGAAGGACATGATCAACGTCTCGGGCTACAAGGTGCTGCCGCGCGAGGTCGAGGAGGTGCTGTTCCGGCACCCGAAGGTCCTGGACGCCGTGGTGGTCGGCATCCCGAACGCCGAGCGGGGCGACGACACCGTGGCCGCGTATATCGTGCCCAAGCCCGGCGAGCGGCTCACGGCGGAGGAGATCCAGGCGTTTTGCCAGGTCTCGCTGGCGAAGTACAAGGTTCCGCGCGTTGTGGCGTTCCGCGATGCGCTGCCAAAGACTATGATCGGCAAGACGCTGCGGCGCGCGCTCGTCGAAGAGGAGCTGGCCAAGCGGCAGGCCGCGCCGCCCTACAGCCAGGGGCAGAAAGATTGAACGCATCTGAACGCCGCCACGGAGGGCGATTCACTCGCAGTGCTCGCTCAACATTTCTGCTCTCGACTATAGTACAGCCATTAGACAAGGTTTCGCGTCAAGCATGTCAGCTTTACCATTTGTCGCAAGTCGCAAGTCGCAAGTCGCAAGTCGCAAGATGATGCCACCTGCGACCTGTGACCTGCGACCTGTAACGCACACCTTGGAACGTGCTCAAGAGCCTTGAGGAGCAAGAGAATCTATGGAGTACCGCCGACTGGGCCGCACGGGCCTGAGAGTCTCCGCTATCTGCCTGGGCACCATGCAGTTCGGCTGGACGGCCGGCGAGCAGGAGTCGTTCGCGGTGCTGGACACGTTCGTCGCCGCCGGCGGCACCTTCGTCGACACGGCCGATGTCTACTCGAACTGGCACCCCGGCAATCCCGGCGGCGTGTCCGAGCAGATCATCGGGCGCTGGATGAAGCAGCGCGGCAACCGCTACGACGTCGTGCTGGCCACCAAGGCGCGCGGCCGGATGTGGCCCGGCCCGACGGGCGAGGGTAAATATATTTTGGCTCATGTTGGTTGAGTGGTGGAAGGGGTCATCATGGCGCGTACCAGGGTCGGCGTGACCCATTTCAGATTGTGGGCGCATTCAAACGCCGCGACGTAGCCCGCCAGAAACCACTTACTGACACCACGGAACAAGCGCAGGAAATTGCGGCACCCGGTCCAAATGCCTTCCATCGTGTTGTTATGGACTTCCCCCGCTTCTGGGAACTGGCTCAGGCGGTATCTCACTCCCGAGGGGTACTTCCTCAAAGAGCGGCGCTTCCGCCGCGTCCGCTTGTCCTTCCTCTGCCTGCGGCTCCTCAGCAGGGGGCACAACCTGAAAGCGAATCACCTCATCGCGACTGCGCTTGAAGTCAAGCGTCAATCCCCGCCGTTCAGCCGCCGCAGTGAGGCGACTCCGAATGGTCAGGCGGATCTCCCCTTCCACAAGCTGCACTTCCCCCCAATCACCCTCGCTAAAATCGGCCAGATACCGATCATACTCTTCTTCAACGAGTTTTCGGGGACCGAGGGGCTTCTCGGTAAGCACCTGGATTTCTTCAGGCGTCAGTTTTCGCACGACTGGCATACGGGGTGCCCCCTCTCCATACATGTGATGACGAGGGATGAATCATACCGCGGTTTCCTCCAACGTGCAATCGGGTGGTGAGCCACAGGCTCATCAGCACCTATTGAACACGGAGGGCAAAATGCACCTCATCCGTGCTGGTGAGTGGGTGTACAATACGGAAGCGATTCCTTGCGCGGGCGAAGCCAGGCGCGTATCGTAGGTGCTATATGACTCCCGAACAAAAGATCTATCCAGGCACTCAACGCGAAGCAGTTATCGGTACTCAGGGTGTTTCTCCTGGGGAGGTGGTTGCCGCTGCGTTGACTGCGATCCAACCGGACGGAACCGTTCGGGCGTATGATGCTGACACCGACGAGTGGACTGCCATTGCACCCGCTGCTCCAAAACCGTTGGATTGCTTGCCGGCGGATCAGTATTACGATGAGCTATTTAACCTGCGGCGTACTATTGCGGAGACGATCCTGGGGATCGTGGACCACCCTGAGCAGACCGACAGGCAGATCACGCAGTTAGCGCATCACCTCACGGCCTACCGGCATGATCCGGCCTTTATCGAATATACCACCTCGTTCCTCACCGTTGATGAGCGGGGCGTGTTACACTGGCGTGAGTTCCCGCAAGGTCTGCCGTGGAATTGGGTACCGCCGGTGCGTGCGGAGCTGGACGCACGCAACCGAATCATTGCCGCCGCCCACAGCCCGACATAACCGCGAGTTCGCCCACACTCGAATGTGTGACGTTGACGAATGTTTGTTCCTTTTATAATGTTTTAGAACTTTATCTAGTGTAGATTCAGCATGAAAAAGCATGTTGTCGACTCGCTGAACTTGACGCTTCATGGTAGACTGATCGGTTAATAATTATTTATGGAGGAGATAGACGCTACTATCGATGACGTTTATCTTCTCCTTTGGGACTTGAACAACGAACAGACCAGCAACATCAAAGTTCTTTACCACCCGAATTACAGGCGTATATTTCAGTATCTAATTATAAAGAAGTACGTATTCATGACGCATCTGGGCGCCAGACCGCGATCAGTCTGCACAACGATGCAGCACACACCTGCGACCCGACCCGGTTGACAGATTGCAATCCGAGCAGTAGACTAGCTTTGACTGACCTGCAGTTTGCTCAAAGGAGCGACAGATGTTGACCCTTAAACCCCTTTCCATGGCGGGGCTTGCCGCGGCCCTGGAGAAAGCGGAGCGGTACCGGCTGCTCAATGAACCGCGAGAGGCCGAGAGCATCTGCCTCGACGTCCTGGAGGTCGACCCCGAGCACCAGCGGGCGCTGGTGATCTTGCTCCTGGCGATCACCGACCAGTTCGGCCAGCGCAACCCCGAGGAAGTCGGGCAGGCCCGCGCGCTGCTGCCGCGCCTGCGGGATGAGTATGAGCGCACGTATTACGCCGGGATCATCTACGAGCGCAAGGCGAAGGCGATCCTCGCGCAGGGCACGCCGCGCAGCGCCGCGCAGGCGTACGACTGGATCCGCGCGGCGCTGGATCTGTTTGCGCAAGCCGAAGCGATCCGCCCGCCCGGCAACGACGACGTGCTCCTGCGCTGGAACACCTGCGTGCGCCTCATCATGCGCCACCAGCTTGCGCCGCGGGAGGAGGAGTCCGGTGCCCCGTTCGGGGAGTGATGCTGCGCCTCTTGGAGCGCCGCAGCGCCCGTGCGCTTGCCGCGCTAGTGGGGTACAGAGATTAGCTGGCCTGACAGGTAGGCCCGAGCCTTCCCGCTGCTGGCGGGAAGGCAATGACCCCTTTCCGTCAACAAACGTCCTATGACTCACACCCGATCCGGGGTATGGCAACGATTGCCTCGTAACTGGGCCACAGAACATAAGATCGGACAACGAGCCGAAAACCGCGCCGGAAATCTGTCTTAGAACCTATCTAGGGGCAGTATGAACATTCCTGTTACCAGACGCAAAGTAGCGATTTTCTAGGCTTCCTTATGCGCTAAACATCCCTTGTTATTCTGTGCTGACACGCTCACACTGTGCTGTAGTCCTCAGATGGGGAACTTGTCTATCACCTGGTCATAGGCTGCCTGGGCCTTACCAATGGCGAGCCGGGTGTAGATTTCTAGCGACTGCCGGCTGGCGTGGCCAGAGTACGGCTGGATCAGCGCGTCATCAATCCCCTGTTTCTTTAGCCACGTCAGCAGAAAGTGGCGCAGCTGGTGCGGCGAGATGGGATGCGCCAACCCAGCTGCCTCTGCGTACTTCGCCAGGATTTTGCGAATGCCCCGGTCGCTATAGGGACGCCGCCGTGCCGACTCAAATAGGTACCCTGCGCGTGCTTTCCGCATCCCCGTCATATGGACCGCCAGCGCCTCTTTGACCCCGCCTGGAAACGGGACGATGCGATCTTTCCCGCCCTTGCCCGGCGTGATAGGGGTTTTTTGCATATCCCCCCCAGGATGGTGCATTACACGATTTCGACTGCCACATATCCTGAGTTCAGGCGAGTAGCCGATGCCGCGATACCCTTCTCAAAAGCTCTATGACCATGCGAGAATAACGTGTTGAGACAGAGTTTGAGACCCAATCACGGTCACATCTCGAAAAGTACATTCTGAGCCTGCGGTATGAGCAGGCTGCTCCCGCCGACGGACCATCCTACTGCCCCTTTTCGGGGGGGATATGCAAAACCCCCCATTCTTTCCTGCCGGCCCCGCTCCGCTAGGTGTATAATACTGCGCAAGGGAGGGCATCCTTCCAGCCTCGTCTTGCTTTGACGCACACTCGTTCCCAACGTCTCCCCTGACCGTCGAGTGCCAGGCGCACATTTGCACGCACCGCACTGTTGTTGAACCAATCTGAACTGTGCATGTAGCAGCTGCACGGAGGACCGAGGAAAGGAGCTGAAACGATGCCCGTGATTACCATTTCCAGAGAAGTCGGCAGCGAGGGGGATGACATTGCCGAGCGCGTCGCCCAAACCTTGGGTTACCATTTTGTGGATAAAGAGTTTATTGGCGCTGTGCTCAGTCAGTATGGGGTTGTCGAATTCGATAGAGAGTACGAGACCCTGCCCAGTTTTTGGGAGAAATTCAATGCGCAGCGGGAGAAGCGCCGAGATGCGATGGTGAACATGCTCCATCAGGTTGTGCGCGCCGTGGCGCATCACGGCAACGTGGTGATCTTGGGGCGCAGTGGTTTTGCCGTTTTAGGGGGCTTTGCCAATGTTCTCCATGTGCGGCTTCAGGCTCCCCTTTCGGTTCGGGTCAAGCGCGTGATGATGCAACAACAGATGACGACCGCGCAGGCAGAAGCGGTGGTGAACGAGAGCGACAGAGTGCGGGCAGCTTTTGTCGAGGAGTTTTGCGGCGTATCGTGGGAGGCAAGCCGTACCTTTGATCTGGTCATCAACACCGGCAAGATCCCGTCCGACTTAGCCACAACCTGGGTGGTCAACGCGGTGAACGCGTTCGCGGCCATCCAAGAGACCGATCAACCCACCGCTGGCTCGATAGAGGTAGATCCCATCCTGGCGAGCGCCATTTCCGATATGCTTAAATGCAAAGTGGCGCACAGATAACAGTGCGCATTTCTCTTCCCGCCTTCGCCCCGTTCTCGCCTATGATGGTGGTGGACAGTGGAGGACATCCCGCTCCATTTCGCGTCCCGCCAGTCATGCTGGCCTGTGAGGAGTGGGCTTGTAATTTACAACGCTTACACGAAATTTCACAAAGTCCGAGCCTGGATCGTGTAAGGGCGGCTCACTTGTCGGAGATGACTTGGCTGAGACTGATCAGCCTCAGCCAAGCTGACCCTCAAGAATGCCTTGTATGCGCATTCAGGATATACTCTACCGCCCAATTAGCGGCTCTATCTTGTCGGAGAATCGATTCAACCATCTTGTTCAGACCAATTAGGGCTAAAAATATACCTGATAACGTTTATCGTTGTAAATCACATCTTTGCTCCTAACAGGCCAATCGCTAAGGCAGGAGAGCCGCCCATCATTGGGCGGCTTTTTCGCACCTCTTGGGAGCGCAGCCCCAGCCGGTGGCATCCTCATTTCTCAAAAACGTCCGTTTTTGGTACGCGAAGAAGCTAAAGTGGCAGGCTTTTTCGGGAGGCACACCAAACAAGCGCCGCCTGTGAGTTTCACAGCGACCAGACCGGTATTTGCATCGCTTGGTCTACAACGGCGTGGACCGCGCATACCACTTTAGCTTTGTGAGCGAGCATCAACGAGATCCTGATGCGCAATCGTCAAGACGGCTTTGCCCGGGCGGTCCCAGGTCATGATGATCGAGCGCCGGCGCGCGCAGGCCTGCGCGCCCCGCGTCGAGCGGCGGCCGAAGGCCGTCTTGCGTGGCACGACCGCCCCACGCAACGCGCGTTCCGCCGCGTTATTGGGCGGATCGACCGCCGGGTCGTTCCGCCAGACCACCAGGTCATCCAGGTAGTTCTTGATTCGTTCGGCCAGTTGTTGAGAGTGCCAACTCCGCCAGTGTGCGGTCGCACACTGCCAGAGTCGCGTGCGCCTCTGATCATCAACGCGTTCGCGGCCCGCCGGGTCGGCCTGGACCTGCTCGCGCGCCACGCCCCGCTCCACAAACAGCGCGTGCCACCTGCGCTGGACGCGCGTCCGTTCACCAGCGGCATCCTGCCCCTTGGCGTTGGCGGGGCTGTCGCGCAGCAGCTGCGCCCAGCATGTGGCTTTTTCGACCGCCAGCGGCGAAGAGGCACGGAAGAAGTCGCTGCTGGCCCCCCCAGCGCAGTCCGGCCCCAGCAACGCCAGCGGCACCTTCCTCCCGCGCGAGCGGCTGACCAGATACAGGGCCCCCACAGCGTTGACGAACACCCACCGCCAGTGCGGGACACCATCGCCGCGCCAGGCGGGCGCATCAAGGGGGATGGCCGCTTGTTGGCGCATCAGGTCCAACAGGCGCGCATCGGCCGGGCCGACCAGCGCGGCGATCGCGGCGACCATGCTGGGCCGTTCGCCCGCACGGATGGTCAGACCGAAATCGCTGCGCACCGCGCGCTGGATCTTGCCGGAGCTGCGGCCAAGCGCGACGTTCTGGTAGACCACGAACCGCAGCACATGCACGCCCAGCCGCTGGTGCGGCAGCGCCGGTGTGACCGCATCCGCATGCGAGCTGCGGCAGGCGGGCCACCAGCGGCGCGCGATCACCTACGGGGTAATGCCGGGCGGGCGCACCAAGACGCTATCTTCGACCACGCGCGCGCGGGTGGTGCCGGCACCGCTGAAAGGAGTGCCACCATCGGGACCGGTATCGCCCGCCGGTATCGCTTGGGGGTGGTCACTCCGGGGGGGACGGCGGCGACTACGGCCGGGGTGGCCGGCTGCTCGACCGCGCGGTTGGGCGGGCGGGGTGTCGGCGGCACGCGTGCGTGCGGTGAAGGGGTTGCGCTTGAGGTCGACTAGTTCCTGGCGGGGGTCCCGGCGCGCGGCCGCGACGGCGGCAAGCGGGGCGTGGGTCGCGGCGCGGTGCACGCGCAGGTGCAGCTGGTCGGCGAGCAGGGCGGCGCGCAGACCGCGCAGTTGATCACGCTCGGCGCGACCGGCGATCAATTCGGCCTGAAGCGCAGCGAGGTCGGCCTGCAGCCGCGCGCCGGGCGGGAGCGGCGCCACTGGCGTGGGCACCGGATCGGTTGTCGCGATGGAGCGCAGATGGGACATGCTCCCAGATCCCGCATGAACGGCGCGTTGGAGCACTGCTAGCGTTTCGTTTGAGCGTCGCTGTGTCGCCACCATCGGTACCTGCTCACAAAGCTAAAGTGGTATGACCGCGCAGTGTTTTTGGCACAAAAAAGACTTGGTCGAACGCCTGCTACATGGCGAAGGAACGAAGCCCCCACCTTAGGTAAGCCTCTGCTGTTCCACGTTCAGAACGGCACGGCCGTTCGGTCGCGTTTCACTGGCGCGTGTCATGCCCGACAGCACGCGCGTTGGGTTCGATGGGTTGCTTGTGGAGGTCGAGCGGTGCGGCTTCCAGAACCTGCGCTGCGGCTGGTGCTGCGACACCCCAGACCTCGATGTCCGCTTGTTCGTTCCGCACATCTTGGGTTAAGAGGACGGTGGCAGCGCCGTGCTGCATCACTATGGTTGCAGTGCCTGTGTCAGTCGTGTGGAAGGGCAATTCGATCGTGTATCCAGAGGCGGCGAGGACGGCTTCCACCGTTGGTAAAATCTCCGGCGGGCAGGTATAGTGGATACAATTTGCCATGCTGGTCCTCCATAGCCATACCAATGACTCGTACCTGATCCTTTGGTAATGTGTAGGCTAGGGTTGGTGGATCAGCACGTGGCGCACGTGGCGTGCGACCACTGCAATTACGGATGAATGTAGTAGAGATAATACCACTGTTTCGGCGATCGAGTCAAAGGCAGCCGTGGCAGATGGTTTGGGATCAGATGGTGGCGCAGTATTTGCTACAAAGCGCGCCTCCCAAGCGCCCGTATTCAGCATCTATAGAGATATTAAGAGACGGTTCCTGCACGCTGTTCCGGTGAAGAAAGAACAGCAACATAGCGATAGAGGGTTGACCGGGAAACGCGCAGTGTCCTGCAAATATCGGCAATGGTGTTGGTCTTGTCCTCATATAAGCGCTGCGCCATCGCTACCTTCTTTGCATCATTCAGCGCAGCGACCCTTGGCCGTCCTCCCTTCCTTCTGCGTGCTCGCGCCGCTGCCAAGCCCGCTTGCGTCCGCTCCCGGATGAGATCCCGCTCAAACTCCGCCAACGCCCCAAACACATGAAAGACCAGCTTGCCCCCGCTGGTCGTCGTGTCGATGTTCTCCTGCACACTCCGAAACCCAATGCCTCGCTCCTGAAGAGACCCAATGGTCTCAATGAGGTGCTTGAGGGAGCGGCCTAAGCGGTCAAGTCGCCAGACAACCAATATGTCGCCGGCGCGGACAAAACGCAGTGCCTCATCAAGTCCTGGCCGGTCGGTCTTTACCCCGCTGGCTGTGTCGGTAAAGATCTGCTCGCAGCCAATTTTCTTGAGAGCATCTTGTTGCAGGTCAAGGGTCTGTTCGTCAGTGGAGACACGGGCGTAGCCAACAAGCATAGGGAGGTGTGTCGGCTAGAACAGCGCCAACTGTCCTTTCCGCTTTTGGGCTTTGCGCTCAAAATGCAGGCCAAGGACGGCTTTGTATTGGTGTCGTAGTCGTAGTATGGCTGCTCATTGGCCCACGACTGCACCGCTGCGGTTGGGGATAGGTCGGGCGGGTTGGGCGTACTAAGCCAGTGATACATATTCTCGCCGTCTTGCCCTGTCACACCGCAGTGCTATCTACTCCTGCACGCCGCTACTCTGGTTCTGGCGCTGTTTGAAGATCCGGGCGCGCTGCTGGAGGTTGTGGAAGGAGTCGGTCTCGGTGATCAGCTGCACTTGGTGGTCGTGCTCCACCCAATCGATCTTAATTTGCAGCGCCTGCACCTGCTGCCGCAACTGCCACTCGCGGGCCAGCACCTCGCTGGCCATCTGCTGGAACACGCGCGCCAACTGGCCGAGCGCGTCCGGGCGCTCCGCCACCTCAGCAAGCAGTTCCGACTGGTAGTGCCCCGTCTCAACCGCCTGTGCGGCGCGGATCACCTGCGCGAACTGCTGGATATACTGGAAGTCGTCAACGCGATCGCGCACCATACCCCGCAGGTAGCGCGCAAGCACCTGGATGATTCCACGCGCCACCTCGGGCTGGCTGGCCAGCAGGTCGTAGAGTGGCTGCTGGTCGAGCCGGTAGAGCGTCGTAGCTGTTTCGGCCGTCACGGTCACACTGCGCATCTCCAAGTCCAGCAAGGCGATCTCGCCAAAGACCTCACCTGGGCCCAGGTGATTCATGATCAGATCGCCGTCATGCACCCGGACCTGGCCCGTGCGGATGAGGTACATGCTGTCGCCCGGTTCACCCTTGGTGATGATGACCCCCCCCGCCCGAACCATGACCACCCTGAGCACGGCGGCCACCTCGGTGAGGGCAACGTCTGGCGTGTTGGCAAAGATGCGCACCCCGCGCAGGAACGCCCTCCGCTCTGACAGCGCTGTTTCCATAGCGGCCCCCCCATGCGCCCCGCCACTGCTCCACGGCGGGCGCGCCATCACCGACCGGAACACCCACGACGCGATAACGGCACAGCCTGCGGCCCCGTCCTCCCACCAAGCGTTCGCCGCCGGGGTGCCGCTTAGCCACGTTCCCGTCCTGCCATAGCCGGGTACCGCCAGGCTGAGCAGGCCGCTATGACCGTATCGCCGTACCGCACCGATTGTAC
>WNGB01012413.1_pt1 | contig 11578 bp, 11 predicted proteins | sample 5400681 | NCBI WGS metagenome assembly WNGB01 (sample SAMN13153367, study PRJNA577476) | soil metagenome | isolation source: 115 cm soil or saprolite under grassland replicate 2 | place: USA:California | collected 2016-06-15 | reverse complement strand
TTGGATAGTCCTGAAAGAGCCGCACGGCCTCTTTCAGCGCGGTCGCGGCGGTGTTGAGGGCGCCTTCGCGGAGCGCGTCGGTGCCTTGCAGGTAATAGCGTTCCGCGTCGAGCGGCGCGACGGGCATCCTCGGACGCGACATGCTCCACACCGCGAAGCCGGTGACGCATAGTACCAGCGCAATCGCGACGCCGACGCCGGCGCGCCGTGCGCGCCGGCTGCCACGCCATCTGCCGGTGATCTTGTGCCCGAGATCCACCGCCTCGCGCGACGTGTCGGGCTGCAGCATCCGCAGCGCACCCACCAGTTCGTCCGCGGACTGGAACCGATCGGCCGGTTCCTTCGCCATCAGCCGGCGGCACAGTTCGTCGTGCCGCTCGTCGAGTTCGCCGCGAAGCGTGGATGGCGCCGGCGGGTGTGCGTCGAGAATCTGCGCGAGGACGTGCACGGTCTGTGCGCCTGCGAATGGACGCTTCCCCGTCAGGCATTCGTACAGAATGCAGCCGAGCGAAAACAAATCGCTGCGTCCATCCAGCGGCCGCTGCACCACCTGTTCGGGCGACATGTACGAGGGCGTTCCCGCGAAGGCGTGCGATTGCGTCAGGCTCGTCGCGGTTTCCGTCGATGCGGCCGCCGGATCCGACCCTGGAAGCACCTTCGCGATCCCGAAGTCGAGCAGCTTCGGCGCGCCCGACGACGTGATCATCACGTTCTGCGGCTTGAGATCGCGGTGAATGATGCCGCGGCGGTGCGCCGTGCCCAGCGCGTCGGCGATCTGCGCGCAGATGCGGAGCGCGTCGCGCACCGGCAGTGGCCCGCGCGCGAGGCGTACGGCGAGGGTTTCTCCCTCGACGTACTGCATCACCATGAACGGGCGGCCCGTGAGATCCACGCCGACGTCGTGCACGGGACAGATCGACGGGTGATCGAGCGCGGCGACCGCCTGCGCTTCGTGAATCAGCTGCCGCTTCAGTGAATCGGGTTCGGCACCGGCGGCTGCGAGAAACTTGACCGCCACCTCGCGCCGCAGCATGAGATCGTGCGCGAGATAGACTTCGCCCATGCCGCCCGCGCCGAGCAGACGGTCCAATCGATAACGTCCCAGGTCACCCGCGCCGACGCTCGATTGCATGAATTGGAAGTGTGGCGCGGAGTATACCTTCCCGGCGCGCCTATTCGACGACTTTTGCGACGAAGTACGTGACCTGCGCGCCGGGCGCCAGGATCATCTGGTGCGGTACTTTTGCCGGAATGTGCAGGACGTCTCCCGCGCCGAGCTTCACCTGCGTGCCGCCCGTGATCGACGCGCCGCGCATCTCGCCTGCCGCCGTCGTTTTCGCGTCGGGAATGGTGCCGCCATACACCATCGTCACCTCACCCGACGAAATCACCATGATGTCGGCCTGTTTCTCGTGCCACTCGGCCTGACCCGACCCTTCGCGATGCGCCACCATGAAGGTGCGGTTTCCCTCCGTGGCGATGACCTCGCTCGCGACCTTCTGCGCATCGAGCTTCTGACTGAGCGCTTTCCCCTTCGCCTGGATATCGCTCGACTTCCACACGCGCACGCTCGTGGGTGTCCCCTGCGCGAGCACCATCGATAACGCGACGACTGGCAGCAGCATCTTCACAGCACACTCCTTGGAAAAAGCGGAAAGGTGCCTGATGCTGCCATCTTTCGGGCGATCATGCGAGGCACTTGGTGCGAAGAGGTGCCAGGCACCTGCGGAAAATTTCCCGCAAAAAAGCGGCGCTACCGTATTGACGACCAAACCAGTCGGATATAAGCTGCCTTATACGACTTGTTCGGTCGGATATCGTCAAGATGCTGAAGCGCATACCGGTTAGTACCGCCCTTCTCTGCGCGGGTGCCGCGGCGGTGGCTGGCGTTCTGATACTCCAGGTGCTCCGCACCGGCGGGCTTCCGGATCCCACGGGTCACTCGGATTTCGGCGCACGAGTGCTCGATATTTCCGTCCTCGTCTTCCGCGAAGGGCTCGAGTGCATCCTCGTCCTCTCCGCGATCACCGCCAACATGGTCGGCCCGCGGCGGGCGCTCCGACGACCGGTTGCGGCGGGCGCGACGGCCGCATTTGCGGTAACGCTTCTCACCTGGTACATCGCGATCTCCATCATCGACAGCCTCTCTGAAAACCTCCCCGCCCTCGATTTGCAGGCGGCGACGGGTCTCCTCGCGATCCTCGTGCTCCTCCTTGTGATGAACTGGTTTTTTCACAAGGTCTACTGGGCGGGATGGATCTCGATGCACAGCCGCCGCAAGCAGGCCCTGCTGTCGGGAGCATCAAACGCGCGGCTGTGGTGGGGACTGGCGCTGCTCGGATTCTCCTCGCTCTACCGCGAGGGCTTCGAGATCGTGCTGTTCCTGCAGAGTTACCGACTGAAGCTCGGCGGCACTCCGGTTCTGTACGGCGTGTCGATAGGCCTCACTTTGACAGCCATCGTCGGCGTGCTCACGTTCATCGCGCACCGCCGGCTGCCGTACCGCCGCATGCTCGTCTTCACGGGGATCATGCTCGGTCTCGTGCTGCTCGTGATGGTCGGCGAACAAGCGCAGGAGATGCAGCTCGCGCGGTGGCTGCCGACGACGCCGGTGCGCTCGCTGCAGCACGTGATTCCCGGCTGGATGGGATTGTGGTTCGCCGTGTTTCCGACGGTCGAAACGCTCACCGCGCAGATTCTCGCCGGCGCAATTGTCGTGGGATCGTTCTTCCTCGCGCGGCCGCAGGGGCGGGAATTGAGAACGACGTAGAAGAACAGGAGACAGAAGACAGGAGACAGAATCGAAGACGCCCGCCGGTGCTGATGACACCGGCGGGCCGTCGAACGCAGAGTCCGGACAGACCCATTTCACGCGCGATGCGCCTGACGCGCCCGACACCTTCATTCTACGGGGACGGGCGACGCCGGTGCAATCAGAGACGGAGGTCTCTATGCCCGCTCGTTCGTGTCGCACGCTTACCGCCCTCCTCGTCGCACTGCTCGTTCCGCTGCTGCCCGGCACAGCCGGGGCGCAGAATCAATCCCCCACAGTCGCTTCGCAAGCCATCATCCAATTCGATATTCCCGCTGGACCGCTTGCCGACGCCCTCACCGCCTTCGAACAGTCGAGCGGCGTCAAGGTCCAGACGGTCTCCAGGCTGGATCAACTGACGTCGCGGGGCGCACGCGGGGCCTTCACCGCGGCCGACGCCCTGTCGCAGCTCGTCGAAGGCACAGGCCTCGCGCCGCGCGTGGCGGCAGCGGGCGCGTTCGTGCTCGAGCCAGCCGCCCCTATGCACCGCGTGGAGACCACCGGTCAGCTCCCGCACTACGTCGCCGAGGAGTCCTCGATCGCGACCCGCACGAACACGCGCCTGCTCGACGTTCCGCAAACCGTCAACATCGTCCCGCGCGCGCTGCTGGACGACCAGCACGCGCAGTCGGTGGCGGACGCCGTACGGAACGTGCCGGGCATTTCGATCGCGCAGGGGGAAGGCAACCGGGATCAGCTGGTGCTGCGCGGCATCAGCACCGCCTCCGACTTCTTCGTGAACGGGATCCGCGACGACCAGGAGCGCTTCCGCGATCTGTACAACGTCGAGAGCGTGGAGGTCGTGCAGGGACCGGCGGCGGTGCTGTTCGGCCGCGGCGGCGCGGGGGGAGTGGTCAATCTCGTGACCACGCCCGCACAGAGCTCACCGTCTGAATTCAACGTGGAGATTGGCGACTACCAGCACAAGCGCGCAACCGCCCGCCTCGGAACATCGATTGGCGCCAACCGGTTCCTCCGCGTGAGCGGCATGGCGGAAGATTCCGGCGGATTCCGCGAGGACTATTTCCTTCACCGCCATGCGATCAATCCGGTCGCACGCGTGAAGCTCGGCTCGCACTCCACGCTGACGTTCTCCATCGAGCACCTGCGCGATCACCGGCTTGCCGACCGCGGCATTCCGTCCCGCGGGGGACGTCCGGTCGAGGTCGATCTCTCGCAGCTGTTTGGCTCGCGAGATCAGAACGAGGCGAAGAGCGGCGTGGACAGCGCGGGCGTGATCCTTGAGCACCGGCTCGGACGGTCAGTGCGGCTGCGCAACAGTTTTCTCGCGGGACGCTACGACAAGTTTTATCAGAACGTGTACGCGGGAACCGCCGTCGACGCGGCCGGCGCCCTCACGCTGTCTGCGTATAACCACGCGATGGATCGCACCAACGTCTTCAACCAGACAGACCTCATCGTCGAGCGCCGCCTGGGCGGCATCGCGCACGTGCTGCTCGCCGGCATCGAAGCGGGACGCCAGGCGCAGGACGAAACCCGCCACACCGCGACGTCGATCGCGAACGTGCCGGTCGCCGACAGCGTCCGCAACGTCGACTTCGCGTCCGCGCCGCTCGCCGTGAACAGGGCAGCCGGCGCGAGGACGCTCGCGACGTACGTGCAGGATCAGGTCGCGTTTCTCAGCCGGTGGAAGGCGGTCGCAGGCGTGCGCCTCGATCGGTACTCCGTCGCGATCGACGATCTGCTCCCCGCCAACGCCGATCTGTCCCGCGTCGACGCCGCCGCGAGCCCGCGTGCCGGACTGATCTTCCAGCCGAACGCCCGCACGTCGATTTACAGCAGCTGCAGCTACACGTTCCTGCCCAGCGGAGAGAAGCTCGGCCTCGCCGCCAACACCGCGGAGCTCCGGCCGGAGAACGCCAGGAACTACGAGCTCGGCGCGAAGCTGCAGGTGCTCGGTACCCGCCTCACGCTGACGACCGCGCTGTTCCGGCTCGATCGGAACAACGTCAAGAGCGTCGATCCGGCCGATCCCACGCGCCTGGTGCTCACGGGCCAGCAGCGCACCGACGGCTTCACGGCGTCAGCCTCTGGCCGCATCAACTCGCGGTGGGAACTCTCGGGCGGGTACGCCGATCTCGATGCCCGGATCGTGAAGACGACGAGCGCGGCGCCCGCGGGACGCAGGCCCGGCCTCGTGCCACGGCACCAGGCATCGCTGTGGACGGCTCACGACGTCACGAGCGCATTCCGTCTCGCCGGAGGCGTCGTATCGCAGGCGGAAACGTTCACGTCCTTCACGAACAGCGTGCGTCTGCCCGGTTATACGCGGTTCGATGCGTCGGCGTTCTACCGGATCAAGGATTCAAGCCTCTCGCTCGGCGTGACGAACCTGTTCGACACGCGCTACTACCCGACGGCGAACGGCGACAACAACATCTCGCCGGGAGCGCCGCGCACGCTGCAGTTCTCGCTGCGGCATACGTTCTGATCCGGGATGCGGGATCCGGGATGCGGGATGCGGGATGCGGAATCCGGGATGCGGGATGCGGGATCCGAGATGCGGGACCCGGGATGCGGGATCCGGAATCCGGGATCCGTCGTCGTGGTTCGCGGTTCGCGGTTCGCGGTTCGCGGTTCGCGGTTCGCGGTTCGCGATTCGCGGTTCGCGGTTCGGCATTCGCGGTTCGCGGTTCGCGATTCGCGATTCGACTACTTTTGCGGCAGGTCGTAGCGGACCGTGCGCCTGAACGCCTCGAAGTCCTTGTGCTCGGTCAGCGGATACAGGGTCCGCAACCGTCCGTGGATCGTGCGCTCGACGATGGTGCCTACGCGATACGAGGGCCCGATGGTGAGAAGCACGGTGCCGGCGTCCCATCCGGCTTTCTGCCGCGAGGCAACGATCACGAGCTCCGCATCCGGCAGCCCGACGTGTGCTCCCGCCACCACGCGGTCCGGCACTTCCGGCCCTTCGAGCGTTTCGCGCGCCACGCGCGCCTTGCGCATCGTTCGATCGCGCCTGCTGCGCACGACCGCGGCATCTGCGAGCGTCAGGATGAAGTCTCCGTGTGGATCATCGAACCACGCGCCCGCCGAACGCACCACGCCGCTGAGCCCCAGGTACATCGTGGCCCATCCGGCCGGCGTAAGAAGGAGAAACGTGAACAGCGCGAGCCCGTTGACACCCGAAAGGAACTCGCGGTTCGCCACGGTGTCGGGCATGCCGAAGATTGAGGCAAACGCAGCCGCATGCGCGTCGCTTTCGCCCTTCGCGTGATGCAGGAATCCGGGCATCCCGATGGCGACAGCGAGGAATATCGTCAGAATGCCCGCTGGTGCGGCCGCTTCGCTGACCGGGAAGAACTCATCGAGGACCGGCCAGTGCCGGCGCGGCAGCATCGCGCATGCCACCGCCACGACGCCGCGGGCGGCCGTCACCATGTACTCGACGTAGCCCCGAACGTGCCGCGGCATCGGCGCTGTTATACCATTCACTCGACCCGCTCACTCTGGAGATCCCTGATGAATCCGATCCTCTCGACCGGCATCATGATTGGCGTGCTGTGCACCGTGTGGACCCTCGTGATGGGCTACAGCGGCTTGTACAAGGACCCGTCGCTCGCCAGCCTGTTCTTTCTCGTGATCCCGATCGAAATCGCAGGGCTCATCTGGGGGCTGCGGAAGACCGCGCGCGAGGGCAGGGCGTACGCCGGCCAGATCGTTGCGGGCACGATGATGGCCATCGTCGCCGGCGTCATCATCATCGGCTCGTCACTGTTGTTTACGACGGTGCTCTTCCCGGACTACTCGCACGAACTCGAGCGCATGTACCGCGCGACGCTTCAGCAGCAGGGAAAGACGGACGCCGAAATCGCCGCGGCCGTGCAGGCGAACGCAGCCAGCTGGACGCCGATGGCGCAGGCGATGAGCGGCTTCATCGGAACGCTCGTCACGGGAATCCTGGGGTCGGCAGTGGTCGGATACTTCGTCAGGAAAAGAAAGTAAGGCGAAGACGAGAAGCGCAGGGCCATGGATGAGGTTTCACGAACAGCGCGGGACGTACAATGCTCGGTGGAGGTCTTCATGTTCCGTCGTGCATTGTTGCTTCTGGGTTTCGTGCTCCTTACGACCGGCATCGCGGCGCCGCTCGGCGCGCAGACGCCGGCGGATTACCAGGCGGTACTCACCGCGCTCGGGCGCGCGGGTGATTTCAAGGATGGCGTGTTGAAGGTCAACATTCCGCGCGGCGACCTCAAGGTGACGATCGCGAAGCGGCCCGCGCCAACCTCGTTCGGGTTCGGCGGCTGGGTGGCGATGACGAAAGCCACGGACGGCGGCGAGGTGCTGATGGGCGATCTCGTGCTGACCGAGGACGAAGTGAATCCCGTGATGTCGGCGCTTCTCGACAACGGAATCGACGTGACCGCGCTGCACAACCACTTCTTCTGGGAGCAGCCGCGGATCTTCTACATGCACGTGCACGGGATGGGCAGCGCCTCGGATCTCGCGCAGCGGCTCGAGCCCGCGCTCGCGCTCATTCCGAAGCCGGCGGCTGCGCCCGCAGTAGGCTCAACGGCCCCGGCGCCTGCTGCGCCGTCGCTCGACACCGCCTCGCTGGCGAAGGCCATCGGGCACGAAGGAGAACAGAGCGGCCCGGTTTACAAGATCACCATCGGACGCGACGACATCAATCTGCGCGAGCACGGGGCGAAGATCAACGCGCGGATGGGACTGAATACGTGGGCCGCCTTTGCCGGGACGGATGCAGATGCGATGGTCGCGGGCGACGTGGCGATGCTCTCGTCGGAAGTCACGCCGGTATTGAAAGCGCTGCGCTCAAACGGCATCAACATCGTGGCGATTCATCACCACATGACGGGGACGACGCCGACGGTGTTCTTCCTGCATTACTACGGGACCGGACCTGCGTCGAAGCTTGCGGCGGGAGTGCGCGCGGCGGTCGACCAGCTCGGACACGGCGCAACGCACTGACGGCGGGTCTGAAGACCCCCCTACACTTTTTCCTTATCGACGGCCTGCCACCGCGATGCCCATTGGCCAATCGCGGTGAGCGGCGCCTCGAGCGCACGCCCTTTCGCGGTCAGCTCGTATTCCACGCGAACGGGGGTTTCGGGAATCACCTTGCGCGCGAGGATCCCTTCCTCTTCGAGCTCGCGGAGTCGCTCCGACAGCATGCGATCGGTGATGTCAGGCACGGCCGCGCGGAGTTCCGCATAGCGCTTCCGACCCTGCAGAAGCACCTGGATCAACGCCCCGCTCCACCGGCGGCCGATCAGCTCGACCGCTTTATGGAACTTGGCGCATACCTCCTGTTGCCTGGCCATGACCGTATTATCGCCCAAATGGACCACTTGACACAATTAAATTACTTAAGTATAGTTAGTGAACATTTAGTTATTTGATTGGTTTTAAGTAGCTTCGACGTTCAAAGAGGAGGATGGACATGCCAGTAGCGGAACCGGTTCCACAGCAGGGGCTCACCACCTGGACGATTGATCCCGCGCATTCGCACATCGAGTTCGCGGTGCGCCACCTGATGATTTCGACGGTCAAAGGGCGGTTCGCCGATGTCAGCGGCACGGTCCACAGCCACGACGCCAATCCGGCGAAGGGCGACGTGGACATCAGGATCGGCGTCGCGAGCATCGACACGCGGGAGCAGCAGCGCGATGCACACCTGCGCTCGGGCGACTTCTTCGACGCGGAGAACTTCCCCACGATGACCTTCAAGAGCCGCCGCATCGACGGCGTGAAGGGTGACAACTTCACGATCGCCGGCGACCTGACGATCCGCGGCGTCACGCGTGAGGTCGTGCTCGACGTCACGTCCGAGGGACGCGGCAAGGATCCCTGGGGTGGCGAGCGCGCCGGCTTCAGCGCGACGACGAAGATCAAGCGCAGCGATTTCGGCCTGACCTGGAACCAGCTGCTCGAGACCGGTGGCGTGGCCGTCGGCGACGACGTGAAGATCTCGATCGACGTCGAGCTGGTCAAACAGGCCTGAAGGTGGATAGCATGCGAGGGTGCATGAAGTGCGCACCCTCGCATGCTCATTTACGCCGTTGGTCTGAATGGCGGTCGCGGAGTGGCTGTTCGCCTTCTATCTCGGCGCGGCGCACACCCAGCGCGCGGCGCTGGCCTTCTCGCAGCGAGATCCGCCGTCGGAAATCTCCTTCACGTCGACCGACTTTCGCGGTGAGTCGTTTGCGCCGCCGCTGTACTACGGCTACCGCGTTTCGTACTTCCCGGGCGGCGCCCCGCTCGGCGTCGAAGGAGAATTCACGCATCTCAAGGTTTACGCCAATCTCCCGGGCGGCAGCGTCGTCCAGCGATTCTCGATGTCGCACGGGCTGAATCTCGCGCTGGTCAACCTCGCGGCGCGCCGGACGATTCGCGACTCCGGCCAAGGTCCGATTCGGATCACCGCACGCGTCGGAGCGGGTCCAACCGTGCCTCACGTCGAGAGCGCGATTCAGGGAGTCTCGCGGGAAGGATATGAACTGGGTTCGATCGCCCTCCACGCGGGCGCCGGGATGGAGATCGCGCTTCGAGGCCACATCAGCATGCTGGCCGAATACAAGGTGACGCGGACGCGCGAGCATGTCGAGGTCGCTGGAGGCGACGCGCGCGGGCTGTTCGTCTCGCACCACGCGGTCGTCGGGGTCGCATGGCGAACAACGCGTTAGAGAAATCGCACCCGTACGCACGTATCGCACCGATAGCCACCCGTACGCACCTGCAGGCACCTATAGGCACCTTTAATCCGTTATCATCCAACGCGATGGAATTCCCCGTAAACAAGTTCAAGCAGAGTCTCCGCGACGGCAGACGCCTCGTGGGGCTGTGGAACGGTTTGTCGAGCGCGGCCGCGACCGAGATCCTCGCCGACTCAGGGTTCGACTGGATCCTGATCGACGGCGAGCATGCGCCGAACGAGACGCCGATGATAGCCGAGCAGCTGCGCGCGTCGTCGCTCGGCACCGCGTCCCCGGTGGTCCGGCCCGCGTGGAACGACCCGGTCATTTTCAAGCGCCTGCTCGACGTCGGGGCGCAAACCCTGCTCGTGCCGTATGTGCAGTCGCCCGAGGAGGCCGCGCGTGCCGTTGCGGCGACGAGGTATCCCCCGCGCGGAATGCGCGGCGTGGCGTCAGTCCATCGGGCGAACCGCTATGGGCGCGTTCCGGACTACTTCGCACGCGCGGACGCCGAGATGTGCGTGCTCGTGCAGCTCGAGACGCGCGCGTCGGTCGACCAGCTCGAAGCAATTGCCGCGGTCGACGGCGTCGACGGCGTGTTCGTTGGCCCGTCCGACCTCGCAGGATCGCTCGGCTACATCGGCAATAACGCCCACCCCGACGTGCGCCGCATGATCGAGGACGCATGCCGCCGCGCGCAGGCGGTGAGCAAGCCAATCGGCATCCTCGCGCCGCTCGAGACCGACGCGCGCGCTTACTTCGAGATGGGCTTTCAGTTCGTCGCCGTCGGCAGCGACATCGTCGTGCTCCGCAAGGGATGCGACGCGCTGGTAAAGATGTTCAAGGGCTGACGTGCGTTAACCACGCGCGTCAGTCCGCCGTAGTACTTTGCGCGGGCACATCATGCTGCTGCACGATTTCCGTCACGGCGTGCGTCTGCTGGCCAGGCAACCGGCACTGACGGCTGTCGCGGTCGTGTCGCTTGCCATCGGCGTCGGCGCGAACGCCACGCTCGTCAGCCTGGTCGATGGCCTGGGATTGAGGCCGCTGCCCATCGATCGCGCGGATCGGCTGGTCCGAATCTTCACGTCGCGACCACCGAATGCGTTCGGCGACTCCTCATTTGCGGATTACCGGGACATCGCGCGACAGACTGACGCGTTCGAACGCATTGCGGCATACGGGACTCGCGGGGCGGCCGTGACCGCACCCGACGGTTCGTCTGAGGTCGCGATCCTCGGAGTTGTCAGCGGCACCTACTTCGAGACTGTCGGCGTGCGCGCGAGCACCGGGCGAACGCTCACCGAACGCGACGACACCGAGTCGGAACTGCCCGTCGCGATGATCAGCGACCGGTTGTGGGAGCGGAAATATCAGCGCGACGCCTCCATTGCCGGCCGCGAAATCATCATCAATCGCCATTCAGTGATCCTCGCCGGAGTCGTGCCTGCCGCGTTCAGCGGCCTCGAGCCATTTCTGGCGCCCGATATCTGGGTCGCGACAGGCGCCGTCCCGTCGCTGCTGGGCACACGCGCCGAGCTCGACGCGCGCGACAACCGGTGGTTCAGGATCGTGGCGAGACTGCGCGACGGCAGAACCATCGGGGAGGCGGCCGGACAGGTGCAAGCGGTCATGGCGTCTCTTGCCCGGGAACACCCGGCGACGAACGTCGGCCGCGGCGGCTCCGTCAGTCTCGAGCGGGCGTATCGCGAGCGGGCGGGACGTGCGGCAGGATTGATCTTCGGGGCCGCCGGGCTCTGCGTGCTGCTGATGGCGTGCGCCAACGTCGCGGGCCTCCTGCTCGCGCGCGGCGAGTAGCGCCGCTACGAAATGGCGGTCCGCTGCGCAATCGGCGGCGGGCGCGGCGCGCTTCTGCGACAACTCGTCGTCGAGAGCGTGGTGCTGGCCGGCCTCGCGGGAGCGGCCGGACTGGCGCTCGCGTGGTGCCTCGTGCAGTCGCTTCCCGCGCTCATTCCGCCGTCGCCGATGCCGCTCGGGCTCTCGTTCAGGGTGGATGGCCGTGTGGCCGCCGCCACTGCGATCCTCGCCGCGATCACGGTGCTCGCGTTTGGAGTCGCGCCCGCGGTCA
>WNGB01032009.1_pt1 | contig 11579 bp, 9 predicted proteins | sample 5400681 | NCBI WGS metagenome assembly WNGB01 (sample SAMN13153367, study PRJNA577476) | soil metagenome | isolation source: 115 cm soil or saprolite under grassland replicate 2 | place: USA:California | collected 2016-06-15 | reverse complement strand
CACATCCTCAAGCCGTCTGGGCGGGTCGTCGACCTTGGCGCTGCGCCGGGCGGCTGGAGCCAGGTGGCGGCCGAGCGTGTCGGCGCTGCTGAGGGCAAAGGCCGCGTGTTGGCGATCGACGTGCTGGAGATGGGCGCCATCCCGGGCGTCGAGTTTCTGCAGCTCGACTTTCATGATGCTGCTGCGCCCGACAGGCTTAAGGCGCTGATCGGCGGGGAGGCTGATGTGGTGCTCTCCGACATGGCGCCGAACACGACCGGTCACCGCCAGACCGACCATCTGCGCATCATGGCGCTCGCCGAGCTTGCCGCCGACTTCGCGTGCGCGGTGCTCGCGCCCGGTGGCGCGTTCCTCTGCAAGGTTCTGCAGGGCGGCGCCGAGCCTGCGCTGCTGGCGCAGCTCAAGCGCGACTTCGCCGTGGTCAAGCACGTGAAGCCGGCGTCAAGCCGCTCCGATTCGGCCGAGCTCTATCTCTTGGCGACGGGCTTTCGCGGAGAGCGCTAAACGCTGGCCACCGATCCGGGAATTTCTGTTGGCTCAGGTTCTTATGGACAAGGCGCTTGTGCGGTAAGCGCGCTTGGGGAGCACCGCTTCAGCTCTTGGCTGCTCCGGGCTCGGCGGGATTGCTCGTGGTCAAGACTTTGCGCTCGGCCCAGCGGACCAGGTCTTCCAAGCTGATCCGTTGCAGGGCCGCCGCAAAGGTCTGTTCGGCTCGTGCCAAAGCGGGCTGCACAATTGCAATTGCGAGGGGTGAGGAATAGGCGGTTAGAGGATCGGACGAGTCTTCGCAGGTCTCGCTCGCACGCAGAATGTCATAGACGCTGATACGATTCTGTTCGCGTCCAAGCCTGTACCCGCCGACGGCACCGCGCGTCGCTTTCAAAATGCCTGCGCGGGCAAAGCTATGCAGCACCGGCTCGAGATGGCGCGGTCCCAAACGAAGTCGCCGGGCGAGTGCCCGTGCAGACAGCGGACCCTGTTCCTGGTGAAGCGCAACCTCGATGACAGCGGCGATCGTCAACGCGCTCTTCTGAGAAAGAAGCGGCATGCCCCGAATCACGACGACAAAATCAATCCCATGGCGACGACGATAATGACTATAGCCGTGAAGTCCGTCGTTGGCGTCTCTTGCAGGCGTTTGACAGCTTCTTTTCTGTGAGTTCCATGGAACTCTTCCAGGCCGCGCGTCGATCCATCGGCGGAACTGTCCCGACGTTCAATTGAGGATTGCGGGTGCCTTCAGCGGTGCCACCAAAGGCAACCCGCTCTTGTATTGAGCCGAATTGGCTCACGGGACCGTCGGAGTTCGCCCGCGAATCAATCCCATCACCACGGAGATCACGAGCAGAATAATCGCGACGTAAAAAATGAGCTGCGCGATTTCAACCGCGAATCCAGCGATCCCGCCAAAGCCGAAGACGGCGGCTATCAGCGCGACGATCAAGAAGGTTAAGGCCCAGCCAAACATGGTGTTGTTCTCCTCGACAGTTGCTGCTCGAAGAACGTCAGTCGCCCTCGAAATGTTCCATGCGGATTGCCACGACGGCCTGCCATAGGCGGTCATTACCTGCCAAAACCTGGCAAAACGAATGCAAGAAAAGCGGTTGTGCGCCCCCCCTTGCCGCAGCCGTGCCGCCGACGCATCCTTGCTGCTGTTGAACAAATGCCTGAGGGGAGGATGCGATGCGATCCACAATGCGATCGGTGGGGTGGGCTGGTCTCTGGCCGGTCATAGTATCGATCATTGGTAGTCCGGCACTCGCGCAAGGGAGCGCGCCGGTTTCCGACACGACCGAGTGCCCTAAGGAAATCGCCGCCATCGCGACCTGCTATTCCGCCAAGCATCCGAGCGGCGCCTATCTGCTCGCCGCCATTCCCAACTCCTGGAACGGCCATCTCGTCGTGTTCGCACACGGCGGCCCGGCGGTCGTCCCGCCGACGGCCAATACCAGCAAGTCCGACCTTGCCAAGTATTCGATCGCAGTCGAGCGCGGTTTCGGTTGGGTGGCGTCGAGCTATCGGCGCGAAGGCTACGGCGTCCAGATGGCGGTCGAGGATACCGAGCATGCGCGCCAGTTCTTCGTCGAGCGTATCCGGCAGCCGCGTCGCACCATCCTGCATGGCGCCTCCTATGGCGGGCTCGTCGGCGCCAAGCTGCTCGAGAAGCAGTTCAAGAAGGCGGACGGCAGCAGCGCCTATGATGGCGCCTTCTTCAACAGCGGGCTCGTCATCGGAGCGGCGCGCGGCCACGACTTCCGGCTCGATCTGCGCGTGGTCTATCAGTACTACTGCAAGAACCTGCCGCGGCCCGACGAGCCGCAATATCCGCTTTGGAATGGCCTGCCGGCCGGCGCCAAGGTGACGCTCAAGGACATCGAGGCGCTGGTCGACGAGTGCACCGGGCTCACCAAGGCCGCGGACGTGCGCAGCCCGCGGCAGCAGCAGAATCTTGCGAATATTCTGGGCACTATGCGTTTTCCTGAAACGATGCTGTTGCGGCACATGCAGGCGGGGACGTTCCTGTTCCGTGAGATCGTCGAGCGTACGACCGGTGGCGGCAACGCGTTCTCCAATATCGGGGTGACCTACAAGGGCTCGAGTGACGACGCGGCCCTCAACCGCGACATCGCGCGCCTCACCGCCGACCCGGCGGCAGTCGCGGCGCTCAAGGCCGATGGCGAGCCGACCGGAGCCATTGCGGTGCCGGTGATCTCGATCCATTCGATCAACGAGGCCGCCGGCAGCGGCGAGCGCCTGGTGCAGGCCTTTACCGATGAGCGCGCCCATACATCGCAGAGCGGTCCGGAGCTCGCAGCTTCGATCGACGCACTGATGCAATGGATCGAGCAGGGGACGAAGCCGTCGCCGCAGTCGATCGCTGCCTCATGTCAGCGGCTGCGCGTCACGCATGATGGGCCGTGCCGCTATCATCCGGAATTTACTCCGAAAGCCTACGACACGCGCTATGCACGCGGAGCGGCGGTTGCGGCCGCCAACTGAGTGCGTTCTGATCACTCATGGGCGCGGCAGATTTTCGAGGGTGCGGGCGGGTCATAGGGATAACGGATTGGGGACCGCAGTAACCGGGATCATTGCCCACTGGCGGCAGCGGTGACCTCGTTGGTGATGACTTTAAAACCAGCGAGCGTGCACGGACCGAACGACGTCACAATCGCGACATCGGTGGCGTCACGCCCACGTGCCATCAAGATGCGGCCGATGCGCGGCTTATTGTGACGTGCATCCAACGTGTACCAGCGGTCCCCGAGATAGACTTCAAACCAAGCGCTGAAATCCATTGGGCAAGGGTCGGGCGGCACGCCGATGTCGCCCAGATAGCCGGTACAGTAGCGCGCCGGAACGTTCATGCATCGACAGAGCGCGATTGCGAGATGGGCGAAGTCCCGACACACGCCCCGCCGTTCGGTGTAGGCGTCGAACGCCGTCTTGGTCGGGCTCGCGTGCTCGTAGCCGAACGTGATGCGATCATGAACATAGTCGCAGATCGCTTTCACCAACGGCCACCCTTTTGGAACCTGCCCGAACAGAGACCACGCGATACTTGAAAGGCGATCCGTCTCACAATAGCGGCTACCAAGCAGAAAGAGCAGGGCCTCCACCGGCAGGACTTCCAACGCATGCTGCTTTGCCTGCAGACCGGCAGCGTCCAACGCACCGTCGTCCCGCACGAGGAAGTCGGCGGAAATGGTCAGTCGCCCCGCAGGGGCGCGGATAACGTGGCAGAAGTTGCCAAAACTATCGTGATAGGTGTTGGCCGAAAGCGCCGGATCGAGCCGCATGCGATCCGAGGTCAGCAGATCGGAGATGCGCGAGGGGTGCACACTCAACGTCAGGATCATCGGCGTCGGTTGCGGGCAGTCATAGGAAATTTCATAGCCGGCTCGTATCTGCATCGAAATACTCTTCGGTACATCAGCGAAGCTCTGCCAGCCTCCTGCTCAACAACGAGATGGCGTCAGAGTTCCGTTCTGCCGTCGCCGCCGGCCATTCCTGAGCCACTGCGTTCGTTGAAAAGCATCATCTCGGATGTCTCGCCTGGTCCGGCGCCATGGCGGCGACCTTAATCGTCACCTTCATGGCGAGATAGTCCGACGGGGTCCCGATCCAGGTGCCTTGCAGCGGTATCGCCCCGCGCGGCTCTCGTACCACGGCGACGCGCACCAGATTCTGGTTTCCGACCATGCCGCTGGACGGGTCGCAATCGACCCAGCCTGGGCCGGGAAGGTAGACCTGGACCCACGCATGGGTGTTGCCTCCGGTGTCACGGTCGTCGTCATCGTCGGCAAGGTGCAGGTAGCCGGACACGAACCGCGCGGCGAAACCGAGGGAGCGAAGCGCCGCAATCATGAACACCGCGAGGTCGCGACAGCTTCCGCTCGCAAGCTGCAGCGTCAGGGCCGGATCTTGGATGCCCTCCTCGTGCCGCGCCAGATGTCTGAAGCTTCGATTGATCGTTTGCGTCATGTCGACGAGCAGCTCGCGCGTATCGGCTGATCCGTCTTTGCGGAGGAAACATGCCGCCCAGCGCTTGAGCTCGGGCTTCTGTGACCGCGGCGCTACGAAGCGCGCCAGGCCAGATCGATCCTCCGGCGCATAGGCAAAGGGATAGGTCGCGGCAAAATCCTCGATGTCGCCAAGACCGTTGGGCGCGTGGTCGAGGCGAATGACGCTTTCGAAGCGGAGCTCCGAGGCCCGGGCCGCAAAACGGGCCATCGCTACGTGATTGCCAAACATGTCCCGCGTCCAAGTCAGTTGGCTGGGCTCAGGTGTAATTTCGAGCTTGGTTTCAAGCACCTGTTGGTCATCGTCGTCGCGTGGCCGCAACATCATCCGATGCTCGCCGAAGGCAACCGGCGCCTTATAGTGATAGGCCGTGACGTGGCGGACGGTGAGAATTGGCATTTCAACCCCGCAGAGCATGGTTTCATGCATTTTCCGCGCCAAGAGGCGCATGCCCACTAGCACTGCGTCGATGATTCTGCGATTCTGCGAGCGTGGTGCCGATGACTGGGGGGCCGGATATCCTGTTGACGAGTGAGGACCCCCCGCCGGTCAGCGTCTACAATGAAGACGGCGAATCGCCGTTCTTGATCGTTGCCGATCACGCCGGCAATGACATCCCGCGTGCGCTCGGGTGCCTCGGCATCCCTGAAACCGAATGCGAGCGCCACATCGCATGGGACATCGGTATCGCCGCCGTCGGCCGCCTCGTGGCAAACGCCCTAGACGCCACGCTGGTGCAGCAGAATTATTCGCGTCTCGTCATCGACTGCAATCGCATGCCGGGCTCGGAGACGTCGATTGCGGAGGCACTGATCGCGATGCATAGCTTTACGCCAGTCTTTATGGACGTGACCCGCCCCTGGCATGCGGGCGTGCTCTACAACCGCGATCCGCGCTTTGCCCATCTGCTCCTGGATTTGCTGAAACGCGAAGACGGACTCGTGATCGGTGACAACGAGCCTTACAGCGTGACCGATGCGTCCGACTACACCATTCCGGTTCACGGCGAGCGGCGTGGCTTGCATCATGTCGCGATCGAAGTGCGGCAGGACCTGATTGCGGACGACAAGGGTCAACGCGAGTGGGCACTCCTGCTCGAGCGCTTGTTGCCACTGGCCTATCAGAAATTGACGGCCGCCGAGATCCTCAGTCCTGGATAACTTTTACTGCCAATCAGTTTCCGCTTCGGGTTGGGTTGCCTGCGGAAAGCGGACTCCGATCTGCATATCAATGAGCACACGCCGTAGCATTCAGACCATCCGCCGGTTCTCACCCCTGTTTCTGGTCCGTCGGCTCGGTCGGCCCTGAAGAGGCTGGGCGCCGCGAAACCTCGGCGCCGGCGTCCGGTGGCATGCTCCAAAACAGGAGCGCGCTGGTGGCCGAGATCAGCGACACGACAATCCAGGCCGGCTGGAAGTCGGCGGCCGTGATCGCGCTCTGCCCACGCAGCCCTACCGTGAGCTCAACCAGCGCGGCGCCGATTGCGACCCCAACCGAGATCGAGAGTTGCTGGCTCACCGCGACGAGCGAGGTGGCGCGGCTCATGTAGCGCTGGTCCATCTCGGCGTAAGCGATGGTGTTGAGGCTCGTATATTGCAGCGAGCGGAAGAAGCCGCCGACGAGCAGCACGCCGAGGATCCAGACAAGCGGAACGCCGGGCGCGAAGGTTGCGCAGATCGCAACCATCGCGGACGAGATCAGTGCATTGACGGAGAGCGCGAGACGGAAGCCGAAGCGGCGCAGCACGCGCGGGATGATCATCTTCATGCCGAATGCGCCGAACACGTTGGCAACTGTGATCATGCCGGCCTGGAACGCCGTCATGTTGAAGCCGAGCTGCAGCATCAGCGGCAGCAGGAACGGCATCGCGCCGACGCCGCCGCGGTAGATGAAGCCGCCGACCACGGCGGCGCGCAGTGTCGGCAGCTTGAGCAGCTTGAGGTCGAGAATCGGCGCCGGCGTGCGCCGCGCATGCAGCACATAGGCGAAGGTCGTGAGCGCGCCGATCACGATCAGCGCGATGGTGACCGCGGGCGGCAGGAAATTGAGCCCGAGCACCGAGCCGCCGAACACGAGGCCCGCGATGCCGGTGCCGGCGAGCAGCGCGCCTTTGGCGTCGAATGGGTCTGGATTCTCGGCGCGGACGTCCTCGATGTAGATCGTCGCGAGCACCACGCCGGCGATTCCCATCGGCACGTTGATGAGAAAGATGAAGTGCCAGGAGATGTAGGTCGTGATGAAACCGCCAAGCGGCGGACCGATCATCGGTCCGGTCAGCGCCGGCATGGTGACCCAGAGCATGGCGACGACGAGCTCGCGCTTGTCGACCGTGCGGACCAGGATCAAGCGGGCGACCGGCGTCATCATCGCCCCGCCCATGCCCTCGATGATGCGTGCGATCACGAACTGGGTGAGCGAGCCCGAGAGCGCGCAACCGATCGAGCCTGCCACGAACACGACGATGGCGGCGCGAAACACCGTGCGCGCCCCGAACCGATCAGCGGTCCAGCCGCTGACCGGCAGGAACACCGCGAGCGAAAGGAGGTAGGACGTGATCGCAAGCTTGAGCGCGAGCGGACTGGTTCCGATGTCGGCCGCGATCGCCGGCAGCGAGGTCGCGATCACGGTCGAATCCATGTTCTCCATGAACAGGGCGACCGCCACGATCAGCGGCACGATGCGGTTGGAGAGCATGAGTGAGGCGGGCGCTTTTCTTCTCGCGTGGGGGTTCGCTATCTATCAGGCGCCTTGCGCCGGCAGCAAGTAACAGGGGCGGGGCCCGCCCGCCTACCGCGTGCCATTGCGCCCCCGCGCAGAACCACTAGATGACAGGCCAATGACGCCGCGAGGGTCCTGATGATCTACATTCTGGCGGTTTTCCTGCCTCCGCTCGCGCTGCTTTTGAACGGGCAGCCGCTGTCGGCGTTGCTGAACCTCATTATCCTGGTGCCTTGCCTGGTCTTCGGGCTGGTGTTCTGGGTGCTCCTGCTGGTGCCCTCGCTTCACGCTGTGCTGGCGATCTCCATGAAGCGCGAGGACCGCAAGCACCGCGAGATCGTCGACGCGATCGAGCGGCATGGACCGCCGCCGGGCTGGCGGAGCTGACCGGGCCGTCCTGTACACACCTTTAGGCCCCCAGAACGTCTAGCTTTTCGTTTGAGCATAATCTTTTCCCGAAAACCGGTTCCCACCTTTCGGGATCATGCTCTAGGCACGATCGCGTGGCCGTGCTACTCACCTCCGCCAACCCAAAACGGGCCATCGATTCGCGCGTGAAAGCTCGTGTTCAACGCCGGCCAGCCTTCCTTTCGGTCGCGGACGGCCCCATCTAGACCCGTACTGGACGAGTACCTGGCGGGCGAGGCGGAGTTGGCAATGGCCCTGAATTCCAACGGAAACCTGCGCGAAGCGCTGACCTTTGACGACGTCCTGATCAGGCCGGGGCTGTCGGAGGTGATGCCCTCGGATGCCGATCTGCGCACGCGCCTGACCCGCGAGATCGTGCTCAATATCCCGGTCATAGCCTCCGCGATGGACACCGTGACCGAGGCGCGCATGGCGATCGCGATGGCGCAGGCCGGCGGGCTCGGCGTCATCCATCGCAATCTCGACGCCGAGGAGCAGGTGGCGCAGGTGCGCCAGGTCAAGAAATTCGAGTCCGGCATGGTGGTGAACCCGGTCACCATCCATCCCGGCGCAACGCTCGCCGAAGCGCTCGAGCTGATGAAGGGGCACAATATCTCCGGCATCCCGGTGGTCGAGGGCGGCGGCAACGGGCGGGCCGGCAAGCTCGTCGGCATTCTCACCAACCGCGACGTGCGCTTTGCCACCGATGCCCGCCAGAAGATCTCGGAGCTGATGACCAGGGAGCGGCTGATCACGGTGCGCGAGGGCGTCAATCAGGAGGAGGCCAAGCGCCTCCTGCACCAGCATCGGATCGAGAAGCTCGTGGTGGTCGATGCGCAATACCGCTGCGTCGGGCTGATCACCGTGAAGGACATCGAGAAGGCGGTCGCCAATCCCAACGCCTGCAAGGATGAGCAGGGGCGGCTGCGGGTCGCTGCCGCGACCACGGTGGGCGATGCCGGCTTTCGGCGCACCGAAGGTCTGATCGATGCCGGCGTCGATGTTGTCGTGGTCGACACCGCGCATGGCCACTCGCAAGCCGTGCTCGAGGCGGTCACGCGCATCAAGCGGCTCTCGAACGCGGTGCAGGTGGTTGCCGGCAATGTCGCCACCGGCGAGGGCACCAAGGCGCTGATCGACGCGGGCGCTGACTCCATCAAGGTCGGTATCGGGCCAGGCTCGATCTGCACCACCCGCATCGTGGCGGGCGTGGGCGTGCCGCAACTCACCGCCATCATGGACGCGGTCGAGGTCGCGCATGCCGCCGACACGCCGATCGTTGCGGATGGCGGCATCAAATATTCCGGCGATCTCGCCAAGGCGCTCGCGGCCGGCGCCGATGTCGCCATGGTGGGCTCGCTGCTGGCCGGCACCGACGAGACGCCGGGCGAGGTGTTCCTCTATCAGGGGCGCTCCTACAAGTCCTATCGCGGCATGGGCTCGGTCAGCGCCATGGCGCGCGGCTCGGCCGATCGCTACTTCCAGCACGACATCAAGGACACGCTCAAGCTCGTGCCGGAAGGCATCGAGGGGCAGGTGCCCTACAAGGGCGCGGTCGCGAGCGTGCTGCACCAGCTCACCGGCGGCCTGCGTGCCACCATGGGCTATGTCGGCGCCAAGACGCTCGGCGAGCTGCACGCCAAGGCCGAGTTCGTGCGCATCTCTAACGCGGGCCTGCGCGAAAGCCACGTGCACGACGTGACCATCACGCGCGCGAGCCCGAACTATCCGACGCGGGCGTAGGCCATTTCGATGGTCGTCCCAGCCTTCGCCTCGCGCCGGCGTGCATGCAGGATCCATTCGGTATAGCCATTGGGCTGTGTGCGCCCCTTGAAGATCAGGTCGCAGGCGGCCGCGAAGGCGGGGCCATCGAACGAGGGCGTCATCGCCCGGTAGCTTGGATCGCCGGCGTTCTGGTGATCGACGACCTTGGCCATGCGCCCGAGCGTTTCCATCACTTGCGCTTCGGTGACAATGCCGTGGCGTAGCCAGTTGGCGATGTGCTGGCTCGAGATGCGCAGCGTCGCGCGATCTTCCATCAGCGCCACATCGTGGATGTCCGGCACCTTGGAGCAGCCGATGCCCTGGTCGACCCAGCGCACCACATACCCGAGAATTCCTTGCGCGTTGTTGTCGAGCTCTTCCTGGATCTCGTCGGCCGACCAGGCAGGCTTGCTCACCGGGATCGTAAGCATGTCGGCGAGACGTGCACGCGGACGCTGCGCTAGCTCCTGCTGCCGCGTCGCCACGTTGACCCCATGATAGTGGGTCGCGTGCAGCGTGGCCGCCGTCGGAGAGGGCACCCAGGCCGTGTTGGCGCCGGCCATCGGATGCCCGATTTTCTGGACCAGCATGTCAGCCATCTTGTCGGGCGCCGCCCACATGCCTTTGCCGATCTGCGCTTTGCCGGGCAGTCCGCAGGCAAGCCCGATGTCGACGTTCCAGTCCTCGTAGGCCTTGATCCACGTGGTTGCCTTCATGGCGGCCTTGCGGATCGTGGGGCCTGCTTCCATCGCGGTGTGAATCTCGTCGCCGGTGCGGTCGAGGAAGCCGGTGTTGATGAACACGACGCGGTCGGCGGCTGCGCGGATGCAGGCCTTGAGGTTGACCGACGTGCGCCGCTCCTCGTCCATGATGCCGAGCTTGAGCGTGTACCGCGGCAGCTGCAGCATGTCCTCGACCCGCGCGAAGATCGCGTCGGTGAGCGCGACCTCGTCCGGTCCATGCATCTTCGGCTTGACGATGTAGATCGAGCCGGTGCGGGTGTTGTGGTGCGCGCCTGGCCGCCGCAGATCGCGCGCTGCGATCAGGGCGGTGACGGCGGCATCGAGCATGCCCTCAGGCACCTCGCGGCCGGCGCTGTCGAGGATCGCACCCGTCTCCATGTGGTGGCCGACATTGCGCACCAGCATGAGGCTACGTCCCGGCAGGCGCAGCACGCCGCCGTTGGCAGTGCGATAGATCCGCTCACCGTTCAGGCGGCGCTTCACGATCCGGCCGTTCTTCTCAAAGCTCGCGGTGAGCGAGCCGTCGATGAGGCCCAGCCAGTTGCGATAGAGCGCAACCTTGTCCTGCGCGTCCACCGCCGCGACGCTGTCCTCGAGGTCCATGATGGTGGTGATGGCCGATTCGAGAACGACGTCGGCGACGCCGGCCTGATCGCTGTGCCCGATCGGATCATCGCGGTCGATCCTGATCTCGATATGGAGGCCGTGGTTGCGGATCAGCACCGCTGACGGCGCGTCCGGATTGCCGAGGTAGCCGGCGAGCTGCTCCGGCCGGGTGAGGCCGGTGCGCGCGCCATCGCTCAGCGTCACGCGGAGCTGGCCGTGCTCGACCACATAGGATGTGGCGTCGCGGTGGCTGCCTTGCGCCAACGGCACCGCCCGGTCGAGGAATGTACGCGCCCAGGCGACCACGCGCGTGCCGCGCACACTGTTGTAGGTGGAGCCGCGCGCGGCGCCGTCATCCTCCGCGACCGCGTCAGTGCCGTAGAGCGCATCATAGAGGCTGCCCCAGCGCGCATTGGCGGCGTTGAGGGCATAGCGCGCGTTCGACAGCGGCACCACGAGCTGCGGGCCCGCAATGGTCGCGATCTCGTCGTCGACATTCGTGGTGCGGATCGCAAAGTCGGCGGGCTCCGGCAGCAGATAACCGATCTTGCGCAGGAACCGCTCATACGCGACTGGGTCGATCGATGCGCCCGCGCCGACACGATGGAAATCATCGATGCGGGCTTGTAGCTCGCTGCGCAAGTCGAGGAACTGCCGGTTGAGCGGCGCAAGCTCGTGGATCAGCGTCGCAAGCCCGCGCCAGAACTCCCCTGCCGTGACGCCCGAGCCCGGCAGCGCCTCGCTCTCGATGAAGTCATAAAGCGTGGCTGCGACCGCAAGCTTTCCGACCTTGACGCGATGATCCATCGTGCACCT
>WNGB01023230.1_pt1 | contig 11580 bp, 12 predicted proteins | sample 5400681 | NCBI WGS metagenome assembly WNGB01 (sample SAMN13153367, study PRJNA577476) | soil metagenome | isolation source: 115 cm soil or saprolite under grassland replicate 2 | place: USA:California | collected 2016-06-15 | reverse complement strand
ATCGGGTCGGACGGCGATCTTGAGATAGAGATCACCGCGCCCGCCGCCGGCGCCGGCCCCCTCGCCGGCCACGCGCACGCGCGAGCCCGTGGACACGCCGGCCGGAACCTTCACCTCGAGGTTGCGACGCCCCTTGCCCCAGCCTGTGCCGCGGCACTGCGCGCAGGGCTTGCGGTTGATGTGGCCCGCGCCGCCGCATGCCCTGCAGGGTTCCTCGACTTCGAGCGAGACCGTCCTGCGTACTCCGCGAAAGGCCTCCTCGAGCGTGAGCTCGAGTCCCGCTTCGACGTCTCCGCCGCGGTCGGCTCCGGCGCCGAAGTCGCCGCCGAGATTGCCCAGATCACCCAGGTCCACCTCGCTGATGCGCCCGCCCCGTCGGAATCCCGACCCGCCGAAGTCGCCGAAGATGGTGCGGAAGAAATCGGAGAAGCCTTCGCCGCCCCGTCCGAAGCGGACCTCGGCGCCCTCGAACGGCGACCGGGCGCCGCTGTCGGCGTAGCGCTGCCAGTCCGAGCCCAAGGTGTCGTAGCGCTTCCGCTTCTCCGGATCGCTGAGTACTTCATGGGCCTCGGAGATCTCCTGGAAGCGGCTCGCCGCATCCTTGCCCTTCGCGACGTCCGGGTGGTACTTGCGGGCCAGCCGCCGGTAGGCCGTCTTGATGGCCTTGTCGTCGGCGTTCTTCGTGACCCCGAGGATCTTGTAATAGTCCTTGTAGTCCATGGTGTCGGCAGGCGAGAGGGAACTCTGCTCCGAGTACCCGCGCCCCTAGAAGTGTAGCAGACGGAAGGATACTTGCTGAGACGCTCGTAGGTCAGCCGCGCGGGCGGCGGGGCGAGCCCGGGCTTGACGCCGAATTTGACCAGGCAGGCCCGTGATCGGCGCGAGCGTCGCGTCGTCGCCGATGCGCGCGAGGCCCGGCGCCTCGCACGCTGCTGAAAAACCCGCAGGGCTGCTCAAAAAGGCTCAGATGCGAGGCGGCGCCCGAAGGCCGCACGCGAGGCGTACTCCTGTACGTTGAGCGTGCGGCCGAGGGCGCCAACGAAGCAGATGGGCCTTTTCCAGCAGCCTGCTAGAGCATCATCCCTTGGCGACGGAGAAGGCCATGTACAGCGACTGCGCGCCGCGCTGGAGCAGCACGGTCACCCGGTCGCCCGCCTTGAGCGCCTTGGTCGCCCGCTCGAAGTCCTGCAGGTTGCGGATCCGCTGGCGGTTGACCTCGCGGATCACGTCGCCGCGCTGGAGTCCAGCCTCGGCCGCCGGGCTGTCCTCCTCGACCCGCGCCACGACGACGCCTTCCGTCGTGCGCAGGTTGAGCTGCCGGGCGACCTCGGGCGTGATGGGCCGCGCGTCGAGCCCCAGGAGGCTCTTGCTCTTGGTGCTGGGCTCGAGCTGGGCAGTGTCCTCCGGCGTCTCGCCGATCTTGATCTCGAGGGTCTTCTCGGCCTTGTCGCGCCAGACCTTGACCGGCACGCCCTTGCCGGGCGTGGTCACGGAGACGATCTTCTGGAGGTCCTGTGGGCCTTCCACCTTCTTGCCGTCGAACTCCGTCAGAATGTCACCCGAGGCGAGCCCCGCCTTGTCGGCCGGACTGTCCTTGACGACGTCGGCGACGAGCACGCCCCTGGGTTCCTTGAGCCCGAAGCTCCTGGCGAGCTCGGGAGTGAGGGGCTGGATGGAGACTCCGAGCCAGCCGCGCGTGATCTTGCCCTTGGCCACGAGCTCCGTGTAGATGCGCTTGGCCATGTTGGACGGGATGGAGAAGCCGATGCCGACATTGCCGCCGGAACGCGAGAGGATGGCGCTGTTGATGCCGATGATCTCGCCCGACATGTTGACCAGCGGCCCGCCCGAATTGCCCGGGTTGATCGCAGCGTCCGTCTGGAGGAAGTCGTCGAAGGGGCCCTGACCGATGGAGCGGCCCTTGGCGCTGATGATACCGGCCGTCACCGTCTGCTGGAGCCCGAACGGCGATCCGATCGCGAGGACCCAATCGCCGACCTTGACCTTGTCCGAATCACCCAACACGATTGCGGGATAGGGACCGCCGCCCTGGAGGCGCAGCACGGCCAGGTCGGTCCGCTTGTCGAGGCCGACGACCTTGGCCTTGTGCTTGTTCCCCTCGGAGGTCACGACCTCGATGTCCGTGGCGCGCTCGACGACGTGCGCGTTGGTGAGACAGATGCCCGAGGAGTCCACGATGACACCGGAGCCCAGGCTGCGCTGCTGCGGCTGGCGCTCCGGGGTTTCCCCGAAGAAGCGGCGGAAGAACTCGTCGCCGAAGAACTCCTCGATCGGCGTGCGGCCACCCATCCCCCGGGTCACGGTGTTGATGTTGACGACGGCAGGACTCACCATCTCGGCGATATTGGCGAAGCTGCCCGAGGGCACCGGCAGAGTCGCGGGCACGACGGGCACGCCTCCCTGCACCAGCGCCGTTCGGGGCGGCGTGCCGGGCGTGGCCGGCTTGGCCAGATCCACGGCGCTCGCGCCCCAGGAGCCCAGGCCGACGCCCAGGGCCGTGGCGATCACGAGCATCACGACAAGGGTCCCACGCTTGACCACGATCATCGCTTCTCCTCCACGGCCTCACCGGCGAGCAGCTGCCGCAGGCGGTCGCCTTCGAGTGTCTCCTTCGCCTTCAGCTCCGCCGCGGCGGCCAGCAGCACGGGCTTGCGGTCCGTGATCAGCCCTCGCACGCGGTCGTAGATCCCGTCGATGATGGCGCGCACCTCGGCGTCGATGGTCCGGGCGGTGTCCTCGCTGTACTCGCGCTCGTGCGGCAGCCCCGAGCCCCTGAGGAAGAGCGCCTGCTGGCCGCCGCCGAATGTCATGGGCCCGAGCTCACCGGACATGCCGTATTGCATGACCATGAGCCGCGCCATCTCCGTCGCGCGCTCGAGGTCGTTGTGGGCGCCGGTCGAGATCTCACCGTAGACGACCTCCTCGGCGGCGCGACCCCCTAGCAGGACGGCGATCCGATCCTCGAGCTCGGTCCGCGTGAGCAGATAGCGGTCCTCGAGCGGCAGCTGGTACGTGGCACCCAGGGCGCCGACGCCGCGGGGAATGATGGTCACCTTGTGCACGGGGTCGGCCTGCGGTAGGGACGAAGCGACCAGCGCATGCCCGATCTCGTGGTGGGCCACGATGTCGCGCTCCTTTTCCGAGAGCACGCGACTCTTGCGTTCGAGTCCCCCGATGACGCGATCGACGGCCTCGTCGAGGTCCGCCATGTCCACCGCGTCCTTGCCCTTGCGCGCCGCGAGCAGTGCCGCCTCGTTCATGATGTTGGCGAGGTCGGCCCCCGCCATGCCGGGGGTGCGCGCGGCGAGCACGCGGAGATCCACGCTGGGCGCGAGGATGACGTTGCGCGCGTGGACGCCCAGGATCGCCTCGCGGCCCTTGACGTCGGGCTTGTCCACGACCACCTGGCGATCGAACCGTCCCGCGCGCAGGAGCGCGGCGTCGAGCACTTCGGGCCGGTTGGTCGCCGCCATGATGATCACGCCCTTGGAGGAGTCGAAGCCGTCCATCTCGGCCAGGAGCTGGTTGAGCGTCTGCTCCCGCTCGTCGTGTCCGCCCACGAACCCCGTGGCGCCGGCGCGGGTCTTGCCGATGGCGTCGAGCTCGTCGATGAAGACGATGCAGGGCGCCTTCTCCTTGGCCTGCTCGAAGAGATCGCGCACGCGCGAGGCGCCGACGCCGACGAACATCTCGACGAACTCCGAGCCCGAGAGGAAGAAGAAGGGCACGTCGGCCTCGCCGGCCACGGCCCGGGCCAGCAGCGTCTTGCCCGTGCCGGGCGGGCCCACCAGCAGCACGCCCTTGGGGATGCGGCCGCCCAGCCGCTGGTACTTCTTGGGATTCTTGAGGAAGTCCACGACCTCCACGAGCTCGGCCTTCGCCTCCTCCACTCCGGCCACGTCGGCGAAGGTGGTCTTGAGCTCCTTGCGGTCGTAGATCTTGGCCTTGGAGCGGCCGAAGGACAGCGCCTGGGTCGGGCCGCCGCCCATGCGGCGCATGAGGAAGAGCCAGATGCCGATCATGAGACCGAGCGGCACGATCCAGCCGAAGAGAAAGTCGCGCCAGAAGGTGCTCTCCACGCGCCCGGAAAACTCGACCTTGTGCTGCTCGAGCTCCCTGACGAGCGCGCCGTCGTCGATGCCGGGGATGCGCGTCGTGGTGAACGTCGTGACGGGCTGGTCGGCGCCCATGAGGCTGCGCACCTTGTCGGCAGGCCCGGGCTGCAGGGCCGGCAGCGCTCCGGGCTTGAACGTCCCGCGAATCTCGCGATCGGTGACCGACACGCGCTCGATCTTGTCCTCGCGCACGAGCGACAGGAACTTGCTCATCGGGATCTCCACCGTCCGGGGCGCCAGCAGCCAGCTCTGGACCAGGGACAGGACGACCACCGCGATGAGCAAGTAGACCAGCGAAAACTGGGTCTTCTGGCGCATGGGGAAATTCATCGACGCACTCTGGCATTCATGCTATCGGAGGCCTCGGGGCCTGTCAAACTACGACGGTCGGAAGCTCGACGGGCGGCGGGGGCCTACGGGCAGGTATATCCCTTCTGCACCTCGTAGTTCGGGACCTTGTAGGTCGTGACGAAGTTGTCCTCCCAGATCTCGAGCGGCAGGCGACCCATCTCCTTCTCGCCATCGAAGAAGTAGATCTTCATCTTCTGCACGTAGTCGGTGGCCGGCAGGGTCTTGTCGAGGAAGGCCCGCGTGCTCGCCTGGTCCACGAAGGTCGCGAGGGTCTCGAGCGTCGGCTTGTTGGGGTCGCTCCCCGGCTTGACCCAGGCCACCGCTACCGAGAATCCGTACACGTCGGCGTCCGACGCCAGGCCCTGGATGGACGCCAGCCGCCGGAGCATCGGCACGCCGTAGCGGGAGAAGACGGCCGACGCCTGGCGCGCCGCCGGAAGAGCCGCGAAGCTCGGATCGTCGCCCTGCTCGACGAACAGCCACAGCGCGGCGAAGCGGTCATCTGTCGTCTTCTCCTTGGCGTTGCGCTTGAAGCCCAGGCGGGCGTTTTTTGGGATCTCGAGGTAGGGCAGGCAATGGTAGACGTATTCGGAGAACTGCAGCAGCTGGGGCCGGTACTTCGAGGCGAGCGCGCGCGCCTTCGCCGTCGTGTGCTCCTCGACCGGCAGGAGGTAGTCCGCCGGCCCCGCCTGGGCGGAGAATCCCCCCCCCACCACAAGAACGACCGTGAGGGCCGCGGTTAGAGCCCGTCTGATCATACGGCTAGTTCTGGAGGATCTGTCCGGGCTCGACGCTGATCTGCTTGCCCCACCAGTTCTCGGTCCGGGAGGCCTCGATGTCAGTGCGAGTGACCCGCGGGTTCCTGCCGTCGATGTTGTTCCGCATCGAGAACATGCCGTGATTGCCGGATGCGAAGTGTGTCGTGTGGCCCTTCCAGTCGGCCCACTGCTCGGACGTCGCGCAGGCGCCGGCCAGCACAGCCACTCCGAGAAGTGCAGCAGCCGTCGTGATCTTGGCGCGCATAACCGTAGCCTCCTGTGATGAGTTGGACACCGAGCTACCCAGCGCCGCCCATGATACGAGGGGGTGGCGCGGCGAGTCAACTTCAATTCGGCCCGCGCGTTTTTGCCCTTGCGGGGATGCGCCGCGTCGGGCATTCTCGCTGAAGGATCCATTCCTGATGCCGGCGACTGATCCCCTGGTGCTGTTCGAGGAGCCGGACGGCCTCCGGCAGCCCATCCTCATCATGGCCTTCTCCGGCTGGAACGACGCGGCCGAGTCGGCGACCACGGCCGCGCGCTATCTTGGCCAGCTCTGGCCCGCCCGGCCCCTGGCACGTATCGACCCGGAGGACTTCTACCACTTCGGCCTCTCCCGGCCCTATGTCCGCTTCAAGGCGGGAGCGCGACACGAGCGCGAGATCGTGTGGCCGTCCACCGATTTTTCCCTCTCCCAGCCTCCCGAGCTCGACCGCGACGTCATCGTCGGGGTCGCGATCGAGCCCCACCTCAAGTGGCGCACGTACTGTGGCGCGGTCCTCGAGCTGGCGCGCCGCTCCCACGCGTCGCTCGTCCTCACGCTGGGGGCTCTCCTGGCCGAGGTGCCGCACACGAGGCCGGTGCCCCTGGTCGGCGGCGCGCATGATCCGGAGCTGGCCGCCCGTCTCGGCCTACGTCCGACGCGCTACGAGGGGCCCACCGGCATCGTCGGGGTGCTCAACACGATCTGCCGCGAGGAGGGGATTCCGACGGCCAGCCTCTGGGCCAATGTGCCCCACTACGTCTCGGGCATCGAGAACCCGAAGGCCGCCATGGCGCTCGTGCGGCGGGTGCTCGCGCTCTTGGGCACCGAGGCCGATCTCTCAGACCTTGTCGAGGCGGCGCGGCAGTTCGACCAGAACCTCGACGAGGTCGTCGGGCAGAACGCCAAGATCGCCGAGTATGTCCGCAAGCTCGAGCGGAAGCCGCCGGACGAGGAAGAGGGAGCCGAGCCGGCCGCGCAGCCCGGCGACGAGCTGCCGCCGTCGGCCGATCTGCTGGCAGAGATCGAGCAATTCCTCCGCCAGCAGCGTCCGGAGTCTCCATAGGGGGCAGCGGCCCGCCTCGCGCGTCACGCGCGTAGTCTGTGATTCTTCGGCGTTCCAACCTCGGCGCGTACAATCGCTGCATGGCGCTTTGCGTGAGTGGCGCGGCCGTCTTGGTGCTGTCGCTTCTGGTGGCGGCGGGAGGTGAGGGGGCGGAGAAGGCGAGGGTGACGCCGTCCACGCTGCGGCAGGGGGATGTGGGCGTGCTCGTCGTCACGGGCGCGCCCGATGCGAAAGTCATGGAGGGCAGCGTCGGCGATCGGCCACTTTCCTTCTTCCCGTATGCGGACGGCTACGCGGCCGTGATCGGCGTTGACCTCGGGGCGCCACCCGGCCGCATGCCATGGCGCGTAGGGTGGGTGGACGGCGCGGGATCGTCCCACAAGGCCCACGGCAGGCTCACGGTCAGGTCGCGCAAGTTTCCCTCGCAGCGGCTCACGCTTCCGCGAGAGATGGTGGACCTCGATGCCGCGAGCGAGCAGCGTGCCGACGCCGAGGCGGCGCGGCTCCAGACGCTGTACCGGACGGTGTCGTCGGAGCGGCTCTGGCGCGGTCGCTTCACCCGGCCTGTCGCCTCGGCCCGGCCGGGGGAGGGCTTCGGCTCGCGCCGCATCATCAATGGCAAGCCGCGCTCGCCTCACTCCGGACTCGACTACTCGGCGCCTGCGGGCACGCCCATCGTCGCGGCCAACCGGGGCCGCGTCGCGCTCGTGGCCGATTTCTTCTTTGGCGGCCGCATCGTGGCCCTGGACCACGGTCAGGGGCTGTACACGCTCTACATGCACCTCGACGGCATGCACGTCGTCGAGGGCGCTCTGGTCGAGCGCGGCGAGACGATCGGGACCGTCGGAAGCACGGGCCGCGCCACGGGCCCGCACCTGCACTGGAGCGCGCAGGTCCGGTCATCGCGGGTGGATCCGGCGGCCCTTCTCGTGCTTCCGGTGCGGGACTGAGCCCAGGCGGTGGCCGCGCGACGCCACACGCCGCCGGCACGATCCGCCCCTGTCTCGAACGTGCGGCCTCGAGATCGATAACCCGGGCGGATCAGGAGCGCGGGCGGGTCGGTAGCGCGGGGGCCAGGATATAGCCGCGGCGCCACGCAGCCCCGTCGCCTGGATAGAAGCGCATGGAGCCCTTCTCGTGAGCTCGGCGACCGACATCGACACGTCAGGCTGGTCGGCGACGAGAGCCCGCCAGGCGGGATCGTGCGTGTCGTAGCGGCCGCCGATGGCCTCGATGCAGCGCTCGATGAAGGGGCGCAGCCCACGCTCGACCCAGCCCCGTCGGCTCCCGAACCGCCGCAGCTTGTACGTGGCGATCGTGAGGCCGGGATTCCTGTCGAGCCCGAAGAGAAAAACCTGCAAGGCGTTCGGATAGACCTCGCGTATCGCCGGGCATCGGCTCCGGGGATTCCACCCGGGGCCGAGCGCCTCGATCTCATGCGCCTCGAGCAGGGCGCGGGTGAAGGCGGCCAGCCCGGGGTAGCTGGGCGGGCTGTGGGTCGAGGCGTGGAAGCGGCCGAAGCGGCTCGAGATAAGGTCGTCGCAACCTCGCCGTCCGAGACCCAGGCCGAGGAGCGGCGCGTCGATCCCTACCGAGGCGCGATGATGGGCGGCGTTCCGCGCGATCCAGTCGAGGACATCCGCGTGGCGTGCGGCCGTTCGCGGCCGCTCGCGCAGGTGAAGCGGGAAGCTCCGGCCGCCCAGGAGGGCCAGGCCGGACGGATTGCCGTCCTTCCAGGCCAGGTCGATGCCGAGGAACCTCATACGGGCGGGCGGGCGATGCTGCCGGCGAGGACGGTCACCGCGGTGCCGCCGACGCGGACCCGCGCAACGGCGCCGTCGTGGACCTGGAGCTCCACGCGGAGCCGCCCGGGGCGTCCCAGGCCGTCGCCCTGCTCGGCGGTGAAGGCCGCGAGCGTGCCCTCGGCGTGGAGCAGGCCGGCCTCGTAGAGCCACAGGCCGATCGAGGAGTGGACCGAGCCCGTCACGATGTCCTCGGGGATGCCGTAGTTCGGCGCGAAGAAACGGCTGTGCGTGGCCGAGCCCGGCTCCACCGTCTCGCGCGAGACGAGGCAGACACCGCGGACGACCGCGTGAGTGGCGACCTCGCCCAGCGTCGCCATGTTCGGCTTGACCGCCTGCAGGATGTCGAGCCCGGCGACCGGGATGAGCAGGTCGTGATCCGGGGTGGTCACGGCGGCGGCCCAGCCCGCGACGCCCGCGAGGCCGAGCGCCTCGCGCACGTGGGCCAGCTGGCCCGTGAAGGGAATGAGCGCCGACACCTTGGGTTCCAGCCAGATCAGCCGCCGACGCAGGTCTCCCACCACGCTGACGTGGAGATGGCCGGTCGGTGTCTCGAAGACGACGTGGTCGCCGCGGAGCCGCCCGGCTTCGAGCAGCGCATGGACGGCCGCGAGCGTCGTGTGGCCGGAGTAGGTGAGCTCTCGCGTCGGCGAGAACCAGCGGAGCCGCCACTGGGCGTCCCCGCGTGTGGCCGGCGCGAGGAAGGCCGTGCCGGCGACGCGCATCTCCGCGGCGATCGCCTGCATCTGGGCATCGGACAGGCCGTGGGCGTCGAGCACCACGGCGGCGGGGTTGCCGGTGAAGGGCCGCTCGGCGAAGGCGTCCACCTGGAGGATGGGGATCACGGCCTGATGCGCTTGCGGAGCTGGCGGGCCTTCCGGGCCAGGGCGCGCGTGGACCACACCGTGGCCATGGACTGCGCCATCATGCCGTAGACGCGGAAGCGCGGAACCTTGAGCGTGACGGCGGGATCGAGCCAGTTCGGCGTCTGCGCGAGGAGGTCGAGAGTGCGCAGCCCGATCAGGAGCGGCCACGCGCAGGCCAGGCGCATCCGTGTCTCGCGCTTCGGGATGGCGAAGGTGTATTGCCAGCCCGCCTCGTAGTGGTCGAGCGTCGCGTTGAGCAGCTCGACCAGGAGCGGCCGGAGCGTCGGCCCCGCCCCGGGGTCGAGGAGGTCCGCCGGCTCGAGCCCGAGGAGGGCCAGGTCGCGGCTCGGCAGGTAGCAGCGGCCCTGGCGAAGATCGCGCGGGATGTCGCGCAGGACGTTGGTCAGCTGAAGCCCCTTGCCGAAGTGGATCCCGAGCGCCGTCATCGTCTCGAGGTCCCAGTGGCGGAGGCGCGGCCGGTGGGCGACGTGGACCTCGGTCCAGAACTCTCCCACGCAGCCCGCCACGAGGTAGGTATAGCGGTCGAGGTCGCCGCGCGTTTCGAGCGCGGCGAGCCCGCTCTCGTCCTCGCCCGGGAAGCGCGTCAGATCCTCCGTCATCCCCAGGACGATGGTGTCCAGCACGCGCCGCACCCCCTGTCGGTCCGCGGCCGGCAGCGCCCGGTAGGCGACGAAGCAGTCAGGCAGGCGCTCGAGCAGCTGCCGCTCCGCCTCGAGCGACCGGACGCCGCGCGTGGCGGCCACGATGCCGGCGAGCCGCTCCGGCGCGTGCGAGCCTAGCTCGTCGCGGAATGCCAGGAGCTGGGTGATGCGCTCCTGTCGCGCCATCAGGCGCGTGTCGGCGATGGTGTCGGCCGCCCGAGCCAGGAGATAGGCCAGGCCCAGGATGGGCCTGACCGGGGCCGGCAGGACGGCGAGCGAGAGATAGAAGGAGCGGCTGACGCGCTTGAGAAGCTCTTTCATGCTCAACATGCTTCCTGGCATGTTGATCGCGGGCGAGGGCCTAATCGAGTTCCATTGGATTGATGGGCTTGTTGGGGTCGTCCTTGGCCTTCTTGAGCGCCTGCTGGAGCTTGGCGTCGAGCACCTTGCCCTTGTTCTGCTCGGCTTTCATCTGCTCGCGGAAGCGCTCCTCGCGCTTGGCGGCCTCGCCCTTCAGCGAGGTGATGGCGTCGCCCAGCCCGAGGCCGGATCGCTGCCGCGGCGGCGGCTCATGCGCCACCACGGCTTCCAGCGTCGGGTCGATGGTCAGCCGGCCGTTGCAGCAGGGGCACGTGATGATGAAGGTAGCCATGGTCCACACCCTACCAGAAAATCAGAGCGCGAGGTATTGGGCCCGGACGGACTTGTCCTCCCGGAATAACGCGGCGGCGCCTTCGTAGCGGATGTGCCCCTTCTCGGATACGCCTTGCCGAATCCGACCCATTCAGCTATGTTCGGGCCGCACGAACAAAAGGGAGCGTTCGCGCGGTGAAGGATGCGGTTCGCGGCGCCGGAATTGCCAAGCAGGCCACATGCCACACCTTCCGTCATTCGTTTGCCACCCACCTCCCGGAAGAGAGCCACGACATCCGCACCGTCCAGGAACTGCTCGGCCACTCAGACGTCAGCACCACGATGATCTACACCCACGTTCTCAACCGAGGACCGGCCGGGGTCCGCAGCCCCGCCGACCGGATGTTGCTCTCATAACCTCACAGGCCGGGAAACACGTCGGGCTGGCCGCGGAGGCCCAGGTGATATCGTGCAGCGGTTCGCGGCGTATCACGGCAAGGCAACGAAGGCGTGCCCTGCAAGTTCGCGTGAACGCGGGTGCCGGCGGAGCTCGGCCGGACTCGTTCGTCGTGCGATGCAGAACTACGCCGGATATCGCAGTTCAAGCGATTTCGAGTTGGGCAGACCAGAGGAGCAGACCATGGCGGACACGGGTGGCGAGCATTCAGCTCGGCTTGCCATGCTGAAGTTGTTTCGACGGAGAATTGTGAGGGATACCGCAATCGGACTCGCTGCCATTCCGGTCTTTACGCTTGTCGCCGCACCGTTTGCCGCTGAGGCGCAGCCGGCGGCGAAGGTGTATCGCGTCGGTCTCTTGGGGGAGAAGGTCTCAGACCCGTCGGAAGCTCGCCTGTGCCAGGTCTTCCGGTTAGAGTCGAGTTGGTTAGGTGGCTCGTGGAGCCATATTCCGACACCGGAACGGGAGGCGGGACCATGAGGCGCCGCGAGTTGATCGAGTTTGCCGGCATGGCATTGTTCGCGTGGCCGCTGGTGGCGCGCGCACAAGCGCAGGCCAAAATTGCGCGCCTCGGATACCTGGGTTTC
>WNGB01012408.1_pt1 | contig 11582 bp, 7 predicted proteins | sample 5400681 | NCBI WGS metagenome assembly WNGB01 (sample SAMN13153367, study PRJNA577476) | soil metagenome | isolation source: 115 cm soil or saprolite under grassland replicate 2 | place: USA:California | collected 2016-06-15 | reverse complement strand
GAGGTCGCGGCCCCTGCGGGTCGTCGTCGTCGATGACCACCCGATGTATCGCGACGGCCTGCGTCAGATGCTTGCGACCTCGGCCGAGACCGAGCCGGTGGGCGAAGCCGCGACCGGAGAGGATGCGGTCGAGACCGTGCGTCGTCTCCGGCCCGACCTCGTGCTCATGGACCTCCGCCTACCCGGCATGAGCGGCGTCGAGGCGACGCGACGGATCCTCGAGGACGTTCCCGGCCTCCCGATCGTCGTCCTGTCCATGCTGGACGACGACGATTCGGTCTTCGCCGCCATGCGGGCCGGCGCGCGCGGCTACCTCCTCAAAGGCGCCGACCGCGACGAGCTACTCCAGGCGATCCGCGCCGCCAGCCTGGGCGAGGTGATCTTCGGCGCCTCGATCGCCCGGCGGGTCATGGCCTTCTTCGCCGGCGCGCCCATTGCCGCAGCCGCGGCCGCCTTTCCAGAGCTGACCGAGCGGGAGCGCGAGATCCTGGAGAGGATCGCTCGCGGGGAGGCCAACGCGGCGATCGCCCGGAGCTTCGGCCTCACCGAGAAGACCGTCCGAAACCACGTCTCGAACATCCTCAACAAGCTCCAGGTGGCCGATCGAGCGGGGGCGATCGTGCGGGCCCGGGACGCGGGACTGGGAAACGCCTGACTTCGGGGGCCAAGAGGGACCGACTGGCTAGCTCCCGATCGGGAAGCGAGCAACGACCCTCGTCCAGCCCTCCGGCAGGCGGTCGATCGAGCAGCTCCCGCCCAGCTCCGCGGTTCGCTCGCGCATCGAGCTGAGGCCGACTCCCGCCGAGAGGCTCGGATCGAGGCCGATCCCGTCGTCCAGCACCTCCAGCTCGAGCTCGCGCGTCGCGGTCAGGCGAACGAGGCATTGACGGGCCCGCGCGTGGCGAACCACGTTGGTCATGGCCTCGATGGCGATCCGGTATGCCGCGACCTCGACCGCCGCGTTGAGAGGTGGCAGCGGTCTCGGGGCCTCGACGGCGATGCGAAGACGGTCGTCTCCGTTGGACCCATCGGGCACGGCGAAGTCCCCGGCTCGCTGCCGGATCGCCTCCACCAGGCCGAGCTCGTCGAGCGCGGGCGGTCGGAGCTCCCGGACGAGCCGCCGGATCTCGGTCACGGCCGTCTTGGTGTCCGCCTTGAGCTCGTCGAGCATGCCCTCGGCCGCTACCGGGTCGGCCCGGACCTGGTCGCGCGTGAGGTCCAGCTTGAGGGTCATGGCGGCGAGCAGCGGACCCAGACCATCGTGCAGGTCGCGGCGGATTCGGCGGCGCTCCTCCTCGCGGGCGATCACCAGCCGTCGGCGGGACGCGTTGAGGACGGCGACCTCGAACAGTCGGTTGCGTGCGATGGCCAGAATCAGTGCCACGACCGCGGGCAGGCCCAGGACCGCGACCGCGCCGCGCGGCGCGAGTGGTCGACCCCCCACGAGAGCCGGCAACACGGTCAGGACAAGAACGCCCACGGCGATGACCACGATCGCGACGCCCAGCGGCAACAGGCCGCGACGTTGATCCAGAGGCCAGCGCCGGTAGCTGCTGACGGTCGCCGCGATCGTCAGCAGCAGCATGGTCATCACGACCGCCGCCAGGACCGTCGCCCATCGATCGATCCAGACCAGGGTCGTGGAGGTCGTGAAGCGGGCCACGACGATGCCGGCAGGAAGCACCAGCTGGGGCAGGCCATAGACCGCGGCGACCAACCAGGGTCGGCGGGCAAAAAGGTCGCTCCGGGCCGGGAATGAGCCCAGGACGTGAATGACGCTCGACCAGAACAGGAGATGCAGCGGGCCGGTCGCGGTGAAGAGCAGCAGCGTCGGTTCGCTCCGGACCAGATCGGTCGGCTGCACTCCCAGCTCCCAGCCGACCGCGCTCACGAGGTTGCCCACCGAGCCGACGAGAAAGCCCCGTCGCCAGCCCTCCTCCGGCTGCCGCAGCCAGGCCAGCACCCCGACGGCGAGCTGGGCGATCGTGAAGATGAGGAGGGCCAGGCCCGGCGCCAGCAGATCGACAAGCGACGGCTGATCCAGGGCAACCTGCAGTGAGATCGGGCGGCCATCGCGAACCACGTCGAAGGTCATCACGGCCGGCAGCGGGCCCGTCCGGCCGGAGCGTCCGCCGGCGGCGCTCTCGGCCCATGACTCGAGCGAGCGCCCGTCGATCGCGACCACCACGTCGCCGTCGCGGAAGGGGCCGTCGCCGATCGGCCGAACGGCCACGCCTTCGGCGGTCCATGGCCAGTCGTCGGAGGAGACGACCGCCGGCTCGGACGGCAGGGTCGCCCGGAGCCAGAGAAACGCCAGGCCGATCGCCAGCGCGGCAATCGCCAGGGCGATCGTCAAGATCCCGAATGGATCGCGCCGCCGACCGCTTCGGCTCGTCCTCATAACGGCCCTCCCGTTGTCAATCATGAACGCCCGGGGGCCAACGCTGTCACGCGCCGGGCCACGCGCACCCGGCTCGGCATCATGGCCAGCTATTCAAGGTCGGACTCTTAGGCCGGCCGTGGCCATGTCGTGAGGCGGTTTCGGGTCCGATTCAGCTGGTCGAGTCGTCGCCGCCCATAAGCCACGCTCAGCTGCTCCCGCCATGAAGGCCGCCACTGGCGGCGAAACGTCCGAAAAGCCATGGGCGAATATCTGGCCGCCGATCCGGCCGTCCAGCCCGTTTGCAGTCACTGGGCGGATATTCGGCCCCCCGCTGTCCGCGCAGCGACGTGCTCGCGCTGCACGTGCGCTGCAGTGCTAGGATTGGCCACCCTAGCCGGCACCTCGTACGGGGGCCGTCCGAGCCCCGAGCCAGCTCGTGGCCGGATGCATGGTCCCGCGATGACCCGGTGGGTAAAGGAGCGTGCGATGGCCACCGTCACGTTCGATCACGTCACGAAGAAATACGGCGACGTGCTCGCGGTAGACGACCTGAATCTGGGCATCCTGGACGGCGAGTTCATGGTGCTGGTCGGCCCATCCGGTTGCGGCAAGACGACGAGCCTGCGGATGATTGCCGGCCTGGAGGAGATCTCGAGCGGCGACCTGAAGATCGGCGAGCGCGTCGTCAACGACGTAGCGCCCAAGGATCGCGACATCGCGATGGTCTTCCAGAGCTATGCGCTCTACCCGCATATGACGGTCCGGGACAACCTCGCGTTCGGCCTCAAGCTGCGCAAGGTCCCCAAGACGGAGATCGAGCGTCGCGTCCAGGAAGCGGCCGGCATCCTCGACATCGGCCGTTACCTCGACCGCAAGCCCAAGGAGCTGTCCGGCGGCCAGCGCCAGCGCGTCGCGCTCGGTCGGGCGATCGTCCGCGAGCCGGCGGTCTTCCTCATGGACGAGCCGCTGTCCAACCTGGACGCCAAGCTGCGCGTCCAGACACGCGCCGAGATCGCCCGCCTTCACCAGCGCATGGGCACGACGTTCGTGTACGTCACCCACGACCAGGTCGAGGCGATGACCATGGGCACCCGGATCGCGGTCATGAGCGAGGGCATCCTCCAGCAGGTGGGCACGCCCCAGGAGCTCTACGACCGGCCGGTCAACCGTTTCGTGGCGGGCTTCATCGGCAGCCCGGCCATGAACTTCGTGGACGTCGGCGTCTCCGGCTCCGGTGACGTGCTCGAGGCGCACGGCCTCCGGGTTCCAATTCCGCCTCGCCTTCGCGACTCCGTCGGGACGTCGAGCGGGCGCAAGCTCATCGCCGGCTTCCGACCCGACCACATCGAGCTCGGAGAGGCCCAGCCCAACGTGGCCACGCTGGCCGGCGTGGCGGACGTCGTCGAGTACCTGGGCGCCCAGGAGCTGCTCCACATCTCGGCAGCCGAGAAGGATATCGTCGCGATCGTCGACGCCGGCTTCGCGGTCAAGCCGGGCGACAACCTCAACCTCTGGATCCCGCTCGACAAGGTCCACCTGTTCGACGCCGAGTCGGGCCTGTCCCTGACTGCCAAGGCGCAGCCGGTCGCCGCCTGAGCGGCACGGCCGCAGTCGAAACGGCCAGCGCGCATACCTCCTGGCCCGCCGGTTGACCAACGAGCCCACCGGCGGGCCCGATCCGCTCGAGGAGCGGATCGTCGAGTCGCGCATCCTCCACGAGGGTTACTACCTCACCTTCCGGATCGACACGATCGAGCGAGCCGATGGCTCGCGCGCCACGCGCGAGGTGGCCGGCCACCCGGGCGCCGTGGCGATCGTCGCGCTCGACGAGGAGGAGCGTGTCCTGCTCGTTCGCCAGTGGCGATCCGCGGCGGGCCGATCCATGCTGGAGATCCCGGCCGGAACCCTCGATTTCGTGGACCGCGCGAAGGGTGTCGTCGAGGATCACGCGCTCGCCGCACCACGCGAGCTGGAGGAGGAGACCGGCTACCGGGCCGGATCGTGGCGGCGGCTCGGCGAGTTCTGGACGGCGCCGGGATTCGCCACCGAGCTCATGCACCTCTACCTCGCCACGGACCTGCGACCGGCCCTCGAGGAGGCGGACCGCCTGGGCCCGGACGAAGACGAGCACATCGAGCTGGTTCGAATGCCCTGGCGGGACGCGGTGGATGCCGCCACGACCGGCCGGATCGTCGACGCGAAGTCGATCGTCGGCCTTCTCTGGCTGGCCCGACTCAGGGACGCCGGCGAAGCCTGAGGCCGCCGGCCCGGGGCGGCCGTACAACGGAAGCCGGACCCGTCAGCCCTCCTCGATCGACACGGCGCCGGCCGATCCGTCGACCGTGAGCAACTGGCCGGTCGCGATGCGTTCCGTTGCGCCGGCGACTCCGACGACCGCGGGAATGCCGTATTCGCGCGCGACGACCGCGCCGTGGGACATCATCCCGCCCATCTCCATTACCAGGCCGCCCGCGGTCAGGAACAGAGGGGTCCAGCCCGGATCCGTGGATGGCGCGACGAGGATCTCGCCCGGTTCGAGCCTCGCTCCCAGCGGCGAGAGGATGACACGAGCCTTCGCCGTCACGCTCCCCGGGGAAGCCGGGCTCCCGCGCAGGTCGCCCGCGGCTGCCGGGACCAGCGCGATCTCGGCGTCGGTGCCGTCCGATAGGAGCACCCGAGGGATGTGGCGTCGCGCTCGTTCACGCGCGAACATCGCTCGGCGCTCCGCGACCGCATCCTGTAGGGCCTCCCCCGCGATCGCCGCCCGCACCTCCGCGATCGTCAGGAAGAACACGTCGTCCGGTGACGCGATGCGACCGGTGGCGGCCAGCTCGTCGCCGACCGGTCTCAGCAGGTTGCGCAGGGGCGTCCAGATCCGCCGGATGAGGTGGAACTTGGGCGCCTCGCGCAGCCCCATGAGCGCCCGCAGGCGGCGGAGGAAGAAGCGCAGCAGCATTCGCCTTGGTCCGCGCACGCGGCCGAGCAGTGTCGCGATCATCGCCTCGGCTTCGCGAGCGCCGCGAGCGAATTGCGCGTCGGGGGCGAGCGCCTCATCCTCCAGGCGCAGGTAATTCGCGATCGCGCCCAGGAGGTGGGTCGGATCCTCGGCCCAGCGCGGCACGCCGAGGTCGATCTCGCCGACCGACCGGAACCCATACCTGGCAAGGAAGGCCGACAGCCCGGCCTGCATGCTATGCGGGAGGGTGCCAGCCGCGTACGCGGCGGCGAGGTCGGCCGGCGTGCGCTGGAGGACCGCGTTCCGCGACGCGGGATCGTCGCGGATCTCCGTCGCGAGCGACCACAAGGCGAGGTCCATCTCCGTGGTCGGGTTGTGGGCCAGGCCGCGAGTCAACCGCTGGAGCTCGTCCTCCCGTGCGCGATCGCCCAGGAGCCGGCCAGCCACGACGTACGACAGCATCCCGGCGATCACCATGCTCACGAGGCGTGGAAAGACGCGCGGCGGGCCCGAACGCATCAGCCGTTCGAAGGCATCGACGCGCGCGGCCGATGTCGCGTCCGGCGGCAGATCGATGCGCGTCGCGTGCTCGACCTCGCGGATGAAGCGTCTGCGAGTGGCGGCCGGCGAGCGCAGCATGCGCAACGCGAATATCGGGACCCGCGATCGCAGCAGAAGCGGCAGCAGCCGTCGCACCGAACGGATGTGGGAGGCCGAGTGCGGCCTGAGGCGCGGATCGGACACGAGCTTCCCAAACACGACCGAGCTCCGGGCCTCGCCCATCGCAGTGGCGCGCTGGATGGCAACTCGGCCCACGGCGTCCCGCAGGATCGGGGTCACATCGAGGTAGACCCGCATGCCGGCCTCGACGACAGGCGGACGGCTTGAGCCGTCGCGCCCACTCGCCGCGAACGCCTTCCTGATCGTCTCGCCGAGGGCGAGGAAGGGCTCGATCCCCATCGGGGTGATCGGCTCGAAATAGCCCTGGAAGACGTTGCCCGAGAAGAAGATGCGCAGGTCGACATCGGGATCGGGAAGGCCCTCCGGCAGCGGGTAGAGCGTCGTGATCGGTCGGGACTGCACGATCCACATGCGACGTTCGCGGTCGAGCGCGAACTCGATGTCCTGAGGGGCACCCAGATGCCACTCGATCCGCACGCCGAGGATGGCCAGCTCCCGGACTCGAGCATCGTCCAGCACGGCTTCGTCGCCCTTGATCCGCCGCTCAACGATCCGCCCGGTCAGCGGGTCGGCCACATAGCGATCGGGATCGACCCGGCCGGACACGACGGCGTCTCCGAGGCCGGGCGAGGCTTCGATCACGGCGCGGCCGCGGCGCCCCGTGATCGGGTCGGCCGTGAACAGGACGCCGGCCGCCTTCGCGTCCACCATCCGCTGCACCACGACCGCCAGCGCGACGCCCTGGTCATCGATCCCGTTGGCGCGCCGATAGGCCACTGCGCGATCGTTCCAGAGCGACGCCCAGCAGCGGCGGATTGCTTCGACGAGCGCCTCCTCTCCGCTGATGTCGAGATAGGTGTCCTGCTGGCCGGCGAACGAGGCGCCGGGCAGGTCTTCCGCGGTCGCCGACGAGCGGACGGCGACCGGCCCACCACCGAGCTCACGGTAGGCCTCAAGCGCCGCGGCGGCGATGGCCGCCGGCATCTTGCCGTTCCAGAGATGGTCGGCTGCCGCTTCGGGATCGGCCGGATCGACCGACCCCTCACGCGCGGCGAGCACATAGGCCCCCGTGGTCAGGACGAAGCCGTCCGGCACAGGGAAGCCGGCGGCGATCAGTTCGCCGAGGTTGGCTCCCTTTCCGCCCGCGACGGCACCGTCCGACGCACGGAGCGATGCGAGCGACTGGATGTACGTGGCCTCGTGACCCATAGTCGAGATCGTAGGTGAATGGGGGCCCATCGGCCTGCGTGCAGGAGGAGCAGCAAATCATCGCACGGTTCACCGACCTGGCCGAGGCGATCCGCCGCGCGCCGGCGCGGTGCGGTTCGGTGCGACTCGTTGCAATCGATGGTCCGGGAGGAGCCGGCAAGAGCGTGTTTGCCGAGCGCCTCGCCCATCGCCTCGGCACCGCGCCCGTGATTCACACGGACGATTTCGCGTCTTGGGACAACCCGGTCGGGTGGTGGAGCCGGCTTGAGAACGAGGTTCTCGACGCAGTCGAGCGCGGCGAATGGCCGGTGCGCTTCCGTGCGTATGACTGGGAGGCGCGGCGGCCAGGTGAGTGGCGGGAGATTCCGGCCAGCGACCTGATCCTGCTCGAAGGCGTCTCCTCGTCTCGCCAAGCCCTCGCGCAGCGCCTGACGCTGGCCGTGTGGCTCGAGGCACCGCGCGCCTGGCGCTTGGCCCGTGGACTCGAGCGCGATGGCGAGTCGATGCGCGCCCAGTGGGAGCAATGGATGGCCGAGGAGGACTCCCATTTCGCCACTGATCGAGCCCGCGACCGAGCGGACGTCATCGTCGACGGAGCGCCGTCAACCCCTCACGATCCTGAAGAGGCGTTCGTCCGTCTCTAGCTTTGGGACGGCCATCACGATCCAGGTTATCCATCGAGGGCCCGGACATGACAACCGGCGACCGTCAATGGGGATTCACGCCCTGCGGCACCTCGCGGGCGACCAGGCTTACGAGCTGCGTGCGGGAACGGATTTCGAGCTTCGAATAGATGTTCCCGAGGTGAAACTCGATCGTCTTCGGGCTCAGGAAGAGCGAGGCGGCAACCTCCCGGTTAGTGGAGCCGCCGGCGACCGCGAGCGCAACCTGTAGCTCCTGCGGCGTCAGCTGCTGGATGCCGGCCGCACGCCGCGGCGTGCCGGATTCGCCCGCCGCACGCAGTTCTGCTCGGGCTCGAGTCGCCCACGGAGCAGCCCCCAATCGTTCGAATTCCTCGAGCGCGGCGCGCAGCTGCTCCCGTCCTCGCACTCGCAACCCAGTTCGGCGGAGACGCTCCCCGTACGCGAGCTTCGTTCGCGCCCACTCGAAGCGCGCGGGCAGCCGCTCGTGCAGCCCCAGCGCCTCATGGAAATGATCGTCGTAGGAACCTTCCGGCGCGAGCATTCCGCGCGATCGAGAGACCACAGCCTGGGTCCACAGCCGGCCACCGCCCCTGGCTGGATCCTCCAATGTGCCCAAAACCTGCTCCGCCTCCCGGAGGCGGCCGGCTCGGAGCAATGCTTCGATGAAATTGCCCGCGTACGGCACGACGGTGGGCTCGCGGATTCCATGGGCCTGCGCGTAGTCATTGGCGTGCCGGAGATGCCGGACGGCCTCAGCGGCTCGGCCGGCGCCCAGTTCGAGTAATCCGAGCGCCGTATCCACGCGCATGAAGGCCGCCTCAGACCCGACCTCGGCCGCGGCTTCCACCGCCGCCGTTGCCTCGGCCCGGCATTCCGCCTCTCGGCCGAGGCCGGCGAGCGTCCAGGCGAGGCAGGCCCGGGCGTAACTCAGGATTACCGTTTGGCCCGTGTCCTGTGCCAGTCGCACAGCCTCGCTGCTGCTGGCGTAGGCCTGAGTCCAGTCTCCTGTCCGCACCGCGAGCTCTGACCGTTGCGCGAGCGGCTGCGGAAGGAGGCCGGGGGCGCCCAGGCGCCGGGCTTCGTCAATTGCCCGGTCCAGAATGGCGGCGAGCAACGCGTTCTCTTCTGCCCACATCAGCCAGATTCCGGCCAATACGAGATGCTGCCACTGGCCGGCGGCCTGGAGCTCCATGATCCGCCGCCGCTCCCGCTCGATATGGGCCTCCGCTTCCAGCCAGTAGCCCCTGAGCACCAGCATCCCGGTGAACAGGAGGTGTACCACCCCATCCGCCTGGTCGTCGCGTTCCCCTGCCAGCCGGAATGCCTGCCGCGACAAAGCCTCCGCGGTGCCGGCCTGGCCGGCCATGAAGCAGGCCAGGGAGGCGTCGCTGAGCATTGCCGCCGCCTTCGTGACATGGCTGTCCTCGATGGCATGGGCTGCATCGGCGAGGATCTCGTGGGCGCGCGACAGGGGCCCACGATTCATCAGGACTCGCCCACGGAGATGATCGAGCTCAGCCCGAGGAAGCACGTCCGGGACGCTCTCCCGCGCCTTGTTCAGCAGGGCGAGAGCGCGGTCCGGCTGGCCGGCCAGCTGATACTCGCCGGCCGCGCCGAGCAGGCGGCCAGTGCGTTTTTCGGGATCTGGACTCAGCTGGGCCGCGCGATCGAGCGTCGTGGCCGCGACGGCGTGCGCGCCGCGCAGGCGAGCATCAACAGCTGCGGCATCCATCGCGATGGCGACGGACTCGTCCTGGCCGACGGTCGCCGCGGCGAGGTGCCAGGCGCGTCGAGCAGCGGAGCCCGCCCCGAGAGCCTGGGCCAGCGCCCGATGCGCCTCGCGCCGAGAGGTTGGACTGGCGTCGTGATAAACCGATGCACGCACCAGTGGATGGGCAAAGCGCAGCTCCGCCCCGACCTCGACGATGCCGGCCGCCTCGGCAGGCTCGAGCACCCGAACGCCGAGTCCGAGCGCGGAAAGCGCCGAGCCGATCTCCGCCATGCTGCCCGAGCTGTTTGCGGCGGCGACGAGCAACGCTCGGCGGGTGGCCGCAGGCAGGCGACTGATGCGCGTGAGGAAGAGCTGACGGAGGTCCGACCGGAGCGGCAGCGGATCCGGCAGCGGTTCCCCACCGATCAATTGATCGATTGAAAGCAGCTTCGGCATCTCCTTCAGGGCGAGTGGGTTCCCGCCGGTCGCGGCGACCAGACGATCGGCCACGTCAGCGCTGATTGAGGTAGCGACGCTTCTCAGCAGGAGCCGACGCCCGACGGTCCCTTCGAGACCGCTCAGCTCCACACGAGGGAGGTCGGCCGCCTCGAAAACACCGGCCGGTTCGTGTCTGAGTGCTACCAGCAGCGCAATGCTCTCGGCCTGGAAGCGGCGCGCGGCGAAGAGGATGGCGTTCTGCGAAGAGCGGTCCAGCCACTGTGCGTCGTCCACGAGCAACAGGACGGGTCCGTGTTCGGCCGCCGCCGCTATCAGGCTCAGGGTGGCGGCGTAGGCGGTAAACGGATCCATTGCTGTCGGCGGGCCCAGAGCAAGGGCGCCGGCAAGTGCAGCCGCCTGCGGCTCTGGAAGGTCGCCAATTCGGCGCGCAATCGGCGTCACCAGCTCGGCGAGTCCTGCGAACGGCAGCTCTGTCTCCGTTTCCGTGCCGCGCGCGCGGAGGACAGTCCAGTCCCGACCGCGACCGGCAGCGTACTCGAGCAGCGCGGTCTTGCCGATGCCCGGCTCGCCCACCACCAGAAGTACGCCGCTCTCGCCCTTCTGCGCGCCTGCCATCAGGCGCCTGATCCGACGTAGCTCTTCTGATCTCCCGAGCAGCATCGGCTGATCGTAGTGCAGGCAATCCCACCGGCGATGAACAACTAGGGAATCCCCCGGTCCCGCTCCGGCCGAGTGCTCCTACGGTGCATCCAGGCCGCCCGGTTCTTGATGCCTGTTCGGCCGTATCGCCATCGTCCGCTGGATTGACCCAGGTCGAGGCCTCGGCCCGGGCGAAGGAAGGATCATCGACGTGCTTGACGCAGTTTCGATGCCGGCGAATCGGCCCCTGTCGGCATCAACAACCGACATTGCGGACCTGGGCCGGCGCGCAGCGTCAAGAGACTCTGCTCGTGCTCCCGCGCCTCGGCCGTCGGAGGCAGCAGGCGCATCGGCATGGATCGCGATGATCTTCGACCAACTGGGGTCACGCGTCCAGGGGATGATCCTGGCCGCGACGCGCGATGCGGACGTTGCCGCCGAGGTCACCCAGGAAGCGTTTGAACGACTGCTCCGCGAAGCTCAGGCGGACCGGTATCCAGATGCCGCCGGCGCCTGGCTGTACAGGACGGCAATGAACCTCGCGATCAGCCGGATCCGTCGGGCGGCGGTCGCGCAACGCCTGGTGCCGCGGCTCACGATCTGCGATGAGCCGCTCATGCCTGAGGGAATCGTCATCGGTCGCGAGCGCTGGCGAGCGATCGGCGAGGCGCTCGCGCAGCTGCCCTCCACCGAGCGGATGGCCCTGGTCATGGCAGGGCAGGGCATGTCCGGAGGAGAGATTGCCGCGCACCTCGGCAAGACTCATGGCGCGACCCGAAGCCTGATGTCCCGGGCACGCGGTCGACTCCGTCGCTTACTCGAGGGGCAGGACCGCCCATGAGCACCGTCATCCGAGCTGGCGCCTGTCGCTGCGCCGCGAGGAGTGGTGGCCGGCGAGAT